>Ga0315902_10005981_pt1 | contig 17000 bp, 13 predicted proteins | sample LakEriMetagenome_9_FD_203523 | JGI IMG/M metagenome (GOLD analysis project Ga0315902, IMG submission 203523) | Freshwater fungal communities from buoy surface, Lake Erie, Ohio, United States - Buoy 12 MA117 | ecosystem: Environmental > Aquatic > Freshwater > Lake > Lake biofilm | place: USA...
AATTATTAACTTAATTATTATATTATTATTAATAACAAACATGGCTGAGTATTTTATAATACCTGAGAATATTACTTCATTTGAACAGATAAAAATACCTAGAAATATCACTCATGTAGATTGTTCTCATAGAAATTTTACTAGTTTTATTGGTTGTCCGGATCATATTACTCAATTAATTTGTTCTAATAATCAAATAACTAGTTTTGAACATTTACCTAATTCAATAATTGAATTATATTGTCCATATAATCAAATAACTAGTTTTGAGCATTTACCTAATTCTATAACTATATTATATTGTTCTAATAATCAAATTACTAGTTTTGAATATTTATCTGATTCTATAATTAAATTAAAATGTTTTAATAATCAAATTACTAGTTTTGAACATTTACCTAATTCTATAACTGAATTAGATTGTTCTCATAATCGAATAACTAGTTTTGAACATTTACCTAATTCTATAACTGTATTAAATTGTTCTTTTAATCAAATTACTAGTTTTGAACATTTACCTAATTCTATAACTACATTAAATTGTTATAATAATCAAATTACTAGTTTTGAACATTTACCTAATTCTATAACTGGTTTATATTGTTCTAATAATCAAATTACTAGTTTTGAACATTTACCTAATTCTATAATTAAATTAGATTGTTATAATAATCAAATTACTAGTTTTGAACATTTACCTAATTCTATAACCGAATTAAATTGTTCTTATAATCCATGTTATTCAATTTATCAAGAGTTAGGATTAGATGGCATTCATGAAAATAATATACCAGAAATCAAAGAACCAGAATATGATTGAAAAAATTGATTAATAAATAATATAATTATTAACTTAATTATTATATTATTATTAATAACAAATATGGCTAAGTATTTTAGAATACCCGAAAATATTAATTCTTTCGAAGATATTAACATACCACTGAATATCACTCGTGTAGATTGTTCTCATAGATATTTTACTAGTTTTATTGGTTGTCCTGATCATATTACTCATTTAAGATGTTGGAGAAATCAAATAACTAGTTTTGAACATTTACCTAATTCTGTAATTGAATTATATTGTTCTAATAATCAAATTAATAGTTTTGAACATTTACCTAATTCTATAATTACATTAGATTGTTATTATAATCAAATTAATAGTTTTGAACATTTACCTAATTCTATAATTACATTAGATTGTTCTGATAATCAAATAACTAGTTTTGAACATTTACCTAATTCTATAACTAAATTAAATTGTTCTTATAATCAAATTACTAGTTTTGAACATTTACCTAATTCTATAACTAAATTATATTGTTCTTATAATCAAATTACTAGTTTTGAGCATTTACCTAATTATATAACTGTATTAGATTGTTGGAATAATCAAATTACTAGTTTTGAACATTTACCTAATTCTATAACTACATTAGATTGTTCTTATAATCCATGTTATATAATTTATAAAGAGCTAGGATTAAACGGCATTCATGAACAAAACAATATACCAGAAATAAAAGAACCAGATTATGATTAAAAAAATTGAAAAATAAATAATATGATGATTAACTTAATCATTATATTATTATTAATAACAAATATGGCTGAGTATTTTAGAATACCCGAAAATATTAATTCATTTGAAGATATTAATATACCACTGAATATCACTCATGTAGATTGTTCTAATAGACATTTTACTAGTTTCATAGGTTGTCCGGACCACATCATTCACTTAAGCTGTTATAATAATCAAATAACCAGTTTTGAACATTTACCTAATTCTATAACTGAATTAATTTGTTATAATAATCAAATTACTAGTTTTGAACATTTACCTAATTCTATAACTTTTATAAATTGTTATCAGAATCAAATAACTAGTTTTGAACATTTACCTAATTCTATAACTAAATTAATTTGTTCTAATAATCAAATTACTAGTTTTGAACATTTACCTAATTCTATAACTTTATTAGATTGTTCTGGTAATCAAATAACTAGTTTTGAACATTTACCTAATTCTATAACTAAATTAAATTGTAATGATAATCAAATAACTAGTTTTGAACATTTATCTAATTCTATAACTGTATTATATTGTTCTTATAATCAAATTACTAGTTTTGAACATTTACCTAATTCTATAATAGAGTTAGATTGTTGGAATAATCAAATTACTAGTTTTGAACATTTACCTAATTCTATAACTATATTAGATTGTTTTGATAATCAAATTACTAGTTTTGAACATTTACCTAATTCTATAATTAAATTAGATTGTTCTGATAATCCATGTTATCCAATTTATCAAGAGTTAGGATTAAACGGCATACATGAACAAAATAATATACTAGAAATAAAACAACCAGAATATGATTAAAAAATTAAATAATATAATTATTAAGTAAATTATTATATTATTACAAATATGGATAATTATTTTAGAATACCTGAAAATATTAATTCTTTTGAACAAATAAATATACCTGAAAATATTACTCGTGTAGATTGTTCTAATAAATATTTTATTAGTTTCATAGGTTGTCCTAATCATATAACTATATCAGATTGTTCTAATAATTAAATTACTAGTTTTAAGTATTTACCTAATTCAATAACTGGATTATATTGTTCTAATAATCGAAATAACTAGTTTTTAACATTTACCTAATTATATAACTAAATTATATTGTTATAATAATCATATGACAAGTTTAAAGCATTTACCTAATTCTGTAGAAGAATTATTATTTTGTGATGATAATCCATGTTATCCAATTTATCAAGAGTTAGGATTTAACGGCATTCATGAACAGAATAATACACCAGACATTAAAGAACCTGAATGTGATTAAAAAATCCTAATAATATGATTAATTGATCATATTATTAGTCCAAATTATTAGTCCAAATTATTAGTCCAAAGTATCTAGGATTTTTTTAACATCAATATTATTTTTAATATTTTTTATGACTAGATACATAAGATATAAAAGCATTACAGTAAAAACTATAGAAAAAACTATCAATTGAATTATTACGAGGTCAATACCTGCGGTCAGATAATAAAACAATGACAAAATAAAACTCATTACAGGAATAAGTTTTAAACTGGACATCTGATCCTGTAGTTCATAACTTGAAATGTAAAAATTATTTATCTTATTATCTACTAGCTCACATGATTTATCATGTCTCTTTAATTCATCACTACATTCGTAATATGTATCAGTTGATATTTGATCAAGATTATTTTTATTATACTTGATCTCTTCAAAATTAATAAAATACATATCATCGATCCAATCACTAGTATTAAGATCATCTAGTTTATTATTCATAATAATATGCTTTATAAATTCATTAAATTCAAGTTTTCTATTAATCTTATTCTTATTGTGATTCAACATATAATCATATGAATTGATGTATGAATATAATTTTTGTTCTTTATTAATAAATTTAACTCGATATATATGTATGTTTTCTTGATCATACTTGAAGAATATCTTACTAGTTCTTTTTTTCAAGATATTCCTGTTCCATTTGCTAGAATAAACACAGTCTGGTTCTAAGATACAGTTCATAGCCATGATTCTAATAATAATATTAATATCATATAGTTGAGTTGATTTGTAGTTCAAATATCAATTTTTTTAGTTAATATTCTGATTAATCTAGAGCATTTTTAACGTATAAACTAGTGTAATTATCTAACTCTTGTTTTATTTTACTAGTAAAATTTATAATATCAAGAGGTGTATAACCAACCATATTATAATATATATGTCATGACCACTGTCTAAGAATATCTGAATTTTTAATGTTCTTCTGTAGAGGAGTTTCTGTTAGACAATCAATAAAATTAATCTTGGCGCCTGATTCTAATAAAAGTATATCACACTGTTCATGACAATTTATGTAGTGGAACACGACTCTTAAAGTCTTTAATATTAAGATGTGATTTGTGTTTGATTAATAATCTAACATGTTCTAGATTATTATCTTCATTCTTTATATTTGGATTTGCTCCATGTTCGAGTAAAACTTCTAAAACGTTAAGTCTGATATCTCGTTTATATAACATAGTATTACCAATTGAATCTTGATGATTAATATTCAATCCACATTCTAATAAAATATTTATATGTTCTGGAATTATTTCTAGAAAATATGATGCTAAATATATCTCATTGTTCGTAAAAAATTTTGTTAGGATGATTTTTATTAGATTATGATCTAGAACAAATATATCTCGGATATATTTTCATGTATTATATGTTTTTCTGAAAATGATATTATATTATCTCTGTTTTTTTGTTGATAGCTGTATAGAATAAATCTTGATTATCATCATCAGAACTATAGTCGGAGTCCATGATTAAGATAAATCTAATATTATTATATTAGATTTATCTAGCATTAAGTTAGTCAATTTTTTTATTTTTTAATCATATCCGGGTTCTTTTATCATATGATGATTTTCATGTAAATTTATTAGATAATCATAAAAAGGAGTATCGATAACATAATCTAAGATTTTTTTGTTATTATTATCTATTTCATATATATCCAGACCGTTATCCATACATATTTTCAATATATGTTTTTTAACTTCTAAGCTGTGACCATGCTCTTTAATTATTTTTACAGTATGTATTTGAATATTTACATCAAAATATTTTACCATAACCTCATACATATTTTTATGTATATTACAATCTTCCTGATTTGCAATATTTTGATTTAGACTAATATCTAGTAATTCTAGTAATGACATATGAAAATAAGATTCTCTGTATCCGAATATTATATTTTTAGGATCTTCTGGGTCTCTCCAAATGTTCATCTCACGACATAAAACATGTTTGATCAAATTTTTCAGTCCGTATAATAAACTTATATGATGTGTTGATATATCACACATATTATCGAAAGATGATATATAATCAGTAAATTCATCTAATGATATATTTTCATTTTCGTGTAAATATTTTACTAGATAAACTAATTCTAAATTATTCATGATGTTTGATATAGTTTGTAATTATATTATTATATGATTATATGATTATTAGTTCAATTTTTTCTGGGTATATAATATCATTGTGATTAAATACAAATATAATTTTAAATTTAAATCACAATAATTATGTATATAAGGTAGGTAGAACAGATATTTGATTAAGTATTGTAGATATGTTATTAGATTATATAGTTTTCTAGATAACTAGTTATCTAATTATCTAGTTATCCAAATATCCAAACATCCAGTCATCAAGTCATCCAATTACAAGATCAAATATAATGTATATATTTAACAGAGTTATGTATATTATCGATAATATTAATAATAATTTAGGTTAATATATATAAAACAAATATGATTACATTACAATATAAAGATTATGTATATCTATTTAATACATGTCCGTGAATTTGTAAATGCCAATAAAGATATATATAAGATAGGTAAAACCGAACGAGAAAATTTTACAAGATTTAAGCAATATCCAAAAGGTAGTTCATTATTATTACATATTGAAGTTTGTGATTGCCACACCGCAGAAAGAGAACTAATAAGTATTTTTAAAGAAAAATTTATATGGAAAAAAGAATATGGTAATGAATACTTCGAGGGTTCATCAGAAGAGATGAAAAATATCATTTTCTATTATGCAGCTAAGATGAATAGTAAGTTAAATAATAAAATAAATAATAAAATAAATAATGACATAGATATCCATAAACTACCGGATAATAAAAATGAAGATATATCAGAATATGTGAATAAACCAGATTATAATAAATACTTGAATGTAGAAATAAATGTCGAAAAAATAGAAATAAGTAATCATATTAAACTAAGAGAATTATACGATCTGATAGATATAATAAAACAGATAAATCCAGATGATAGTGACGAATACGTTAAATTATTATATCATATCAAAGGTTTAGGAGGTATTACAGATGAAGATAAACTCGCATTATTTGATAAATATAGTCAAAAATCAATGGATTATAATGAAGAAAAAATCAAAAATGTTTTTATGAATTATAAATCATCATCGGCAGAAGGAATATATTATATCAGAAAACAGGCATACGATAATAATCCCGCAGCTTTTAATAAAATTAGTAAAAAATATTTTACAGTTTTATATACTAGTACTTTTAGTGAGGAAGAAGTACATAGGATTAACAAAATATTTGAGCCATATTCATATAAAAAAACAACATCAACACATTTACAGAAAAAATATAAAAGAGAAAAAAAAATACATAATAACTTAATATTACAATATTTAAACTATTATTTTTGTACATCAGCTATTAATACTTGTATAATAGAATCTGTATATGATCCAAATGATATAGAAAGAGTGAATGAGAACATTATATATACTCCACCGGGTATTGTATTTAGATCCGGTAGTTGTAAAAAAATTATGGAAAACTGGCTTAACAATCATCAAAGGCGAAATGTGATAGAGATAGATTTTCATCCGTTTATAAATAATCCATACGTATATAATTTGTTTTATGGTTATAATTATTTTAAGACTGATGAACCAATCAACACAGAGTTAATAAAACCGATATTAGATTATGTTAAAGATTGTTTTTGTTCGGGTATTGATGAATGTTATAAATATTTTATGACTATAATTAGTCATATTATACGAAAACCGCATATTAAATTAGGTAAATCAATCTGTATATCAGGGCCAGATAGTAGCGGAAAAAGTTATTTTTTTACTTTTTTACGTGATATAATAGGTTCTAACTATTATAGCTTATTAAATAGTACAGATGATTTATTTAATCAATTTACAGGATCTACGATGAATAAACTAATAGTAGTATGCGAAGATATAGGCAATTTTAAATCAGATCATGATTTATTTTATAGGATAAAAGGTAAATTAGATCGAGATGTATGCAAAAAAGATAAAAGATATAAAAATTCTATATACGTACGAGATTTAGCAGTATATATATTTTTATCAAATAATCATAATATGATAAATTTATTACAGACTGATGATCATTACTCAGTATTAAGGATAGATAATAAATGGGGTGATATTATGAATCTTACTAAGTCAAATGTAGATAAACAGATATTAAATGAATATACTCAAAAATTATTTAATTGTTATAATGATGTCAACGCGATGCAACATTTTTTTAATTATTTATTTACGTTTGATATCAGCAATGATGTATATATTCGGAATGGTTATAAAATAAAACAAAAAAGATATCTAGAGCCGAAACAACATTTTATATACGATGTTCTATATAAAATAGTAAAAACTAGAAATTCTGTCGTTAATAATGAATTATATAGATTATTTGAAAAATATTCTATAAAAAAAGGGTATAATATGCATCTAAACATGAAAATTAAAAAATTTAATTTATATATCCAAGAAGTATTATCTGCCGGCAATAATAAATATACTTGTCAATATAGAACTACTGAAAAAAGGGGTATTAAATTTTTAAATGGTGCCGTGCACCATTTAGAAACATTGCTAAAATCATGGGGTTATAATGATGATGATTTATTAAATATATTGGATAAACCGAAAGATCAAACATAAATATGATATAATATGTGATATTGATGGTTGTTATCAGTTCAATTTATCTAGGATAGTAAAGACTATATGGTGATTTATTAATTATCATATAATTAATAAATCTTTTAGAAATATTATATAATTTGGTAGGTATTTAGATTTCCAGTCATTTAGGTATCTAGTTATCCAGATACACAATGTTCCAATTATCGAGTAATCCTATTATCCAAACATCCATAACATCCAGTTATCCAGGATATCCCGTAATAGAGTAATCAAATTATCAAGTTACCTTGTTATCCAGAACATCCACGATGAACATGAGCATATTGAATCCGTAAGAATTGTACTTCAAAAATTCTGTCCAGAATGACGCACATAAACTTAAGCTCGTCATTGAGATGATCAGTGGATTAAAATATGAATATCGTTTTACTCGTAGACATCGTATGTATTGTTATTATGAATAGTTACGTAGTTTTTTGTTCTAAATAATAGTTTAAAACAAAAAAATGAGTTACAGATTCAGGACATATGTTAAAACTAATAAGATTTTTATTAAAATAATTAATATGTGTATATTATAATATAATAGTAATTTCATTTGTTCGAATAACGCCGCACAATTCGGTATTCAATCATAAATATCATTACTAATAATATATTTTCATCTACATAATTTATTTAGTTTATTAGAATTAATTATAAATAATTTTAATATGTGGATGTTTTTTATTCAAAACTCTGACGATTTTTTCATAGTGTTTTATGTTATCTTCATCATTAGATTTTCGTAATATTAAAAATTTAGCGTATTTAAGTGATATTTTACGAGATAAAAAAACTTCTTGATAAATATAAAATTGTTTCATAACTATTGGTTTTACTAACTCCATAGTGAGTTCATCACGATTAGATTTATTGAAGTTTTCTAAATTAGTTGTATAACTATATTTAAACAGTTTATTTAATGTCGAATTAATCTTTTTAATAGAATCATATCTGTATGATTTAGATGTATTTAAATTTCCATACGAATATGATGTATTTGTATAAAATTTTTTATTAAGTAATACACTTGAATCAAAAACGAAAGTATATGCATAAAGTTCTTTAATATATTTTTTTTTATTAGGACATGTATTAAAAAAAACGTAAGGTAGTTTTTTATCCGTTGTATTCATACTTGTATTATTAGTTTTAATAGACGAGAGTAAATATTTAGATTTTAACACATCAAATATATATTTGTGTGATGTTTGATGATAAATTAACATAAAAATAATATAATAATATTTTTATTATAATTCTATAAATTAATCGCAAATCAATTATCACTCTAGTAGCATTTTATATTTAATCCTATTAAGCTTTTTATTTCTATAAAAAATAATAATCAACACTACTTTTTATAGTGATATATTTTTGGATTATCCTTTTTGTTATATTTCATTAAACACGACAAACTGATTATTTAAAATAATTATATATTCTGGGGGATATATATTGAATTTATTATATAATGATTTATTAATTTGTTTGATTTATTTCGGGTAATAAAGACTATATGGTGATTAATTAATCATCATATAATTGATTAATTATTATAGATAACTAGTTATCCATATGTTATTTATAATATAATTGTAATTAAATAAAGATTTAAAAATTTAGATATAAATTTAAATAATATTATATTAAATATGTATATTTATCTAATACATGTTTATGAGTTTTTGAATGCAAATAAAAAAATATATAAGATAGGTAGAACAAATCAAGAAAATATTAAAAGATTTTATCAATATCCGAAAGGTAGTTTGTTATTATTACATACTAAAGTAAATGATTGTTATAAAGCAGAAAGAGAGTTAATAATTATCTTTAAAGAAAAATTTAAATGGAGAAAAGAATATGGTAATGAATATTTTGAGGGTTCATTAGAGAAAATGAAGGATATAATTAACGATTATGCACATTCGATGAATAGAAATATATCTACATCTGTATATAAACTAGATAAATCGAATGATATAACTAATCAAGTCACTAATAATAAATCTAAGAAATCAAAACAAAATAATGTAGATATAGACAATATAATGGATAATTGTAGCGATGATGAACAACATAAAAGAAAAATAGAAAACAATGATACAAACAATGAAGAAAATATATATGATATATCTGATGAAGAATATAATAAAGATGATGATATAATAGAAGAAGATAATAATGAATTAGAAGGAAAAAATAATGAATTGATTGAAAAACAAGAAAACATTACATACAAATATAAATCTAGTGCATTGGATAATAACAAAATAAATAGATTAAAATTATATTTAGATATATTGAATATAAATAGATTTGATAATTATGATGATTGGATATCGATAGGAGCAATTATATTTAACGAATGTGAAAATTTTAAATTATTCATACATTATTCTAAAAAATCTAAAAAATATGATTATAAAGTATGTAGAAAATTATGGAATACTTATGCGAATGCAAGATCTATTAAAGCAACAATAATCCGTTTAATAACAATGGCGGAAGAGGATAATCAATTTACACCCGCGATTTTTATAAAGGCATTACAACAAGATAGAGAGAGTATATTAAATACTTTATTTAATATGGGTTATAGTGATCTGTTTGCTGCGTATCTTTTCGTATGTGATAACCAAAATAAATTTATATCTGATTCTATTACATCAAACTGGTATTATCTAAATAATTATGGAATTTACTGTATAGATGATAACAATTCTTATTTATCAAATAGCATAGATCATTACTTTAATGTAGTTTTAAAAATAGAGTTTAATAAAAGAATTGTAGATATAAGCAGTAGTAAGAAACGTAAAATATTTATGAAAACATACAGAGATATGTTTAAAAAGATATGTTCAACTAAAAATAATACAAATATAATTATAAAATTACAAAAAATTTTAACTGTATCAGGTTTTTACAATAAACTGGATAGTAGTAATCCTAATTTGGTAGGTTTTACTAATGGAGTATATGATTTAAAAAATAGGATATTTAGAATAGCGAAGCCAGAAGAACTTATATCCGTTACGACAGGTTATGATTATAAAGAAGCAGATAAAAACTTGAAAGTAAAAGCGATGGAGTTATTACAGACAGTTTTTCCAAATGAATTAGAATTAAAATATGTATTAAAAACTTTATCTCTCGGTTTATACGGTTTAAATCCAACAGAACAGTTTTTTATATGGATAGGCAGTGGTAGTAACGGTAAAGGATTATATAGGGATATTATGATGAGAGTATTAGGCGATTATTTTGATTCAATGGAGATATCATACTTGTATAAAAGTAATGTAACTAGATCCACAGCAGCAGATCCAGTAATGGCTAAAAAAAAGAATAGTAGAATTGTAATATCTACAGAGCCAGAAACAGATTGTTGTTTAAAATGTTCTACAATAAAAGCAATAACAGGTAATGATGTAGTTCAAGTTAGACAATTATATGGTGAATCTTTTAATTTTACACCTAAATTTTCATTAATAATACAGACTAATACGATGCCGAACTTTCATGGATTTGATAACGGTATGGCACGTAGAGCAGTAATGATTAACTTTCCAATAAAATTTGTAGATAATCCAAAAAATAATTATGAGAAAAAAATAGACAGAACTTTAAAAGAGAAGATCAATGTACAATTTTTATACAGAGCAGAATTTTTCGAGATACTAGCCGATCATTATGCGCTATATGAAACAGAAGGATTAGACATACCACCTAGGATATTGAAAGATACAACTGATTTTTTGAATGAGAATAATCCTATAGAAGAATGGCTAAGAACATCTGTCGAAATTACAAGAAAATCTAATGATATGGTAAAGTCATCTGAATTATATAATAATTTTTATAAATTTACAGATGAGAATGTAAAAGGACTAACCCCCGATGTATTCAAAGAAAAATTATCTAATAAAGGTATAATATTTAAGAGAAGATCGGATGGTAATTATTATGTAGGTATTAAATTATATGAGACAGACAATGACGATAATATAGGTTAGATCAAATTATTAATTATGATTATTATGATAATTAATAAAATATAATATTAAATTTTTATATTAATTATATTAATTATATTAATTATATTCCGCTAAACGGGACTAACTGAAATGATAATATGGATGTAAATCCGAATATCCTACCATCATCGACAACAAAGAATAAATATTTTAATCCATATGGTAATCATTTAGATTATATATTTTTGAATACATGTCTATCTAAACAAAAATACATCACAACATTACTACCTTTTACTATTATATTCGATAGAGATGTATTAATAAATAAAACTTTTTATACTAATAAAAATAATCCGATTGGTAATTTACAAATATATAATAATTAATATATAAAAAATACTGTCATTGTAGCATCGTATATAGTATCATGGATAATATTTATGATAATTTAACAGTATCAACATATATACCAGTTAAAGATCAAGATAAAAAATTAGTAATTGAACGATTGATAGAATGTTATACTAATAAACGCGTAGATGATTATCAATCATGGCTTAATGTAGGAATAACATTATATAATGAATTAGGTATTGATGGTATTGATCTATTTTTAGTTTTTTCAAAAAAATCAAACAAATATAATGAAATTGAATGTTGTAAAAAATATATGAGTATAATACAGGATGAAGATAAAGATAAAAAGTTAAAACTAGATTCTATGCATACGTGGGCGCAAATAGATGATATGAAAAAATATAATGAATTATTTAAAACGAATCAAATTATCGATAAAATAATAGTATATAATAATAAAGAAGGTGGTGAATATATTTATAATAAATTAAAAAATAAAATCACATATACTGAAGATAATGTCGTTTATTTTAAGGTCAATAATATTTGGATCAATAACACTGTTCGTATAAAAGCAGAATTAGAAAATTATATAATGACGTCGGATATATACAAAAAAGTAGGAGATAATATTAATTGTTACTCACAGAATATTAAAAATGTTCGTAATATAGCATCTGTCGTTACTAATTTAGTAATTACAAATGGCGATAATACTTTTTATGATAAAATACATAAAACTAGCAGACGAAAATTATGTTTCTTGGATGGAGTATTGGATATACCTACTAAAGTTTTTATTAAGTGGAATAATATCCCGTTAGATGATCAAGTATATTCGACAATATGCATAAATAGAAATTATAATCCTATCCGAGATGAAAGAGTTATACAACAAATATATGATGAGATATTTATGAAGGTATTTGGTAAAGATACAACTCGAATATTACAATTCTTTTCTAGAGCTATTGCAGGAGAGATAAATGATAAAATATGGGCCTCATTTATCTGTAATAAATATAGTAATAAAGATATAATAGAACAATTTTTAAATAATTCATTAGGTAATTATGTTAATCATATTAACTCCGGGCCATTATTATTAAATATCGGTAATGATGCAGGAACAGATAGTCAATTAAAATATAGCTGGATGTATGATATTGAATTTTCGAGGATTATTTTTTCTCATAATTTTAGTAAAGGTAGGTTGGATGGAACTACTATCAAGGAAATATTCTGTAGCAGGGGTGATAAAAAAATAGCCAGGAAAACACACAAACTATCAAGAAAAATACATATCGATGGCTCTTTATTTATTATATGCGATGATTATCCGGAAGTATGTCCAATAGATACATTAGATATGTGTTTATCATTAAATTCTACTATTAAATTTGTTAATAAAGATCATTATGATAGACTGATTAAAGAAAAGATAGAAGATATAGGATGGTGTGATGCTTTAATACATTTATTATTAGATAATTATACTACGGAACAAACAATAAAAACTAACATAAATAATGTATATGATATAAATACTATTTTAATGAAATACTTTCAAATAACATATAATAAGAAAGATATTGTTACTAATAATAAATTAGAGGAATGGTGGAAATTATCAAATATAAACGTTTCATTACATAAAATAAAAACAAATTTAATATCATTGGGTGCTAAAAGATATAAATCTGATAAAATAAGAGGATTGCGCAATATAACGATAATAGAAAAAAATATAGATAATAATAATGATGAGTATATCTATTTAATCCATACCCGCGATTTTTTTAATGCTAATAAAAAAATATACAAGATAGGACGGACTGAACAAAAAAATTTAAATAGAATTAAACAATATCCTAATGGTAGTTCATTAAAACTGTACACGAATGTTCATGATAATCGTAAAGCAGAAAGAGAATTGATTAATATTTTTAAACAACGATTTATATGGAAAAAAGAAATAGGTAATGAATACTTTGAAGGATCATTAGAAGAAATGAAGGATATTATAAATAAATATGCAAAAGAAGTTAATAGTAATTTATATATAAATGAATCAGAAGTAGTTAAAAATATATCTATATATATAACTCAAAAAAATTTAAAAAGTACTAAAAAATATCCAAACGGTAGTTCGTTGAAACTATATACTAATGTATATGATTGTTATAAAGCAGAAAAAGAACTACTCGATATTTTTAGACAACAGTTTATATGGAAAAAAGAAGTAGATAATACATTCTTTGAAGGATCATTAGAAAAAATGAAGGAAATAATAAATAATTATGTAAAGGATATAAATAGTAAAATAGATACATGTCAATTACAAAATAATAAAAATGGAAATATATCTATGTGTGTTATTAAATAAAAAAACTATCAGATGTGATTTACAGATCGATTTAAATATTTATTAACAAAATTGATGATTTATTAATTTGTTTGATTTATTTCGGGTAATAAAGACTATATGGTGATTAATTAATCATCATATAATTGATTAAGATTGTAGATACATTATATAATTATCTGGTTATATAGATAGATATCCCGGACATCCCCTACTCAAGTTATCCAGATGTCTAGTCACGAGATTAAATATATTATTGATAAAATTAATGATCATCCATATTAATATATAAATAATAATCCGATTATATCTTAATATAATCACGATGTATATCTATTTAATACATCTCCGCGAATTTTTGAATGCGAATCTACCTATATATAAGATAGGTAAAACTGAACAAGAAAATATAAGACGATTTAGTCAATATCCAAAAGGTAGTTTATTATTAATCCAAACAAAAGTGCAAGATTGTAATATAGCAGAAAAAGAGTTAATAAGTATTTTTAAAAATAAATTTAAATGGAGAAAAGAATATGGCTATGAATACTTCGAAGGTTCATTAGAAGAAATGAAGAATATAATTAATGCTTACACGATTATTATGAATAGTAAGATAGATAATCATAAATCACGTGATAAAAAAACTAAGAATAAATCAAACTATATAAATGAACAAAAAAATGATGAATATCCAAAAGAAATAAAAACAAGTGATCATATCGAAAAAAAAGAACCAATAATACAGATGGATACTGTAAAAAAAAGAAGATCAGATTATTTATGTCTGATATGTAATAAGAGTTTTGTTAAAATGAAAGATTATTTAGAACACACCGCGCGGACAAATGATTGTAATACATATAATACAACAACATGTTTTTTTTGTAATTCACAATTTGGTAGCACAAAATATTTACGGAATCATTTATTACATTATTGTGATATAAGACATAAAAAATTTAATATAACTGGACCAATTGTAAGAATAAAAAAGAATAAAAGGAATAATCAGGATAAACTGGATAATCAGGATAGTCAAGTTAATCAAACATATCTTCATAAAAAGATGGATGATATAGAAGAGCTTAAGCAAGATAATACTGATGAATCATATATATCAGACACATTAAATCCATCTGATGATGGAGAAATATATAATGAAGATAATTCTATTATTAATACGAAAAAAAAATATACAAATTATGACAGATTAGTTTTACCAGGTATCGAAGAATATTTAAAATATAATGATACGTATTATAAATCGCATACTATTGATATAATAAGAGCATTGGTATGTCACAGTGTTGATATTACTAAAAAGTTAGGACAGTTAGAACAACAAATAGAATTACTAAAGAAAGAACATGAACTACTTAAAAAGGCTCATTAGTAAATTTAATCACTATGTATTATCAGGCACGAATCTTTAATTATATAGTAATTTAACAAACTAAATAACAAGAAAATCCGATTATTTAATATTAATTAGATATCTGTCTAGAACTTGTAATAATCTAATTTATTATTAACAATTTAATGGCGCTATCATAATAAAAACAGGATCTTTAGGAGCAAGATTAATCTTGCTCCTAAGTCAAAAATAATTTTTGATGTCCGGGCCATATGAAGTTATTATTAAAAAACTAACTACTACACAATATTCTAATCCTAATATTTTAACAAAAACAATTTTATTGTATTAAATATCCGGATCAATAAGTCTATTTTCTTATCATATAATTCAATCAAATAAACTGGATCATGAGATCCAGTTATTCAATTTGATTGAATTATATGATATTTTTATTGATTATTTACAATTAAAAGGGTCATCATAATAAAGACGGGGATCTTTAGGAGCGAGATACTCTCGCCCCTAAGTCAAAAATTTTTTGTTATCCACGCCATATGAAGCTGTTATTTAATGTTTTAACAATCTTAAGAGATTATTAAAAGATATTAATATCTAGGGGAGGCTCGTCGATCGCTATACGATCTCTCTCGCTTATCTCCGATCCTCCCTGGCTACGCGATATAGGTATAATTTAAAATTTATAATAAGATGGATTACTGAATATTTTTAACTTATGCTATATCGATATCTGTATTTGTAAATTAAAATTTTTATCGAGATTAACTTTTATCCATTGATCAAATAAGTTCATCAACTCATTTGATTATATATTTATATTATAATTTTATTAATATTCTTATTGGTATTATACAAATTGATTATTTTTATTCATTAATTATTGTTATATCTATATAAAAATCAACTTAATGATTAGTAAATAATTTTATAATTAATCATATCCTGTTAAACAGGATTTATTGGATTAATACTGAATAACTGATATTATTCAACTATTAATCCGGATAATCTTTTTAATAGTAACCCGCTAAACAGGACTAACCGGATTGATACATGATAACTGGATTATTATCAACTATTGATTCGGATAATTTTTTTAATAGTATCCGCTGATTGGAAGTATATAAATCCAGATCATACAGAACATACAGAACATCAATGTTCATGTAACTGATCAGTTATATGAACATACAGAACATACAGAACATACAGAACATACATAACATAACATACATAACATCCTGAACATAAATGTTCATGTA
>Ga0315902_10005982_pt1 | contig 16999 bp, 18 predicted proteins | sample LakEriMetagenome_9_FD_203523 | JGI IMG/M metagenome (GOLD analysis project Ga0315902, IMG submission 203523) | Freshwater fungal communities from buoy surface, Lake Erie, Ohio, United States - Buoy 12 MA117 | ecosystem: Environmental > Aquatic > Freshwater > Lake > Lake biofilm | place: USA...
GCGCAGGGCCTCGATCTGACGTCGCGCCTCGATTCGGCCGCTGATCGAGCCGGACTGGACGGCGACCATGGCCTGCGACGGCGCGCTGGCCGGCTCCTGCGCCACACTGCCCCCGGCGACGCCCGCGAGGACGAGAACGGCGGGGAGGATCAGGCGGCGGCGCATACGGAAGCGATAGCTCAGTCGCGGTGGTAAGGCGACCCGCCCAGGATGGTCACGGCGCGATAGACCTGCTCGGCCAGCATCGCTCTCGCCAGCGCGTGCGGCCAGGTCTGGGGACCGAAGGCGAGCTTCTCGTTGGCCACCGCCAGCACCGATGGGTCCAGCCCGTCGGCGCCGCCGATCACGAAGACGAGCCGCCGCACACCGTCGTCGCGCAGCCGGCCGATGCGTCCGGCGAAGTCGCGGGAGGTGCGGACCGTCCCATGCTCGTCGCAGCAGACGACGTGCGCGTCCTTCAGATGGGGCAGGATCACCTCGGCCTCGGGACCCTTGCCGCTCTTGCGCGCCTCGACCTCGACGATCTCGACGGGGCCCAGACCCAGCGCGCGGCCGCTGGCCGTGGCGCGCTCGGCGTAGTCCTTCGCCAGCAGGGCTTCGGGAGCCCGGCCGAGACGATGGACGGTGAGGAGGGTGATCTTCATGGGGCGCGTTGCGTCCTTCGACACGGCCCTTCGGGCCTGCTCAGGATGACGTCTTCAGAAGGCTGTCAACCCACGTCATGCTGAGCAGCGCTGAAGGCGCGTGTCGAAGCACGCAGGGCCTAGTTCGCCGCCGGGGTGATGTGGGCGGAGTCGACCGACCAGATCTTCTCGATGTTGTAGAAGGTCCGGACCTCGGGGCGGAACAGGTGGACGATCACGTCGCCGGCGTCGATCAGAACCCAGTCGCAGTGCGGCAGGCCCTCGACCCGCGCCTTGCCGTGGCCGGTTTCCTTCAGCGCCCGCAGGATGTGGTCGGCCAGCGCGCCGACGTGACGGTGCGAACGGCCGGACGCGACAATCATCGTGTCGGCCATCGGGCTCTTGCCCTTCAGATCGATGAGAACGATGTCCTCGGCCTTGTCGTCGTCCAGCCGGGTCATGATCAGGTCTTCGAGCGATCCCATCTGTCGGGGTTCGTCGGTTGAAGCCCCGGTATGGGCTTCGTGCGCCACGGGCGCGAACTCGCGGTTCAGCGGAGTGCTCCTTGTTAGCCTCGCAAGCGAGACCTCATAGCACGTCCGTCGGCCGCCGTCAGCGAATCACTTTTCGCCCTTGCGGCGCCCCTCTCGAAGGGCCGTGGAGGAGGCGAAGTTGAGCGGGCCGTGCAGGTAGACCCAGGCCGGCGCCGTCTGATCGGGCAGCAAAGCCGCCTGCGCCGCCGGCCGCCGGGCGAAGGCGAATCGCCGGGCGGTGGGCGAGAAGCGGCTCTTCAGGCTGGCCCAGGGACGGGAGATAACCGCCACCGGCAGCTCGCGCATGATCTGGGTCCAGCCCCGCCAGCGGTGGAAGGTGGCCAGGCTGTCGGCGCCCATGATCCAGACAAACTTCACGCCCGGAAACCGCGCCTTCAGGGCCCGCACGGTGTCGATCGTGTACTGCGAGCCCATTCGGGACTCGACGTCGGAGACGACCATGCCCCGGTCGCGCGCCTGGCGCCGGACGCCGGCCATGCGCTCGGCCAGCGGGGCCGTGTCGCGCGCGGACTTCAGAGGATTCTGCGGCGAGACCAGCCAGATCACCCGGTCCAGCCCCAGCCGCTTGCGAGCGGTCTCCGCGACGTGGGCGTGGCCGTCGTGGGCGGGATTGAACGAGCCGCCGTAGAGGCCGACCCGCATCCCCGGCTGCAGGTGGAAGCCCGGCCGCAGCGAGGCCGCGCCGCTCTTCAGCGTGGCGCGGACTGGACCGCCGAACGGGCTGTGTCGGGACAGGATCAAGCGCTCACCCCCGGCCGCCGCGTCAGGGACGCGTCTGGCCGGACCCCCGGACGACGTATTTGAAGGTGGTCAGCTGCTCGGCGCCGACCGGGCCGCGGGCGTGCAGCTTGTCGGTGGCGATGCCGATCTCGGCCCCGAAACCGAACTCGCCGCCGTCGGCGAACTGGGTCGAGGCGTTGACCAGCACAATGGCCGAGTCGACGAGGGCGATGAAGCGGTCGGCGGCGGCGGCGTCTTCGGTGACGATGGCGTCGGTGTGGCCCGAGCCGAAGGCCGCGATGTGGGCGGCCGCGCCCTCCACTCCGTCGACCACCGCCACGGAGATGATCGGGGCCAGGTATTCGGTGGTCCAGTCCTCCACGGTCGCCGGAGTCATCGACGGCTCGATGGCCCGCGAAGGGGCGTCGCCGCGCAGTTCGCAGCCGGCCTGGATCAGGGCGTCGGCGATGGGCGGCAGCAGCCGCCCGGCGGCCGCGCGGTCGATCAGCAGGGTCTCGGCGGCGCCGCAGACCGACACCCGCCGCATCTTGGCGTTCAGCACGATGTCCCGGGCCCTGGCGATATCAGCGGCCTCATGGACAAAGACATGGTTGAGGCCTTCGAGATGGCCCAGCACCGGCGCGCGGGCCTCGGCCTGCACCCGGGCGACCAGGCTCTTGCCGCCGCGCGGGATGATCAGGTCGATTGTGCGGTCCAGGCCCGACAGGATGGCCCCGACGGCGGCGCGGTCGGCGGTCTTGACCACCTGCACGCAGCTTGCCGGCAGGCCGGCGGCGGCCAGGCCCTTGGCCACGCTGGCGTGGATCGCGGCGTTGGTCAGCAGGCACTCGGACCCGCCGCGCAGGATCGCCGCATTGCCCGAGCGGATGCAGAGGGCGGCGGCGTCGGCCGTCACGTTGGGCCGGCTCTCGTAGATGATGGCGATGACGCCGATCGGAGTGCGCACCCGGGCGATGTCCAGGCCGTTGGGGCGGGTCCAGCGGGCGATCTCCGCCCCGACGGGGTCGGGGATGGCGGCGACCGTCTCCACCGCCTTCGCCACGCCTTCCAGCCGGTCGGCGTCGAGCAGCATGCGGTCGATCATCGGCGCCGAAAGGCCGGCCTCGCGCGACCGGGCCTGGTCCCTGAGGTTGGCGGCCAGGATGGCCTGGGCATCGGCGCGGATAGCGGCGGCCATGGCGATGATGGCGGCGGTGCGCTGGTCGGCCGTGCTGAGGCGCAGCGCGCGCGCGCCCTCGCGGGCCGCCCGGCCCGTCGCCGCCATCATCGCCTGCAGACCACCGCCCGCGTCGTCCATCGTTTCCGTCCGTCCCCGGATATGCTCAGGATGAGCCTTAGCCCGTTTCCGGGCGTCAGGCCATCGCCAGGTCGTCGGCGTGGATCATCGGGCCTTCGGTAAAGCCGAGCACCGCCTCGATGGCGTCGCTGCGCAGGCCGAGGATCTTCTCGGCGTCGGCGGCGTCATAGCGAACCAGGCCCCGGCCCAGCTCGCGACCGTCCTCGGCCCGGACCATGACCGCATCGCCCTTGCCGAAGCGGCCTTCGACCCCGCTAACCCCGGCGGCCAGCAGGCTCTTGCCTTTCGCAAGCGCCCCGGCCGCCCCGGCGTCGACGACCAGCGCCCCCTGCGGCGAAAGAGAGCCGGCGATCCAGCCCTTGTAGGCGGCGGCGGCGCTGAGCGAGGCCTCGATGACCGTGGCGGCCGCGCCGTCCTCGATCGCCTGCAGCGGCTGCGGGCGACGGCCCAGGGTGATGATGGTGGCGCAGCCGGCGGCGCGGGCGATGCGGGCGGCGGCGATCTTGGTGGCCATCCCGCCCGTCCCGACCCCGGCCCCGGCGTTGGCGCCGCCGGCCATGGCGTCGATGTCCGGCGTGATCTCGCTGATCCGGTCCAGCCGCGTGGCGGAGGGGTCGCCGCGGGGGTCGGCGGTGTAGAGGCCGTCGATATCGCTGAGCAGCACCAGGGCGTCGGCGGCGATCATCTGCGCCACGCGGGCGGCCAGCCGGTCGTTGTCGCCATAGCGGATTTCCTCGGTGACCACGGTGTCGTTCTCGTTGACCACCGGGACCACGCCCAGCGACAGCAGGGTGTCGACCGTGGCCCGGCCGTTCAGCCAGCGGCGGCGGACCTCGGTGTCGTCGCGGGTCATCAACACCTGGGCGACGGCCAGGCCGTGCGGCTCGAAGGCTTCTTCCCAGGCGCGCATCAGCAGCGACTGGCCCGCGGCGGCGGCGGCCTGCTTTTCCGGCAGGGTCAACTTGCGGCGCGACAGGCCCAGGCGCCGACGGCCCAGCGCCACGGCGCCGGAGGACACCACCAGAACCTGCTGGCCACGAGCCCGCAGCCGGGCGGCGTCGGCGGAGAAGGCGGCCAGCCAGGCGCGGTCCGGGACGCCGGCCTGGGCGTCGACGACGAGGGCGGAGCCGACCTTGACGACGATTCGACGGGCCCGGGTGATTTCCGACCCGTCGGTGCTCATCCGGGCGCGCCGATGTCGTCGAAGAACAGTTCGCAGGCCTCGCCCGCGCCGGAGGCTTTCCAGTTGATCACATTGCCGGTCTTGTCGAAGGCGACGGCCAGGCGGCAGACCGCGCCGCCGATGACGCCGCAGCGGATCACGCCGCCCGCGCTGACGCCGCAGGCGGTGGCCTCGGAGCGGCGCACCCAGAAGCTGACCTGTCCATCGCTGGCCATCCGCGTTGCCTCGCTGAGGCCGAGAAGCCCCCGAAGGCGCTCGCCGGACTTGCCCTTCCACGGGGTCATCAAGGCGTCGACCCGGGCGATGGCCTGCGCATCCGTCATCGGCGGCGGCGGAGTGGCGGGCGCGGTGGCCGGAGCGACGGCGGGCGCGGCGGGCGTCGGAACGGAGGCCGGCGTGGCGGCCGGTTCGGCGAACAGCATCGCCATGAGCAGCGCCTGAAGGATCATCTCTGTACTCCCCTGTTCGCGGCTAGACCGGCGACCAGCCGGCGGTGTCGTCGACCGGTGTCTGCGAGGCGGCGGCTTCCGCCTCCCGGTGTCGTCGAACCTCGAGGAAGGCGGCGCGCAGCGCGTCCTGAACCCCCTCGCCGGACACGCCGGAGATCAGGCGCGGCCGGCGACCGCAGGCGGCCTCCAGTTCGGCGGCCTTGGCTTCGCGCTCTTCGTCGTCGAGGGCGTCGATCTTGTTCAGCGCCAGGATCTCGGCCCGTTCGGCCAGGCCCTCGCCATAGGCTTCCAGCTCGGTGCGGACCGTGCGCCAGGCGCCGGCGACATCGTCCTGCGTGGCGTCCACAAGATGGATCAGCACGCCGGCCCGTTCGACGTGGCCGAGGAACCGGGTCCCGAGCCCGGCGCCGTCCGAAGCCCCCTCGATCAGACCGGGAATGTCGGCGATCACGAACCGCTCTTCCGACGAGAGGTCGACGATGCCGAGGTTCGGGACCAGGGTGGTGAACGGATAGTCGGCGATCTTCGGCTTGGCGGCGCTGACGGCGGCCAGGAAGGTCGACTTGCCGGCGTTGGGCAGCCCCACAAGGCCGGCGTCGGCGATCAGTTTCAGCCGCAGCCAGATCCAGCGCTCCTCGCCCTCCTGACCGGGGTTGGCGTGCTTGGGCGCCTGGTTGACGGGGCCCTTGAAGCGGTCATTGCCCCAGCCGCCGTTGCCGCCCTTGGCCAGCAGGACGCGCATGCCGGCCTGGTCGAGGTCGGCGACCAGGGTCTCCTTGTCCTCTTCCAGCACCTGGGTGCCCACGGGCACCTTCAGGACGATATCGGCGCCGGCCGCGCCATGGCGGTTGCGGCCCATGCCGTGGGTGCCGGTGTCGGCCTTGAAGTGCTGGCTGTAGCGGTAGTCGATCAGGGTGTTCAGCCCCTCGACGGCCTCGATCCAGACATCGCCGCCGCGACCGCCGTCGCCGCCGTCCGGGCCGCCGTACTCGATGTACTTCTCGCGCCGGAACGACACGGCGCCCCCGCCCCCGTTCCCGGAGCGGATGTAGATCTTGCACTGGTCGAGAAACTTCATCGGGACCTTATGAGGCAAGGCGCGCGCGCGGGGAAGGGCGCCGGGGCTTTCCAGCGCGGCGGTTTCCGTCCTAGAACGGAGGACGCCGGGGGGCGGAAACGGGAACGGAAATGCGCATCGCGTCCAGACTGCTGATCGGACTGATGGCCCTTCTCCTCCTCCCGGCCGTGTCGATGAGCGCCCGGCCGCCGCTGTGGCCCGACGACATGACCCTGGGCAATCCGCAGGCGAAGGTCGTGGTCGTCGAGTATGCCTCGCTGGCCTGCCCGCACTGCGCCCGGTTCCACAACGACGTTTTCCCGGCCTTCAAGGCCAAATACATCGACAGCGGCAAGGTGCTGTTCGTCTACCGCGAGTACATCACCGCCCCGGCCCAGGTCTCCGTCGCCGGCGCTGTCGTCGCGCGCTGCGCCGGCAAGACCGGCTACTTCAAGGTCATCGAGGGCGTGTTCGCCGCCCAGCAGGAGATCTACGCCGAGGGCACGGTGACCGGCCTGCGGCGTATCCTGGTCCGCGAGGCCGCCAGGGCCGGCTTGACCCAGCCGCAGGTCGAGGCCTGCCTCGCCGACACTGCCGCCTTCGAGGCCATGGATGTGCGGGTGGGCCGCGCCGCCAGGGAGGAGGGCGTCACCGGCACGCCGACCTTCATGGTCAACGGCGTCAAGGTCCGCACCCCCCTGACCGGCGAGATGGACCTGGCCACGCTCGACGCGGCCATCGCCGCGGCGCACTAGGCCTACGCCAGCCACACCATCATCCGCGTGTCCGCCGGCTCGCCGCGGGCGCGGGAGGGCAGGGGCCTGACCTCGCCGGTGTAGAGAAAGCCGGCCTTGACCAGCACCTGGCCCGAGGCCGGGTTGTCGGCGAAGTGGCCTGCGACCACATAGCGCCTGCGCCAGTCGCGGGCCGCCCAGGCCAGGGCGCCGGTCAGGGCCTCCGTCGCCAGGCCCCGGCCCTGCCAGTCCCGGCCGATCCAGTAGCCGACCTCCAGCCGCCCGTCCGGCGGGGTGAAGAAGCCCAGGCCCCCGACCACGCCCTCGTCCTCCAGGTCGAGCAGGAAGTTGCGGCCGGCGCGCGGATCGGCGCCCTGGCACAGGGCGACGAAGTCCTCGGCGTCGGACAGGCTGTAGGGATGCGGCACGCGGCTGGTCATCTTCGCGATGTCGTAGTCGTTCATCAGCCGCGCCAGACGCGGCGCGTCGGCCATGCCCGGCGCCCGCAGGGTCATGCGGCGGGTTTCGATCGTCGGTGAAATGTCGATCACACACATGGTCACCTCCCGGCCTCTCTCCTGGATCTGCCGTCCGGCTTCGCGGGACGGGGGGAGGCCTTGAAACAGCAAAGCGGGGAGCCCGGCGTCCGGACTCCCCGCTAAGGAATTTCATGTCCGGATCGCCTGTGTCGGGCGATCCGGATGGAGGTCCAGGATCGCCTACTCGGCGGCCTGGAGCTCGGCCGGAACGACCGTCGCGTAGGTGCGGTTGTTGCGCTTGGTTACGAAGCGCACGGCGCCGGCGACCAGGGCGAACAGCGTATGGTCCTTGCCGATGCCGACGTTGTCGCCCGGCCAGAACTTGGTGCCGCGCTGACGGATGATGATGTTGCCGGCCGCGACCTTTTCGCCGCCGTACTTCTTCACGCCGAGACGACGGCCGGCCGAGTCGCGACCGTTGCGGGAAGAACCGCCTGATTTCTTGTGAGCCATGGTGCTCTCCTACTTAAGGCGACGAGGCCCTCAGGCTTCGTCGGCTTCCTTCTTCGCGGCGGCCTTCTTGGGCGCGGCCTTCTTGGCGGGGGCGGCGGCGTCGTCAGCCTTGGCGGCCTTGGGCGCAGCGGCCTTCTTCGGCGCGGCCTTGGCCGGTGCTTCGACCTTGGCGGCCGGCGCGGCGTCAGCGGCCACGGGGGCGACGAACTTCAGATTGCGCGAGCGGGCGTTCAGCTCGGCCTTGGTGGTCAGGTCAACGGTGCCTTCCCACTTGTCGGTCTTGCCGGCGCCAGCGACCTCGGTGACCCGCAGGACCGTCTCGGTCTGGCGGTGGCCACGGGTGCGGCGGTAGCCCTGACGGCGGATCTTCTTGAAGATCTTCACCTTCTCGCCCTTGCGGGTTTCGATCAGGGTCGCCGTGACGGTCGCGCCGTCCACGAGCGGGGCGCCCACGGTGATCGCGTCGCCGTCGCCCAGCATCAGGACTTCGCCGAAAGCGACGTCCGCGCCGGGTTCACCAGCCAGCTTTTCGACCACAAGCACGTCGCCCGCCTGGACCCGGTATTGCTTGCCGCCTGTCTTGATCACCGCGTACATCGGTTATCGCCTTGAAATTCTATGAGTTCGCAAAATAGGACGCGCCCGCAAGATGGACCTGCGGGCGAGGGGCCGGACTTATACAGCCGAGTGCTGGTGAGTCAACGTCGCCGGGGCGATTTCCGTGTCCGGGACGGCGATCCGGCGAAACCCCCTCGACCGTTATACTGTAACATGCGAAAAGGCGTCCGTGACCTCCGCCCTCTTCCTGTCCTTCGCCGTCATCGGATTCGGCTCGGCGCTGCTCCACGCGCTGTTCCCGACGCACTGGCTGCCGTTCGTGCTGGTCGGGCGGGCGCAGGGCTGGGCGCTGCGGCGCGTGCTGGCCGTGGCCACGGTCGCGGCCACCGGACATATCCTCTTCACCACCCTGGTCGGCCTGCTCTTGCGGGGCGCGGGGCAGATGATGGGCGGCCACGCCCATGGCTGGCTCCACTACGGCGCGGCGGCGGTGCTGTTCGGGTTCGGCGGCTTCTATCTGTTGCGCGCCACGCAGCGGCGAACGGCGACGGTCATGGCCGGAGGCTTCGGGGATGATGCGCCGCCGCCGGCCCGCGTCACCGACCGCGCCGCCACCCTGGGCCTGGTCGGGCTGCTGGCCCTGTCGCCCGGCGAAGTTCTGTTGTCCTTCTATCTGACCGACGCCGCGAACGGCTGGGCGCATCTGACCCTGCTCAGCGGCGTCTTCCTGGCGGGAACTCTCGCCGGCATGATCGGGCTGATCAGTCTGGCCTGGGCGGGCGTGGCCCGGCTGCGGCTGGACCGGCTGGTGCGCTACGATTCGGCCATCCTCGGCGGGGTGCTGATCGCGCTGGGCGTCATCGTCCTGGTCCTCGAGGCCTGAACCGGCGTTTGATCCCGCCGCCCTCCGCCCCTATCTAGGCGGCCATGACCCAGACCCCCGCCCGCATCCCCGTCACCGTCCTCACCGGCTATCTCGGGGCCGGCAAGACCACCCTGCTCAACCGCATCCTCACCGAGGATCACGGCAAGCGGTACGCCGTGATCGTCAACGAGTTCGGCGAGATCGGCATCGACAACGACCTGGTGGTCGGCGCCGACGAGGAAGTGTTCGAGATGAACAACGGCTGCGTCTGCTGCACGGTGCGCGGCGACCTGATCCGCGTCGTCTCGGGCCTGATGAAGCGAAAGGGCGGCTTCGACGCCATCATTGTCGAGACCACGGGCCTGGCCGATCCTGGCCCGGTGGCCCAGACCTTCTTCGTCGACGACGACGTCCGGGCCCGGACGCGGCTTGATTCGGTGACCACGGTGGTCGACGCCCTGCACCTGCCGCTGCGGCTGGCCGACAGCCGTGAGGCAGTCGAGCAGATCGCCTTCGCCGACCAGATCCTGCTCAACAAGACCGACCTTGTGACGCCCCAGCAGCTGGCGCTGGTCGAGGCCCAGATCCGCCGTATCAATCCGCTGGCCCCGATCCACCGCACCCAGCGCTCCGCCGTGCCGCTGGACGCCATCCTCGGCCGGGGCGGTTTCGACCTCGACCGCATCGTCGAGCTGGAGCCGGAGTTCCTCAATCCCGCGCATGGCGAGCCGGGCCATGTCCATGACGAGGCCTGCGAGCATGATCACGACCACGGCCATGATCACCATCACCACGACCATGGCCACGATCACCATGGTCACGCGGCACACGACCATGCGGCCGAGGCCGGCATCCGCGGGATCTCGCTGACCTCGCACAGGCCGCTGGACGGCATCAAGGTCACGAACTGGCTGAACGCCCTGCTGCAGGACAAGGGCCCCGACATCCTGCGCGCCAAGGGCATCCTCGACATCAAGGGCGATGACCGCCGGCTGGTCTTCCAGGCCGTGCACATGATCCTGGAGGGCGACTACCAGCGCCCCTGGACCGACGCCGACAACCGCTACAGCCGCATGGTCTTCATCGGCCGCGATCTGGACGAGGCGGCTCTGAAGGCCGGCTTCGAGGGGTGTGTGGCTTAGATTTCCCTCCCCTTCATGGGGAGGGTGGTCCGGCGGAGACGGACCGGGTGGGGAAGCAGGACGCTACCCACGAGGCGAGGTGATTGGCCCCTACTTGCCCCACCCTTGCCGCTTCGCGGCCTGTCCCTCCCCACAAGGGGGAGGGAGAACAGAAAAAGGGCCGGTGTTTCCACCGGCCCTTTCGCGATTCTGGCTGAGGTCGAAGACTACTCGATGTCTTCGTTGATCAGGCCGAGCTTGTAGTAGCCGTTGGCCTGCAGGACGTTCAGCACGGCCATGAACTGCTCGTACATCACGTTGGCGTCGGCGCGGACGAAGACGCGCTCTTCCGTCAGGTTGCCGGTGACGCCCTTGGCGGTCATCGCGTCGTTGATGTCCGGGATCAGGTTCTCGAGGCTGGTCTGCTTCTCGGCAATGAAGATCGCGCCCGACTCCTGGATGGAGATGAAGGTCGGTTCCTTCGGCTTGGGCTGGTTGGCGTCAGGCGGAATGGCCGGCGGCAGGTCCAGGGCGATCGACACCGTCGCCATAGGCGCGGCGACCATGAAGATGATGAGCAGCACGAGCATGACGTCCACGAAGGGCGTCACATTGATTTCGCTGTTTTGGCCAAGGTCGTATTTCTTGCCGCCACCGCCGCCGAGTTTCGCACCCATTCGGACACTCCCATCAGGCCGGCGCTTCCGATACGCCAGCTAATCATTCGGGCCACCCATTGCGCGGATGGCGCCGCTTGTAAAGCCCGACTCTCGTCGAACGCGAATTCGGCTACACACTGGGCAAAAGCTGTTCCCGCGCGGTAAACGCCGGGACCATGACCTTCGATTTCGACGCCTATGTGACTTCCGCGCTGTTCGACCGTTCGGGGCGAACATTGTTCGCCCTCGGAGACGGCACGGTGAGGGCCGTGGCGGCCGGCGGCTTCGTTACGGTCGAGGCCCACGGCGGCGCGATTCTGGCCGCCTGCGGCCATCCATCGGGCGACGGAATCCTGACCGGGGGCGACGACGGCCGCGTCGTCTGGACCCGCCTGGACGGCGACGAGATCGCCGCCACCCTGGTCGCCGAGGTCAAGGGTCGCTGGATCGACGCCGTCGCCGCCTCGGCCGAATCGGGCCTCATCGCCTTCGCTGCAGGTCGCGACCTGCATGTGCGCGACAGTCAGGACGAGACCTTCACCCGGGTGTTCACCCACGAGAAGTCGGTTTCCGACGTCGCCTTCGACCCCAAGGGCCGGCGAATCGCCACGGCCACCTACGGCGGGGCGGCGCTGTGGTACGCGCGGATCGCCGAACAGAAGCCGAGCCTGCTGAAATGGGCCGGCGCCCACTCGCTTGTCGTCTTCAGCCCCGACGGCAGGTTCCTGATGAGCGCCATGCAGGAGAACAGCCTGCACGGCTGGACCGTGGCCGACGGCAAGAATATGCGGATGGGCGGCTATCCGGCCAAGGTGAAGAGCATGGCCTTCCTGTCAGGCGGCGTGATGCTGGCGACCTCGGGCGCCAACGGCGCGGTGGTCTGGCCGTTCAGCGGCGCTACGGGCCCGATGGGCAAGGAGGCGGCCGAGATCGGCTTTGACCAGAGCGCGCTGGTCGTCCGCGTGGCGGCGACGCCGAAGCTGTCCCTGCTGGCCGCCGGCCTCGACGATGGCCGTGTCTGGGTCGCGGACCTCAAGAGCGGGAAGATGGATACGCTGAAGGCCGAGAAGGGCGCGGCCATCTCCGCCCTGGCCATCACCGCCGACGGCCGCCGGGTGGCCTGGGGCGACGAAGACGGCGCGGCGGGCGTGGTGGAGCGCCACTAGGACTTCCTCCCCGTTCACCGGGAGGAAGTGCCTACTCGAACCCATCCATGCTGCACCAAACATCAAACGGATCCCGCCGGGTGCGCAGGCTGTTGATCGGCGCCGTTTCGTCGGCCCAGCCGAGCGCCATCCCGCTGAACAGCATGTGGTCTTCTGGCAGGCCGACATGTTCGGCCACGGTCTTCGGGTAGCGGGCCCAGAACTCCTGGGCGCAGGTGGCCAGGCCCCGCTCGACGGCCAGCAGCATCACCGTCTGCATGTACATGCCGACATCGGCCCACTGCGGCTTGCCGAGCTTGCGATCCAGACTGAAGAACAGGCCGACCGGAGCGCCGAAGAACTGGGTGTTCTTGAACAGCTGCTGCAGGCGGGCGGGCTTGTCCTCGCGCGGGATGCCGAGGGTGGCGTAGAGGTCCTCGCCGCACTCGAAGCGGCGGGTGCGGAACGGGTCCCAGAGGTTGTCGGGATAGACGTCGTATTCCGGCGTCTCGCCGCCGAGGTTGGCCGCCACCTTCGCCTTCAACGCCTCCAGCGGTTCGCCGGCCAGGGCGTGGACGCGCCAGGGCTGCAGGTTGCCGCCGGACGGGGCGCGATGGGCGGCCTCGAGGATCTCGCGAACCAGGGCGCCGGGCACCGGATCGGGCTTGAAGGCGCGGACGGAGACGCGGCGATCAACGGCTTCTGTGACGTTCATGGCTCTTTCGCTCGGCGACGGTTTGGGCGACATGGGGTTACCATCCGTCCGCCACGTCAAGGCAAGGGGAGCGGCGCTTGAACCCGAAAGGCACCCAAGGTCCGTGGCGGCTGATCCGGCGGCTGGCGCTGGCGGCCTTCCTGCTGGTGGTCGTCGCCCCGGTCGGCCTGACCCTGTTCTACCGCTTCGTGCCGCCGCCCTTCACCATCCTGATGGTGCAGCGCGTCTTCGAGGGAAAGGGCTGGGACTACCGCTGGCGCTCGCTGGACCGCATGTCGCCGGCTCTGGTCCAGGCCGCCATCGCCGCCGAGGACTCCCGTTTCTGCGAGCACAACGGCTTCGACTTCGAGGCCATGGAAAAGGCCTGGAAGAACAACCAGCGCGGCGGTCGGGTCAAGGGCGGCTCGACCATCAGCCAGCAGACCGCCAAGAACGTCTTCCTCTGGCCGGCCCGGTCCTATGTCCGAAAGGGGCTGGAAGCCTATTTCACCGTCCTGATCGAGACCCTGTGGGGCAAGCGGCGGATCATGGAGGTCTATCTCAACGTCGCCGAGATGGGCTCGGGGACCTATGGCGTGGAGGCGGCCTCGCGCCGCTACTTCGGGGTCAGCGCCGACAAGGTCACCCGCGCCCAGGCGGCGCGGCTGGTGGCCATCCTGCCCAATCCGCTGAAGTACCGCGCCGTGAAGCCCGGCAAGTACGTCGCCGGCCGCTCGCGCCGGATCGGCGCCGCCGCCGGTACGGTGCGCAACGACGGCCTTGCCGCCTGTGTGGGCAAGATGCGCCGCTCGACGGCCGCCGAGCGCGCCGAGCCCGCGCCGGAGACGAAGGCCGATCCTCTTCCGGCGGCCGACGCGCCCGCGCCCGAGCCCGTCGCGCCGGCGGAGCCCGCACCGGCCGCGGTCGAGCCGCCCGTCTTCGAGACTCCGCCGAACTCGGATTGATGTCGCGAGTTACCTTGACGGGACATGACCGGCGCGCTTCCCATGCCGGCCAATCAGAATCCCCTCGAGGAAACAGCCCGATGACGAAGATGAAACTTCTCGCGGCCGGCGCGGCGATCACGCTTGTCGCCGGGAGCACGGGCCTACTGGCCGCCGCCCAGGCCATGCAGCCGGCGCCCGCCGTCGCGGCGAAGCCGACGCCCGAGGAGGCCAGGGCCTTCGTCGACCGCACCGAGGCCCGGATGGCCGCGCTGTCGCAGTATGTGAACAAGGCGTCCTGGGTGCGGGCCACCTACATCACCGAAGACACCATGTGGCTTGAAGCCAGGGCCGGCGCCGAGTTCACCGACCTGGCCACACGCTCCGCCATCGACGCGGCGAAGTACGACGGCGTGGCGGTCGATGCGGTGACCCGGCGCAAACTGGACATCCTCAAGCGCGCCGTGGTCGCCCCGGCGCCGCAGCGCCCCGGCGCGGCCGACGAGATGGCTACCATCGCCTCGCGCCTGGATTCGACCTACTCGACCGGCAAGTTCACCTACAGGGGCAAGCCCATCACCCTGAACGACGCCGAGGACGTGCTGGCGTCCAGCCGCGACCCGGCGGAGATGCAGGCCGTCTGGGAAGGCTGGCATTCGATCTCGCCGGTCATGAAGGCCGACTACGCCCGCCTCGTCGCGCTCGAGAACGAGGGCGCGGCCGGCATGGGCTACAGGGACACTGGCGCCCTGTGGCGGTCCGGCTACGACATGAATCCCGACGCCTTCGCCGCCGAGGCGGACCGGCTGTGGAAGCAGATCGAGCCCTTCTACAGGAACCTGCACTGCTACGTGCGCGCCCGGCTGAACGAGCAATATGGCGATGACGTCCAGTCGCGCACCGGCCCGATCCGCGCCGACCTGCTGGGCAACATGTGGGCCCAGCAATGGGGCAACATCTACCCGATCGTGGCGCCAAAGACCGAGACCTCCGGCTACAGCCTCGACCAGCTGCTGGTCGACGCGAAGTACGACCCGGTGAAAATGGTCAAGACGGGCGAGAACTTCTACGTCTCGATGGGGCTGGCGCCGCTGCCGGAGACCTTCTGGACCCGCTCGCAGATCGTGCGTCCCGAGGGCCGTGAGGTGGTGTGCCACGCCTCGGCCTGGGACCTGGACGACCGCGACGACATCCGCATCAAGATGTGCACCAAGGTCAACGGCGAGGACTTCTACACCGTCCACCACGAGCTGGGTCACAACTACTACCAGCGGGCCTACAAGGATCAGCCTTACATCTTCAAGAACGGCGCGAACGACGGCTTCCACGAGGCCATCGGCGACTTCGTCGGCCTGTCGGCGCTGACCCCGACCTATCTCAACCAGATCCAGCTGCTGAACACCGTGCCCGGCGCGGACGGCGACGTGCCCTTCCTGCTCAAGATGGCGCTCGACAAGATCGCCTTCATGCCGTTCGGCCTGCTGGTCGACCGCTGGCGCTGGCAGGTGTTCGACGGGACCCTGACGCCGGAGACCTACAACGCCGGCTGGTGGAAGCTGCGCACCCGGTACCAGGGCATCACGCCGCCGGGCGAGCGCCCGGCCGACGCCTTCGATCCGGGCGCCAAGTACCATGTGCCGGGAAACGTGCCCTACACCCGCTACTTCCTGGCTCACGTGTACCAGTTCCAGTTCCACCAGGCCGCCTGCAAGCAGGCCGGCTGGACGGGGCCGCTGCACCGCTGCTCGATCTACGGGAACAAGGAAGTGGGCGCGAAGTTCAACGCCATGATGGAGATGGGCGCCTCGCGTCCCTGGCCCGAAGCGATGGCCGCCTTCACCGGCCAGAGCCAGGGCGACGCCTCGGCGGTGGCCGAGTACTTCAAGCCGTTGAACGTCTGGCTGACGAAGCAGAACAAGGGCGAGAAGTGCGGCTGGTAGGGTAGCGCCTCAATCCCTGTCATCCCGGCCGAAGCGTTGCGGAGAGCCGGGACCCAGCCATCGCGCTACGAGCGCCGGGTCCATTCCGTCGTGGTTGCCGGACTTTCACCCTGTCCTGTGGCCGGGGTGTTTACCGTGCCGGTCGCAATCTGCCCGACGGACCGTCAACGTCAGTCGGACAGGTGGGGCCATGACAACCGAGCGAACCCTCCTTCAGCGGATGCGCGATTTCGCGCAGGCGTTCCGGCGGGACAACAGCGCCGCCGCCGCCATCCAGTTCGCCCTGATGGCGCTGCCGCTCTCGGTTGCCGTGTTCGGCATGGTCGACGTCAGCCGGGCTTCCGCCGCCAAGGGCCACCTGCAGGACGCGCTGGACGCCGCCGCCCTCGCCGCCGCCCGCTCGCCCGCCATCACCGACGAAGGGCTTCAAGCTGTGGGCGAGGGCGTTCTCACGGTCGACCTGACCGGATCACGGGCGACCCTGATGTCGTCGAGCTTCAAGCTGGTCGACAACACCGTGGTCGCCAGCGCCACCGCCGGGATGCCGCCGATCATCGCCGGGCTCTGGCTGGACGGCGATATGGAGATCGGCGCGAAGACCGAGGTCGTCCGGGCCTCCAAGAACGTCGAGGTCGCCCTGGCGCTCGACATCACCGGCTCGATGAGCGGGAGCAAGATCGCCGACCTCCGCACGGCGGCCAGGGATCTGGTCGACATGGTCATCCAGTCCCAGCAGACGCCCTTCTATTCGAAGGTGGCGCTGGTCCCCTATTCGATGGGGGTCAATGTCAGCAGCTATGCGGCCAGCGTGCGCGGGACGCCGACCGGCGGAACCTGCACCACGCCGGGCTGCAACAGGTTCACTTTCACCACCGCCGCCGGGGGAACCTCCACCCGGACCATCAGCAGCTGCGTCAGCGAGCGCACCGGCGCGCAGGCCTATACCGACGCCGCGCCGTCCACGGCCTTCGTCGGCCGCAACTACGCCGGCGGCAACAATCCCTGTCCGAGCGCCTCGATCAGCCCGCTGTCCAGCGACGAGACCGCGCTGAAGGCGAAGATCGATACGCTCCAGGCCTCAGGCTCGACCGCCGGCCAGATCGGTCTGGCCTGGGGCTGGTACATGGTCTCGCCGAACTTCGGGTACCTGTGGCCGAGCGATGACAATCGTCCGGCGGCCTATGGCGGGGACGACCTGCTCAAGGTGGTGGTGCTGATGACTGACGGCGAGTTCAACACCACCTATTGCAACGGCGTGATCAGCAGGGACGCGACATCCGGATCGGGCTCCTCGTCCGACAAGATCAACTGCAACGCCACCAACGGAAACGCCTTCGTCCAGGCCGAGGCCCTGTGCGACGCCATGAAGGCGCAGGGGGTGGTGATCTACACGGTCGGCTTCGCCCTCTCGGGCAACGCGGCGGCCGAGAACATCATGGAGGA
>Ga0315902_10005984_pt1 | contig 16999 bp, 18 predicted proteins | sample LakEriMetagenome_9_FD_203523 | JGI IMG/M metagenome (GOLD analysis project Ga0315902, IMG submission 203523) | Freshwater fungal communities from buoy surface, Lake Erie, Ohio, United States - Buoy 12 MA117 | ecosystem: Environmental > Aquatic > Freshwater > Lake > Lake biofilm | place: USA...
ATGTATGCCTTAGCGCGGAATGCCGGCAAATACTCAGACCGGGATAAACGTTTGTACAAAGCGCAACATCTGGAATATCATTATCTGGCACCCGACAGCATCAATGAATTATTCGATGCCCTAATACTGATGGAAAAAGAAACCGGTCGTGCAGCACTCCTAAAAGAAAATGCGCCTCAAAGTGCCAATCAAAAATACTGCATTCAAAAAGGGAAAACTCTATTGAAAAAAAATGATCCTGCAATAGATCGGCTTGAAATTTTTGCTGAAGGATTTGAAAACTCTTCCCGGCCTGTACAACTGATCAAAGTAAGGCAAGCTTATCAGATCTTTCAGGATCTGATAGCCTGTTATTGTGCTATGCATGTACAAAAATCCTTGGCTGTTGAAAAAACCGGATCTGTCAGCAAATGGATCGCTTCGCAGACATTCGGAAAGCGAAAAGCATGGGTGAATATGGGAGGTCAACTGGTTGAAGCCAGTGAACTTGAGAAGCTGATTACAAAAATCGAACAGGGCAAAATTAAAAACTGGAAATCTGTACATCAGTTTTATCAGCAGCAGGCAGCTGTGTATGCAACGAAAACTAAAATTCATGCCCTTGCCTGCCTGAAAGAACTTTCAGGCCAATCAAAAATTGATGCGAAAACAATTAATGCATTATTTAAACGATATATCAGCACGAAGGAGTGGATGCTGAAGGGAATTGAAACTTCCCGCGAAAAGGATTACACCAACCCGTTTCGGAGAATGGTGTATGCGAATGATGAAGAAATGGAAGTTGTCACCGGCAAACTGAGTGAGAATACATTTATTCTGCAGCAAAGGAATGAACTAAAAAAAATAAAAAAGGAGTTGAAGAAATGGGCTGATTTGTTTTAATAAGTATATCTATTAGTCCAAAAGTCGGAAAGTCCGTGAAAATTTATTGGTGGTTCGTTATAATTGGTGAGATTAATCGTAAAAAACAACTAACCGACAACTGGCAACTGCCAACTCATTACTCCCCCCAGATATTATCCTTACCATCGAGCCACTTTTTTACCAGATCTGTTGTGACTGATTTCGGTCTTTCGATGGGGAAGCCCAGTGCCCGATCCCAGATCAGACTTGTAAGCACACCCAAAGCGCGACTAACGGCAAAGAGTACGGTGTAATATTCGTATTCCACCATACCATAATGCACGAGCAAAGCACCGCTGTGCGCGTCTACATTAGGCCAGGGATTTTTAATTTTACCGAGAGACTGTAATATCGGTGGTACGACTTCGTAGATATTCCAGACTGTATTCACAAGTTTATCATCTGGCATATGTTTTTTTCCAAACTCCATCTGTGCTGTAAAGCGGGGATCCGTTTTTCTTAATACAGCATGCCCGTATCCCGGCACTACTTTCCCGGAACTTAGCGTTTGTTTTACATATTCTGCGATCTGCTCTTTAGAAGGTTCGTTTGTTTTTAGGGCTTCCTGCATTTCAAATATCCACTTAATGACCTCCTGATTGGCAAGTCCGTGTAAAGGGCCTGCCAGGCCATTCATGCCGGCAGCATAACTTAAATAAGGATCACTTAAAGCGCTCCCGACCAGATGCGTGGTATGTGCAGAAACATTTCCTCCTTCATGATCGGCATGAATCGTCATATATAAACGCATGAGCTCCATAAATCCCGGGTCATCATAACCCAGCATATGTGCCAGGTTGCCGGCCCAGTCGAGCAATCCGTTGGGATGAATATGCTCGTTGTTCTTATACTTACGGCGGTAGATATACGCAGCAATACGCGGCAAACGTGCGAGCAAGATCATGGCATCATCAAAAACCGGTTCCCAGTAATCTTTCTTATTAATGCCTTCGGAATATTTTTTGGCGAAATAGCTTTCCGTTTGCAAGGCCATCACCCCAACCACATACATCGTCATGGGGTGGGTATTGAGCGGAAGTGCGTCGATGGCTGCAAATACGTGATTGGGAACATGACTTCTTCGCTGCCAGATATCTGTAATATAATTGGCCTCCTCCGGAGTAGGCAGCTCTCCGGTGAGCATTAAATGAAAAAGACCCTCCGGAAGCGGCTGTTCACCTTTTGGCGCTTTGGGAAGCTTATCCTGCAATTCCGGAATCGAATACCCTCGGAAACGAATACCCTCCTGAGCATCCAGCAGAGAGGTTTCTGTAACCAGACCGGTAATACCGCGCATACCCTGATAGATCTGGGTTAAACTCACTTCTCCGATCACTTTATTTCCATGTTGCTTCAGCAATTCTTTGATTTCTGAACCTGCAGCATCTGCTTTGGCCTTAAACTTATCTTTTAAAACACCCATAACCGTTTTTTATGAATTTGTTAGCTGTTATTCAAAGGTAATCAATGACAGTTGCTGGCAAAATTTGAGTATCCTGACTTTACAACCCTCCTGAGGCTTTCACAATTTCATAACAACTGAAAGGCGGGCAGGTTACTGAGGCGCCTTCCGATAAAGCATATATGCGATTATACCAAAAATGATGCAGGGCATCCAGGCTGCCAGTACCGGATGAAAATTCCCCTTGGTAGAGAAAGCCATTGAAAATTTATCGGTGAGAATGAATAATACACCAATGATAAAGGCAAGAGCCAGATGGAGTCCGCTGCCTCCTCTTACTTTCCGGGCAGCTAATATGGCCGCTATAAGGGTCATTAAGATAACGGATACTGCATAGGCATCCCTTCTGTAGCGTTCAAAAAGCAATGCGGTCAGCCCTTCCGAACCTCTTCGTTTTTCTTTACCGATCAGGCGTATCAGTGCAGGTGTATTCAAATAATCCTTTTTGGTTTCGTCGGGTGACAAATCTGACGGGAGATAACCCAGCCGGATTGTCATGGAATCGATGTGTACGACCGACTCCTCCGGATTACCGATACGACGCTCGATCACATTGATCAGCTTCCATTCTTTCTTCAGAGTATCCCAGGAAATTTGCTCGCTTCGGATATTGTATTCCATACGCTGGGCCTTCATTTTAGCCAAGAAGAATCCCTGTCCGGTTTTTGTAATGGTATCAAAACTGCGTATCCCCGCATACGTAGATGAATCAATTCTAAAATGAAGATTCGTTAAATACTGGGTATTCTGACTTTTGACATTTCCCATATTGATATACCTGTTTTCAAAATCGGTACGGATTTTATTGGCAACAGGAATCAGAAAATGATTGGATATACCCAGGATGAGAGATAGTATAAGACCGCCAATCCAGTAAGGAATCAGAAAACGGCGCAGGCTTACCCCCGTACTCAGTATTGCAACTACTTCGCTTCTGAAAGCAAGCCTGGATGTAAAAAAAACTACGGAAATAAGTACAAAGACCGGAAACAGGAGACTGATGATATGGGGAATGAATCCGATATAATAGAGCCTGAAAATTTGTGCTGTAGTAAATCCTGTTTTAATAAAATCTTCAGCTTTTTCACTGGCATCAACGGCTACTGCTATCAGGGTAAACAGCATCAGGGAGAAGAAAAATGTCTTCAGGAACATCTGCAATATGTAACGATCCAGCTTCTTCATCCTAGTATAAAATTATCCATTTGCTTGTTGATTTATTTTGAATCTGTTTACTAGTTTATATTCAGAGCCTTGTTTTTAATAAAGGAATCATCTCCTGTTTCCAGCTGTAAAAATCACCCGCTTCTATATGTTTTCTGCATGCATTCACAAGCCACAGATAAAAAGACAGATTGTGTATACTGGCGATGGTTAAACCCGAAATTTCACCTGCTTTCATAAGATGCCTCAGGTATGCTTTGCTGTAGTAACTGCTAACAGTAGATCCGATACCTTCATCAATAGGTGAAAAATCCGTTTCCCATTTTTTATTATCGATATTGATCACGCCCTTGCTGGTAAACAGCATGGCATTGCGACCGTTTCGGGTAGGCAATACACAATCAAACATATCTACTCCCAGTGCGATGCATTCCAGTATATTCCAGGGGGTTCCTACACCCATCAGGTATCGGGGTTTGGATTCAGGAAGCTCTGAACAGCACAAAGCAGTGTACTCATACATCATTTCTTCCGGCTCTCCCACACTTAAGCCACCGATTGCGCAACCAGGTAATTCACTGGAAGCAATCACCTGCGAAGAGGCTTTTCTGAGATCCGGATAGGTACCTCCTTGTACAATCGGAAATAAATTCTGTGTATAACCATACAAGTCGGGGGTATTCCGGAAACGCTGAATACAACGGTCTAGCCATCGGTGTGTACGTTCCATAGAAGTGCGTGCATATTCGTATGAGCTGGGATAAGGCGGACATTCATCAAAAGCCATCATAATATCAGCACCGATCGTTCGCTGGATATCCATTACATTCTCCGGAGTAAAAAGGTGTTTGCTTCCGTCAATATGACTTTGAAAAACCACCCCCTCTTCTTTGATCTTTCGGTTGGCAGCCAATGAAAACACCTGATAGCCACCGCTGTCGGTTAGTAAAGGATGTTGCCATCCGATAAATCGGTGCAAGCCCCCCGCTGCTTTCAGCACTTCTGTTCCGGGACGGAGGTAAAGATGGTAGGTATTCCCTAAAATAATCCTGGCATGCACATCCTGTTCAAGTTGCTGCATGGTGAGCGCTTTTACGCTGCCGACAGTGCCAACAGGCATAAACATCGGAGTTGGAATCTCTCCGTGATCCGTTCGAATATTTCCTGACCGGGCCTTGCTGAACGGATCCTGATGCTGCAATGTAAAATGAAGTGAAGGCATAAGCCGGCAAAGATAAAGGCTCCCCATCGGAAGTTACGCACGTATGTGGGGAAGACGACTCGTCTGTTTCTGCAGGAAACAATAATTTCGCAGCCGTTTATGATCTTGCACTGGCAATCAATACTACTTTATTGTTTTTATACAGCAGCTGCCATACAGCTAGTTTTCATTTTAGGAATTCACCTGCGTTTTGCATTTTACCGAAAACCTAAATCAACCACCCAGCGGCAGCATGCGGTATCAGTCGTGATCTGCGCACGCGACGAAGCTCAAAATATTACAGACAATCTCCCACTCCTGTTGCAGCAACAATATCCTTCAACCTATGAAGTCATTGCCGTGAATGATAATTCTTTTGATGACAGTAAATATGTACTGGAATATTTATCAAAAGCATTCCGACACCTGCGACCAATCGAATTGCATCAGGAAGCTCCGCTGATACAGGGAAAAAAGTTCCCCTTATCCATCGGAATCAAGGAAGCGAAATACGAGTTGCTGCTCTTAACGGATGCCGATTGCCGTCCTGCCTCCGCACTCTGGATTGAACACATGCAAAACGGATTCAGGGAAGGAAAGGAAATCGTACTCGGTTACGGTCCTTATGAGAAAACACCCGGTCTTCTTAACAAACTGATCCGCTTTGAAACTTTTCATGCTGCCCTTCAGTATTTCTCTTTTGCACTTGCGGGCATTCCCTACATGGGGGTAGGTAGAAATCTTGCCTATAAAAAAGAGGTGTTTCTGCGCAACAAAGGTTTTTCTCAGCACAATCAATTGCCGGGCGGAGATGATGATCTGTTTATCAATCGCGTTGCCGGAAGAAAAAATACAGCCATCGTTATTGACCGGGAGTCTTTTATGTATTCAAAGCCTAAAAGCAGCTGGAAAACCTGGCGTCAGCAAAAAACCAGACATTATTCCACAAGCCGCTACTACAAACCGGTTCATCAGTTTCTTTTGGGTACTTTTTCCCTTACCCACTTTCTTTTCTATCCACTTCTTATTTTCAGCTTTTTTCTGACACAATGGTGGATTCCTGTAAGCATATATGGCAGTAGACTGTTGCTGCAAGGGCTTATTTATTTTCGGAGTATGCGAAAATTGGATGAACAGGATCTGTTCTTTTTTTATCCGCTTCTGGATCTCTGGCAATGGTTTTATTATCTGCTCTTTGCAGATACATTATTCCGCAAACCTCAATCCTTTTGGAAATAATCATCGCTTATGGGTATAGAGATTGTAAAGCATTATTTCTCCGGATTTACACCAGTTCAGCTGGAGCAGCTGGAAAAACTTGCCGGACTGTATCAAAGTTGGAACGAACAGATCAATGTCATATCCCGTAAAGACATTGATAAACTGTACATCAATCACGTTTTACATTCGTTAGCCATTGCAGCGGTATTTGATTTTGAACCCGGTACCCATATTGCTGATCTGGGCACCGGAGGTGGTTTTCCAGGGATTCCGTTGGCAATTTTCTTTCCGGAAGTGCAGTTTTTGCTGACAGACAGTATTGGAAAAAAATTAAAAGTTGTAGACGCCGTTGCCAATGCAATCGGCTTACAAAATGTACAGGTTCGTCACACCCGAACCGAAGAAATTAAAAATCAGAAATTTGATTTTGTGGTAAGTCGTGCGGTGGCTCCTTTGAGAGAATTATGGACCTGGAGTCTTCCTGTTTTAAAAGCAAAGGGCCAGGGAAAGACAGCAACTGCCGATGATAAAAAAATTTACGGCGGACTTATCTGTCTTAAAGGCGGTGATCTGAATGAGGAGATCAGAGTGAGCGGATTACATCCGCTTGTATGGGAGATTGAGAAAATATTTGAAGATCCTTTTTTCCGGGAAAAATACATTCTTTTGGTTCCCCGGTAGTCATTCAGAAGACCGCAGTCATTTTACCATTTTAAATCCAGAAGGTTATTTTTCCGGTTGATATCTGCCATTCTGTAGGAAGGGTCTATTTCAACCTTGCTTAATTCGGTCAGTCTTCGGTTGAATGTCAGGGTATAGGTGGAATGCGTCCATTTCCAGGACGGGTGCATTATTCTGGTAGTATTATTTTCCGCCGGCTTTTCACCAAACATCAGATACATCGGTATATAATGTAACGCTGTGGTGTTGTCTTTAAAAGTAAGTTGTAGATCGATGGGCATGGGCATATCCGAAATTTTGCGAAGACGTATTTTAGATTGACCACCTTCTTCCCACAAACTATCAATCGCATAGTCGATTGTTTTCACACTGTTCACCCAATACTCCTTATACCAGTCGAGTTGCAGGCCGCTTTCTTTTTCTGCAATGCGCATAAAATCGTTCACGTCGGGATGCCTGAAACGCCATTCCTGATAGTAACGCTTTAAAACCCGGTCACGATTCGAATCGCCGATAATATACCCGAGCTGTGTTAAAAAAACACATCCCTTGGAATAAGATGCAAGAGAATATGCAAAATTGCTGTTGAAATGATCGGCATGGGTACTGAGCGGTTCTTCTCTACCGCTTTTAACCAGACTGAAATACCCATCATAGTTGGAGGCATCATAAGCGGGCAGATCTGTCGATGTCCAGGTTTTACCAGATTTTCTGGCCATTTCACTGTAATAAAAGGCCTCGACCCGATCGGTTGCAAATTCAGTAAACCCTTCATCCATCCAGGCATATAAACTTTCATTGGTAGCCAGCATCATCTGATACCAGCTGTGCATCCACTCGTGGAAGGCTGTTCCCAGTCCCGGACCATTGAGTAGTGTCGCCATCGGGTATTCCATTCCGCCATCACCGCCCTGAATAAACGTATACTGCCTGTAAGGATACTCTCCAAAATGATCGCGTATAAAAGGATAGACCACTTCGGCTGCATCAGCGATTTTCATCCAGTCTTCTTTGCTTTCAGTACCTGCTTTATAGAGCACATGTACAACCGGTCCATTTTTAATCGGCCGAACGATGTGCTCATATGCGGTATCAGCAGCCCACACAAAATCATGTACATTGGGTGCGGAAAAACGCCAGGTCAGATTTTTACCTGAAGGACGATTCACTTTCATTCCTTCAGCTTCATAACCGTAACCGATAGCCGATGCATTGGTCAGGTTGCCTGTTCCGCCTAAAATATAGCGCCTGTCAATGGTGATAGACACATCAAAATCTCCCCAAACACCGTAAAACTCCCTTGCTATATAGGGATTGGGGTGCCACCCCTGCTGATCGTATTCACAAATTTTCGGATACCACTGAGACATCGACAATTCCACCCCGTTCGCTGCTGTGCGACCGCTGCGACGAATCTGCAACGGAACCTGCGCTTCAAATTCCATTTCAAGAAGCACTGTTTGTTTGGGAAGAACAGGTTGGGATAACGCAACCTGAAGTATGGTTTCATCTTCTTTGAATTTTTGGGCAACGCCGTTCAGTCTTATTGAAATCACATGCTGGTATCCGATCTCATCTTGCTTTAAATTATAAATCCGGTCCCGGACGCGTCCGTCCCAGTCGGAACGCGAACCTATTTTAATCTTTCCCAATTCACGACTTCGGGTATCCATCATGCTATTGGGCTGGAAAGCATTCCAGTATAAATGATAAAATACCTGACGGATTGTATCCGGTGAATTATTTGAATATTCCAGCACCTGCTTTCCAGTTAGCCGGTAACGGCTCACATCCATCTGCACGTCCATTTTATATTTCACGCGTTGCTGCCAGCGCTGGTTTTGAGCCATGAGCATAGTTGATATAAAAAATGTCGTCAAAACGAAGATCCATAGTTTCATACCCGTCTGTATTTATCGTTATTCCTTTTCGGAGTCGGTTTCTTTTTTTTCTGAATTGGTGTCAGAGGAACCGGATACCACAAGCACAAGTTCGCCTTTTACACCTTTTGCTTCATAATAATTATATACTTCCCGCAAGGTTCCTCTATAGGTTTCTTCAAATTTCTTGGTAAGTTCTCTGCTTACAGAACAGATTCTCTCTACGCCGAGATAGGTCATTAAATCCCGAAGCGTCCGGAGCAAACGATAGGGAGATTCATAGAGGATAATGGTTCTTTCTTCTGCGGCAAGTTTATTAAGGAGTGTCATTCTTCCCTTTTTGATAGGCAGGAATCCTTCAAAACAAAAGCGCGACATGGGTAAGCCGCTGTTTACGAGTGCCGGTACAAAAGCAGTGGCTCCGGGCAAGGTTTCAACCTTTATGTTCTGACGAATGCATTCCCTTACCAGAAGAAAAGCTGGGTCACTGATACCCGGTGTTCCTGCATCGGTAATCAGCGCCATTGTTTTTCCTTCCTTAAGCTGTTCAAGCAAACCGGTAAGGATTTTATGTTCGTTGTGCTGGTGGTAAGATGTAATGGGTTTTTGTATACCATAGTGCTGCAGCAAAACAGAAGAAGTCCGGGTATCCTCAGCTAATATCAGATCTGCTTCCTGCAGTGTATCCAGTGCTCTGTAAGTGAGATCACGAAGATTACCGATAGGCGTTGGAATGATATACAGCAAGAACAATCAGTTTTTGAATAAATAATACAGCGGGGTTAGGATAAAACATCCACCTGAAATTGTTCCATCACCGGATTGGCCAATAGTTTCTGCGCTGCCAGTTCTGCCAGTTTTTTGGCTTCATCCTGACTGGAAGCATCGATCTGAAGTAAGATATTTTTACCTACGCGCACATCGGAAACACCTTCCAATCCCAAATGACTGAGGCCTCCCAATACGGCTTTTCCCTGCGGATCCAGCAATTCTTTCAAAGGCATTACCTGTACCTGTACCGAATATGTCATACACTTTTTTTATGCAATATGTTTACGAAAGATCAAAGATAACACAAGGAACAGGACATAAATCAGGGGCAGTGCCAGCCATTGTAAAAAGATCAGTAAAACAACAGATATGGTCAGGAGTATATATTGCGGTGTTGCTGATTTCAGATTCCATGCTTTCACTTTTAAGCTCATTATCGGTATCCGGGAAACCATCATGCTGCTTAAGAAAATGATGATAAAATATAATACCCATTTATTCAGAATCCATCCTGCAGTTATACTTCCGTTAAACCAGAGAATTAGCGGAAGGGATGCCACTACCAGGGCAGTTAATGGGGTCGGTACACCTCGAAAAGAAGTTTTTTGTTCAGTATCCAGATTAAATACCGCCAGTCGCCAGGCAGAAGCAACAGGAATAAGAAAAGCTGGCATAAGAAACCATTCCGGCGTTTCCATGGAATGTATTTCTTTCAGAAATGAAAACTGCAACAACTGAAAAAGAATCATTCCCGGAGCCACGCCAAATGAAACAACATCTGATAAAGAATCGAGCTGTCCACCAAGCTGTGATTCAGCTTTCATCCATCTGGCTATGAAGCCATCCAGAAAATCAATCACGGCTGCCGCAAAAATCCAGAAGGGAGCCAGCATCCAGCGTAGATTATAAACGTGGGTAAGTCCTTCCAGTTCCTGAAACGACTGTGTAGGATGTAATACAAAAACAATGGCCATACATCCGCAAAACAAATTCGCAAGAGTAAAAAAATTGGGAATATTTCTGATCATAGTATTAATCAAAGAGCAATTTTATTTTTTATTCCGCATACAAGATTCAATATCCTCCGCAGTTATCGGGATGTTCTTCATCAAATCCTTATTACCATTTCGGGTAATTACCACATTATTTTCTATCCGGATACCCATTTGCTCTTCCTCTATATAAATTCCGGGCTCTACAGTAAAAACCATTCCAGGTTGAATGGGACCGGTTCGCGTACCCAGATCGTGCACATCGATTCCGAGATGGTGTGAAATTCCGTGATACAGGTATTTTCGGTATGCCCGGTTGTCAGGTTGTTCATTCTTAACATCTGACTTACGGAGCAATCCAATTTTTAAAAACTGACGTGTTGCCTCCTCACCTACTTTTTCGGTGTAATCTAGAATTGAAATGCCTGGGCGAAGTAAGCTTTTTGCATAGTTGTGCAAATTCAAACAGGCATTGTAAACTGTTTTCTGACGCCTCGTAAATTTTCCGTTGACAGGTATCGTTCTTGTAAGGTCTGCACAATAACCGGCATACTCCGCGCCAAAATCAAGTAAGATCAATTCACCATCCTTGCACTCTCGGTTGTTGTCCACATAGTGCAGGGTTCGGGCCCGGTCGCCGGAGGCAATAATACTGCCATAAGCCGGACCGGTTGAGCCCTGAGAGAGGAAGGAATACCAGATTTGAGCTTCAATCTCATTTTCATATATACCCGGACGAACCTTTTCCAGGAGACTTCGAAAAGCATTTTCTGTGATGTCTATCGCCTGTTGAATCCAGGTGATTTCCTCCGGAGTTTTGATGCTTCGAAGGTGGGCCAAAATCTTAGCTGCACGTTCATAATGATGAAGCGGAAAGCGGGATTTGATTTCATCGATGAAGCGGTACTCACGTGAACGAACAAGCGAATTTTTCCGGTCGTTTTCGTTACTGTCGAGATAGATCCGGTCGGCAAGGTGAATCCATGCCTGTAAAAAAGGGTCTAGTGTATCGGTCCATAGAATCGTTTGAATGCCTGAAATATTCCGGGCTTCAGAAGCTCTTAAACGTTTTCCGTCCCACTTCTCTTTGGTTTCTTCCGGTCGGGTGAGTACAAGTACCTCCCTGTATCGGGGTTCAGGATGATCCGGAAAAAGAAGCAGCATGGTGTCTTCCTGAAGAATGCCTGAAAGCCAGTAGAGGTCACTGTTTTGACGAAACGGGTGCAGGGCATCGCCATTAGAGGGCCACTCGTCATTGCTTACAAATAAGGCAATCGAATTCGGCAACATGGCTTTTATGAACCGGGCTCTGTTTTTGCTGAATAAGTCGGGATGAACAGGTTGAAATTTCATTTTCCTGGAATGATCTATGGAAGGTGAAAGAATCCATGCAAAATACTCGATCCCCGACCTTTCGCCAACCTAATTTGAATGAATTATCGAGCTTGCTAACGCACGTTTGTAAATTTATAAATAATTTATAGTTTTATGCGATATTTTAGATTTTTATATGCATATCTAGCATATATTTAAATAATTATTTGATTAATAAGGATTTTATTTAAATATGTATAATAAAACATAGATTGTTTGATATTTATTTGTCTCCAATCCACTATTTTTGAACAATCTTGAACAGGATCTTAATTGACCATTGGTCATTTATATAAAGAATATGCCTTCCTGTTCTCCTGAATATGGAAGGCATTGTGGTCGTAATCGATTGTTTGCTAAGAAAAACCCCGCCATTCCTGACGGGGTTTACTTTTTTAATTTCATCTGAACTAAAACAATCCGTATAGCTGAGAATCAATTTTCTGTATAATTTGTCCAAGATCTTCATCATTTTCAGCGAATTTATTGACATCGCAATCGATCACTAGCAAACTCCCTTCTTTATACGTATCAATCCATTTATTGTAATAGTCATTCAGACGTTTTAAATAATCAAGCCGGATATTTTCTTCGTACTCCCTTCCTCTCTTTTGTATCTGAGCAACCAGCGTTGGTACAGATGCCTTGAGATAAATCAGTAGATCCGGTGGAGAAACCATTGTTTTCAGTGTAGCAAAAAAGGAAAAATAGTTATCGAAATCCCGTTTGGGCATCAACCCCATCTCATAAAGATTCGGAGCAAAAATATGCGCATCTTCAAAAATGGTTCGATCCTGAATCACCGTTTCTGTACCCCGTTGTATATCAAGTACCTGATTCAGGCGGTTATTGAGAAAATAAATCTGCAGGTTAAAACTCCACCTGGGCATATCTTCATAAAAATCATTCAGATACGGATTATGGTCTACATCCTCAAACTGAGGAATCCACTTGTAATGCTTGCTTAGCAATTCCGTAAGCGTTGTTTTTCCCGCTCCGATATTCCCGGCTACCGCAATGTGTTTAGGCTTTTTAGTTTTTGGCATAAATCAGATTCAAACTACTGAATGATATAAGTTCTTTAATGAATGTACACTTTTTTAAACTTGTACTGCTCAGGAAAAATAATTCAAACCCATCGCTTCCCGAACCAGGTTAAGGGTTTCTGATGCCCGTACCCGTGCCTTTTCTGCACCCTCTCGCATCACGGAATTTAAATAGGTTTTGTCGTCCTCCATAAAGGCAGCCTTCTCCCGAATTGGAGCCACAAAAGCAATCATATCTTCTGCCAGCTGCTTCTTCATATCACCATACCGTATAGTACAACCCGCAAAATCCTGTTCAAATTTCTGCACCGTATCAGAGCTACTTACCAAGCGCATGAGCTGAAAGAGATTCTCAATATAATCAGGCTTTACAGAATCAGGCTCCGCAGGACCTTGATCCGTCTTTGCCTTCATTACCTTTTTCCGGATTTGTTCGTCCGTATCTGCAAGATAAATGGTAGCCATTTGATTTTCACTCTTACTCATTTTTCCTGCACCATCCAGACTTGGAACTTTAATCAGCTGATCACCAAAATTATAGGCAACCGGTTCCGGGAAAACCTCTCCATAACGGAAATTAAAACGCTTCACAAAATTACGGGCCATCTCCAGATGCTGCTCCTGGTCTTTACCAACCGGCACATACCGGGCGCGATGCAATAAAATATCCGCCGCTTGCAAAACCGGATATGTCAGCAACCCTGCATTCACGTTTTCCGGCTGCAACCGTACTTTATCTTTAAACGTGGTTGTCTTCTCAAGCTCACCAACATAGGCCAGCATGTTTAAATACAGATATAGTTCAGATGTCTCTGGAACATGACTCTGACAATACAATGCAACCTGATCAGGGTCCAGTCCGCATGCAATGTTTTCAGCCAGTACGCGGTATACATGTCCTTTCAGTTCTTTGGTATCCGGATGAGTTGTAAGGGAATGCCAATCGGCCACCATAAAATAGCACTCATATTCCTGCTGCAGACGAACATAGTTCTGCATCGCCCCGAAATAATTTCCGAGGTGCAAAAAACCTGTCGGACGAAGTCCGCTCATTACAATTTGCCTGCCTGTACGCATCTGTCCAAAACTTTATGAAAGATATGCATTCAACCGAAAATCCGGTGAGAGGGTTTAAAATCGGGCGACGAAGATAGCAGTTTCCTTTTGTCTGCGTCACATCCGTTGCTCCGAAGCAGAAAATCTGAATCGGCTTTTATCCTTCCTTCCAATCTTGAATCCATTCAACATATATCTCCCGATCTGCTTCCGGAAATCCTAACTTTGATTTATGGAAGTGACCAATGAACTGATCGACAAACTGGCACAGCTGTCCCGGCTTCAACCCGATCCTGAAAAAAAAGAAACTTTGAGAAAAGACCTGCAACAAATGATCTCCTTTGTTGAAAAATTGCAGGAAGTTGATACCACTGGTGTAGAACCGCTTTTGCATCTGAGTCCGCAGATTAATGCGCTTCGGGAAGACCGGGTTTTTGAAACCATCCGCCGTGAAGAAGCCCTTTCATCTGCAGCCCGAAAAGATCAGGAATTCTTCCTCGTTCCTAAAGTGATTCAAAAACAAGATAATCCTGTATCATGACGGCTGTAATTCATCTGGAAGAAGTTCGCAAGAGTTATTTCCTCGGCAAACAGGAATTACCGGTGCTGATGGGATTGAATCTGGATATTCAACGAAACGAATTTGTTGCTCTTATGGGCCCTTCCGGTTCCGGGAAAAGTACGCTTATGAATATAATCGGCTGCCTCGACACGCTCAGCAGCGGACGTTATCTGCTCAATGAAAAAGATGTAAGCCAGCTGAAAGACAACGAACTGGCTGAAATCAGAAATCAGGAAATCGGTTTTGTATTTCAGCAATTCAACCTCCTACCCCGTCTGTCGGCTCTTGAAAATGTTGCCCTACCCCTGATATACGCCGGAGTCCGAAAAAAAGAACGCAACGAACGCGCTGCCGAAATGCTCCAGAAGGTAAACCTGGCCGATCGCGCGCACCACAAACCCAATGAGCTAAGCGGCGGTCAGATTCAACGGGTAGCCATTGCCCGTGCACTGGTTAACAACCCATCTATCATACTGGCAGATGAGCCCACCGGAAACCTGGATTCCAAGACCTCCGTTGAAATTATGCACTTGCTGAGCACCATTCACCAACAAGGCAATACCGTTGTACTTGTTACCCATGAAGAAGATATCGCCCGATACGCTAACAGGGTGGTTCGGCTGCGCGATGGACGCATTGAAAGCGACAGAAAGCAGGAAAAAGCAGTTTTATCCTGAAAAAGAATTCATTTTTTTCTCTTCAACTTTTTAGGGATTTCAGTTGTTTGTCCTATTACTTTGCACGAATAGCTGAAGCAGAAAATTATGGCATTGAAAATATACACCAAGACCGGCGATAAGGGGACAACTTCTCTGATCGGAGGCACACGGGTTCCAAAAAGTCATTTACGAATCGAAGCGTACGGAACCGTTGATGAGCTGAATTCACAGATCGGCTTCTGCAACGACCAGATTCAATTAAATGAAATCAATGTTCTATTAAAAGAAATACAAGACCGGCTGTTTACGATCGGCTCATCTCTGGCAACTGACCCGGAAAAGGAACCAGCTATGAAAATTCCGGATCTCAGAGTTGAAGACACGCTTTTGCTGGAAAAGGAAATCGACCGGATGAATGATTCGCTCCCAGTTATGAAATCTTTTATTTTACCGGGTGGCCATCCGATTGTTTCAGCCATCCATGTTGCCCGCTGCATTTGCAGACGTGCAGAACGATGCTGCGTTCGCTTGCAGTATGAGCAAATGGAAGTAGATCCGCAGGTAATTGAATATTTAAACCGTTTGAGCGATTACCTTTTTGTGTTAAGTCGCTATATGGGAAAAGAACTGAATGCCCCGGAAATCCCCTGGAAACCTCGTATCGGATAAATTTAAAAATACTGCTCAGGCTTCTGAATTCAGATATCCTGAATCTGTCCATCTTTCATATGTACACAGCGGTCGCACTGAGAAGCAAGTTCTTCATTGTGTGTTACAATTAAAAAGGTTTGATTCAGACGTTTTCGAAGATCAAAAAATAAGTCATGCAACGCTCTGGCATTGACGGAATCAAGATTTCCGGTGGGCTCATCTGCCAGTATGATTTCAGGTTCATTGATTAAGGCCCGGGCTACCGCCACCCGCTGCTGCTCTCCCCCCGATAACTGAGCTGGTTTATTAGCTTTTCTGGTAGCAAGCCCCAGCAGATCCAGTAATTCGAGTGCGCGCTTCTCCACCTCATTTTTTTTGCGCCCTCCAATCCATCCTGGGATACAGACATTTTCTAGAGCTGTAAACTCTGGAAGTAAATGATGAAACTGAAAAACAAATCCAATATGCCGGTTCCGGTAACGCGCAAGTTCATTTCTCCGCAGATTTGTAAGGGATTGATCTCCCAGAAACACTTCCCCCTGATCGGCTTCTTCCAGCGTGCCCATAATATGAAGTAGTGTACTTTTACCGGCGCCACTCGCACCGACGAGACTCACAATCTCTCCTTTTGAAATAGTTAAACTAACACCTTTAAGTACTTCTACCGATTCGTAGCGCTTGTATATATTTTTAGCCTGTAATAACATGCTGTGAATACGATCGGTGAAGATAGGAAAGAGCCCTAAATAAATATCGTATTAAACCTGTTAAAAGTCAGGCTGATTGGATTTGGTAATTTCATCAGGAAAGTTACTTTTGCGGAAAATTAACTCCACTATGTTCTGGACTCTCGAACTTGCCTCCTACCTGGAAGACGCACCCTGGCCTGCTACCAAAGACGAACTGATTGATTATTCCATTCGCAGCGGAGCACCGATTGAAGTGGTTGAAAATCTGCAGGAACTGGAAGACGAAGTTGAAATTTATGAAAGCATTGAAGATATCTGGCCGGATTATCCCAGTCAGGATGACTTCTTCTTTAATGAAGATGAATATTAAACAGCTTTAAATGCAAAAACCGGCAATGCCGGTTTTTTTATACCTTCTTTACAGAATCAAAATACAATTTTGAAATAAAGGAGTAACAGAGAGAGTAAAAAAATAAACCCGTTACAAAAAAGAACTGGAAACAAACGGGGCCGGTGAAAAAACCCATAAATCATCCATATAAGCGTACTGAATGTAACAATCAGAATGGTGTATACGCTGAGATCCCCTACACTTTTACTTTCCCAGGCTTTATATACTTGTGGAACAAAGGTGATGCTACTCAGGAATGACCCAAGCATCCCCATCCATTTTACCCAGCTTTGATT
>Ga0315902_10005985_pt1 | contig 16997 bp, 24 predicted proteins | sample LakEriMetagenome_9_FD_203523 | JGI IMG/M metagenome (GOLD analysis project Ga0315902, IMG submission 203523) | Freshwater fungal communities from buoy surface, Lake Erie, Ohio, United States - Buoy 12 MA117 | ecosystem: Environmental > Aquatic > Freshwater > Lake > Lake biofilm | place: USA...
TTAGCGCCGGGCGGTCAAGTAGGATAATGTCAGCAATCTCTACCCTACGAGGAACAATCGCTACCGCGCTAACTGACAATACGGCGTGGCAGGTGTTTTCCTTCCCACCTGCCACACCGCTTGCTAATAGCATTGTGGTGCAGCCTGGCGATCCATACATTGAGCCAAGCAACGACCATTACAAAGCAATTAAGCCTAAGGTTAACTTTAAGCTCATAGTGCTAACCCCTATGTTTGACAACCAAGGCAACCTAATTAACATTGAAGATTATTACCTGAATATAGTAAACAAGCTGGAAGCATCATCAATTGCCTATACAATTGGAACTTTCAGCGCCCCAGCAGTCTTAACCGGAACAGCAGGCGATTTGTTGTCCGGGGAAGTATCAATCAGCGTTCTATCCGATTGGAGTTAATATGGCTGATAATGACAAAGAGCGTGAGGCTTTTCTGATCAAGATTGGTCAGGTTGCCCCTAGCGCAGAAAAGAAAGAACCAAAACCAACAAAGAAAGATGAGGAGTAATCGTGGCGATTACGCTTAATAATAAGGTCGGATTGAAAATCAACGCGATTGACCTATCCGATCATTGCACATCAGTAACACTAAATCAGACAGCAGATGAGCTGGAAGTAACCGCCATGGGCGATTCTTCACACAAGTTTGTCAAGGGATTGGAATCAGCTACCCTTACTGTTTCATTTCTCAATGACCAAGCAGCTGCCTCAGTATTAGACACATTGTCAGATGCTTTTGGTACAACAGTTGCATTCAAGCTAATCCAAGACAAAGTTGCAGCAGTAGCAGCAACCAATAAATTATTTACAGGTGATATTTTAATCAATAACCTAACTCCGATTAACGGCGCGGTTGGCGATATGTCCACACAAGATATTACATTTACTGTAAACTCAGTTGTAACAGTAGCCGACACCGGCACGTTCTAATTTAACAAAGGGGCAAAAATGGCAAAGCTAATTATTACTAGGGCAGATGGCACTAAGTCTGATCATCAGATTACGCCAGCAGTAGAGTACGCTTTTGAGCAGCAGTTCCGCAAAGGCTTTCATAAAGCCTTCCGCGAGGATGAAAAGCAAGAGCATATTTATTGGCTTGCATGGGAATGTCTACGCCGCGCTGATGCGCCTGATGTCAAACCTTTTGGCTCAGCGTTTCTTGATACTTTAGCTGCGGTAGATGTGGTGGCAGACGATTCCCCAAATGGCTAACGCGCGATTCCTTTACGTATAGGGTTGCTCAGCTGAGTATCCATACCGGAATTGCGCCTAGCGAGTTTATTAAGATGGACACAGATTTGCTTAAGGCTTTCTATGAAGTCTTAAAGCAACAGGCGAAAGAGCGAGAGAATGCCAATCGTAGTAGAAGGAATCGTAGGGCTTAGGAAAGCCTTGCGAAATTACGATACTAACTTGCTTAAAGAGTTTGATAATAAAGTTAAAGCAGAACTCAAGCCGATTGTAAATGATGCTAGAAGCAAAGTGCCTAATTCTGCACCTGGCAATCTGTATAACTGGACAGACACAGGCAAAGAACGTAAAAGCCGAACAGGCCGAGCAAGGGCGTTTCCTAGTTACAATGCTAGTTTAATAAAAAAAGGTTTGACCTATTCACTAGCAAAAAATAGACAAGACAAAACTGGGTTTGTGTCTATGTTTACTTTGTTTAATAGATCAGCAGCAGGTGCGATAATTGAAACCGCTGGCAGAGCAAACCCATCAGGATCATCACGCAGCGAATCAAATAACCCAAATGCTGGTCGTACCTTTATTGGTGCTATGAATGATATTGGTGGCTTAAAAGATTACAAAGGGCAAGGACAAAAAACAACAGGCCGATTATTGTTTGCAGCGTATTGGCGTAACCGAGGCAAAGCCCTAGATGCGATTATGAAAGCAATTGACGTTGCAAATGTCCAAGTAGGTCGGGAAATTGACAAGAGCAAGAAATTGGTGGCGTAATGGCTTCTTCAGATATTCTAATTAATATCATTGGACAATTCCAAAAAAAGGGATTTAACGATGCAGATAAAGCATTTGGGAAGTTAGAGAAAAGCGCCAAATCATTAGGCCGCGTAATAGGGGTTTCTCTAAGTGCTGCCGCTATAACTGCTTATAGTAAGAAAGCAATATCTGCTGCAAATGCAGACATCAAATCACAAAGACTTTTAGCTGTATCACTTAACAATGTCGGCTTGGCTTACGCTAAAGTAGATGTTGAACAATTCATACAAAGATTGCAAGAACAAACAGGCATTTTAGATGATGAGTTAAGACCTGCATTTGCTCAGTTAGCACAAATAACAGGATCAGTTCGCCGTTCCCAAGAGTTGCTTGGACTTGCTTTTGATGTTTCTGCCGGCTCAGGTAAAGACATTAATTCCGTTGTTGACATTTTGACTAAAGCATTTTTAGGCAATACAAAAGGTTTGAAATCTTTAAACTTAGCTTACACAGATGCCGAACTTAAGGCAATGGATTTCAATAAAGTTGTAACAATCCTATCTCAGCAGTTTGCAGGCCAAGGCGCAGCTTCAGTTGAAGGTTTTGAAGGCAAAATGAACTTGCTCAATGTTGCAGCTTCCAATGCAACAGAAACAATTGGTGTGTCTTTAATAACTGCACTTGAGTTGTTATCAGCCGATAATTCTATTGAAACTGCTACAAAGAAAATGAAAGGTTTTGGAGATGCTATTGCCAATAACATTACGGCAACAGCATATTTAATTAGAGAATTAGGCAAGATACCTGGCGCAGGTGTTCTCGGCAACATATTTGGTTTTATTGAAGATCGGATTTCTTTCTTCTCACCTTCCAATGCCGCTAACCTGTTAAAACAGATTAAAGGCTTTCAAGGTATGGGCAACATATCTGTTACAAAATCTAGCCAAGATACACAAAAGGCACAGATTGATGAAGCAAGACGAGCAGAAGAAGCAGCGCTAAAACGCCAAAAAGAAATCTTGGCATTGTTAAAGCAACAAACTAAACAACAAAAAGCTATGGCCGCTGCTGCCAAAAAACAGAAACAAGAAGAAGGCATTTTATCCGAAATCAATAAGCGGTTTGAAATGGATCGTATACAAATTGCTGCTGCTTTAGGCGGTCAGATTAATGATGTAGAACGCCTACGCCTAGAGCTAATGCAGGCCATTCTTGATGAGGATGTAAAGCGAGCCATTATTCTTGAAGGTCAGTTAATCAAGGCTGAAGCTGAGGCTAAGGAACTAGCTATGTTGCTAGATAGCCTAGATGAAATGGTTGGAGATCCATTTGCTGATTGGCCTGGCACTATCACACGAATTAAGGAACTGCTTAAAACACTTAACATTAAAATACCTATTGAAACCCTATTTGCTGAAAAGGGTTTAAAGCTAGATCAAAACACGATGACAGTTACCAAGCTAGACAGCATGAATGTAAACGCCAATAACGTTTATGTTAATGGTCAGTTGCAAAGTAACGGCGTTATTGCAACAACGCCAGTAATTCCATCAACAGTTCCTAATCCAATAATCCCAATACCTGATTTAACAACTTTAAGTGATCCGGTAATTGCAGCATTTTTAGCAGGTGATCCTGTCGTAATTGCAGCAGTTGAAAACAATGCTTTAGCCAATGCAGCATTAGCTGATGCAGAATTAATACTTGCTGAAGCTTTATTAGCTGAATCTGGTGGCGATGGAGATACTAACATTACTGTCATTGTTGAAGGATCAGTAGTAGCAGCTGAGGATTTGGCTGAAACGATTACCGACATTCAGTACACATATCAGAGAACTGGAAAGGGCTTGCTGTTTAGCAGCATAGCTATCTAATGCCAGCACCGACAGTAAGAGTGTTTGTTGACTTTGACAGCGATACTGCATTTGAAATTAACCCACTTATCCTAGATAGCCTTACTGAAGGTATCTTAGGTACTAATACCCTTGGCTCTGGAACATTGCCAGTTGAGATTACTGACCTAGTAACAAAGATAAACATTCGCAGGGGTCGTAACCGCATAACATCTAAGTTTGAGGCTGGAACCGCTAACGTAGTTCTCTATGATCAAAATGGCGATTGGAATCCCACCAACCCGAATAGCGCCTACTACCCTAACTTAGTACCCTTAAGGCAGATAATCATATTTGCTACTTATGCCACCAATGATTACTTCCTGTTTTCAGGCTTTATCACCAATTACGATACTGGCTTCAGGCAAGGCAATGATGAACTAAGCACAGTTACCCTTAAATGCGTAGATGGCTTTAAGCTTCTTGCAGGCTCAGCCATAGACACAGTAGCAGGCTCAGGGGTTCAGCTCTCAGGGGCTCGCGTGAATGCCATCCTAGACGAGATAGAATGGCCTATAAGCCTACGAAATATAGATACTGGTGATTCTACCCTACAGGCAGACCCAGGAACCGCTAGAGATGCCTTAGAAGCCCTATTTACAGTAGAGCAGAGCGAGTTTGGGGGCATCTTTGTTGATGCCAATGGCAAGGTAGATTTTGTCAGCCGTAACAACCTAATCTCTAACCCAGCCTTCCCGGTTTATGAGTTTAGTGATCAAGGCGTGGACATCTCCTACACCAATGCAGTAGTAGCGTTAGACGATACTACGCTGATTAATGATGTGACTATCACACGCCTAGGCGGTACAGCTCAGAATGCCTTTGACCAGGCTTCAATTGACAAGTTCTTCCTTCATTCAGGCACACGCTCAGGCATATTAGTACAGACAGATGCAGAGGCTTTAAATCAGGCTCAAGGCATCCTAGCCACACGCAAAGACCCTGAAGTACGCATAGATAGCATTCAGCTAAATCTCTATGATGATACAAACCCCAATAAGCCATTGGCAGGGGTAGACATAGAATTGCTTGATGGTGTAACAGTTACTAAGACTACCCCAGGCTCTAGCAGCGTGGTGCAATCAAGCCTAGTAAATGCTATTCATCACGACATTACCAAGTCATCCTGGATGACTACCCTATACACAACAGAACCGCTACTGGCAGGCTTTGTCTTAGATTCCGATATATCGGGTATACTAGACACAAACGTGCTGAGCTACTAAGGAGAACAAATGGCAGGCGCAGGATATAAGTTGTTCAATACCGGGGATGTGCTTACCGCAGCCCAGGTCAATACGTATTTAAATGAGCAAACAGTTATGGTGTTTGCCAATGCTGCAGCTCGCACAAGCGCGCTAAGCGGTGTATTGGCTGAAGGCATGATGTCTTACCTACAAGATACTAATTCAGTAGAAGTTTATGATGGTTCAAACTGGGTATCTGTTGGATCCACAGGTGATATTACCGGCATTACAACTGGCACAGATTCAGGTTTATCAGGCGGTGTTACTAGCGGTACAGCAACTTTAAGATTAAAACTAGAGTTTGATGCAGAAACAGGCACTACTTACACTTTAGTAGCAGGCAACCTTAACCAATTGGTAACACTTGATAACGCTAGCCCTATTACTTTAACTGTACCGCCGTCTGTATTTAGCGCGGGTGATGTAATAAACATAGCGCAGATTGGAGCAGGTCAAGTAACACTAGCGCAAGGCGCAGGTGTAACAATAACTAGCACAGGTGCAACCTCTAGCGCACCTAAACTACGCGCTAACAAATCTGCTGCATCTATTATCTGCACAGCATCAAATACATTTTTGGTCGTAGGAGATATAGCGTAATGAGTTTATTGGGCATTATAGCTTCATCTAAATTAGTAGCAGTTCCATTAACTGTTGATTACTTGGTTGTTGCTGGTGGTGGTGGGGCTGGTGGAGTTGAAGGCGGCGGTGGAGGTGGCGGCGGCTTGCGTTGCACAGTAACATCAACTGGCGGTGGTGGTGCTTTAGAAAGTGCTTTGAGTTTAACTGTTTCTACTAATTATGCATTAACAGTTGGAGCTGGAGGATCAGGAACTTCTACTGGAACTGCTACTTCTGGTGCTAATTCTATTTTTTCAACTATCACTTCAACTGGCGGTGGTGCTGGAGGTTATTTCAATAATAGCGCTATTTCTCCTTTGACAGGGGGTTCTGGCGGTGGCGGTGGTGGCGTAGGAACTCAAGGTGGTGCTAATGGAACTGCTAATCAAGGTTTCAGCGGTGGTAATGGTATTCGCGGCAATAATGCTGGAGGCTCTGGCGGTGGCGGTGGTGGAGCTAATGCACAAGGTTCTAACGCAACAGGTTCAGCAAATGCTATAACACCCGGAGCCGGCGGTAATGGTGTTGCAACATCTATAAGCGGTTCTTCAACAACTTATGCTGGCGGTGGCGGTGGTGGAACTGATGATCGCAGCGATGTCGGTTACCAAACTGGAGCAGCAGGTGGAACTGGCGGCGGTGGAACTGGTGCTAATTCAACTTCTTCAAATGTAACGGGTGGTAACGGAACTGCCAATACTGGCGGCGGTGCTGGTGGCGGTGGATATTATAGTGGAACTGGACAATATGGCCCTGGTGGTAATGGTGGTTCAGGTATTATCATTCTTAAATATCCAGTTACATATACTGCAACTTTTAGCGGTGGCGTAACACAAAGCACAACTACAAGTGGTTCATTTAAGATTTCTACTATTACCGCCGCAGGCGTTTCAGATACAGTGAGTTGGGCATAATGGCACATTACGCATATTTAGATGACAACAACATTGTCGTTGCAGTAACAGTTGGCAAAGATGAAACAGAACTAATAGATGGATTAGATACTGAAACCTATTATGCTTTGGGAACGCCTTATTCAGTTAAGCGCACTTCATACAATGGCAATATCCGCAAGCAGTATGCTGGCATAGGTTATAGTTATGACCCTGTTGCAGATGTATTTATTGCGCCACAGCCTTATCCATCTTGGTCACTAGATGAGAACTTTGATTGGCAACCGCCAACACCTAGACCTGCAGGTATGCGTTGGTATTGGGATGAAGATAGCTTAATTTGGATTGAAGTAAATGCCTAAACTATGCAAAGCTGGTCAGCAATTACGCGAGCAGATAGATGATGCGTTCCCCGATAGAGATAGAACTTCACCAGAGGGGTGGCTCGGTGATCAACGTCATGCAGCGCGTAAGTCCGATCACAATCCAACTGCTGAAGGCATTGTACGTGCCATTGACATTAACGCTAATCTGCAAACCAACCCAGCCGAAGCATTTGATTTGGCAGATCAGTTACGGCTACTTGCCAGAACTGATAAAAGAATCAGCTACATTATCTTCAACAGCAAAATTGCGAGTTGGAAGAAAAACTACAAGTGGAGAAAATACACAGGCATAAATCCACATAAGACACATATTCACATTAGCTTTACTGCTAAGGGCGATAGAGATGGCAGTATGTTTGAAATACCGATACTAACAGGAGAGCCCTTAAATGGAACAAGCAAAGCAAGTAAGCGCAAGTTGGGCGAGAAGCTTTTTAGCCGCCGGAATAGCAACCTATTTAGCGGTGGGCTGGGATGCACATGCAATTGTAAATGCAGCGTTAGTAGCAAGCCTTCCAGTAATCTTGAGATGGCTTAACCCTAACGATTTGGCATTTGGTCGGCGTTGAGCCCGGCTGAATGGGCAGGCTTTGTAGCTGCCACCTTATCGTGCTGCGCCCTTATTGTCGGCGGTCTTAGATATATTATTAGACATGAAGTGCCAGCAATACTTGAGGCATCAAATATCGTGTCGCGCATAGATAAACTTGAATCAATGGTCTTAGAATTGCTTACTCATGAGCGCAAGAAGAATATCAAAAAGCGAACAAGCCGCTAAGCGTAAGCGGAAAGAAGCCGCTGCGCGTAGAACAAAGGCTGACATTCTCCTACCCATAGATATATGGGCTGCATCAATTGTTGAATGTTATGAAGCCTTAGTCCGTGCTGGATATGGTGAAGATAGGGCGCGCTGGTACATTGAAGAACAGCTGCGTTTACCCGATTGGGTAATACAGAATCCTAATCATTCTCCATATGAAGATGAAGATGAGGATGAAGATTAAGCGAATCGTAGTTATATCTGATTTGCAAGTACCCTTCCACGATAAGAAAGCAGTTAAGAATGTCGCACAGTTCATCAGAAAATACAAACCTGATGACGTTCTATGTGTGGGCGATGAGATTGACTTCCAAACAATTAGCCGCTGGTCAACCGGTAGGGATGAGTGGTCAGGAAGTATTGGCAGAGATCGTGACGAAACTGTCAATGTCCTCGCCGAGCTTCAAGTACGACATCTCAGCCGAAGCAATCACGGAGCAAGGCTCTACAATTCACTAAGCAAGCGCCTGCCTGGGCTCATTGGTCTGCCTGAATTGACTATAGAAAAGTTTCTACACCTAGATGCCTTAGGAATTACCTACCACACCAAGCCATACCAGTTCCATGATGAATGGGTAATGGTTCATGGTGATGAGCAGAGCACTAAGCCACATGGGGGTTTAACAGCCCTAGAAGCGGCCAAGAGGCATGGTAAGAGCGTAGTCTGTGGTCATACCCATAGGCAGGGCATATCATCCTATTCTACGGCCTCTGGTGGCGTTTTAACGGGCGTTCTTACAGGTTTTGAGGTCGGACATCTAATGGACATCTCAAGGGCGCATTACACCCGTGGAACGATGAATTGGCAGCAAGGCTTTGGTTTGATTTATATAGACCGAAAGCGTGTCCAGCCTGTAGCCATACCAATAGAAAAAGATGGCAGCTTCCTTGTTGAAGGCAAGCGATATGGTTGAGGACATTTTCCCAATCCATAGAACTATTGATGACCATATGGATAACTATGACGGCGTGTCGTATATTGACAAATAGCATATAGACCCCTCAAAATAGGATTTGAAATCCTATTTGAAAGGGGTTTAGGGCATGACGATTAAGTATGATCGTAAGTCGGGTGCGTATACCGATGGCAAGCACTTTGTGCGAGCTTCATACATACGTGATTACGCTAAAAAGAAACTAGGCATGAGCCAGCAACGCGGCAGAATAAGCCGTGAAGTTTTGGCTGCCTATTTTTTAGATGTACATGGGGTGAGCGCAGATGTTGAATGATATTCGTTTAGTTGAGTTAGCACTCTATTGCTTTTTATTTGTTTTAGGTGTTTACACAATCGGTGTATTCATTAAGGAAAAAGGATATAAGGAAGGCTGGGCAGATGGGTACAGGCGAGGAAAAGCAGTTGCGAGCGAAAGACATATTGACTAATGCAAACGACACGATCATTAACAGAGGGTCAACGCATGGTCATTACGACCACACAATGCTACGAACGGCAAAGCTCTGGGAATCATACTTTGAGCGACCTATTGAGCCGATGGACATTGCAATCTGTATGGCATTGGTCAAGCTCGCAAGAATTATGGAAACTAAATCAAATCACGATTCTTGGGTGGATGCCGTTGCCTACTTCGCCATTGCCGGAGAACTCGCCGTCAAAGATTGGGATGATCTTAATGCTTTCTAGATCACCTAAGGGAACTTGGTGTGATTACTGCAAAGGCCGATATGGCACTAGCAGTTTACGTGGACAAACGCAAGCTGTATGGCAAATTACTAGCAAGCGATATGGCAAGTTAATTGTCAGGCATTACTGCCAATCTTGTGCTAATGAAGTCCAGGCATGGCCTGATGGCACAACTTGGACTTTGAAGGAACAAATTGACTATGCAAAAGGAGAAACCCTAGATGTTTAATTTAGAAAATTACGAAGATGTAGATACGAGGATACATAAATTTTATGAAGCAAATCCAGATGGAGCAATTATTACAGAAATGGTTTCAAATGAAGAAGAAAAAGGAATTGTCATCTTTAAGGCATACGCATACCGCACCTATCTTGATACTGCTCCTTCCTCTGTGGGTTATGCGCGTGGTGCTCGCAAGGATCGTGGTGTCGATCGTGATTTTTGGCTTGAGAATTGCGAGAGCTCTAGCATTGGAAGATGCTTGGCAAATCTCGGATTATCTGCTAAAGGAAAGCGCCCAAGCTCTTTGGAAATGGCAAGGGTTAATGACGTTAAAGCAAGCCCTGAACCCATACGTGTACGCACAAAAGAACACAAGGAGTTCTTAGATGCTAACAACAAGGAAACTGAAATCATCTGGGATACAACGATTGAGCCACCGGCTGACTATGAACCCGTATTTGAGAATGCAGTTGCTCTTGTTACTGAGAAGTTATCTGCCCACCCTGTTCCAATGTGTAAGCATGGCGCTCGTGTCTTGCGTGAAGGTACTGGCAAAAATGGTGCTTATCGTGGTTGGGGTTGCTTACTTCCTATGAGGCAAAAAGCTGAGCAATGCAAAGCAATATGGATGATGCTAAATAAAGACGGAACTTGGTCATTTAGGCCTGAAGATGAAGAATTGTTAGTGGGGTGATGATGTGTTAGTGATGGATAAACTACTTGACGTGTGCGACAATTGCAATGAGCCAATAACGGCTGGGTCTGCAAAACCTTGCAAATGCCACACATGCCAAGTTAGGACTAACTAAATGAGTAATCAAAGTCGCAAGCACCGAGGCTATGCAACGCAGCGTATTGTAGCAGAATACTTGCAAGGGCAAGGCTGGAAGCATGCGCTACCTGTTGGGGCTGGTAGAAATGGCTCGGACATCACGGGAATTGATGGCCTGGACATTGAAATCAAAGCTAGGACAAACCTAGATTTGTCTGGGCTTATGCGCCAACTTCATGATCGCAAGGCAAACAAAGGGATGGGCGTGGGTGTTCTACGTCTAAATGGTCAGGGTGAGAAATCCGTTGAGCAATACGTTGCTGTTCTCACTTTGGCTGACTTAGTATATTTATTGCAGGCAAGTGGCTACTGAAACCCATTTAATTCATAGATGTATAGGCTGTGGCCTATGGATTTATGGAAAACGTGAAAGGTGTGAGGAATGCTCAAAATAGGTTCACTATGCTCGGGCTATGGCGGTTTAGATATGGCAGTTGAAGCCTATTTTAATGCTGAAACTGTATGGATGTGTGATAACGATAAATATGCAAGCATTGTAATTAAAGAAAGATGGAACTTACCAAACTTAGGTGATTTAAAGGCTGTTGATTGGTCATTAGTTGAGCCAATAGACATTTTAACGGCTGGCTATCCTTGTCAGCCATTTAGTCAAGCAGGGCAAAGAAAGGGCATAAAGGATGAAAGACATATATTCCCATATATCATGCAAGCGATTGGCATACTTCGACCAAGATTCATTATCTTGGAAAACGTCAGAGGGCATCTTAGCCTCGGATTTAAAGAAGTTCTTAAAAGCCTTGCCAAAACAGGGTATGATGCAAAATGGCGTGTTGTACGAGCTAGTGAAGCAGGAGCGCCCCATCAAAGAGCGCGATTGTTCCTTGTTGCCTACCCCAGCGGCAAGGGACTACAAAGGTCCTGGAACGAGATCAATGACATTACCACTAGCTTTATTGCCAACACCAACAGTAATTCATGTAAGGAATTACGACGAACCGATAGAAGTATTCATGCAACGCCAAGCCAAATCATCAACAGGTCAAATAGGCAAGAGCGTGGGCTTGGCTTTGAGATTACAGAAAGAGAAGTACCGCCTACATTGGATCAAAACAAACTAAACCCTCAATTTGTTGAATACATGATGGGTTTACCTGAAGGTTGGGTAACTAATTTAAATATAAGTAGATCACAACAACTAAAGATTTTAGGTAATGGAGTAGTACCTCAACAAGCTTACTACGCATTACAATTGCTGTGCGACACACCGATAATTGAGCGTGAAAAACAAATGAACTTGACAGAGGCATTATGCTAGGCATGCCAGCAAGCCTGAAAGGCAGCTTGCACGGCAAGCAAGCATTCGCAAGAGCTATGTTTATTGCTGGATTAGCAATTGCACTACTGCCGCTGCAAACATTACAAACTAACGCTGCTGATAAGCGCAGCTATCATATTATGAATGTTAAGTTATATGCCTATAATCAAATGGAATGGAAGCAGTTTGAATGCTATAACTGGCTTATACATCATGAGAGTAGATGGAACTATAAGGCTAAGAATGGTAGCCATTATGGATTAGGTCAGATGCGCTCCAAGTGGTATGGCACACTAGATCCATATAAGCAAGTAAATGTACATATTAAGTACATTAAACATAGATATGATGGTTGTGCTTGTAAGGCATATCAACATTGGAAGGATAAAGGATGGCACTAAAGCCATACAGAGCTACTTCCCATTGGAAGAAGATAAGGTTAAAGGTGCTTAATCGTGATGCATACACTTGTACATATTGTGGGGAATCTGCTAATGAAGTTGATCACGTATATCCCAAGTCGAAGGGCGGTGAAGATACGTTGGATAATCTGGTGGCTGCGTGTAGAAGCTGCAACATCAAAAAGAAAGATGCCGTTTTTTTAGGCTCAACGTCTACCCCCCCTGCCTTTCGCTTCAATAACTCTCCAAAAGGTGCAAATCAATCCAAATCAGTTCAAAACGGACATACATCAATCCATGTTGATGCGGATTCACCCTTTATTAGTCCAGGTCAGCCGGGGGCTAATTGAAAAAGGCACTTAAAGGAGCAACCAAGCCGCGCTTGCAAAATGCGCCGCTAAAAGGAAAGTCCAGGCTACCTGAGGTCAAGAAGTTTCTTGATGATCTAAACCTTACGCTGCTGCCTTGGCAGGAATATGTGCTAAAAGATTTGCTGGCAGTAGATAAGGCTGGTAAATGGCGTAGAAAGACAAGCTTGCTGCTAGTAGCACGTCAAAATGGTAAAACACACCTAGCACGTATACGCATCCTTGCCGGTTTGTTTGTTTTTGGCGAAAAGAATATAGTGGCTATGTCATCTAACAGGGGTATGGCCTTAGATACCTTTCGGAAGGTAGTTGAAGTTATTGAGGATAACCCAATGTTGATGGCTCAGGTAAAGCAAATCCGCGTGGCTAATGGTCAGGAATCAGTAGAGCTTCTTAATGGGGCTAGATATGAGATAGTCGCGGCAACAAGAGATGGTAGCCGTGGTAAGACCGCGGATTTGCTATACATTGATGAGTTACGTGAAATAGATGAAGATTCTTGGACAGCTGCTAAGCCTATTACTAGGGCAAGGCCAAATAGTCAGATATTTATGACTAGTAACGCTGGTGATATGTATTCCACAGTACTGAACAATATGCGCAGTATGTGTTTGTCATATCCACCCGCCACTATGGGATTTTGGGAATATAGTGCTGACGATTTTAGCAAGATTACAGATCGTAACGCCTGGTATCAGGCTAATCCGGCATTGGGCTATCTAATTGATGAAGCAACCATTGAAGAAGCAATAGCCACATCTAGCGTTGAGGCTACACGCACCGAAACCCTTTGCATGTGGATTAGCGCGCTTAAATCGCCATGGCCACATCAAGCATTTGAGGATTTAGGCTTTGCTGAGCTAAAACTAGAGCCAGGCAGGCTGACTATATTTGGCATGGACATATCGGTTAACAAGAAGATGGCAAGCCTAGTTGCTGGCCAGATTATGGATGATGGCAAGGTTGGCGTAGGCGTTATAGCTCAATTTGAAAGCCAAGTAGCCATAGATGAACTTAAAATGGCTATTGAAGTCAATGAATGGGCTAAGCAATACAAACCCAGGATGATTTGCTTTGATAAGTACGCCACCATGAGCGTTGCTGAGCGATTAAGCCAATCAGGCCATAAGATTCAGGATATGTCCGGAACTGTGTTCTACCAGGCTTGCTCTGATTTATATGACAGCATAGTTAACTCTAGGATTGTACATGCTGGGCAACAATCGCTAGTTGATAGCATGAATAACTGCGCGGCTAAAGAATCGGATGCCGGGTGGCGTATCGTGCGCCGTAAGTCGGCTGGGGATGTGTCAGCTGCCATCTCATTAGCCATGGTCGTGCATCAATTGCTAAAGCCACAAAGCAAGCCACAAATCTATGTCTAAAATGCTAGATATGTCCGTTTTGTGTGCTATCATTAAACGATGGGTCTATTAGATCGTTTTCGCCCTGCAAAAATAGAGGCGCAACTCGCACCGCCGTTAATGACGGATTCTTTTAATTATTTTCTTCCATTAGCATTTAATCCAGTTGGCAGAGAAGAAGCTATAAGCGTTCCATCTGTTGCAAGATGCAGAAACCTTATTGCTGGAACAATTGCAACGTTCCCACTTTGCTTATACAAAAAAAGCACAGGCGAAAAACTAGGAAAGCCATTATGGCTAGAGCAACCAGCTACAGCGCAACCAATATCTGTAACTTTAGCTTGGACAGTAGATTCACTATTATTTTTTGGCGTTGCATATTGGCGTGTAACAGAAACTTACTTTGATGATGGCAGACCAGCAAGATTTGAATGGATTGCACCAGGTCGCGTTTCATTTGATAGCGATCCTGTATCACAATACATAACACGCTATTACATTGATGGCAAAGAAGTTCCGATGTCGGGTCTTGGCTCTTTGATTACATTCCAAGGTTTAGATGAAGGTGTATTAGCGCGTGGCGCAAGAACTTTAAGAGCTGCAATTGATTTAGATAAGTCAACAAGCGTTGCAACTGCTACGCCAATGCCTTCAGGTGTCATTAAGAACACAGGTGCAGATTTAAGCAAAGAAGAAGTTGATGCCATATTGGCAGCTTGGAAGTCGGCACGATCACAGCGCGCAACAGCCTATCTGACTAGCACTTTAGATTACGTGCCGACCAGTTTTAGTCCTAAGGACATGGGCTACGTTGACCTAATACAAAACATGAGTACGCAAGTAGCACGTTTAATGAATGTACCTGCATATTACATAAGTGCAGATATGAATAACAGCATGACGTATGCCAACGTTCAAGATGAGCGCCGTCAGTTCGTTTCTTTATCTCTAGCGCCTTACTTGCATGCCATTGAAGGCCGACTAAGCATGAATGACATTACAGCATCAACTAACATTGTTAAGTTTGATGTAGAGGATGCTTTCTTGGCAGTAAATGCAATTGAAAGATTAACTGTAATTGAGAAAATGTTATCACTTGGTTTAATTACAGTAGAACAAGCCATGGAAATGGAAAACCTATCACCGAATGGAAATGAAAATGCACCTAACATTTACTAGCGATTTAGAATGCTCAATTAGTGAGCGCACCATCTCTGGCAAAATTGTGCCGTTTGATGGTGAGATTGGGCAGACATCTGCTGGCAAAGTTGTATTTGAAAAAGGATCAATTGAGATTCCTGACAGCCCTAAGCCAAAGCTTTTGCTAGAGCATGATGCAAAGAAGCCAATTGGTCGCATGGTGTCTTACAGAGAAGATGAAGATGGCATGTATGCCACATTTAAGATTAGCAACACGACACGCGGAACAGATGCACTAATTGAAGCATCTGAGCAATTACGTAGCGGCCTATCAGTTGGCGTTGAAGTCATTGATGGCAAGCGCGAAAATGGCGTATATCGTGTACTAAAAAGCAAGATGGAAGAAACAAGTCTTGTTCAAGCTGCTGCGTTTAAAAGCGCGGAAGTTTTGAGCGTTGCTGCATCTGAAGATGATGCTGCAAAAGAAATAACAACCCAAAACGAAAGCGAGGCCGTTGTGGAAGACACAACAAACGCCGTAGCCGTTGCGCCTGAGGTTGAAGCCCCTGCGGTGGAAGCTTCGCGCCCAACAGTTACAGCACCAATTTATGCCAAGCCACGTTTAGAGTTCACCAAGGCTAAGTACCTTGAAAACACTCTACGTGCAAAGTTCCTTGGCGATGACGATGCAGCAATGTATGTCCGCGCTGCCGACAACGAAACAACTACTGCTCCTGGCATGGTTCCAACACGCCAGCTAACAGAGATTATTAACCCATTATCAAATGCAGACCGCCCAATGATTGATTCAATCAGCCGCGGAACCCTACCTGATGCTGGCCTTGTATTCCAGATTCCTAAGGTAACTGCTGTACCAACAGTAGATCAGATTAATGAGAATCAAGCAATTGCTGATTCACAACTAACTGCATCTTTTATCAACGTTGATGTTAAGCCATTCAAAGGCCGCGCAATTACAACTGTTGAGCTAATTGATCGCTCAAGCCCAGCATTCTTTGATGAGCTTGTACGTCAAATGGAGTTTGCGTACGCAAAGGAAACCGACTACTACGTAACTGCTGAAGTTGCAAACGATGGCGTTCTAAACGCAGATGCAACAACTGAAGATAAGACAGGTCTATTGACTTACATTGCAAACGCCGCTGGTGCAATCTATAAGGGAACACTTGGCTTTGCTCGTAACATTGTAGTATCACCTGAGCAATGGTCAAAGATTATGTCCTATGAAGATGGTGGCCGCCCAATTTACATTGCATCAAATCCACAAAACAATGGTGGAGTTCTTTCACCAGATTCTGTTTCAGGAACAGTTGCAGGCTTAACCCTTCGTGTCAACCGCCAAATCTCTGGAACTGGTAATACAGGTCTAGGTGATTACTCAATGGTAGTTATCAACCCAGATTCATATCAATGGTTTGAATCACCACGCTTCCAGCTACGCACAAACGTAAACAGCGATGGAACAATTGACTTGCTGTACTATGGATATGGAGCGTTGGCCACCAAGGTGGGCTCCGGGGCTAACTGGTTCAACAAGTCCTGATCTAACTAACTAGATCGTAGAGTTACCCCGGCGCACAGCCCTTGCGCCGGGGCTAACATTAGAAAGGAAAGACAATGCCTGCAACATACGTAACTGAAGCGGAACTTCGTTCTGCCCTTGGCATTGGTGCTTTATACACTTCAGCAGTAGTGGAAGAATGCTGCCAAGCTGCTGAAGACATTGTAAAAAGTAAGTTATGGTTTAATACTCAATCTGTTTACGCATTAGAAGCCACAGGCACAACAGGGCGCATTTATATTTATGAAAACGTAGATCAATTTTTAGTTGGCGATACAATAACTGTTGAAAATGTACGTCAACATTTCAATGGCTCACAAACAATTACTGCCGTGGGTAAAACTTGGC
>Ga0315902_10005986_pt1 | contig 16995 bp, 14 predicted proteins | sample LakEriMetagenome_9_FD_203523 | JGI IMG/M metagenome (GOLD analysis project Ga0315902, IMG submission 203523) | Freshwater fungal communities from buoy surface, Lake Erie, Ohio, United States - Buoy 12 MA117 | ecosystem: Environmental > Aquatic > Freshwater > Lake > Lake biofilm | place: USA...
CGCACTTCGTATTCCATACCAGCCAATTCGCTGGGCATCAGATTTCGATTTCTCACGCGATGAAGAGATCAATAAGACCGCTCGCGTTCAACAATTGATTCATGCATATCGCACATACGGCCACCTCATGGCAGATGTCGATCCACTTGAGTATTTACAGCGCTCACATCCAGATCTAGATGTTGTTACACATGGCCTGACTCTCTGGGATCTTGATCGTGAATTCGCTACCGGTGGTTTTGGTGGAAAGAAGTTTATGAAACTACGTACGATTCTTGGAATCTTGCGTGATTCATACTGTCGTTCCGTTGGCGTTGAATATATGTACATTGCCGATCCACAAGAGCGTAAATGGATTCAAGGCCATGTCGAAATTGGCTTTACAAAGCCAGAGCGCGATGAACAGTTACGTATTTTGCGCAAACTAAATAGCGCTGAGGCATTTGAATCCTTTTTGCAGACAAAGTTTGTTGGTCAAAAGCGCTTTTCTCTGGAAGGTGGCGAGTCAGTAATTCCACTCACTGATGCGATCATCTCTGCTGCCGCCGAGCGCGGACTCGACGAAGTATGTATTGGAATGCCACACCGCGGTCGTTTGAATATGCTGGCAAACATTGCTGGAAAGTCATATGGCCAAATCTTTCAAGAGTTCCAAGGCCACTATGCAGAGAACGAAGTTCACGGTTCTGGAGATGTGAAATATCACTTAGGAACCGAAGGTGTATTCACGGCAGAGTCCGGAGCCACAACAAAGATCTATCTCGCAGCAAACCCTTCACATCTTGAAGCTGTTAATCCAGTACTTGAAGGAATTGTTCGCGCCAAGCAAGATCGACTCAACATTAAAGATGCTTACTCGGTCTTGCCGATCCTCCTCCACGGAGATGCATCTTTTGCTGGCCAGGGCGTGAACGCAGAGGTGCTTCAGCTTTCACAATTGCGCGGATATCGCACTGGTGGAACTATCCATATTGTTATTAATAACCAAGTTGGATTTACCACTTCACCGCACGCATCACGTTCATCAACATATTCAACAGATATGGCCAAGATTATTTCCGCTCCGGTTTTCCACGTCAATGGTGATGACCCTGAAGCATGTGTTCGCGTTGCTCAGATTGCTTTTGAATATCGCCAGGCGTTCCACAAAGATGTCGTCATTGACATGGTCTGTTACCGACGTCGCGGACATAACGAAGGTGACGAGCCAAGCTTTACTCAGCCCATGATGTACAAACTCATTGATGCAAAGCGTTCAACTCGTACTCTCTACACAGAAGCCCTTGTCGGCCGCGGTGATATCACACCGCAAGAGGCAGAAGAAATCGCAGTCGATTATCAGAGCCAACTCGAAGCGGTATTCGCATCTGTGAATAATCATGAGCCAGAACATGACGAGAATTTCAAGCCACCAGTTGCTCTTGAGGCTGATGCTGTACCTACCGCAATCACTGAAGCGCTTGCCCGTGAAATTGCAGCAACTCAAGTAGCGGTTCCAGAAGGTTTCAGTGTGCATCCAAAACTTCTTCCACAATTGCAAAAGCGTGTGGAGATGCTCAATGATGCGACTATTGATTGGTCCATGGGTGAGTTGCTTGCCTTCGGTTCGCTCCTCAAGGAGGGTCACCCAATTCGCGTTGCCGGACAAGATTCACGTCGCGGAACATTTAGTAATCGCCATGCAGTTGTCATTGATAAAGAAAATGGCAGCGAATGGACACCGCTCCGCTCATTAATCACAGACGAGAATCAATTCTTCGTAGTCGATTCACTCCTGTCAGAGTATGCGGCAATGGGCTTTGAGTATGGATACTCAGTTGTTCGCCCTGAAGCTCTCGTGATGTGGGAAGGCCAGTTTGGTGACTTTAGCAATGGAGCACAGACAATTATTGATGAGTTCATCTCATCCTCTCTACAAAAGTGGGGTGAGCGCTCATCGGTAGTTCTCTTACTTCCACATGGTTATGAGGGACAAGGTCCTGACCACTCATCTGCGCGTATTGAGCGTTATCTGCAATTGTGCGCTGAGCAGAATATGACTGTTGCTCAACCTTCGAGCCCAGCATCGTATTTCCATTTATTGCGCTGGCATATGGCCAATCCAACACGTCGACCAATGGTTATTTTCACGCCAAAGTCGATGTTGCGCCTTAAGGCTGCGGCGTCTTCACTCAGTGATTTCACTTCCGGAACCTTCCGCCCTGTGATTGCAGATGAGAAAGTTTCAAATGCCACACGACTCATCTTCTGTTCAGGAAAGATTTATCACGAACTTGTTGCAGAACGTGATCGACTTGGTGAGCACACCACTGCAATTGCTCGTGTTGAACTTCTATTCCCACTTCCAATTGATCAGATGCGTGAAGTTGCAGATGCTCATCCGCAAGCAAACTTACTCTGGGTACAAGATGAACCTGCAAACCAAGGTCCTTGGTCACATATTGCACTTCGAACATCTGAGGCGCATGGCGGCCATGGATTTGGCTCTCGAATACTGCGCAGGGTTTCACGACGTGCGACCGCATCTCCTGCAACAGGAAATCATCACTTGCACGAAGAAGAGGCAAAAGCATTAATGGTTGAGGCCTTTACTCGTTAAATAGAGCAAGTTAACTAGCGCGGCGCTTTCTTGGTGCGAAAGAGATACTTGGCTTTAACCGCATGCGGTGGAAGCCAACCCCATTTCGTTGAATCTGTACCTTTGGGGTTGTCGCTCTTTACCCAGATTCCTTCAGCGGCAATTTGTGTGATGCGCTTAATGTAGAGGACCCCTGGCTGCTCATCTCGTTCAAGAATTACGATGCTGTTCACAGCCAGATTTGATGCCTTGGCTCCCTTACGCGAAAACCAACGAACATAGAGTTGATCACCTGGAATAAAGGTCGGGGCCATTGAAGGGCCCTCAACATTTACCGTGCTAAAAAGTCTCATGCAATGTAGTCTGACATACATGAAAAAATTCTTTAAGCCGACCTTAACCGTTTACGCACATTGCGACCTCCCTTGTGGGGTTTATGACCCTGCTCAGGCACGCATTGAAGCCCTCTCAGTGAAAGCGTGCATGGAGAAATATGCCGCTAACCCTGATGCTGATTTCCGTTCACGCTCTGTTGCAATCAAAGAAGAGCGTTCACATGCTGTCAAAGAGCACCTCTGGGTTCTCTGGACTGATTATTTCAAGGCTCCTCACTTCGAGGCATACCCACAGTTGCACTCTTTGTTTAATGAAGCAACAAAACTTGCAGGTGCTGCAGGAACAAAGGGAACCCAAGATGTTGCTGTTGCAGATTCATTGATTGCAAAGATTGATGAAATTGCTGAAATCTTCTGGGCCACAAAGAAGTAATTAATTAATTAAGAAGAGATTGAGCGGCGGTGCGTGCGAGGTAAGAAACTCGCTCCACCGCCTTTCTCTTGATCACTCCTTGAGCTATATGTCGTTCACCTTCGTAGAGATCACAGAGGAAAGTTAACTCTCGCCCCTCCACTTCAATGCAGCGAGCAGTGCATCTGACTTCAGAGCCAATTCCTACAGAATCAAGATTTGTTATCTCAAAATTCTCAACAATTGTTGTTTCACCAGATTCTAGATACTCAGTCAGGGCTGCAACGGTAGCGCTCTCCATTGAGTGCATGATGTGGGAGCTAGCCAAAATCGGCAGATCAGAAATTCCCATCGCAACACATGTGTCACCAGGTCTCACAACCATCGTTGAAAGCCCAACCGCTCCGATGACATCCTCAGCGGGTTTCATTACGGCTTCTCCCCCTGCAGACCATCATCGCGACTAGTTTGCTGAATATGTGTCTGTTGAATATGTGTCTGCTCAATCTGAATCTCACGATGCTCAACATTTCCAAACTCATCAATTTCTATTGAAATCTCGGTCATTGAGTAGGTAGTCACGACTTCAGTACTTTCCTGACTGCCAAACAATTGATTATTTACCAATTGGCTATGAATGCTTTCATAGAGACTTGCTGGAGCTTTTTCAACGCATGACCTGCGTAAGGCATCCATTAAGAATGTGTGGGTAAGAAGTTCGTGCTCTAATTGACGAGAGCATTGAGGGCAGATATCAATATGACCTCTCACCTGCTCTGGTCGTTCGACCTGATCGATAGCGTCTTCGATGATAAAGACAAGAGAGGCGAGCACCTCAGGACAACTCATTTGTTCTGCGCCGAAAGATGTCATGAGTTCACCTCCGTCTCAGGTGACTTCTTTTTACTTGAATCAACTGTGTACCCGAGCTCGCGCGCATAGTCCGCTAATTTCTCGCGCAGTAATTTACGGCCACGATGTAAGCGCGACATTACGGTGCCGGCTGGGATATCAATAATCTCTGCTATCTCTTTATAAGAGAAACCCTCAACATCGGCTAAGTAGACAGCCATCCGAAATTCATCAGGCAGCTCCTGCAGCGCATTCTTGATATCGCTATCCGGTAAATTTTCGAGCGCTTCAACTTCGGCGGACTTCCCGAGGTCACTCGTATGGCTCTGCGCACGATCAATCTGCCAATCTTCTAATTCATTATTAGCAATGAGGGGCTGTCGTTGTTTTTTTCGATATGAGTTAATGAATGTTGTTGTGAGCACTCGATAGAGCCATGCTCTTAAATTTGTTCCCTCTTCAAACTGGTGAAATGAGGTGAAGGCTTTGATATATGTATCCTGCACTAGATCGCGTGCATCCTCTGGATTTTTTGTGTATCGCAGAGCAGCAGCATAGAGCTGATCCATGAAGACAAGAGCGTCTCGCTCAAACCGAAGCGTTCGGTCAGCGGCGCTTTCTAGAACTAAATCGTTCGATGTCATTGCTTCTAGGCTATCTCAGCATCAGAGAAAAATCGCATCGAGACGGTAGAGGTTAAAAGAGTGTTGTCGGTTCGCCAAGTGTGATGGGGGTAATCAGATCCGCGCCATTGTTAGCCACAAGATTGACTCGGGTGGAGACGGGGTCAATGAGAATTCCGTGATCGGGGCGATCAACAACCATGAGATTACGGAGATCGCTGAGGTCGCGCTGTTCTTGGTCTAGCCAATTCTTCCAACGGTCTCGAGGAAGCATCACGGGCATACGACTATGGATTGTCGCTAGTTCACCAACTGCCTCACGAGTAATTATTGAAGCGCTATCAATCTGCTCACCGGTCGGTGAAATCCATCTGCTCCAGATTCCAGCGACAGAAAATGCCGATCCCCATATCTTTGGATCAGGGCTCATATAGAACGGTTGCTTCGGTGAATACTTCCCAAGGGCTGTTGCCCATTCGTAATATCCATTCACCGGAATAATGCAGCGAGTTCTACGGAAAGCATCTCTAAAAGTTGGCTTCTCGAAGATGGATTCACTTCTGGCATTTATTGCATGTGATTGTGATGTTCGCGCCGCCGTTGGATCGGCCGACCATGGCGCAATCAATCCCCACGATGCAGTTGCAAGGGTCATCTCTCCACGAATAATGTAAATCTCGTTGGTAGGAGCGATATTCCAATTAAGTGGGAGTGAGCCTTCTACTTCGTTGGAATTGATATCAAAGGCAGAGATGATGTCATCTGCTCCCTGAGTTCTTGCATAACGACCACACACGGCTGTAAGTCTACGACGGGTAGACTGTACGAATGGAATCAACGACAGCGCCACCATGGCCTGCGATTTATCGCGGGCGCACAGAGGTGGATCTTGTCGTAAGCATTCCCGGATCAAAGTCAGTTACTAATCGCGCATTGATTCTTGCCGCACAGGCTCAATCCCCATCAACCCTACGTAAACCACTGCAATCACGCGACACCCAATTAATGGTCGATGGCCTTAAGGCACTTGGTACCTCAATTGCAGATGATGGTTCTGGGAATTGGGTGATCACTCCGCAACGCCTCAAGGGTCCAGCAAAGATTGATGTTGGAAACGCTGGAACAGTGATGCGCTTTCTCCCACCGCTTGCAGCTCTTGCCGACGGTGAAGTCTCCTTCGATGGTGATGCTCGTTCATACGAAAGGCCACTTGCGCCAGTTATTAGCGCTCTAGAAGAACTTGGAATCGTTATTGATCATGGTGGTAAATATCGCCTGCCGATGAAGATGACTGGGAACGGAAAAATTCCTGGTGGTGCGATCACAATCGATGCCAGCAAATCAAGTCAATTTTTATCTGCGTTATTGCTTATTGGTCCAAGCATGGTCAATGGAATTTCTGTCACTCATTCAGGGCCAGCGCTTCCATCTATGCCACATATAGATATGACAGTTTCAATGCTGAGAGATTTCGGCGCAGTTGTTACCGTCGATGCCGATGCCCAATGTTGGAGCGTTGCACCGGGACCATTACATGGTTTGGATTTAACAATCGAACCAGATCTCTCAAATGCTGCGCCATTTCTCTCTCTTGCAATGGTCTGTGGAGGTCGCGTCACAATTTCTGATTGGCCACGAAAGACAACTCAACCTGGTGATCAGTTACGTGAGATTTTTACCCGTATGGGCTCTACCTGCGAACTTAACGACCAGGGATTGACCTTAGTTGGCGGTTCATCAATTAAAGGAATTGATATTGACCTCCATGATGTTGGCGAACTTACTCCATCAATTGCAGCAGTTGCTGCTCTGGCTGATTCACCATCACACCTTCGCGGTATTGGACACCTTCGCCTTCATGAAACAGATCGCTTATCAGCGCTCACAACAGAGTTGAACTCAATTGGCAGCAACGTACGTGAGGATGAGACAAGCTTATTTATCGATCCGACGCAGGGTTCACTACACGGTGGGTTCTTTCATACATATGAGGATCACCGTTTAGCAACTGCAGGGGCAGTAATTGGTTTAGTTGTCCGCGATATATCTGTCGAAAACATTGCAACTACTAAGAAAACACTTCCAGATTTTCCAGGGCTCTGGATGAGTCTTCTTTCATGACTCCGTATTCATATGATGAATCCGATGCGCGGGTCAGGCCAGCGCGCAGTACGCGCCCACGCAGTAAAGATCGACCTGCTCATGCTGATGCCATATTTGCACTAGTAACAACAGTTGATCGTGGTCGAACAACCTGCATCACAGATGATGCAGTCATTGTGACTGCGATGAAGGCCCGTGAATTAGGACCCAAATCAGTAGTTGTAGGAGATCGTGTAAAACTCGTTGGTGATGTGAGCGGAAGCGATGGAAGTCTTGCTCGAATAGTTTCTGTTGAACCGCGTCGTAACTCATTGAGTCGCACCGTCGATGATGCTGCACAAGTAGAACGAACAATTGTTGCCAATATTGATCAGCTAGTTATAGTCGCTGCAGTAACAAATCCAGAGCCACGTCGTGGGCTCATTGATCGCTTCTTAGTCTGTGCCTTCCACGAGAGCATCACACCAATACTTCTAATGACCAAAACTGACTTAGCACCGCTACCTGATTTTGTTGAAGAGTATAGAAAACTTGGTGTCACAATTTTAACCTCGTCCTCAAAGGCAGATTCACAAGAGTCGAGCCTTTCAATTATTAAAGAAATTCTCACTGGCAAAACTTCTGTCTTGGTTGGACACTCAGGTGTTGGAAAATCAACTCTCATTAATGCACTTGTTCCCCATGCTGGACGGATAACAGGCATCGTTAACACTGTGACCGGACGTGGGCGTCACACATCATCAAGTGCGATAGCGCTTCCACTCTCATCTGAACTTAAGAGCCATGACGGTTGGATTATTGATACACCTGGAATTAGAGCCTTCGGTCTGGCTCATCTTGATTCGAATCGAATCATTGCAGCCTTCGCTGATATCGCAGAGATCACCCAGGGGTGTCTGCCTCATTGCACTCACTATGAGCCTAGTTGTCGCCTCAACGAATGGGTTGCACCTGCAGGTGTAATTGATGAAGAGCGGATGGCACGCGTAACGAGTCTGAGGTCACTCTTAGAACTCAAGGATAAGAACCCCACGCTAAGCGAGTAAGTCCATCGCGAAGATAGAATCAGGCTATGAGTGGGGCAGGAAATAACATGAGCGCACACTCTTCCGGCTTTTCAGAAGAACTCACCTTCGCGCTCTCGCTGGCAGATCAAGCTGATGCTATTTCGCTTTCACGTTATCGCGCTTTAGATTTAAAGATCACAACAAAGCCAGATAACACTCCTGTAACAGATGCTGACCGTGCCGTTGAAGAAGCCATTCGTGGTGCAATTGCCGCCACATATCCCACCGACACAATTGTTGGTGAAGAGTTTGGTGACTCACGCTCTTCTGCAGATAGCCAGAATCGCTATTGGGTAATTGATCCCATTGATGGCACTAAGAATTTTCTTCGTGGTGTTCCAACGTGGGCAACACTGATCGCACTAGTTGTTGACGGTCAGGTTGTTGTAAGCGTTGTTTCATCGCCCGCTCTCTATCGCCGTTGGTATGCCACTCGCGGCCATGGCGCTTACCTTTTAGAGAACTCAACACAGCCACGACCGCTACATGTCTCAGGTGTGCAAACTATCGCGGATGCTTCAATCGCGTACTCAGATTTCCAAGGATGGGGCGATCGCCGTAACGCTTTTAAAGCTCTTCTTGATAGTGCATGGCGAACACGCGGCGTCGGAGATTTCTGGTCTCACATGCTCGTCGCTGAAGGTGCAGTTGATGCTGCAATCGAACCATCGCTAGCCCTCTGGGATATGGCAGCGCTAGATTTAATCGTGACTGAAGCAGGTGGGCGATTCACCTCACTTGATGGCATCGACGGACCATTTGGCCCAAATGCAATCTCATCTAATTCAAAGATACATACCCACGTACTGTCCGCTCTCAATCTAAAGGAAAATAACAATGGCTGAAGATATTTCGATCGACCTGATGCGCCATCGTGAACCTGAAATTTCTATTGATTTAGATAAGGCAATCCTGACTGCAACAACATACTCAGTAACAGGTATGACATGTTCATCATGTGTGGCTTCCGTTGAACGAGCGCTCAATTCCGTCGCTGGCGTCCGCGCCTCAGTAAATTTTGCTAGCGAGACTGTTCATGTTCTTGCGCCAGAAGAGTTGCCTACGGATGTGATTATTTCAAAAATTAAATCAGCTGGGTATGGCGCAACTCTGATGGCAGATAGTCAAGGACCCGCACTTGCTAATCGAAAGTCAACGCGAGCTCTGATCTGGGCGATTCTCTTTGGCGTTCCTGCCATTGCCATCTCAATGGTGATGGATTGGCATATGTGGATCGATATGCAGATTCACGATCTTCTTGATCTTCTCTCAATCCCACATCCACTGTATTCACCTACCGCATGGGTTGTTATTGGGCTTACTACTCCCTTGATTCTCTTTGTCGCATGGCCAATTCACCGCGCCGCAATTCGAAACATCAAGCATCCAACGATGGATACTTTGATTTCACTTGGCTCCTTCGCCGCCTTCACATGGTCTATCTATGCAAATGCAACTGGTGATGGAGATGTGTATACAGAAGTTGCTGCTGGAGTCCTGCTCTTTGTGATCTTGGGTCGCTTCCTTGAATCACGCGCTAAGCATCGTGCTAGCAGCGCGCTTACATCACTCCTCTCGCTACACGCAAAAGAGGTGACAGTTCTTCGAAACGGTCTAGAAGTTCTTATCCCTATTGAGCATTTGGTCTTAGGTGATGAGTTCGTCGTGAAGCCAGGTGCTCGCATCGCAACAGATGGTGTTGTGATTTCTGGTAACTCTTCTGTTGATAATTCAATGCTCACAGGCGAATCTGTTCCCGTAGATGTGTCACCGGGGTCTCGCGTGATCGGTGCATCAATGAATAACAATGGTCGCATTATCGTTAAGGCCACTCGTATTGGTAGCGATACCGAACTAGCCCGAATCACTGCAATGGTCGTCGAAGCACAAAGTGCCAAAGCACCTATTCAGCGTTTAGCGGATCGAATTTCAGCAGTCTTTGTTCCAATAGTCACTCTTGTTTCGATCGGAACATTCTTTCTCTGGTACTACTACCTCGATAGCGCTCTCAATGGAGGCGATGGTCGTTCTCTCTCTACATCGATTTCCGTAGCAATCACTGTTCTTGTCATTGCCTGTCCATGCGCACTTGGTTTAGCAACCCCGGTCGCACTTGTTGTGGCATCAGGACGTGGTGCCTCTCGTGGAATCGTCTTACGCAAACCACACGTCTTAGAGCTTGCTCGCGCTGTAAATGTTGCGATTTTTGATAAGACAGGAACTCTGACCACTGGTGTGATGAAAGTGGGCGATGTTCTTATTCCAACATCTGCTCAGAAAGTACTTGGCAATGATGTTTCAGCCATCATCAATGAGCAGATGATTCTCTCAACTGCGCTCACTCTTGAAAATGCAAATGACCATCCGATTGCAAAAGCGATCGCATCTCATTCTCTTTCACGCGGTGCGAAGATTTTGCCTCTTACCGATTTCATTCAGACACCTGGTTCAGGCGTCGGAGGGCGAGTTCAGTGTGGTTCATTCTCACCGCTAGTTCTGATTGGAACCCCAGAGGCGATTGCACATAGCTCAGTTCCTTTTGATCCTCAGATCTCTGAAGGTATTGAGAAAGCCCGTAGCCGCGGTGAAAGCGTCTCAGTGCTTGCATGGGATGGTGTTGCACTCGCTCTCTTTACAACCTCTGATGTTGTTAAAGATGATGCGCAAGCCACCATTTCTGCACTTAATGCACGTGGAATCACACCGTGGCTTGTTACTGGAGATAACCAAGAGAGTGCTCGTCACATCGCTTCTCTTGTTGGAATTCCTGCAAGTAACGTTATTGCCAATACTTTGCCTGATCGCAAATTACGTGTTGTCGAAGATTTCAAGAAAGACTCAAAGACAGTTCTGATGGTGGGTGATGGCATTAACGATGCTGCAGCGTTAGCCGCTGCCGATTTAAGTATCGCGATGGGAACCGGAACCGACTCAGCAATTGGTAGCGCTGACATCACCTTGATGGGCAAAGATTTAATGGGCGTTGTTAGCTCACTTGCTTTGGCCACAAAGACGCTACGAATCATTAAGATAAATCTGGGCTGGGCCTTTGCCTACAACGTCATCGGTATTCCAATTGCCATGGCTGGTGCGCTAACACCAATGTATGCAGCTGGTGCCATGGCGCTGAGCTCACTCCTTGTTGTTACAAACTCACTTCGCATTAGATAAAGAAAATGGCCCCTTTCGGCGCCATCTCTTTCAACTGAAACTACCTAGATACATTGGTAGCGGGGGCAGGATTTGAACCTACGACCTCTGGGTTATGAGCCCAGCGAGCTACCGAGCTGCTCCACCCCGCGTCGGTAGATCAATCTTAATCGCCGCGGGGTCAACCACCAAATTGAGAAGAATTAACTACTACTTCTGCGCATTTGCTGCAGCATCAAGGGCGGATTTCAATCTCTTCTGCGCACGATCGTATGCAGCGAAATCTCCCTTTGCCAAAGCAGCTAACCCATCCTGATATGCAGAAATTGCACTTGCGATTGCACTTGATGCATCTGATGAAGATCCACCAGAGTCGACATCACCGCCACCGGATTGAGTTCCTGAGTTTCCACCGAAGACTTGATCAAGAGCGCCCTTAAGGGTGTCATCAAAACCAATTTGATCTCCGAATGAGACAAGAACTTTCTGTAAGAGTGGGTATGCCGCCGCATTTGATGTTGCACGCACGTAGACAGGCTGAACGTAGAGAAGTCCGTTACCTACAGGAAGTGTAAGCAAGCTTCCAAGCACTACATCAGAACCACCTTGACGAAGGAGCGAGAGTGAATTCGCAACTTCAGGTTTTGCTTCAAAGTTTGAGGCTACCTGTGATGGTCCCGCAACGTTTGTACTACGTGGCAATTGCAAGACAGTAATTTTTCCGTAGTTAGGGCCGGCATCAGAATTTGCAACTGCAAAAGCTGACAAGTTCTCACGACCACCGCGAGGTACAAATGGTGTTGTCAATGAGAATGCAGGTGTCTCTGCACCAGGCATCTGTAACGTTAAATAGTACGGAGGCTGTGCAGCAGCGTTGCCACCGAATGTTGATGGATCACGAGGAACGCGCCAGAAGTCCTGACCGCCGTAGAAAGCTCCTGCTGTCTTCACATGGTATGAACTCAACACATCGCGTTGAACTCTGAAGAGATCTGCTGGGTAGCGCACATGCTCGAGAAGTCCGGCAGACATCTTGCTCTTCGGTGTGACAGAGCCAGGGAAAGCCTTCATCCATGTAGCAAGGACTGGATCCTTCTCATCCCACTGATACAAAGTCACAGTGCCGTCATATGCATCAACTGTCGCCTTGACCGAGTTGCGGATGTAATTCACATTTCGGTTCGCTTGCGCTGTCACAGAAGTTGAATTAGCTGTGAGCGCATCAGAAGTTGCAGTGGAGAGCCCTGTCGTTTGTGAGTATGGGTAGCTAGAACTTGTTGTGTAGGCATCAACAATCCACTGAATGCGTCCATCAACAATTGCTGGATATGGATCTCCATCGAGAGTTAACCATGGAGCAACCTTTGCGACGCGATCGCGAGGATTGCGTTCAAAGATGATCTTTGAATCCTTATTGATCAGGCTTGAGAGCAAGATGCGCTGTTCCTGGTACTTGATTGCAAAGAGAAGTTTGTTAAAGACGCTTCCGACTGGAACGCCGCCTTTACCTGTGTAGGTGTAATTGCGCTGACCATTTGCAGATGAATCATCTGGGTAGTCGAACTCAACTGGTGTATCAGTCTTCACGCCACCGATAATTGAGTAATCAGGCGTGTTCTCACCGAAGTAAATACGTGGCTGGAATTCACCAAGTCCCTTAGTTGATGGGAGATCTCCAACAGCAAATGTTGGCTTTCCATCAGCATCACGAGAGTTACCAAAGGCTGCGACAAAACCAAAGCCGTGTGTGTAAACAAGGTGATCGTTAATCCAGTTACGACTTGGATTTCCTTCAATGCTGAGTTCACGAACAGCGACGATTGTGTCGCGCGAAACGCCATTGACTTTATATCTATCAACATCGAGTGAATCTGGGAATGCGTAGTACGGCTTCAACTGCTGAAGCTGGCGGAATGTTGCAGAGAGAACATTCGGATCCATGAGTCGAATATTTGCAATTGTCGCTGCATCATCTGCAAGCTGACCCGCATTGGTAGTAAGAGTTGCGTCATAATTTTGAACATCAACGGTATCAATGCCATATGCAACACGGGTGGCATCGATATTGCGTTGAATATATGGCGCTTCCTTTGATGATTCAGAAGGCTTTACCTGAAATTGTTGAACCGCTGCTGGATAAAGTCCTGCGATCAAGACTGATGAAATCACGAGAAGCGCTGTACCGGCCGTTGGAAGTAGCCATGAGCGAGTAAAGATGCTTGCAAAGAAGAGCAAGGCGCAGATCACTGCAATTGCCGCAAGAATTGCCTTAGCTGGCAAGAGTGCGTTTACATCACTGTAGGTCATACCTGTGATGAGTGCATTCTCTTTAAGGGCCAATGCGTAACGGTCATACCAATAAGCAACTGCCTTGAGGAGAACGAACACTCCGAGAAGGACAGAAATCTGAAGACGTGCAGCACCCGTTGTGCGCTCTGACTGTGCTTGCGGACGTATTCCACCGTAGAGGTAGTGAACGCCGACTGCTGCCAAAATTGCAATAACGGTAAGTGAGATTCCCCAACCGATAAGTGCTTGGTACATCGGTAACTTAAATGCGAAGAAGGAGATATCAAGACCAAATTGTGGATCGGTCACGCCAAATGATGTCGCGTTTCTAAACTGGAGCCACGTCGACCAGAAGACTGATCCTGATGTTCCACCAAAGTAGATGAGCACGCCAGCGATTCCAAGAAATACCCATTTACGAATTGGCTCTAACTGCGCGCGATAACGTTCTAGGTTGTCAGCTTCAACTGAGAGCGGAACATATAAAGGACGCTTCTTATATGCGATGTAGATGTTTGCTGAGATGAAGAGAGAAGTAACGACGCCAACAACAACAAAGAGAATTACCTTTGTGACAAGAATGGTGCTCCAGACCTCTGTAAAGCCGACAGATTTAAACCAGAGCCAATCGATATAAAATCCGCTTGAAGAGACGATGATCGCTCCAAGAAGAACAATGACACCGAGGGTGATATTCAGGGGTTTGCGCAGTTGATTCATGCGCCTAAACTATCGCAACCCTTCGGTCTCTTCGAACTCAGCGCTGCCACAGCCTCATCAATACTCCCCACCGCAGCCACTGTGATGCCCTCAGGTATAGAAGAAAGTTCTGAACAGTTCTCCTTAGGGGCTAGGAAAAGGTCAACGCCCGCCCTTTTGGCGGCGACGAGCTTCTCCTCGATGCCTCCGATCGGACCGATGGTTCCATCTTCGGCGATCGTTCCCGTTCCAGCCACCGTACGGCCATTAAGTAAATTCTCTTTCGTTAACAATTCAATGATGGCGAGTGTGAAGATCATTCCTCCACTTGGCCCACCAACTTTTTCGACATCAATCGAAAGATCTCTTGGAGTTAACTTTTCATAGCCACCATTTGGATAATTCTTTACGAGATAACCCAGCGCTACCGACCGCGCAAAATCCTGCGATCCTTTCATCTCTTCTTTGGAGAGCTTCTCTTCTTCCTCAGATGTGATTCCTGGTGGATAGATAACGCTGCTCGGTAGAAGCACTTGATCAGTGCGTGCCCAGCGATAGAGCCCTTCGACACCTGAAAGGTATGAACCTGGTGAGGTTACACGTATCGTTAAAAGATAGAACTGGCCATCGATAGGAAATGCATCTGCCTCACCTTTTGAATTTACCTTTACGATTTCAGGAAAGATTCCCTGCGGCGTTCCGGGTGCGATGGCAACGTATTGCAATGGAGAGAGAAATGCTCCGATAAAAAAAGCGTAGATAAGAACGGTAGATAATCTCGGTAAAGGAGAGAATCTCAAGCTGCGGATTATTTTTCGTCTCCTCGTTGCGATATATCTTTTCGCCCTAAGTCATCGAGTCCGTTATTTCTATCTAGTCCACTACGGCCCTCGCGGCCATCTTTGGAATCATCCACAGTTACTACCTGGGCTTGATTGAAAGCACCCTGAAATCTCTGAAACTGGTCGACCGAGCGCGATGTTTGAGTTTCGTATCGGTCTTTAAATTGAGTCACCCAGAGGACATATCCAAGCGCTCCGATCAAGGCCCCAGCGGGGATGACCCACCAGATGAGAGCAAGGAATGCATTCGACATGGGGTAAGCCTAGTCGCAAAATCACCCTCCGCACTTCGACTCGAAATGGGCATGTGAAAAGACCATCGGAAAAGAGTATGTGAAAAGAGTGTGTGACACGTGCATCAAAAAAGGTAGGGGAAGCGGGGAAGAAATTTCGCTCTCTATGTGTTCTACTTAAAGTCTCCACAGCAGAAGTCTCCACAGCGAAGTCTCCACAGCAGAAAGGTCTGGGTAGAAGCAGTGTCACCTTTTGGTTTTACCCCACCTGGAAATGGTTCCGATGATGGAAGTTCGGATGGCTCTCAAGATAAAAACGGCCCTGAAGATTTCAGTGAAATTCTTCGTGCTATCCAAGAGCAGATGCGTGAGCAATTTGAAAAATTAGGAATTCCTGTCGAGAACATGGAAAACATGGAAGCGATGACGAGTGAGAATCTTTCAGCGCTTTTTTCCGGCATGGCTGGTGCAGGAGCATTTCCCGGATTTGGCCCGACTGGAAATATTCCGGCGGATCCACTACCGATAAAGACAGTGCGCGAAACTGCAAAGAAATTTATTACAGCACATGGAGTTCTTCCATTGAGCACTCGGGATCAGAGCGTTGTTGCAAGCGCATATGAAATCTCTGAGGTCTGGCTAAATGAGGCGACATCATTCCCTTCTGCGCTCTTGTCATCATCGCCTTCTGCGGTTAATCGCGCAGATTGGATCGATCTCACGATCAACGGATGGCATCGAGATATTGCTCCTCTGGCGAAAGGGCTACTTGAAGCAATGGCTGATCTTTTGGCGCAGGCTTCACAGGCACAAGCGCAAGAGAACGATCAAGAGAGCCCTATCCCGCTCGATGCAATTGGTGGATTACTGCGTGGCTTTATCTCTTCCATGGTGGCAACTCAACTGGGGCAATCAATCGGCGCGCTAGCCTCAACGGTTACTGGTGCACACGATGCGGGTTTGCCGATCCTTGATCCCCCACGCCCAGTGCTCATTCCTGAAAATATTGCAGCATGGTCTGCAGATCTTGAAATTCCCCAATCAGAGGTCTATCTCTTTCACGCGCTTCGCGAAGGCGCAGTAGCTCGTCTCTTCGCCCATAACCCATGGCTTGTTTCATATATCCAGAGCACCATCACTGAATATGGCCGTGGAATTCGTATTGATCTCGATGCGATTCAACGTCAGGCAGAGGAAGCGATGAGTGGCTTTGATCCGTCGCAACCTATTGAAGGGCAAGTCAATCTCTCGATTGAATTAAATAACGGAATTTTCTCACCAGAGGAATCACCACAGCAGAAAGCTGCCTTAGAAAAACTTGAGACAGTGCTGGCACTTATCGATGGCTGGACAGATGATGTTCTGGTTACCGCTGCTGGTGATCGCATGCCAAATATCGAAGCGCTACGCGAGACACAACGTCGCAAGCGCGCATCATCTACTCCTGCGCAACAACTCTTTGCAACGCTATTGGGTCTTGAAGTCTCTCCACGACTTACTCGCGAGGCGAGCGCTTTCTGGCGAACCATCCGCGAAGAGAGTCAGATTGAAAGTCGTGATGCGCTATGGGCAGGAATACTTCCAAGTGCGGATGACTTAAAAGATCCGAAGGCATTTATCGCCTCGAGCACCGTTCCCGATGATTTGAGTGGGTTGATTTAAAACTCGCTGGCGTGATGTAACTTCGCAAATAAAAGCGAAGTCCCCGGCCGCACATTCCAATATCTGCCTTCCCCTTGCAGATATAGAACGGTTATCCGAGGACTTCGTATGCGAAAAGTACGACGAACGAGCCAGCAAATCAAATGCTCC
>Ga0315902_10005987_pt1 | contig 16990 bp, 16 predicted proteins | sample LakEriMetagenome_9_FD_203523 | JGI IMG/M metagenome (GOLD analysis project Ga0315902, IMG submission 203523) | Freshwater fungal communities from buoy surface, Lake Erie, Ohio, United States - Buoy 12 MA117 | ecosystem: Environmental > Aquatic > Freshwater > Lake > Lake biofilm | place: USA...
CAGGGACGCGGCGGCGGCAAAGATCAGCTGCGGCGTCGTGAAGACCGGTCCGGCCGCGGACGTCGTGAAGTTCGGCAGGACCAGGCTGAGCACGGTCAGGGTGGCGATGGCGGCTAGCGCCGCGCCGGTGCCCTCCGCGTTGAAGGAGGCGAGGCCCCCGCGCAGCGTGGCCACGACGATGGAGACACCGATGATGCCGTTGACCGCGATCATCACGGCGGCGAAGATCGCGTCGCGGGCGAGGCCCGTGGTGGTCTCCGGCGAGCTCAGCATCAGGACCACGATCAGACCCGCCTCGATCACCGTCACGGCGACGGCGAGGATCACCGAGCCGTAGGGCTCTCCGACCCTGAGCGCGATCAGCTCGGCGTGGTGGACGGCGGCGAGCACCGCCAGTACCAGCACCACGGCGAGGCCGGCAAGCATCACGTCCGACGGGTAGCGCCCCCAGCTCGCGATCACGAGCGCGAAGGCGAGCACCGGGGCGACGGTGAAGCGGAGGTGCCAGATGCGCTGGGCGGAGAGGGGGAGGGCCAAGGCCTGATCGTGACACGTTTCGCACGCGGCCGGTCGTACGGTTTCTCCGCAGGACGCGTGATAGCGTCAGAGCCATGCGCCGACTCCCTCTGCTCCTGGCCCTCGCCCTCCTCAGCGCCCTCGCCGCCGTGCCCGCCGCCTTCGGCGCCGTCGGCACCGTCGCGGAGTTCTCAGCCGGGATGCCGGCGGGCGGCGCGCCGCAGTCGATCACGGCCGGTCCCGACGGCGACCTCTGGTTCACGCTGCCCGGGTCCAACGCGATCGGGCGGATCTCGCCGACGGGCCAGGTCTCGACGTTCACCGCCGGCATCCAGGCGGGCGCCCAGCCGTGGGGGATCGTCGCGGGACCGGACGGCAACCTCTGGTTCACCGAAAAGGGCGCCGGGGCAATCGGGCGGATCACGCCGACCGGGCAGGTCACCGAGTTCCCGATCCCGACCGCCGGCAGCCAGCCGTGGGGCATCGCGGTCGGCGCCGACGGCAACCTCTGGTTCACGGAGTCGCAGTCGTCGACGAACAACATCGGCCGGATCACGCCGCAGGGGGCCATCACCGAGTTCACGTACGGCCTCGGCGCCACCGAGCAGGCCCTCGGGATCACGTCGGGTCCGGACGGCAACCTCTGGTTCGTCGAGGCGGGCACCAACTCGATCGTCCAGATGAACACGCAGGGCGTCGTGGTCAACGCGTTCACGGCGGGGATCACGGCGGGCGCGGGGCTCTACGCCATCACGAGTGGCCCGGACGGCAACCTCTGGTTCACCGAGCAGGCGGGCAACCGGGTCGGGCGCATCACCCCGGCGGGCGCCGTCACGGAGTTCCCGATCGCCGCGGCCGGCATGTCCCCGTCCGGGATCGTCGCCGGCGCCGACGGGGCGCTGTGGGTGGCCGAGAACGGCACCTCCAACACCGGCAACAACATCCTCCGCATCACCACGGCCGGCGCGATGACCCAGTACCAGAACGGGATCAGCGCCAACGCGGGCGTGATCGGCATCGCCGCCGGCCCCGACGGCAACCTCTGGTTCACCGAGTCGGGCGGCAACCGCATCGGCCGCATGCTCTCCGGCGTCGAGCCCGTCGTCACGGCGGCCCCGCAGCTGAGCGGCGCGCCGGTGATCGGCACGGCTCTCTCCGTCACCACCGGAACCTGGAAGTACCTGCCGACCTCGTACCGCTACCGCTGGCTCCGCTGCACGACCGCCGCGGCCACGAAGTGCACGACGATCGCGAACCAGGCGAAGGCCACCTACACGATCACGAACGCCGACCAGGGCCAGTTCCTGCGGGCCTCCGTCGTCGCGGTCAACCTCAACGGCACGAGCGCCGGGGCGCCGACGCAGGTCTCCGCGCAGATCCCCACGAGCGCGTTCACGGTCACGAAGCCGACGATCACGTACCAGCAGCGCGCCGTGCTCCTGACCAGCACCGTCACCACGTCGTGGGCGGGGCGGATCACCCAGGTCGGCACCACGACGCAGAGCGGGCGCACGGTCCGCCGCTGCCGCGTCGAGCAGCGCGTGGCCGGCGGCGGTGCGGTGCGGATCGTGTGCCGGCTGCCCTACGCCTCGCGCAAGACCCTGCGCAGCACGTCGCTGTCCATGACCATCACCACGACGTTCCAGGCCACGAACGGCCCGGTCGTCACCAAGAAGCAGTCGCTGCGGGTCCCCGCGCGCCTGTTCCCGTGGCGCCCGATCTAGGGACGGATCAGTCGTCGGCGGGGAGCCCGCCGACCACGCCGTCGGCGGCCAGCTGCTCGATCTCGGCTTCCGTGTAGCCGAGCTCGCGCAGCACCTCCGCCGTCTTCGCCCCCTGGGCGAGACCGGCGTGGCGGATGGCGCCGGGCGTGCGCGACAGCCGCGGCGCGATCGCCGGCTGGAGCAGGTCGCCCGCGCCGTCCGGGTTGGGGACGCGGGTGAGGGAGCCGCGGGCGACGACGTGCTCGTCGGCGATCAGCTGGGCGGCGTCGTAGACGGGGCCCGCGGCGGCGCCGGCCGCGGTCAGAGCGGCCACGGCGTCGCGCCACGGGCGCACCCGCGCCCACTCCGCGATCAGGGCGTCGAGCTCGTCCACGTGGGCGAGGCGCTCGGCGTTGGCGGCGAAGCGCGGGTCCTGCTCGAGCGCCTCACCGCCGACGACCCGCAGGATCCGCTTCGCCACCGCGTCCGACGAGCCCGACAGGCAGATCCACCCGTCGGCGCACGCGTACACGTTACGGGGGGCGGCGAAGCGCAGGCGCGAGCCATCGCGTCCCTCGACGACCCCGGTGCGGTCCGCGATGGCGGCGCCCGGCCCGACGATCTCGAGCATCGACTCGAGGAGCGACGCGTCGATGACCTGGCCCTCGCCGGTGCGGTCGCGGTGGCGCAGCGCGGCGAGCACGGCGAAGGCCGACAGCGCGCCGGCCGTCTCGTCGGCGAGCGCGATCGGCGGCAGGGTCGGGGGGCCGTCGCGCTCGCCGGTCGCGTGGGCGAGGGTCGACATCGCCTCGGCGATCGTGCCGAAGCCCGCGCGGTCCGCGTAGGGGCCGTCCTGCCCGAAGCCCGTGACGCGCAGGACGACGAGCCTCGGGTTGGCGGCCAGGAGGACCGTCTCGGGGTCGAGCCCGAGGCGCTCGAGCGCGCCCGGCCGGAAGTTCTCCACGAGGACGTCCGCATCGGCGACGAGCCGCAGCAGGACCGCGCGCCCCGCCTCCTGCTTGAGGTCGAGCTGGATGGGGCGCTTGTTGCGGCCGACGTGGCGCCAGTGGTAGCCGTCCCCGCCGTCGAGGTCGCCGAGGAGGCGCGCGCCGTCGGGCTCGTCGACCCGCTCGACCTTGATCACGTCGGCGCCGAAGTCGGCGAGCCGGCGCGTGGCGCTCGGGCCGGCCAGAATGGTGGAGAGGTCGATGACGCGGAGATCCGCGAGCGGGCCCTGGCGCGCCGGGGCGGTCACGTCAGCGCAGCCGCTCCGCGCGGGTGAGGACGTTCTCGGCCATCTTGATCGACGCGGCGTCGATCAGGCGGCCGTCGAGGGCGACGGCGCCGCGGCCCTCGCGGGCCGCCTCCGCCATCGCCTCCATGATCCGGCGCGCGCGCTCGATCTCCTCGGCGGGCGGCGAGAACACCTCGTTGGCGATCGGCACCTGCGTCGGGTGGATCGCCCACTTGCCCTCGCAGCCGAGGGCGGCGGCGCGGCGCGCGGCCATCCGGTAGCCGTCGGGGTCGTTGAAGTCGCCGAAGGGGCCGTCGATCGGGCGCAGGCCGTTCGCGCGGCTGGCCACCACGACGCGGGCGAGCCCGTAGTGCCACGGATCGCCCCAGTGCAGCTCGCGCGAGCCGTCCGCGGCGGGGTCCGTGAGGACCGCGTAGTCCGGGTTGGCGCCGCCGATGCCGGTCGTCCGGGCGCGGGTCGAGGCGGCGTAGTCGCCGACCCCGAAGACGAGCGCCTCGAGCCGGTCGGGGCAGCACTCCGCGATCCGCTCGACGTTGGCCATGCCGGGGGCCGTCTCGATCAGCGCGGTCAGCGCGATCGGATCGAGGCCGTGGGCCTGCTCGATCTGGCTGAGCAGCAGCGCCACGAACTCGAGGTCGGCGGGGCGCCCGACCTTGGGCACCAGGATCATGTCGAGGCGGTTGCCGACGGCCTCGACGATGTCGATCACGTCGCGATAGGCCCAGTGCGTGTCGAGCCCGTTGATGCGGACGGACACCGCGCAGCCCGACCAGTCCTGCTCGGCCAGGGCCGCGATCGCGTTCGCGCGGGCCTGCACCTTGTCGTCGGGGGCGACCGCGTCCTCGAGGTCGAGGAAGACGACGTCGGCGCCCGCGGCGGGCGCCTTCTCGAGCATGCGCAGGTTCGAGGCGGGCACGGCGAGCTCGGAGCGGTGGAGGCGGTCCTTGTCGGGCATGGCGACACCCTAGCGATCGACACATGGACTTCCAACAGCAGATGGTGTTGAATCCATAGCCTCGTGGCTATGACACTCTCCCAGCTGCGCACGTTCATCGCCGTCGCCGAGCACGGCTCGGTGCGCGCGGCGGCCGAATCGCTGCGCATCTCGCAGCCCTCGGTGTCCGGCAGCCTGGCCGCGCTCAGCGAGGAGGTCGGCGTGCCGCTGACGGAGCGCGAGGGGCGCGGCCTCAAGCTCAGCGCGGCCGGCGAGGCCTTCCTGCCGCACGCCCGCGAGGCGCTCGGGCTGCTCGATCAGGGCACCCGCCTGGCGCGCACGGCGGCCGAGGCCACCTCCGCGACCGTCCGCATCGCCGCGGTCTACACGGCCGCCGAGTCGCTCCTGCCGCCGCTCCTGCGCCGCTTCCGCGAGGCCCACCCGGAGATCCCCATCCAGCTCGAGATCGGCAACCGCGAGGAGGTGCTCAGCCGCCTCGCCGGCCGCGAGGCCGACATCGGGGTCGGCGGCCGTGCGCCCGACGACGGGTTCGAGGCGCTCCCGATGGGCCCGAACCCCCACGTGGTCGTGGCCTCGCCGGAGCACCCGCTGGCGGGGCGGGAGGGCATCCCGCTCGCCGAGCTCGCCGGCGAGACCTGGCTGGTGCGCGAGGAGGCCTCCGGGACGCGGCGGATCGTCGACGAGTACCTCTCGAGCGCCGATATCGATCCGCCGATCACGACGATCGGCTCCAACGGCGCGATCGCGGCGGCGGCGATGGTCGGCCTCGGGGTGGGCCTCGTGCCGCTCGTCAGCGTGCAGCAGCAGATCGATGCCGGTCAGGTCGTGTGGCTCGACGTCGTGCCCGCGCCGCCGACGCGCGAGTGGTACGCGATCCTGCCGGCGCGGCGCCCGAGCCCCGCAGCGCGGACTTTGGCCGAGTTCCTCAGCCGGCCCTGAGGAACGCGACGATCCGGGCGGCGATGCCGTCCGGGTCCTCGACGTGCAGCCAGTGGCCGACCCCGGGCCGCTCCTCGAGGTCGAGGCCGGCGGGGAAGCGTCCCTCGAAGCCGCGGAAGCAGGCCGGGCGGATGCAGCCGTCGGCCGACCCGTGCAGCATCAGGGTCGGCACCCGCACGTCGCCCGTGCCGCCTGTCGCCTCGAAGTCGTCGCGGTACCAGCGGTGCACGGCCTCGCCGACGCCGGGGCGGGCGAGCGTCGCCTTGGCCAGATCCCAACCGGGCCGCTCGAGGCCCGGCGACCACTCGGCGTGGATCTGGTCGAGCCAGACCGGGTCGGCGGCGAGTCGCGCCGCCGACCCCGAGTAGGCGAGGATCCACGCGTAGGCGGCGGTCTTCTGCTCCTGCAGGTCGTTCCGGCGGGCGGCGAAGCCATCGGGATGGGGGATCGCCAGCGAGACGACGCGCCCGACCCGATCGGGGTGGTCGGCGCCGAGGTCGAGCGCGACGCAGCCGCCCCAGTCGTGGCCGACCACGGGGCAGGCGCCGACCCCGAGGGCATCGAGGACCGCGACCATGTCGCCGGCGACGGCGGCCGAGCGGTAGTCGTCGACGGGTCCCGAGGGGTCGTAGCCCGGGAGGCTCGGCACCAGGCAGCGGAAGCCCGCCGCGACGAGCCGATCGACGAGCGGCGCCATTCCCTGCGGGCAGTCGGGGAAGCCGTGCAGCACCAGCACCGGGTCGCCCGTCCCGACGTCCCAGACGGCGACGTCGGCGCGCGCCCGGACGATCCGCGGCTGGCCCCAGTCCGGACCCGTCACAGCGCGGAGTAGCCGCCGTCGACCGGGAGGATCGCGCCGGTCAGCCAGCGGGAGTCGTCCGAGGCGAGGAAGAACGCCGCGCCGGCGATGTCCTCGACCTCGCCGAGCCGGGCCATCGGCGTGCGCCGCTCGAGGTCGGCGAGCCGGTCGGGCTCGTCCCACATGTCGCGGGTCATCGCGGTGCGCACCCAGCCGGGGCAGATCGCGTTGACCGTGATCATGTGGGGCGCGAGTTCGACCGCCAGCGTGCGCGTCAGCTGCACGACGGCGCCCTTGCTCATGTTGTAGTGGTTGCCCGTCTGCACGCCGGTGATGCCCGCGATCGAGGCGAGGGTGACGATGCTGCCGCCGCGCCCCTGCTCGACCATCGCCCGCGAGGCCTCGCGGCAGGTCCACCAGGCGCCGTCGACGTTGATCGCCTGCACGCGCTTGTAGTCCTCGAACGGCTCGTCGCGCAGGGGATGGGCCTTGGGCGAGATGCCGGCGTTGGCGACGGCGATGTCGAGGCCCCCGAAGGCGTCGAGCGCGGTCTGGACCGCCGCCGCGACCTGCGCGCCGTCCGTGACGTCGCACGCGGCCCACGCGGCGCGCCCGCCGAGGCGCTCGATCTCCTCGTGCGTGGCGACCGGGTCCTCCCAGCTGCCCTCGATCGGCAGGGGGCGGATGTCGGCGCAGACCACCGCCGCGCCCTCCGCCGCGTAGCGCAGGGCGATCGCGCGGCCGTTGCCGCTCGACGCGCCCGTCACGAGGGCCACCTTGCCCTGGAGCCGCTGGTCCGCCATCCGTCAGTCCCCCTCCGCTCGGGTCTCCGCGGCGAGCGCGGCATCGCGCCCGCCGTCAAGTCGTATCGTGGCGCCGTTCAGCGACGGCTGCGCCAGCGCGAAGCGCACGGCCTCCGCCGTCTCCGCCGCCGGCACGTCATCCGCCACCGCGATCGCGTTGGCGGTGAGGCCGGGCGTGGCCGCGCAGATCTCGGTCAGCATCGCGAGGCCGGCCGCGGCCACCGAACGCGCGCCATCGGCGTGGTCGGGCAGGACGCCGCCCGCCGGGCAGACGATCGCGATCCGCACCGGCTCGCCGCCGTCGGCCAGCGCGGCCGCGGCCGTGAACGCGGGCGTGAGCATCCGCCCGACCAGGTCCGCGAGCGCGTCGGTGGGCATCGCCCCGACGGGACCGGCGGGGGCCGGCAGCGCGACGATCACGAGCTCGCTCGGCCGCGCATCCCCGATCGCGGCGAGCACGTCCACGGGGTCGGCGGGCGGCTCCGCATCGCGGAGCGCGCGGGCCACCGGGCCGTCGGTGCCGACGATGAGCAGGCTCACGCGCCGCCCCCGATCCGCCAGCCCGTCGAGGAGGCGCGCATGCCGGCGTCGACCAGGAGGCCGACGCCCGTCACTCGCGCCGCGTCGGGCCCGACGAGGAAGGCGGCGGCGCCGGCGACGTCGCCGGCCTGCACGGTCGCCCCGAGCGGCGGGGGCAGCCAGCCCTCGGTGGCCCCGGGCTCGCGGCGTCCGGCCGTGGTCGTCACCATGCCGGGGGCCGTGTCACCGGGGCAGAGCGCGTTCACGCGGATCCCCTCGGGGCCCCACTCGGCGGCGAGGCAGCGCATCAGCTGCAGCACCATCCGCTTGGTCACGGAGTAGCCGGCGATCGCGGGCTCGCCCCAGACGCCCGCGTCCGACGCGGTCATCAGGATCGAGCCGCCCGTGGCGGCGAGCTGCGGCCGCGCGGCGCGGGCGTGGCGGTGGACAGCCAGCACGTTGACCTCGAGCAGCCACTGCCAGTCGTCCGCGCCGGTGCCGGCGAGGTCGGCGTCGGCGATGACCCCGGCGTTGAGGACGGCGCAGTCGAGCCCGCCGAGGGCGGCGGCGGCGAGCGCGACGGGATCGTGGTCCGGATCGGCCACGTCGCCGACCACGGCGACGCCGCCGATCTCGTCCGCGATCGCCCCGGCTCGTTCGGCGCTGCGGCCGGCGACGGCCACCCGCCAGCCCTCGGCGGCCAGGCGCCGGCAGATCGCGGCGCCGATGCCGCTGCTGCCGCCTGTGACGAGGGCGCGGCCGCTCACGGCAGCTCCCCGAGCGGCCGTCGCGCGGCGAGGCGGGCCGCGATCCTACCGATCCGGCGCGGGTCGTCGTCCGTGAGCCAGGGCTCATCGGGGCCCGTGGCGAGCGCCAGCTCGAGGCGCCCCGCCTGCACGCCGAGGCCGATGCCGAGCGGCGAGCGCAGCGCGGCCGCGCGGGCGGGCGCGGTGGCGATGACGGCGAGAGGCACCGACTCCTCCTCGAAGGCGGCCCGCACGAGCCGGATCAGCGCGGCATCGTCCGCGGCCAGGACGACGGACGGGGGGCTCACGCGGCCTCCGCGTGGAGGAGGACGAGGCCGACGGCGACGGCGGCACGCGGTCCGTGGCGGCCCAGGATGTCGCCGCGGGCGATGGCGAGATCGAGGTCGGCGAGGGCGAGGGCCACCTCGTCGACGACCTCCTGGTCCTCCGCGCAGCCCCCGACGAGCACCGCCAGCTCACCGGCCGGCAGCCCGCCGACCGCCTCCGCCGCTCGGCGCAGGTTGGCCGCGATCACGTCGCGCTTGGCGGCCCGCCTGAGGCGCGCCCAGAGCTCGGGCGGCAGCGCCGTCTCGAGGGGGTCGAGGGAGCCGTCGCGGCGCTCGGCCAGGCACAGGTGGGCGACGGCGCGGGCGGGGGCGGGGCGCTCCAGGAAGGTGCGGCCGCCGTCCTCGTGGCGCAGGATGAACGGCGTCTCGACGTGGACGCTGGGCAGGCGCTTGGCCTGCTCGGCGCGCAGGTGGTCGACGCCGAGGATGCCGCCGCAGATGCGGTCGACGAGGTGCCCGGCGCCCGCCGCGGCGACGGCGCGGGCCTCGCCGCCGAGGCCGACGTGCAGGTCGACGGTGCCACCGCCCATGTCGATCACGATCGGCGCGTGCCCGGCCCCGGGGGTCGTCGAGGCGCCGGCCACGGCGGCCGCCGTCTCCGCGCCCACGACCACCACCTCGCAGCCCGCGCGCTCGGCGAGCGCCGCCTCGAGCACGCGGTCGCCCCGCTCGGCCAGGACCGCGAGGCCGACGGCGCGTCGGGCGTGCAGGGCGAGGGCGAGCCGCGCATCGTCGTCGGGGGCGGGCAGCGGCGCCCAGAAGGCGTCGATCAGCTCGGCCTCGACGCCCTCCACCGAGCGCACCGCGCCGAGGGCGGGCGGGGCGGTGGCGTGGTCGACCTCCAGCCGGCTCCCGTCGCGCAGGGTGGCGACGGGCGCGGCGTCGCGTCGGGACGCACCCGACGTGGCCTCGCCGCGCACGGCGATCGCGGCGCGGTGCCCGACGAGGGCGCGGGCGGCGTTGCGCGCGCCGCGCGCCCGGGTCGGATCGAGGGCGAGCAGGACGGCGAGCCTGAGGGGGTCGGCGAGCTGCTCGACCGCGCCGCCGGGGGCCGCCACCTCGATCGCGGCCCACGCGCCCCGCGGGAGTTCGGCGGCGTCGGCGACCTCGTCGACGATCGGGAGCGTGCGGTCGACGCGGTTGCCGATCAGGACGCCGTCGTCGGCGGTCACCACGATCGCGGTGATGCGCCAGCCGCGTGTGCGGGCGTCGTTGAGGCGCGCGGACGCCTCGTCGAAGTCGATCGGCGGCACGATCGGGATCACGGGCTCCCCGGCGGGCTCCCCCGCCAGATCGTCGAGGTCGACGAGGCGCCCGGCGGCGGCGCCGAGGCCGGACGGCGTGGCGCTGACGGGGCGGGCGATCGCGACCCCGCCGAGGTCGCGCTCCTCGTCCGCCGAGAGCTCGCGCAGGCCGGTCTCCACGGGGTGGAGGTCGGCGAGCAGGATCCGCGTCGGGGACTCGTCGAGGCGGCGGCTGGCGCGGGCGATCAGGTCGAGCACGCCGTCGGCGGCCTCCGCCGAGCCCTTCGCGCCGGTCGTCGGGCCCCGCGTGACGCTGAGGAACTCCGGCTCCCGCCCCGGCGCGAGCCGCGCGATCGCCACCTCCGTGGTGGCGTTGCCGACGTCGACGCCCGCGACGATCACGTCAGGAGATCAGCCCGCGGCGCAGGTAGTGGGAGCGGGCCTCCCGCACGAGGGCGGCGCAGCGCTCGGCACCGCCGCGCTCCAGCTCGTCCGCGATCTCCGCCAGCTCGGCGGCCGACGAGCGCCCCGGGCGGAGGGCGTCATAGAAGCGCAGCACGTCGTCGTCCGGGAAGGGCGCGAGCTCGGCCCCGCGGCGCAGGTTCTCGGCGAGCTGCGGGTTCCCGCCCGCCTCCGCGAAGTCGGCCTGGCGGCGCAGCGTCTCCGGGTCGATCGCGGCGTCCTGCGCGCCGATGCGGCCGGCGCGGACCGCCTCGACGGTCAGCTCGTCGGCGGTGCGGCCGGTCTGGGCGCGCACCTCCGAGCGGTGGTGCTCGCCGAGGGGATAGCTCAGCTCGGCCACGTCACCTCCAGCGCCTGGGCGGGGCCCGGGCGCAGGGCGGCGCTCTCGCGCGTGATCAGCGCCACGACCTTGGCGTGGTAGCGGGGCCCCATTGCGGTGCTCGACTCGGGCAGGATCACCGGCGCGGGCTTGCCGCCCTTGGCGTGGCGGGCCGCGTTGCGTCCGAGCGCGCGGTAGTGCTCGGCGCCGATCAGCGGCGCGACGCTCAGCAGCTCGAGGTTGGCGAGCACGGGCAGGTCGGCGCGGTGGATCAGGGATGTGCCCTTGCCCTGGATGCCGAGCGCGACGCCGCTGCCCGACAGGGTCGCGGCGGTCCAGCCGACCATGCCGAGGTCGAGCGAATGCGTGACCCGGACGACGCGGGCGTGGACGCCCTCCTCCTCGATCCCGGCCAGCATCTGGCGCAGCGCCTCCGCCACCGTGATCCCCGACAGCGTCAGCCAGACATCCTTGGCGAAGGCGGGGGAGACGCCGATCACGACCTCGTCGGGCCGCTCCTTCGCGGACGCGGGGCCCGTCTCCTGGAGCAGGACGCAGCCGGCGTGCGGCGCCTGCTCGGCGAGCAGTTCGGCGTGCGTGCGCTCCTGGCGCACGCGCGCGATCTCCGCCTGCCGCTCGGCCGAGACGCGGTAGCCCGTGCCGGGCCCCGCGTAGTCGTTCGGGTCGGTCAGGGCGCTGAGGACGCGCATCTCCTCGTCGAAGATGGCGGATGTCTGCAGGTGGTCGCCGAACAGGCGCTGGCGGGTCATCTCGAGCACGCGCTCGGCCTCGACGTCGTAGCCGCGGGCCGCGAGGGCCCGCACGACGTCGATCGCGGTGATGCCGCGCTCGATGATCGCGTCACCGGCCGTGGCGGTGTCGTCGGTCTGCTCCTGGGCGACGTCGAGGCTGCCGTGCGCGTGCACGACGCGCTCCACCTCGGCGTCGTCGAACTCGAGCAGCTCGAGCTCCTCGAGGACGGCGCGGCAGGCCTCCGCGGCGCGTCGGCGCAGCGGCAGGAGCGTCGCGTCGTCCTTGGAGCGCAGCGCGCCCTCGAAGCCCCAGTCGCGCTGGATCATGAGGTAATCGTCGATGTCCTCCGCGTTGAAGTTCGACGGGCCGAAGGCGTTGTCGTAGGTCGGGATCGACCCGAACCCCGAGAACAGGAAGTCGGAGCCGGCGAGGAGCAGCGGCAGGGTGTGCGCCGTCCGGCGGATGTCGGAGGCGCTCATCTGGGTGTCGTTGCCGGTGCAGGTCTCGAGGCCGTAGAGGGCGGCGAGGACGTTCTCGGCGAGGATCTCGCGCATCCCGTTCGGGACGGAGCCGGTCACGTTGATGCCGTCGATGCCGCCGTTCTGGGTGCCCTGCGAGCCGGCGGCCCGCGTCACGGCGAGGCAGCGCGCCTCGAGGTAGAGCAGCGACTTGCCCTCGGCCGCGCCCATCAGGACCTCGGAGCCCGAGCCCGACGTGAAGCGCATCTTGAGGCCGCGCGAGGCGTAGGAGGCGGCGAGGAGGGCCTTCGACCACGGCGTGTCGTCGCCGTCGAGGAAGACGCGCTCGGTGCCGTAGACGGACACGGTCTCCGCGTACGTCGTCAGGCCGCGCATGCCGAGCTCGAGCTCGGTCCGCTCCTCGATCGCGCACTGCGTGAGCGCACCCGGGGCGGGCACCTGGCTGCCGATCAGGAGCGCCAGCGCGACGAGGGGCGCGTCGCGCAGGACGGGCACCGTCGTCTCGAGCTCGCGGAAGCCCAGCGCCACGGCGCTCGCCGCGTCCGCGGCGATCAGGAGCGGGTGGTCGATGCGGTTGGTGACGTGGCCCTGGATCGACGGCGTGCGCCGCGCGCGCATCTTCGCCATCGCCTGCATCAGCTCGAGCGGGCTGAGCAGGCTCAGGACACGGGCCAGCTTGCCCGGCGTGGCGCCCTCGACGAGGCGCAGGACGTCCTGGCGCGGCACGTCGGGCGAGACGACCATGCGGGCCCAGGTGAGATCGTCGATCCCCATCGCCTCCTCGGCCACCGCGGGGTCGATCGCGTGGGCGGCGAGGAAGGCGTCGATCAGGTCGAACTCGGCCTCCGGGGTGCCGTCGATCTCGACGATCCGGCCGTCCTCGACGCGGATCGAGGGCTCCGGGTCGTTCGGGCTCGCGAAGGCGATCAGTCCGAGCTCGGGGTACTCGGGGACGACGACGTCGCGGCTGATCGCGCCGTCCTCCAGGAACGCGCTGCGCAACGACCGCCCCGGTGCTCCCTCCATGGCCGCGATGGTACCGCGTCCCGGCGGGGTCCGGAGGTGCGTATCGTTCAGCGCGGCAGGGGCGTAGCTCAGCGGTAGAGCAGCCGGCTCATAACCGGTAAGGCCCTGGTTCGAATCCAGGCGCCCCTACTGCCGCCTCCGCCACAGGCATCCTTGGCACGTGGATCCGCGCATCAGCCGACGGGGGTTCCTGGGTGCGGCGGTCGCGGTGGCCGCGCTCGGGCCGGGCGCGCTGTCCGCCCGCGGCGGCCCGCGGCGCGCGATCGCCCCGACGCGCGCCATCGTCACGCGCTGGGACACCGACCCCTGGTCGCTGGGCTCCTACTCCGCGCTGCCCGTGGGCACCCCTCCGGCCGTGCGCGCGACGATCGCGGACGCCGTCGTCGGCGGCGGGCTCGTCTTCGCCGGCGAGCACGCGAGCACGGCGCATCCCGCCACGGTGCAGGGCGCGTACCTGTCCGGACGCCACGCGGCGGCGGTGCTCCTGGGTGACCGCGGCGGCGTCGAGGGCGACGCCGTCGCCGTGATCGGCGCGGGGGTCGCGGGCCTGGCCGCCGCCGGCGCGCTGCGCGAGGCCGGCGCGAGGGTCACCGTCCTGGAGGCGCGGGATCGCATCGGCGGGCGCGTCTGCACCGACACCTCCTGGGGCATGCCGGTCGAGCTCGGCGCGGCCTGGGTGCACGGCGTGCGCGGCAATCCGATCACCGCGCTCGTGCGCAGCGGCGGCTCGGCGCTCGTGCTGACCGACTACGACGACGAGACGGTGCGCAACCTGGCCGGTGACGAGCCGGCCGGCCTCGGTGCCGCCCAGGCGCGCGTCGATCGCGCGGTGACGCGCATGGGGAGCCGCGCCTACCCGGTCGGCGTCTCGGCGCAGGACGTGCTGCTGGACGCCGGCTGGCGACCCACGTCCGTCGGCCGCTGGGCGGCGGAGACCGCGCTGACGCAGGAATACGGCATCGGCCCGGCCGAGCTCGGCGCGGCGGCGCTCTACGAGGGCCGCGAGCAGCGCGGCGGCGATGCGCTCGTGAAGGGCGGCTACGGCGTCGTCCCGGCGCAGCTCGCGGAGGGGCTCGACGTGCGTCTGCGCACGCCCGTCCGCGCCGTCCGGGGCGGTCGGCGAGGGGGCTTCACGGTCGCGCTCCGCTCCGGCGGCACCCTGGAGTCCGACGCGGTGGTGGTCGCCGTGCCGCTCGGCATCCTCCAGCGCGGGGCGATCGCCATGCCCCCGCTGCCCGGGGCCGTGCGCTGGGCGATCGACGGGCTCGCGATGGGGTCGCTCGAGAAGGTGGTCCTGCAGTACCCGGAGCGGTGGTGGCCGCGCTCGCAGGTCCTCGGCGTCGTGGGCGGCCCGGCGCGGCGATGGGCGGAGTGGTACGACCTCAGCGCGCTGCTCGGGGTGCCGGCGATCGTCGGCTTCAGCGCCGGCGAAGCGGCCGCTGCGCGCCCGCGGTCGGACGCGCGCTGCGTCGCCGAGGCCGCCGCGGTCCTCGCGGACGCCTTCGCCTGAGCGCCGGCTAGTGGCTCGCGGCCAGCGGTGCCGGCAGCGCGGGGTCGACCAGGTGCGCCGCCCGGATGCCGCTGCGGATCGCACCCTCCATGTAGCCCGACCAGACGTCGTCGGTGTGCTCGCCGGCGAGGACGAGCGGGCCGTGGGCGCGCCGCAGCGCATCGCCGTCGGGGCGCGAGCCGGGCGGCACGCAGCTGTAGACGCCGCGCGCCCACGGGTCGTCGTGCCAGGTCTGCACCCCGGCGGCCTCGAGGTCGAGCGGCAGGTCGGGGAGCATCTCGCCGAGCCGCTCGGCCCACGTCGCGGGACCGTCCTCGACCTCGAGCCGCTCGAGCATCGGCATCGACCCGGCGAAGCCGCCGAGGATGGGGCGCAGGCCGGCGTCGCCCTCGTTCGCGGCCCAGACCCAGTAGTCGCGGTGCACGTCGAGGTGCGCCTGCGGGTCCACGGGAGCCGTCAGCGGCACGAACAGCTTCGCGGCCTGCGCGACGCCGAACCCGTCGACCGCCTCGCGCACCGCGGGCGGGAGCACGGCGGCGAACGGCGCGTCGGTGAGGAGCGCGAGCGGCACGGCGAGGACGAGGCGCGCGGCCGCGTACGTGCCGGCGGGCGTCGTGCAGGTGACGCCGTCGGGGCCCAGCGCGAGGGCGGTGACGGGCTCGCCGAGGCGCACCCGCTCGCCGAGGTGCTCGGCGAGGGCCCGCGCGGGGGCGTCGCTGCCCGTCCCGATCCGCAGCGAGTCCGCGTCGTCGGGCGCATCGGCGAGCATCGCGAGGTGCGTGGCGGCGAGGTCGGCGGCCGGCGTGCCGGCCGTGCACTCGAGGCGCGCCCGGAAGGCGGTGCGCACGCCGTCGGCGACGTCGAGCCGCGCGAGGGCGTCGGCGACGGAGAGGTCGGCGGCGTCGTCGCCGAGCTCGGCGAGCAGGTCGCGCACGGCCGCCCGGGCCGCCACCAGGGCGTCCATCGTCACGGGCGGTCCGCCGACGGGGCGGCGGTCGTGGTAGCTCATCCCGGCGCGCACGAGGGGGATCCCGAAGCGCCCGCAGAGCCCGATCAGCTCGTGCTGGGGCTCCTCGACCCACTCGGCGCCGCGCTCGATGCGGGCGCCGTTCGCGGCGCGATCCGACCAGGTGCGCCCGCCGACCCGGTCGCGCGCCTCGAGCACGGTCACGTCCCAGCCGGCCCCGACCAGCCGGTCGGCGGCGCTGAGGCCCGCGAGCCCCGCCCCGATGACGATCGCCGTGCGCTCCACAGCCGGGAGCGTACCGCCTGCGCCGTGGCCTAGAGTGGCGCGCGTGGAGCCCCGCCCCGACATCCCCGTGGAGGCGTTCGCCGCGGTCGACATGCGCGTGGGGGAGGTGCGGGAGGTGCAGCCCTTCCCGGAGGCCCGCAAGCCGGCCTGGCGGATCCGCGTCGACTTCGGCCCCGAGCTCGGCGAGCGCTGGACGAGCGCGCAGGTCACGAACTACGCCGCGGAGGAGCTGCTCGGCCGGCGCGTGGTCGGCTGCGTCAACCTCGGGGTGCGCCGGATCGCGGGCTTCGAGAGCCAGTTCCTCCTGCTCGGGTCGATCCAGGCGGACGGCACGGTGCTCCTGCTCGACGCGGACCCCGCGGCCGAGCTCGGCGCGCCCGTGGCCTAGCGGCCGAGCAGGTAGACGACGCCCGCCGCCAGCAGGTTGGGGGCGCGCTCGGAGAGCCCGCCGAGGGGGCTGCCGCCCTCGTCGAGGAGGATCCGCTGCTCGACCCGCAGGCCCTCGGCGCGGACCAGCCCCTCGAAGTCGGTGATCGAGCAGAGGCGGATGTTCGGGGTCTCGTGCCAGGCGTACGGAAGGAGCGGCGAGACGGGCATGCGCCCCTTGGCGGCGAGCTGCGTGCGCAGCCGCCAGTGGCCGAAGTTCGGGAAGGAGACGATGCTGCGGCGCCCCACGCGCGCCATCTCGCGCAGGACGAGCGCGGGGCGGTGGACGGCCTGGAGGGTCAGCGACATCACGACGACGTCGAAGGAGTCGTCGGCGAGGTCGTCGAGGCCCTGGTCGATGTCGTCCTGCAGGACGGGCACGCCGCGGCCCATGCAGGCCATCACGCCGTCGTCGGAGATCTCCACGCCGAGGGCGTCGTTGCCGCGCCGCATCAGCTCCTGGAGCAGGGCGCCGTCGCCGCAGCCGAGGTCGAGGACGCGCGCGCCGGGCGGCACGAGCGAGGCGACGACGTCGAGGTCGGGGCGCATCAGCGGGCCTCGGCGAGCGCGCGGTCGAGGTAGGCGGCGACGGTGCGGTGGTAGTCGGGCACGTCGAGCAGGAACGAGTCGTGGCCGTGCGGCGAGGAGATCTCGCGGAAGGTGACGGGCACGCGGTGCGCGGTCAGGACGCGCACGATGTGGCGCGAGTGCGAGGTGTCGAAGCGCCAGTCCGTGTCGAAGGACAGGACGAGGAAGCGCGTGCCGCAGCGCGCGAGCCGCTCGCGCACGAGGTCCGCGTCCTGGAACGGGTCGAAGTAGTCCATGACGCGCGTCAGGTACAGGTACGAGTTGGCGTCGAAGCGGTCGAGGAACGTCTTGCCCTGGTGCTGCAGGTACGACTCGACCTGGAAGTCGACGCCGAGGTCGAAGCGCGGCT
>Ga0315902_10005989_pt1 | contig 16988 bp, 15 predicted proteins | sample LakEriMetagenome_9_FD_203523 | JGI IMG/M metagenome (GOLD analysis project Ga0315902, IMG submission 203523) | Freshwater fungal communities from buoy surface, Lake Erie, Ohio, United States - Buoy 12 MA117 | ecosystem: Environmental > Aquatic > Freshwater > Lake > Lake biofilm | place: USA...
CGGTGCCCGCGACCTTGAAGTCCATGTCGCCGAGGTGATCCTCGTCGCCGAGGATGTCGGTGAGCACTGCGAAGCGGTTGCCCTCCTTGATCAGACCCATGGCGACGCCCGCCACGTGCCCCTTGAGGGGCACACCAGCATCCATCAGCGCCAGACACCCACCGCAGACCGAGGCCATCGAGGACGAGCCGTTGGATTCGGTGATCTCGGAAACCACGCGCAGCGAGTAGGCAAACTCGGCAGCGGTGGGCAGCAGCGGCCGCAGCGCCCGCTTGGCAAGGTTGCCGTGCCCGACCTCACGCCGCTTGGGCGAGCCGAAACGACCGGTCTCGCCGGTGGCGAAGGGCGGCATGTTGTAGTTGAACATGAAGCGGTCGCGGTACTCGCCGGTGATCGCGTCGATGATCTGTTCGTCGCGAGCCGTGCCGAGGGTGGCAGCCACGAGCGCCTGGGTTTCGCCACGGGTAAAAAGAGCCGAGCCGTGCGCGCGCGGCAGAACGCCGGAGCGGATGGCGATCGGGCGCACCGTACGGGTGTCGCGACCGTCGATACGGGCCTCACCCGAAAGGATCTGCCCGCGAACGATACGTGACTGCAGCTCGAAGAGCAGCGTGCCGATGTCGTTGGCGTCGGGCACGGCCTGGCCGGCAGCGCGCGCCTCCTCGACGATGGTTGCGGTGGTGGCTTTCTCGATCTCGCGCACACGCACGGTGCGAGCCTGCTTGTTGCGCAGCGCGTAGGCGGTACGCATGTCGGCCTCGGCCAGCTCGCCGATGCGCGTGACGAGCGCTTCGTTGCGCTGCGGCGGCTGCCAGTCCCATTCCGGCTTGCCGCCCATGGCGACGAGTTCGTCGATCGCGGCGATCGCGACCTGCATCTGCTCGTGACCGTAGACCACCGCGCCCAGCATGACGTCCTCGGGAAGCTGGTGGGCTTCCGATTCGACCATCAGGACGGCGGCATCGGTGCCCGCGACGACCAGGTCGAGCTGGCTCGAGGCCATCTGGCTGGCTCTCGGGTTGAGGACATACTGGCCATCGACGTAACCGACGCGGGCGGCGCCGATGGGGCCGGCGAACGGGACCCCGGAGATGGCGAGCGCGGCCGATGCGGCGATCATGGCCGGAATGTCGCTGTCGACCTCGGGATTGCTCGAGACCACCTGCACGATCACCTGGACTTCGTTGTAGAAGCCGTCAGGGAAGAGCGGACGGATCGGACGGTCGATGAGCCGGCAGATCAGGATCTCGCGCTCGGTGGGACGGCCTTCGCGCTTGAAGAAGCCACCGGGGATGCGTCCGGCGGCGTAGAACTTCTCGACATAGTCGACGGTGAGCGGGAAGAAGTCCTGACCGGGCTTGGCGCTCTTGGCACCGACCACGCTGGCCAGCACGACGGTGTCGTCCATGTTGACGAGAACGGCACCGGAGGCCTGGCGGGCGATTTCGCCGGTTTCGAGGGTGACCGTGTTCTGGCCCCACTGAAAGGTCTTGCGTGCGATGTCGAACACTGTGCTTTCCTTTGGATGGCTAGACCCGCGGCGCCGGCCTGCGGGTGAATGGGCTTTCAGCGCGACCAATACCAAAAGCCCGCAAGCCTTGGACTTGCGGGCCTCGAAGAGGTGCTGCCTTGCTCCGGACCGGGGGAGCGGAAATCAACCGCGCAGTCCCAGCTTCTCGATGAGCGCCTTGTAGCTCGGCAGGTTGGTGGTCTTCAGGTAGTCGAGAAGCTTGCGCCGCCGGCTCACCATCTTGAGCAGACCCCGACGCGAGTGGTGGTCCTTGGTGTGGGTCTTGAAGTGGCCGGTGAGATCGTTGATGCGGGCGGTGAGAAGCGCCACCTGCACCTCCGGCGAGCCGGTGTCGGTGCTGGAGCGCTGAAAATCGGCGACGATCTTCGCCTTGTCGAGCGTAGCTACGGTCATGGTTCCCTCGGTGACTTGCGGCGCCGCTGGGAGGGCGGGCCGTGCGGTTGAAAACCCGTGATGATAGCGCGTTGCGAGCGGCGCGCGCAACGCGGCCCGGCGGCGCCTGAGGCCTCAGGTGCGCGGCAGCGTGACCCCCCGCTGGCCCTGGTACTTGCCACCGCGATCACGGTAGGAGGTTTCGCAGACCTCGTCGGACTCGAGAAACAGCACCTGTGCGCAGCCCTCGCCGGCATAGATACGCGCGGGCAGCGGCGTGGTGTTGCTGAACTCGAGGGTCACATGCCCCTCCCACTCGGGTTCGAGCGGGGTCACGTTGACGATGATGCCGCAGCGCGCGTACGTGGACTTGCCAAGGCAGATGGTCAGCACACTGCGCGGGATGCGGAAGTATTCCACGGTGCGTGCCAGCGCGAAGGAGTTCGGCGGGATGATGCAGACATCGCCCCTGAAATCGACGAAGGAGCCTTCGTCGAAGTCCTTGGGGTCGACGATCGTGCTGTTGATGTTCGTGAAGATCTTGAATTCGTTGGCACAACGGATGTCGTAGCCGTAGCTCGACGTGCCATAGGAGACGATGCGCTGCCCGTCACGCTGACGGACCTGGCCAGGCTCGAACGGCTCGATCATCCCCTGCGCCGCCATGCGGCGGATCCAGCGATCGGATTTGATGGTCATGCGGAAGACTCCGGCAGGGGCCGCGGGATGACGATTCTAGCTTCCTGCGCATGCTGCATCGCAACAGCCCGGCCGCTGCGCCGCGTGCCTGAGTTTCGGCAGCGCGCGCCCACCGGCGAGGCGACGGCGGCGGCAACCGTCGGTTATGATCGAAGCGCATGACCGACCACGCAGTCACGCGTCGCGAGCCTGACCGGATCGGCGCGTGCCACGCCAACGCCCACGTCGAAGGAGACACCCCATGGATCAAAGCGTCAGCCTGAAGGTCAACGGCAAGCCCGTGACCGTGCAGGTCGATCCCCGAACCCTGCTGGTCCAGCTGATCAGGGAAAACCTCAAGCTGACCGGCACGCATGTGGGCTGCGACACCGCCCAATGCGGTGCGTGCACCGTGCACATGAACGGCCGCGCGATCAAGGCCTGCTCGATCCTGGCGGTTCAGGCCGACGGCGCAGAGATCACCACGATCGAGGGTCTTTCGACCGATGGTCAGCATCCGATGCAGGCAGCCTTCAAGGAATGCCATGCCCTGCAGTGCGGCTTCTGCACCCCCGGCATGGTGATGTCGGCCGTACAGATGCTGCAGGATTGCCCGAAGCCCACCGAGCAGCAGATTCGCGAAGGCCTCGAGGGCAACATCTGCCGCTGCACCGGCTACCACAACATCGTGCGCGCGATCGCCTCGGTCGCTGCGGCCGGCTGACCCAAGCCTGGAGGAGACGACGATGACCGACATGTCCAACTCGCCGATCGGCCAATCGATCCGGCGCCGTGAAGATCAGCGCTTCCTGACAGGCGCCGGTCAGTACACCGATGACGTGGTCCTGCAGGGCCAGACCTATGCCTTCTTCGTGCGCTCGCCGCATGCCCACGCCCGCATTCGCGGCATCGACAGCTCGGCAGCGCTAGCCAGCCCTGGCGTTCTGACCGTGCTCACCGGTGCCGATCTTGCCGAAGCCAAGGTGGGCGGGCTGCCCTGCGGCTGGCTGATCCACAGCAAGGATGGCTCCCCGATGAAGGAGCCGCCGCACCCGGTGCTGGCGCAGGGCAAGGCCCGCCACGTGGGCGATGCGGTTGCGCTGGTGGTGGCCGAGAGCTACCTCGAGGCGCGCGACGCCGCCGAGAAGGTCGAGGTCGACTACGAGGTGCTGCAGGCGGTCGTCGACCCGGCCACGGCCGATGGCGCCGCAGCCCTGGTCCACGACGACGTTCCCGGCAACATCTGCTACGACTGGGGCCATGGTGACGCCGCGGCGGTCGATGCCGCCTTCGCCAGGGCTGCGCATGTCACGACGCTGTCGTTTCGCAACAACCGGCTGATTCCCAACGCGATGGAGCCGCGCGCTGCCAACGCGAGCTACAGCCGCCACGACGATTCCTACACGCTCTACGTGGCCAACCAGAACCCGCACGTCGAGCGCCTGCTGATGAGCGCCTTTGTGCTCGGCCTGCCCGAGTCCAAGGTACGCGTGATCGCGCCCGACGTCGGCGGAGGCTTCGGATCCAAGATCTTCCTGTACCCCGAGGAAACCGCGCTCGTCTGGGCGAGCAAGCGCGTCGGCCGGCCGATCAAGTGGACCGCCGAGCGCAGCGAATCCTTCCTGACCGACGCGCACGGACGCGACCATGTCACGACCGCCGAGCTCGCGATGGACAAGGACGGCGTGTTCCTGGGCATGCGGGTGAAGACGATCGCCAACCTCGGCGCCTATCTTTCCACCTTCGCCTCCTCGGTCCCGACCATCCTCTACGCCACGCTGCTCGCCGGCCAGTACCGCACACCGGCCATCTACTGCGAGGTGAAGTCGGTCTTCACGAACACCGCACCGGTCGATGCGTACCGCGGTGCCGGACGGCCCGAGGCCACTTACGTCGTCGAGCGTCTGGTCGAGAGCGCGGCGCGCGACATGAAGCTCGACCCGGCAGAGATCCGCCGCCGCAACTTCATCACGAGCTTCCCCTACGCCACGCCGGTGGGGCTCACCTACGACACCGGCGACTACGACGCCACGCTGCGCAAGGCGATCGCCATCGCCGACGTGGCTGGCTTTCCCGCCCGCAAGGCCGAGGCGGCCGCGCGCGGCAGGCTCCGCGGCCTGGGCTACTCCTGCTATATCGAGGCCTGCGGGCTGGCGCCCTCGAACATCGCGGGTGCGCTCGGCGCACGCGCCGGTCTGTTCGAGGCGGGCGAGGTTCGCGTGCATCCCACCGGTACGGTCACGGTCTTCACCGGCTCGCACAGCCACGGCCAGGGCCATGAGACCACCTTCGCCCAGGTGGTGGCAGGCAAGCTCGGCATCCCGGTGGACAGCGTCGAGATCGTGCACGGTGATACCGGCCGCATCCCCTTCGGCATGGGCACCTACGGCAGCCGCTCGCTGTCCGTGGGCGGCACCGCCATCGTGAAGGCGGTCGACAAGATCATCGCCAAGGGCAAGAAGATCGCCGCGCACCTGCTCGAGGCAGCCGACACCGACATGGAGTTCGACAACGGCGAATTCCGCGTTGCCGGCACCGATCGCAAGATCCCCTTCGCCCAGGTTGCCCTCACCGCCTACGTCCCGCACAACTTTCCGCTCGACAAGCTCGAACCCGGCCTCAACGAGAACGCGTTCTACGATCCGACCAACTTCACCTACCCGGCTGGCTCGTATGTGTGCGAGGTCGAAGTCGATCCGGAGACGGGTACGGTCACCATCGAGAAGTTCGTGGCGGTCGATGACTTCGGCAACATCGTCAATCCGATGATCGTCGAGGGGCAGGTCCACGGCGGGCTCGCCCAGGGCATCGGTCAGGCGCTGATCGAAGGCTGCGTCTACGACAACGAGACCGGCCAGCTGCTCACCGGCTCGTACATGGACTACGCGATGCCGCGTGCCGACGATCTGCCGAGTTTCCAGATCGACACCAACGCCACGCCGTGCACCCACAACCCGCTCGGCGTGAAAGGCTGCGGCGAGGCTGGCGCGATCGGATCCCCGCCCGCCTTCATGAACGCCCTCACCGATGCCCTCGGCGTGGCCGATCTGCCCATGCCGGCCACCCGCGAGCGTGTCTGGCGCGCCGCCCAGGGCCGCGCCTGAGCCAACGAAAGGAACCGACACCATGTACGCATTCGAGTACCAGCGCCCCTCCTCCGTCGATGCGGCCGCGGCGGCCACGCAGGGGGCCGACGCCCGCTACCTCGCTGGCGGCCAGAGCCTCGTGCAGGCCATGAAGCTGCGCCTGTCCAGCGCCGAGCGTCTCGTCGACCTCGGAGCCGTGGCCTCGCTCGCCGGGATCTCGGTCTCGGCGACCCATGTGACCATCGGCGCAATGACCCGCCACGCCGCGGTGGCAGGATCCGCCGAGGTGCGCAAGGCAATCCCGGCGCTGGCCGAACTTGCCGGCGGCATCGGCGACCAGATGGTGCGCAATCTCGGCACGCTGGGGGGATCCCTGGCCAACGCCGACCCGGCAGCCTGCTACCCCGCGGCAGTGCTCGGCTTGGGCGCCACCATCCGCACCAACCGTCGCGAGATCGCCGGTGATGGCTTCTTCACGGGCCTCTACGAAACCGCGCTCGAGCCGGGGGAGCTGATCACCGCGGTCAGCTTCGCCATCCCGCAGCGCGCCGCCTACGTGAAGTTCAAGCAGCCGGCCTCGCGATTCGCGATGGTCGGCGTGATGGTGAGCCAGTCGGCAGGTGGCATTCGGGTCGGGGTCACCGGAGCACGGTCGCACGCCTTCCGCTGTGCCGAGCTCGAAGCTGCCCTGTCGGGATCGTTCACGGCGGCGGCCGCGGCGGGCGTGAAGCTCGCAAGCGACGGCATGAACGCCGACCTTCACGCCTCGTCCGAGTACCGCGCAGCGATGGTCGTCACGATGACCAAGCGCGCCGTCGAGGCCGCGCTCGCCCGCTGAGTGCGATGCGCGCCGGCCGATACGCAGCGATCGGCCGGCGCCCGCGACAACAGCCGCGCCGGCCGCTGCGCCCCGCCCCAGCCGCAGCGTGCGCAGTGGCCGATGCCCTTCGCTTTCCCGACCTCTCAGGTACGCATGTCTGCCATTGCCGATGTCGATCAGGTGATCGAACTGCTGTCCTCGCAGCACTATGTGGCCGATCGCAGGCTCGCCACGGCGGTGTTCCTCGCCTTGCGGCTGCAGCGCCCGCTGTTGCTCGAAGGCGAGGCGGGCGTCGGCAAGACCGAGCTCGCCAAGGCGCTCGCTGCCGCACTCGACGCCCCGCTCATCCGTCTGCAGTGCTACGAAGGGCTCGATGTAACCCAGGCCGCCTACGAGTGGAACGTGCCCCGGCAGATGCTCGAGATCCGGCTCGCCGAGGCAGCGCATGAATCCGATCGCGGTACGATCGCGCGCTCGATCTACCGCCGCGACATGCTGGTGGAGCGGCCGCTGCTGGCCGCGCTCGTGCAACCACGCGCACCGGTGCTGCTGATCGACGAGCTCGACCGTGCCGACGAACCCTTCGAGGCCTTCCTGCTCGAAACCCTCGCCGAACGCCAGATCACGATTCCCGAGCTGGGGACGATCCGGGCCGAGCATCCGCCGGTGGTGCTGCTGACCTCGAACCGCACCCGCGAGATCCATGACGCGCTGCGGCGGCGCTGCCTTTATCAGTGGATCGACTATCCCGATCGCAGCCGCGAACTCGAAATCCTGCGCCGCAAGGCGCCGGGGGCTAGCGAGCGGCTGGCGGCCCAGGTGGTTGCCTTCGTGCAGAAGATGCGCACCCTCGATCTCTTCAAGGCGCCAGGCGTCGCCGAAGCGATCGACTGGACCAACGCGCTTCTGGCGCTCGACACCATGGCACTCGATCCGGCCTCGGTCGAGTCGACACTCGGCGTGCTGCTCAAGTACCAGGACGACATCGCCCGTCTGCAAGGCTCCGAGATCGGCAGGCTGATCGACGAGCTTCGCGCCCAGGGACTGCTCACCACCTGAGATTGCCCGCGTGCCCGGACATCTGGCCGCCAACATCCTGCATTTCGCCCGCGTGCTGCGCGCGGCCGGTCTGCCGGTGGGCAGCGATCGCGCGCTTCGTGCGGTCGAGGCTGTCGAGGCGGTGGGGCTCGGACGCCGTGAGGACCTGCATGCCGCCCTGTCGGCGGTGATGCTGGAGTCGCGCGAGCAGCAGGCGGTGTTCGACGCCGCCTTCGACGCCTTCTGGCGCGATCCGAAGCTGCTCGAGCGGATGATGGCGATGCTGCTGCCCCGCGTGGCCGGCAACGACCCCCATGACCGCGATCAGCGTCCACGGCGCGTGGCCGAGGCTCTGGCGGCCAGGCCACCGCCGCCGCCCACGACCCCGAAGGCCGACCAGGAAGGCGACGAACAGCAGTTCGATGCGCTGATGACGCACTCGGACCGCGAGCGCCTACACACCCGCGACTTCGATTCGATGAGTGCCGAGGAGTTCGCGCTGGCTCGCCGGATCGCCGAGCAGATCGATCTGCCGCTCGAGCCACTGCTCAGCCGCCGACAGGTGCGCGCCGCGCGCGGCGCGATCGACCTGCGCGGCAGCCTGCGCGCTATGCCGCGCCAGCCCGATGCACCACCGCTGCTGCATCGCCACCGCAGACGCCTGCAGCCGCCGCTGGTCATGCTGATCGATATTTCCGGCTCGATGGAGCGCTACTCGCGCGCCTTTCTCCATTTCGCGCACGGCCTCACCCGTCGGCGCCGCGACAGCCGCACCTTCGTCTTCGGCACGCAACTGACCGACATCTCGCGCTGTCTGCGCCACCGCGATCCCGATGAGGCCCTTGCGCTTGCTGGCCGTTCAGCCCAGGACTGGCAGGGCGGAACCCGGATCGCCAGCAGCCTCGAAGCCTTCAACCGCCAATGGGCGCGTCGCGTGCTGACGGGCAACGCCTCGCTGCTGCTGGTCACCGATGGCCTGGATCGCGATGAGGCGGGCGAGCTCGGGCAAGCGGCTGCGGCACTTGCCCGCTGGGCGCGGGAAATCGTCTGGCTGAATCCGCTGCTGCGCTACGATGGCTTCGAGCCCAAGGCCGCCGGCATCCGAGCCCTGCTCCCTCACGTGGATGCGATGGTGCCGGTGCATGACCTTCGCAGCCTCGCCGATATCGCCCGGGCGGTCACTCGCCAGCGGGCCACCGGTGGCTATCGACCCGAATCACGGCGGTCCTCGAGTGACCGCCACCACACAGGAATCGCATCATGAATCTGCAGGGAGAACGACGCCTGCCGGCCCCCATCGCGCAGGCATGGGCCGCACTCAACGATCCCGAGGCACTCAAGGCCTGCATCACCGGTTGCGAGTCGCTGGAGCGCACCGGCGACGATGAGTACGCCGTGGTGATGGCAGTGCGCGTCGGGCCGGTCAATGCCCGCTTCAAGGGACGTCTGCGCATCCTGAACATCCAGCCGCTGACCTCCTACACCATCGAATTCGACGGTCAGGGGGGCGTCGCAGGTTTCGGCAAGGGGTCGGCCGATGTGGCGCTGACAGCCGACGGCGCCCAGACCGTGCTGCGCTACGGCGCGAAAGCCCAGGTGGGTGGCAAGATCGCGCAGATCGGCTCGCGCCTGGTGGACTCCGCCGCCGAAAAGGTCGCAGGCGAATTCTTCAGCGCCTTCGAGAGCTACCTGAGAAACCAGCAGGCGACCGCCGCTCCCCCCGCCGATGAGTCCGATGCTGCACCGTCGCCATCCGACGCCACCCCACCGGCCGCGCCCGCCGCGGCAACCACCACGCCTGCGTCGCGCGCGTCAACCCCCTGGGGCTGGCTGATCGGCGGGGCGGTGGTGCTGGTGCTTGCCGCCTGGCTGCTGGCAAAGTGACGGCACGCCGTCGACCCTGACCTTTTCGAGGAGAGCCCCATGGACAGTCTCGATCTCCAGGTGCTGCAGCAGGCTGGCGACTGGCTCAAGGCCGGCCGCCAGGTGTGGCTGGTCACGGTGGTGGAAACCTGGGGCTCCGCGCCCCGCCCTCCGGGCGCCTTGCTCGCGCTGCGCGACGACGGGCTCGTCGTCGGCTCGGTTTCCGGTGGTTGCGTCGAAGACGATCTCATCGACCGTGTCCGGAACGGCGAACGCGTCGATCGCCCCTCCGAGATGCGCTACGGCGTGAGCAAGGAGGAGGCAGCCCGCTTCGGTCTGCCCTGCGGCGGAACGCTGCGCCTGGTGCAGGAGCCGCTGCGCGATGCCGGCTGGATCGACCAGCTGCTCGCCCGCACGGCGCGCCATGAACTGGTTGCGCGCACACTCGATCTCGCCGACGGTTCCGTGCGCCTCGAGTCGGCGCATCGCGGCGACGCCTTCAGCTTCGACGGGCAACGGCTGCGCGCGGTGTTCGGGCCGCGCTGGCGCCTGCTGATGATCGGTGCCGGGCAGCTGTCGCGCGCGCTGGCCCAGATGGCGCTGATGCTCGACTTCGAGGTGATCTGCTGCGACCCGCGGGAGGAGTTCAACAGCACCTGGGATCTGCCCGGCACACGCTTCGCCCCTGGCATGCCCGACGATGTCGCCGTCGAACTGAATCTCGACCCCCACAGTGCGGTGGTGGCGCTGACCCACGACCCCAAGCTCGACGACATGGCGCTACTCGAGGCACTGAAGTCGCCGGCCTTCTACATCGGCGCGCTCGGCTCTCGCGCCAACACTGCCAAGCGCAAGGAGCGCCTGGCGATGTTCGACCTGTCGCGCGACGAGATCGCCCGCCTGCACGGGCCGATCGGCCTGGACATCGGCAGCCGCACGCCGGCCGAAATCGCCGTGTCGATCCTGGCCGAGATCGTGGCGGTGCGCAATCAGGTGGAGCTGCGCCAGAAGAAGCCGCTCGAAACGCTCGCCTGACCAGCTGCGGGTTTTCGGTCTGCTCCTGCAGACACCGGGGTCGGCGGTCCGGGGTGGCGGCGCTACACTGCGCACGCCATTCACCGCACCCCGGAGATCGTCGATGAAGCGCCTGCGCACCCTGCTCACCAGCCTCGCCCTGGGCCTCGGGCTCGCCACCACGGCGGCCGCGCAACCGATCAAGGTCGGCGTCATCTTCCCGTTGAGCGGCGGTGCCGGCCCGCAGGGTCAGCACCTCGTCAAGTCCATCCAGTCGATGGCGGGGCTGATCAACGAGTCGGGCGGTGTGCTTGGACGACCGATCGCGATCGAGGCACGCGATGACGAGTCGACTCCGGCGGTGGGCGTGTCGCGCGCCAACGAGCTGATCTCGGCCGGTGTCTCGGTGATCATCGAAGGCTGGAACAGCCCGGTCACGCTCGCGATGCAGCCGGTGATCAGCCGTGCCGGCATCCTCGACATCACCGCGATCTCCAAAGCCGATCCCATCCTGTCGGGCGAGGGCAATCCGCTGGCCATCCGCCTGAACAGTTCGAACTCGCAGGATGGCGCCGTCATCGCCGACTACCTCGCCAACCGGCTCAAAGCCAAGCGAATCGCCTTCCTGACCCAGAACGATGCCTACGGCAATGGCGCACAGGCCTCGATCGAAGCAGAGCTGAAGAAGCTCAATCACAGCTACGAGCGGGTCGCCGAAGAGAAGTTTCCATTCACGCAGGCCGACTTCCGGGTAGCCCTGACGAATGTCCGCGCGGCCAACCCCGACGCGACCATCGCCATCAACGCCAGCGAGGGCCTCGGGATGCCCGCGCTGATCCGCCAGGCTCGCCAGTCGCGGCTGCCCGGCCAGCTCGTGGCGGCCGTGGGTACGATCGCACCCAGCGTGATTTCGGTGGCTGGCGATGCCGCCAACGGGCTGGTCGGCGCCGACATCTACTTTCCCGACGTGGAGCCCTTTGCCTCCAACCCGGTGAACCGCCGTTACGTCGCGAAGGTGCAGGAGCAGCACAAGCTCACGCCGGACAAGTTCATGGCGCTCGGTGCGGCCTCGCTGCAGGTCTGGGCCATGGCCGCCAACGAGCTCAAGACCCTCGACCGCGAGGCCATCGCCAAGCGGATCCGCGGCGGCACCTTCCGCGGCACGCTCCTTGGCGACATCAGCTTCGCGCCCAACGGCCAGCTGGCCAACCGGCACTATGTGTTCACCGTGCAGGGCCAGAAGATGAACGTCGAGGTCAAAGGCAACTGAGTCTGCGCCGCGCCCCACGAGCACGCGCCGCGGTGCACGCATGAGCGCAGCCCAGTCCAGTGCGCAGCCGGTCCTGCGCGTCGAGGGTCTGGGCGTCCGCTATGGCGAGCTGGTCGCGCTCGACGACGTGAGCTGGCAGGTCGCGGCCGGCGAGTTGCTCGGCATCATCGGTCCCAACGGCGCCGGCAAGAGCTCCTGTTACGACGCGGTCACGGCGATGGTGCCGCGCAGCGGCCGTGTGCTGCTGCGCGGCGAGGACATCACCGGCGTGCCGGCGCACCGGCTGGCCGAGCGCGGCATCAAGCGCGCTTTCCAGCAGAACGCCTTCTTCCATGAACTCGATGTGCGCGAGAACATGGTCGCGGTGATGCAGGCGAGCGTCGGCACCGGGCTGCTTGCCTGCGCGCTGGCCCCCTGGCAGGCGGCGCGGCGGCTGCGCGAGGCCCGCGCGAAGGCCGCGACGGTGCTCGAGCGGTTCGGCATCGAGGCTGCCTACCACGGACGCCTCCCCACCGAGATTCCCTACGGCACGCAGCGGCTGCTGTCGATCGCGCTCGCCTTCGGCGCCGGCGCCGACGTGCTGTTGCTCGATGAACCCGGCGCGGGGCTCGGTGGGGCTGACATGGAGCGGCTCGCGGCGCTGCTGGTCTCGCTCAAGCGCGAGGGCATCGCGGTGATCGTGATCGAGCACCACATGGATCTGATCATGGCAGTGGCCGATCGCATCGTCGTGCTCGATCAGGGCCGGCAGATCGCGATGGCTCCGCCAGCGCAGGTGCAGCAGGATCCGGCGGTGCTCGAAGCCTATCTCGGCAGGACGGCATGAGCGGCACGTCGCCCATCGTCCTCTCGGCCCGCGGGCTCCGCGTAGCCTACGGTGGCAATACCGCGCTGTCGCTCGAGGCGCTGGAGGTTCGCCGCGGCGAGGTGGTGGGCGTGGTCGGCGCCAACGGTGCCGGCAAATCGACCCTGGTCAACGCGCTGGCCGGCTGGTCGCGTGGAGCACCGGCGGTGTCGGGCAGCGTGGCCCTCGACGGCCGCGAGGTCAGCGCTCTGCCCCCCCACGACCGGGCACGCGAGGGCCTGCTGCTGGTCCCTGAGGGCAAGCTGGTGTTTGCGCAGATGAGCGTCGACGAGAATCTCGCCGCACCGTTGCGCCTTCCCACGACGACCGAGGGTCGGCGTTTCTACGACCGCGACGCGGTCTTCGCCCTGTTTCCGCGCCTCGCCGAGCGTCGCAGGCACCTCGGCTCGCAGCTCTCCGGGGGCGAACGACAGATGCTCGGCATCGGCCGCGCGCTGATGCTCGGCCCGCGCGCGCTCATGCTCGACGAGCCCTCGATCGGACTCGCTCCGCGGCTGGTATCGACCGTGCTGGAGACGATGCGCACGCTGGCGGGCACCGGCCTGTCGATCCTGCTGGTCGAGCAGAACGTGCGGGCGGCCATCGAAGTGGTCGACCGTCTGGTGCTGCTCGAGCGCGGTCGCGTCGTCGCTGAAGGGCCCGCCCACCAGATGCGTGACGACGAGCGCATCGCACGCGCCTACCTCGGGGGCCTCGAGCCGTGAATCTGACGCAGCAGCTGATCAACGGACTGGTGCTTGGCCATGCCTACGCGCTGGTAGCCATCGGCTGGACCGTGCTGCTCGGTGTGGCACGGCTGGTGAACTTCGGCCACGGGCAGATGTACATGGTGGGTTGCTTCATGACCTGGTTCGCGATCGCCGGTCTTCAGCTTCCCTACCTGCTGGCGATCCCGGTGGCGGTGACGAGCGGGGTGCTTATCGGACTGCTGCTGCAGCGGGTGATGATGCAGGCCACCCTCGAGCAGAACCTGGTGTCGATCATGATCATGACGCTGGGCTTCGGTTATGTGATGCACGGCGCGGCGGCGCTGATCTTCGGATCGACGGGGCAGATTCTCGAAACGCCGCTGTCGATGCGTGAGATCACCCTCGGCGAGCTCTGGTTCACGCTGCAGGACCTGGCGATCGTCATCGTCGCGATCCTGGTCTTCGTGGTGCTCAAGCTGGTGATCGACCGGACCCGCATCGGCCGTCTGGTGCGGATGGTTGCCGAAGATCCGAAGCTCGCCGAGCTCGCGGGAATCAACGTCCGCCGCGTCTATCTCGCGGTCTTCGCCTTCGAGGGGGCAGCCGTCACCTTTGCGGGTGCGATGGTCGGGCCGCGCACGCCGATCCTGACCTCGATGGGCTTCGAGGAGGTCATCATGACCTTCGTCGTGGTCGTCCTGGGCGGTATCGGCAGCGTGACCGGCAGCTATGTGGCGGGCATCGCACTCGGGGTGTTCACCGCGCTGTTCGGCGCGCTGATCTCCCCGGCCTACACCACCGCGGCCGCGTTCATCGTCCTGATCGCGGTGCTGGTGCTGCGACCCGGCGGGCTCGCCGCGCGCCGCTGACCGGAGACGAGCACGATGCCAGCCATCTCCCGTCTCGTGCTGGCGACCGCCGGCGCCATCCTGCTCTATGCCGCGCCGGCGCTGCTCGGCGGATCCGGCGCGGTATACAGCGCCTTCGTGCTGATCGCGATCTTCGCGGTCATGGCCTACGGCCTCGATCTGATCGTCTCCGATCTGGGTGAGGTAAGTCTCGCGCACACCGTGTTCTTCGCCGTGGGCAGCTACACCACCGCGCTGCTGGCGACGCGCGCCGGCGCCGGGGGCTGGGTCACGCTGGTCGCATCGATCGGGACCTCGCTGCTGTTCGCGCTCGCGCTGGGGCTGATCACGCTGCGGCTGCGCGAGTTCGTGTTCTCGCTGGTCACCTACGCGATCGCGGTCGTGGCGGCAACGGTTGCCCAGAACTGGACATTCCTGGGTGGCTCGGACGGCCTGCGCGGTATTCCGCCGCTCGACCTGTCGATCGGACCGCTGTCGCTGGCCGCCCGCAATGATCGTGAGCTCTGGCCCTTCGCCTTCGCGCTGCTGCTGGTCACGCTCTATCTGGTGGATCGCTTCCGGCGCTCGCGTCTTGGCGAGGCTGCGGTCATGAGCCACCTGAATCCGCGGCTCGCCATCGTCTCGGGTGTCGACCCGCAGCAGACCCGTCTGCGGGTGTTTCTCTTCTCGGCACCGATCACCGGCGCTGCCGGGTGGCTTTACGCCCACCAGCGGGCCTACGTGAGCGCCGACATCCTCGATGCCTATTTCCTGATCCTGATGCTGACCGCGGTGATCCTGGTGGGCCGACGCCTGTTGCTCGGCCCCCTGCTGGCCACCGCGCTGGTGCTCGGCCAGGAGAAGTTCCTGTCGCTGGGCGGTTACGCCGACAAGATCATTCTCGGCAGCGTGCTGATCGCCACGCTGGCGCTGTTCCCGCGCGGCCTCGTGGGGCTGCTGGGGCCGCTGCGCCGGCTGCTGCGGCGGCCTCAGGTGTTCTGAACGACGATGCTCGGGAACTTCGAGGAAACATCGCGTGCCTTCTCGGCGATCTTGACCGCCACCTTGCGCGCGATCTCGCGATAGCTCGCCGCGATCAGGCCATCGGGCTCGGCGACGACCGTTGGCCGTCCGGAATCGGTCTGCTCGCGAATGCGGATGTCGAGCGGCAGGCCACCGAGGTAGTCGACACCGTAATCGCGGGCCATGCGTTCGCCTCCCCCCTGACCGAAGATGTGCTCGACATGGCCGCAGGCCGAACAGACGTGCATCGCCATGTTCTCGACGATGCCGAGGATGGGCACGCCAACCTTCTCGAACATCTTCAGACCCTTGCGAGCGTCGAGCAGCGCGATATCCTGAGGCGTGGTGACGATGACCGCCCCCGTGACCGGGATCTTCTGGGCGAGCGTGAGATGGATGTCGCCGGTGCCCGGCGGCATGTCGACCACCAGGTAGTCGAGATCGCGCCAGCGCGTGTCGCGCAGCAGCTGCTCGAGGGCCTGCGTGACCATCGGGCCGCGCCAGACCATCGGCGTGTCCATGTCGATCAGAAACCCGATCGAGCTGGCCTGAAGACCGTGACCGATCATCGGCTCGAGGGTCTTGCCATCAGGGCTCTCGGGGCGTCCGCTGATGCCGAGCATCGCGGGCTGCGAGGGCCCGTAGATGTCGGCGTCGAGCACGCCCACCGATGCGCCTTCGGCAGCGAGCGCGAGCGCGAGATTGACCGCGGTCGTGCTCTTGCCGACGCCACCCTTGCCGGAGGCCACGGCGATGATGTTGCGGACCTCGGGGAGCAGCTTGATGCCGCGCTGCACCGCGTGAGCCTCGATGCGCTGGGTGACGTCGACCGTGACCCGCGCGACACCGGGCAGCGTCTGCACGGCCGCCAGCACACGGGCGCGCATCGGCTCGATCTGGGAGCGGGCGGGATAGGCGAGTTCGATGGCGATGCTGACGGCGCCGCCGTCGACGCGGACGGCTCGCACCGCCTTGCCGGCGATCAGGTCCTTGCCGGTATTGGCATCGACGAGGGTGGCGAGGGCCGAGCGGACCTCGGATTCGGACAGGGACATCCACGACTCCGGGAGAACAGACGCGCGGGCCCGGTAGGCCAACGTCGAAGCGCCGCAGTTTAGCAAGCCCCTTTGCTACCATGAGGGGTTCCCTCACTGCCGTCCCCGACTGGAAACCGCGATGGCCGCGCGCCGACTCTTCGTCACCACCGCCCTGCCCTACGCCAACGGCTCGTTTCACATCGGCCATTTCATGGAGTACATCCAGGCCGACATCTGGGTGCGATTCCAGCGCATGCATGGTCACGAGGTGCACTTCGTGTGCGCCGACGACGCCCACGGTGCACCGATCATGCTCAAGGCGCAGGCGGAGGGCATCAGCCCGGAAGCCCTCGTGGCGCGCATCGCCGCCGAGCGCCCGCGTTACCTCGACGGCTTCCTGATCTCCTTCGATCACTGGCACTCGACCCACTCCCCCGAGAACACCGAGCTCTCGCAGGCGATCTACCGCGCCCTGAAGGCGCAGGGACTGATCGCCTCGCGCACGATCGAGCAGTTCTTCGATCCGGTGAAGGGCATGTTCCTGCCGGACCGCTACATCAAGGGCGATTGCCCGAAGTGCGGCGCCGCCGACCAGTATGGCGACGCCTGCGAGGCTTGCGGGGCAGTCTATTCACCCACCGAACTCGGCAACCCGCGCTCCACGCTGTCGGGGGCCACGCCCGAGCTGCGCAGCTCGGAGCACTTCTTCTTTCGGCTCTCCGACCCTCGCTGCGTGGCTTTCCTGCGCGACTGGACTCAATCGGGCCGACTGCAGCCCGAAGTGGCCAACAAGGCCCGCGAGTGGCTCGAGGGCGAGCAGGGACTGGGCGACTGGGACATCTCGCGTGACGAGC
>Ga0315902_10005992_pt1 | contig 16981 bp, 13 predicted proteins | sample LakEriMetagenome_9_FD_203523 | JGI IMG/M metagenome (GOLD analysis project Ga0315902, IMG submission 203523) | Freshwater fungal communities from buoy surface, Lake Erie, Ohio, United States - Buoy 12 MA117 | ecosystem: Environmental > Aquatic > Freshwater > Lake > Lake biofilm | place: USA...
ATAATAAAGCTGAAGAACTGTCAAAAAAGGTAACCTCGTACCGACTCTCGTGATACAAAGGATAAGAATGTGTAATTTTCCGACGTGAATATTGCATTGGAGTATATCAGTCACCTGATGAAGGCTAAAAGACGTCATGGAATTCATTCGCCCTTTGTTTATGACATACAAGATGTATGCTTGAAAAGGCATATTCCAAAAGAAGTAATAAAGCAAAGAGACCAATTATTCCATGCACTGGCCAGTGATCAAACGGTCATTCAGGTCAGTGATTTCGGTGCTGGTTCAAAAAAATTATCCAATAATCGCAAAATAAAGGACATATTCAGGCACAGTTCCAGTCATGGAAAATATGCCGATCTTTTGTTTCGACTCGGTGCATACTTTAAACCCAAAAACATCCTTGAATTTGGCACTTCCCTGGGAGTAGGTTCGTTTCACTTGCATTTCGGAAATCCATATGCTAACATAACCACTGTTGAGGGATGTGCACAGACTTCAAATACAGCGAGAAAACACCTGAAGGAAATCGGTATTCAAAACGTCCAATTTATTCACTCTACGTTTATGGACTATCTGCAGTACGACAACATTCCATGTTTTGACCTTATATACATTGATGGGCACCATGACGGTGAGGCATTGAAGGAATACGTAAATCGTCTATTACCACATAGCCACCCCGATACCCTTTTCATACTTGACGACATCCGATGGAGCAAGTCCATGCTTGAAGCGTGGGAATTTTTGTATTCATCTTCCGATTTCAACCTCTCGCTGGATTATTTCCGAATGGGTATCTTGGTTCGAAGGCCACAACAGGCCAAGGAGCATTTTTTATTGCGTTACTAGTGCATCAATAGGATGCCGTAATAAGCTCCATGCATTCAGGGCAATCAGCCAATCGAAAAGAAACCGATTCCTTTTTATCAGCCACGGATTCCTCTGCCTCCATTGCAAGGCTACCCAAATCGGTTGATGCATATGATCCAATGGTTGAATAGGCATCCATACGCACGTCGTCGGTATAGGAATTAGCTGGAATACTAGTCATTTTTGTAGCCCTTTCAACCGTTTTATTGACCGGAATATTCCTCGAAGGTTGAGTCGGCTTCGCGTGTTTGTTTTTCTCCATAAGCGTTATTTCAACATCGCTAAGCTGAGCCGTTTTCAACCCAATCGAATTGACTCCTTTGATGTCATCACCCCAGAACCGAATACCAATAAAAAGTATAGCAACAACTGCCGCAATAGGAATCAAACGGGATTGCCATAGGGGTTTAGTCGGAGGGAATAAAAAAGCGGAAAGAGCCTCCAATGAAAAAGAAGTTCCGCGCGTCTGAGTATTGCTCTGAAACATATAATCCAAACGCTCCTTGGTCTGATTCCTAGGTTGGATGGTAGAATTCGCACTCAAACCATCAAGCACACTGAAAATGGTGCCAATGACCTCTGGATTGTTTTCTTCCAAACAAAGCGCGTTGAGCGATTCTTTTTCATCCAAAGAAAGCTGATCGTATCGCTGTTCGCTTAATACCTCTTTCAAATGATCTTTCATGACTTATTTTTCAACTGGTTTAAATTCTTTTAAGTTCGCTGCCAGGCTTTTAATCGCATAAAACACCCTGGATTTTACCGTTCCTTCATTGATTCCGAGGACCTCGGCTATTTCTTTTACAGATAAGCCCTCCAAATGTCGTAGGGTGAATGCCTCTCTATGTTTTTCGTCAAGATTATTCAACTGCTCGTTTAATGCTTCTTTAAAAAATGCATCTTCCACATCACTTAACACATTCGTTGACTTGTCGGCAAGTGCATAGTGATGGTCCAATCCATTTGTAAAGCCTTTTCGAACTTCTTTCTTTTTGTACTCGTTCTTACACATGTTGCAAGCAACCGAATACACCCATGTTTTGAATGATTTTTCAGGGTCAAAATAATCCGGTTTTCGAATGATTTTGGCAAATAGGTCATGTACCAAATCTTCCGCCTTTTCCCGGTCGCGCCACAACATGCGCATGAAATAATGCAAAAGGGGACCGGCATACCGTTGGTAAATTTCATCGAAAGCCCGCTGGTCTGATTTAATGAGCATTCTCATGAGTTCCTCGTCAGTCGCTTTGTGGTATGTCGGACGAAACAACCTCATTTATTCTTTTTCTGACTAGACTTTATGCTTGTTTGTTTACCCGAAAGTGCGGATACTTTTTCAATCACTTTTTGAAGTTCTTGTTCTCTCGCTGTATTTCCTTTTACTCGGTAATAATGGTGCAATGTTAACAACATGGGCAAATAATTAGCAGCCAATTTTCTCCCTTTTTCTGTTTGCGTATTATTAAGGGTGTACTTTTTAAATTCATTGAACCAAAGATTCTCGTTTGTAAAGAACAACAGTGTTGGTTCTTGTAAGTTGTAGGTCATGGTAAGCCCGTTGATGAAGAGCTTTTCTTTTACAGAAAGCAAATATTCTCTGGGAAGGGTAAGGGAAACAGCTATGTTTTTAGATTCATTTAAACGGCAAAAATCATCAAAGAATGTCGTATCGATGGCTGAAATTTGGGAAAATTTCAAATTTCTGGTATTCAATAACGTTTTGTAGGCTGCACCTTGCATAAAATCGAGTGAGGCAACACAAACGTCGGGACGAAGATCATTTACTTGCTGGTTAAAATAGGCTCCATATGAATCATCGAAGCCATGGGTAACCAGGCAACCCTTTGGAGGAACGGAAAGCAGTACATCATGGGTATAATCAATTGCATCTTGGGATAAATGGCCTTGATCTTTCAATTTGGAAAGGTAGACTTTGGTATTTAATGTATCGCCTATAGCAATGAAATACGCCGTCTTTTGGACTTGAACAGTGGGATGCTGAGGTTGAAGCAATTCGGCTTCATTCAAATGAGCGATTCGTTTTGTATCGTAATTTCCGGAAGTGTACATGGACAAATGGTATTCAAACGATGAAGGTGCCACTTGTTCCATATACTGAACGGAAGCGTCCATTTGTTGCTGCTGAATAGGTAAAGGTGATCGACTGATTGCGTTTGATTTAACCGCTTGCTGCACTTGGTTAAAATCTTCCATTACGGGTACGAGTTTTGTGGCGGCGTAGCCAGAGGACTCGGGCTTACTCATTTGATTCATTTCAGCTGGCATTGCTTCAGCATTCACACTTGATGCCTTCGTTTTTTTGATTACCGATCGCTCCCGAAGATCGTTTTCAATTTTCAGCGCTTTTTCGTGTTGGTCATTTAATTGCTCATACAACGTATCCAGCACCTGCTCCTCTTTAGTTAAAACAGGAGTATTCGTCTCCACATTATTATGGTTTCCAACCTGCGCAAAAGTGCTCGAACAATAAATTAGAAGTGAAAAAAGAATTGAAAATCGCATACCCGTATTTTTACCGCGAACCATTACACCTTAATTCACCTTTGGTTCAATGGAAGGCTAAAATTAATTGGTTTCAGATGCAAATAAAAACTTATTCGGAGAAACAAGGTTGGTTTTTACCGCATACATAACGATCCCAGCGGTGTTTTTTACCCCAAGTTTCCCCATAATGTTTTTACGATGGGTGTTGACGGTATGGTTGCTTAAAAACAATTGCTCGGCAATCTGCTGATTGGTCAACCCTTCTGCGATTAACGTAATGATTTCGTTTTCTCGGTCAGACAACACGACTGGCTCACAAGTGAATGAATCGTAATCAAGGTCGTTGACATCGATGGATGCTTTCCGAATGGTTTCCAGAATTTGTCCGCAGAAAAATTTATTTCCCCTTATGGTCTCGTCAATGGCAGAGTTGATTTCACCCACATCGCAATCTTTTTTAACATAGCTCAACACGCCTGATTTGAGGGCATTCACCAATGTTGGTGCTGACTGTTCCGGGGTAATGGCCAAACAACGTACGTGCTTTGATTTTTGTAAAACCTTTGGGATAACATCGATACTGAATCCAGCGGATGTATAATCTATTACAACCAAAGAAGGGTTGAAATTAGCCACTTGATCCAAAAGTTCCTGGCTATTTTTAGCTTCGCTGACAATGTCATACTTTTGATTGCTCCCGATAATGGTACGAAGCCCTATTCGCACTAAATCGTTGCTATCTGCCAAAATCAGCCTCACCTTATTTAGAATTGATATAAACAAAGTTAACAATGTTCCGAGAATATCCCTTGAACACGTGCTATTTTTTGCTAAAAATCAATACCTTTTTTAAATTCTAGAGCACTTATCGCGTAAACAACATCTCTCGAAATTTAGGCAAGGGCCAATGTTCGTCGTCAATTAACAACTCCAACTTATCGGCATGGTAGCGAATTTCATCAAAGAAAATTCGAACGTCATCGCAATACGCAAATGCACGTTTTTCAAGGTCATCGATTTGATTTGCTTTCTTTCGCGCTGATAACATGGAATCGGATGCAGACTTCATCGCATTCATGTGATGAGCTATTTGTTCGATGATTTCAGTTTGACCTTTCGCCGCTGATTTTGCGGATTTAGCACCCAACACTTCCATGAGACCACGTACATTTTCGATGAGGGTATTCTGGTATTGCACAGCGGCAGGGATGATCATTGATTGTACGACATCACCCATGATTCGGGCCTCAATTTGAATTTTCAGTATGTATCCATCGAGTTCAATTTCCTTTCTCGCCTCAAGTTCACGAGGAGAAAGCACGCCTATTGAATCAAAAAGTTGAATAACCTCCTTTCTTGACCAAACCTCCAACGCTCTTGGCGTATCTTTTAGGTTACTCAATCCTCGTTTTTCCGCATCTTTTACCCAATCCTCGCCATATCCGTTTCCCTCAAAACGAATTTTTTTTGAGGCTTTAATCATTTGTTGTAACTCTTTCAAAATGGCCTCATCTTTTGATGCCCCCTTCCCAATTCGCTTATCCACATCTTGCTTGAAAGTGCGCAATTGATTGGTAACGATGGTATTAATTACGATCATGGCCGAAGCACAATTTGCTGATGAGCCAACGGCACGAAACTCAAACTTGTTTCCGGTAAATGCAAAAGGAGACGTCCGATTTCGGTCGGTATTATCCAGCATGATTTGCGGGATTTTACCGATATCCAGTTTCAATTCTGTTTTGTTTTCTGGAGTCATTTTTCCCGCTTGGACATTTTTTTCGATGTTGTCAAGCAGGGCGGAAAGTTGAGAACCGATGAACACAGACATGATAGCGGGAGGCGCCTCGTTGGCCCCAAGGCGGTGGTCGTTTCCTGCCGAAGCAATACAGGCACGAAGGACATCCGCATAATCGTGAATGGCTTTGATGGTATTCACAAAAAAGGTAAGAAACTGCAAATTGGTTTTAGGATTTTTTCCTGGAGCCAATAAATTTACCCCTGTGTTTGTTCCCAGCGACCAATTGTTGTGTTTTCCAGATCCATTCACACCTGAAAATGGTTTTTCATGCAGGAGCACTCGGAAATTATGCTTTCTCGCAACTTTTTCCATGACATCCATTAATAGTAAATTATGGTCATTAGCCAGGTTGCATTCTTCAAACATGGGAGCACATTCGAACTGATTGGGAGCCACCTCGTTGTGCCTAGTTGTTACAGGAATTCCCAACAAAATTGATTCGCGTTCAAAATCTTTCATAAAAGCTGTAACTCGATCGGGAATTGAACCAAAATAATGGTCCTCAAGCTGTTGACCCTTTGCTGCAGCGTGACCGAAGAGTGCCCGTCCAGTCATCATTAAATCAGGTCGCAAATTAAAAAGCGCTTGGTCCACGAGGAAGTACTCTTGCTCCCAACCCAAGGTAGCATTTACCTTGTTCACATTTTTATCAAAATATTGGCAAACAGCCGTTGCAGCTTCATCGATGGCCGACAACGCTTTTAGAAGTGGCATTTTATAATCCAATGACTCTCCTGTATAGGAAATAAAAATAGTCGGGATACACAATGTTTTTCCAATGACAAAGGCAGGAGATGTTGGATCCCACGCGGTATATCCTCGTGCTTCAAATGTATTGCGAATACCCCCATTTGGAAAAGAGGAGGCATCGGGTTCTTGTTGAACCAGCAAATCTCCATCAAAGCGTTCAATCGCTCTGCCTGGTCCAACTGGCTTAAAAAAAGCATCGTGTTTTTCGGCAGTAGCTCCGGTCAAAGGTTGAAACCAATGCGTGTAATGCGTTGCACCTTTTGTGATCGCCCAATCCTTCATCGCTGAAGCTACCTGATCGGCAATTTTCCGATCCAATCTTGTGCCCTTTTGGGTGGTTTCCAGCATTGACTTGAAGGCTTCGGAAGGTAAAAATTCCCTCATTACCTCCAAATGAAACACTTGCTTACCGAATAATTCGGACACCTTTGCCTCCAACTCAACAAAATCAGGTTTTCGGTTTAACACGTCTTGGTACGCTTGCTGCCTTCTATTTGCCATTTTGATTTTTTTTTCGACAAATGTACCTTTTTAAGGGGGGTGAATAGTTATTTAGCTATGATTTTTTATCAACACCCCCTCTTTTATCAACCCAAAAAACATTTTTAATTAAAAAGCTCATATTAAAAAAAGAGAATTACCACCAATAAAAAAAGGGAGCAACTCATAGGCTGCCCCCTTCTTTCGAATGACAAAAACTGAATGTAATTCAACCTTTGCCATTGCTAAACCTAAACGAATCTACTACTATAACCATTAAACTTGTTTCAAAGATAGAGGGGAAAATGAGATCTCGCGAATTGTTTCAGCCAATCCGTTATAACCTTCAATGAGCGAGCAAAATCAATCCAAATGAAGCTAAAAACGGTAGAATTTTCCAACATGTAGGGTGCAAGGAATGCTTAACTTATGTACTTGGATTAAACACAAGCATCGATCTCAATGCTGTTGCCAAATAAGTTTGTGAAACGCGATTCAGGTCATCGGTTGTAACCTTGTCGATGGCAACACATGTTTCATCGAAGGTTTCAATCTTACCCAAAAGCAACAAGCCTTTTGCATAACTCATCATTAAGCCGTTGTTACTATCCATTCCCAACGCCAATTGCCCTTTAAGCTGCCTCTTAATGTTAGTGAGACGGGCAGGCGACAGTGCTTTGTTACATAGGTTTTCAAGTTCCTTATGAATGAGTAAAATGCATTTTTGCACATTTTGCACATCTGCACCGAAATAAATGTACCAATATCCGGTATCAAAAAAAGGGTTGTAACCTGCTTCAATATTGTAGGAATAACCATACTTTTCTCTAATGGTTAAGGCGAGTCTTGCATTTAGCGCCGGACCTCCGAGGTAATTCATCAAAATACTCATGGGCATACGGTCTTCCGACCGGTATGATGGAGCCCTCCCTCCTATCAACGCATGGGACTGGTAATTGGATTCTTCCGTTTGAACCGAAAAGAATTTGTATTCCGTCACAGGGATGAACTTTTTATTCCCTAAACTGACTGATGGAGGAATCGAATGAAGTTCTTTTTCCAACATTAGGAAGAATTTTTCATCCTCCATATCTCCTGCATAGGCAACAACCATTTCTTCTGGATTTAGGTTGTTGTTGAGGTATCGAATCAAATCATCTCGATTGAAACTAGCAACACTTTCTTCATCACCGAGAATATTTGCGCCGAGTGCATGAGAAGGAAAGAGTCGTTCTTCAAACTCATCAAAAATACGCTCGAACGGATTATCGAGATAGGCGTTTATTTCGTCTAGAATTACGTTCTTCTCTTTTTCAATTTCCTTTTCAGGAAAGGTAGAACAGAGCAATAAATCGGAAATTAAATCAACCGCTCGCTTCGTGTATTTGGATGCAAATGACGCGTGAATACACATTTCTTCTTTGGCGGTGTAGGCATTCAATTCCCCACCAACAGCATCCAATGAACTAAGAATTTGAAGGGACTTTTTTGTTTTCGTCCCTTTAAAAAGGCAATGCTCGAGAAAATGAGCTAATCCTTTTTCATTCTGGGATTCAAATCTGGATCCGGCCCTTAAAAAAAAAGCAATATGAGAAACAGGAGCGCTTCTGGCTAAATGCAACGCACGGATGCCATTTGAAAGTACACGCAAGGTCGGTTCGTTGTTCACCATCACGGATTTTTTCGGGATTGAATCCACCTTTCACCTTCGCACTCAAAAACAATACGGTCATGCAGGCGTGAAGGCCTTCCCTGCCAAAATTCAATGAGTGTAGGCTGTAATTGATAACCACCCCAGTAAGGTGGTCTTGGAACTTCGTCCGGAAAGCGCTTGTCAAATTCCAGAAGTCGCGTTGACAATACGTCTCTGTTCGCTATTTTTTGTGATTGAAGAGATGCCCATGCCCCTAATTGACTTTCCCTTGGTCTCGATAGAAAGTAGGCATCGTTCACTTCGTCTGCTACTTTTTGACATATCCCTTCTACCCTTACTTGACGTTGCAAACCAGGCCAGAAAAAAAGCAAGGACGCAAATGGATTAAGCTGCAGCGCTTTCCCTTTTTGGCTTTCATAATTCGTGTAAAACACGTAGGTTTCATTGACAAGTTCTTTCAAATAAACAATCCTACTCGAAGGTTTACCTTCTGCAGATACCGTGCTGATAGAACATGCATTTGGTTCCAGTTCTTTTGCTTCATAGGCTTCCTTGTACCATCTTTCGAAGAGTGGAAAAGGGGTTTGTTCGGCTTGTTCGTTAAGCTCACCTTGATTGAAATCGGCATGTTTGTCTCTGAGCGCTTTTAAAAAGTCATCCATGGCACTTACTCCGATGCATTCTCCTCAATAAAAGCGTTGTCTAGGTCATCCGAGTCTACTCCAGAAGCTGAAAATACCTGGCCTTTCGGGCCCGGGGTGTGTTCTTCTTCCATTTGTACGGGTGTTTCAACCACACGAGTTGCCTCTTCGTCGTAAAACGGAAAAACTTCTACGATTGGTGAAAGGGCAATCGAAGGAACTTGGAAATCAACCAACATACCGCTCAGGTTTTCACCTAAGCGTTCAAAAGCATCTTTAACGGAGTGTGCCGCAATTAAAAATTGCTGAGTGACCTTTTTTTCCTTTTCTTCTTCCTCTCCTTGAACGTTGTAGACAACCTTGGCTTTAAACCATCGGTCGGCATCGTCATAAGCGAAAATATCGTGCAATTCAGTGCGTGCAATTCCTACCACATTAAACTCTCCACGGATGCTGCTACCGAGTTCCTCATAAATTCTAGCCTCCGCATCAGTGAATGTCATGGCCGCCAAAAGGTAAGGCTCTGTTACACGTTTCAACTGACCGTCGTCCAACTGTTTTGTATATTTTACTTTTACTATAAACCAATTATTCATGACTTGTTTTTTACAAAGATACGGATCAGAGCGAACACAAATTTTAAATGCAAGGGACTAATTCGAAAATTTTCTTCCTTCCTTAAAAACAATGTAGGACCGATTGAACAGTTTTACGAGCACCACATTTCCAAAAATTTCATATTCTGCATCGGCCTGATTGGTTATTTCGTGTACCTGACCATCGACCAATGCACTTACCCCACCTAAAATGTTTCGAAATGCGTACACGTTGTTTTTAAGTTTATAATCTTTGGGGGTGAAATTAGACACCTGAATTTTCTTCCCGTTTTGATAGGCGAAGACGAAGGAGTTTTCACCCCAGACGACGAGGTCATCTTTGACATCCCAAAAGGTGGCTGAAAAATTAGACAATGGGAAGGTATTTCCTGCCGAATAATAAGTTAAGTTAGTGTTGGGGTCCTCAAAAACAACAAAACCTCTTCCTGCCTTGTATTTATGTAAAAATTGCTGTTCAACATCCGTGAATGTTCCTTTATCGAAAACGGCGAACGTGCGTGTATTCGGATCATTAAAACAAACCAAATCTGTCCCGACACCGAAATCCATGGTTCCGTTCCAGCCATCGATTTCGTATATTTCCCCGTTCCAAAAAATCTTAAACACATTTCCGTTGTCCTTAAATACCACGACATTTTCTCCGATTGCTTCGGGTACGTACAAGTCACCTGTGAGTTGATAAATGGGGTAGACTTGTTTGTTCCAGTATACGTTGACCGAGTTAAAACGGGTGTCTTCGTAAACGATCAGGCTATCCTTCACCCAGTAGTTTCGACCGAAGTAAGTTAATGTTCTTAATGTTCCGTCGTCCCAAATATTAAGCGTAGGTCCGATGTTGTAAGCCAATAAATGATCTGAAACCTGATAATTCACCCGCATGGGCGAAATGTCCTTGCGTTCGTTGCCATCGAAGACCCTCAGGTTCCCACGGGTGTCGAGGTAAGCCACCAAGTCATCTCCGGCTTTGTATTCGATGATCTCTTGAAATTCAATTTGCCTGAAATTATCGTCTTGAAAGGAACGGAAATAATTGTTAAAATCTACGAATGGAACTACTTTCTGGGCAAGCGTGCTGAAGGAAATAATGCTGTATAGAATGAAGCTGTATTTCATGTAGTGAAGTTAATCAATTTTGCCACTTTATCGATTAAGAACGTTCTTAAATTCAAAAAGAAGGTTAATTTTGTTTACGTGAAAAGACGCTGCAACCGCATTCATGCAGCCTTTCCGAACAAAACATGCATTTCACCCTAAAAGCTAGGAATTTTATGAAATACCTTTTTTTACTTTTAATATGTATCAGTGGGTTTCTTGGATACGGTCAGCGTAAATTGGCGTACATAGAATACGATTTACCGAATGGTATTCATGTCATTCTGCATGAAGACCACAGCACTCCAATAGCGGCCGTAACAGTCCTTTACCATGTTGGGTCCAAAAATGAGAACCCACAAAGAACTGGTTTTGCCCATTTCTTTGAGCATTTGCTTTTTGAAGGATCGAAAAATATCGGAAGGGGTGAATACAGCAAATTTGTTGAAAAAAATGGGGGAGCTCTGAATGCGAACACGTCGCAGGACCGCACCTTTTACTATGAATTGTTGCCTTCGAATCAGCTTGAATTGGGTTTATGGTTAGAAAGTGAGCGCATGTTACACGCAAAAGTCGACATTACAGGGGTAGAAACCCAGCGCAGTGTTGTCAAAGAAGAGAAACGTCAACGGATTGACAATCAACCGTATGCTTCATTCATTGCGGAATTGTTTAAGCGCATGTTTGTAGGCCATCCGTACGAATGGACACCAATCGGGAGCATGGACCATTTAGATGCAGCTAAAGAAGAGGATTATGTGCAGTTTTACAATACTTTTTACGTTCCATCCAACGCAACGCTCTCCATCGCTGGAGACATTGATGTCGCACAAACCAAAAAATGGATTGAAACCTATTTTGGAACCATTCCTAAAGGTAAAGCGATAAAATTGCACCGAGATTTTCACAGCCTTTCGGACGCTTCCTTTAAAGGAATTTATGGGGTAGAAAAAAGCATTTTCAATGATACGATAAATCCGCTAAGCTCAACAGGTCCTGAAGCTGTTAAATTGATCAAGGAGTTTTCCAATATACCGACTTTGGTTCCAAGAACAAAACCAGATGAAAGTAAACTAAACGCTGTGATAAAAGACGTTGTGTACGATCGAATTCAGTTGCCGGCTCTTTTTATGGGGTATAAATTTCCATCGCAAACCCATCCAGATTCCTATGCTTTAGAAATGATGAACGAAGTACTTTCCGGTGGGAGCAGTTCCCGAATTAATAAGTCTGTAGTAGAGAAAAAGCGTTTGGCCACCTATGCTTTTTCCTTTAATTACGCCCTTGAAGATGCTGGTGCTGGACTGATTGCCGCCATTTCGGACAAGGATACGCCGCTTGATTCTATACAGTCCGCAATTGATGAGGAAATCGAGCGTATTCAGAATGAATTAATCTCAGAAGAGGAATTTCAAAAAGTTCGTAATCAATTTGAAAATAACATCGTTTCCTCCAACTCAAGCATGGCGGGTATAGCAGAGAATCTTGCGGACAACCATGTTTACTTCGGTTCTGCAAGTCGTGTAAATACGATATTAGAAAACTACATGAAAGTCACCCGTGAAGATATCCAACGAGTGGCTCGAACCTATTTCACGCAAGATAAGCGTGTCATTCTTCATTATTTGCCTGTTGACGATAAAAAATAAGACCATGAGAATATTCGCCTTTATCCTTTGCTTAACCCCCTTAATACTTTTGGCTCAACCAAATCGTTCAGTTGTGCCCTCAGCAGGACCTGCACCTATTATTAACATTCCAGACGCCCAGCAATTTACGCTACCAAACGGTTTGACGGTGGTATTATCCGAAAACCATAAAATACCACGGGTATCGATCGAATTTTACAGTGGCTCAGATATTCCCAAGGAAGGCGAAAAGGCCGGATTGAGAGAATTTACAGGGTCTTTAATACTATCGGGAACAAGCAACAGAACAAAAGATCAACTTGATGCTGAAAAGGACTATTTTGGTGCTTCGATCAACACAAGTGGAAGCAGTTCCTCCATGAGTTGCCTTAAAAAACATTTGGAGAAGGTAGTTCCGATTTTCACCGATGTAATGATGAACGCCTCTTTTCCGGAGGATGAATTCCTTCGAATTAAAGACCAATATTTATCCAATTTGATGAATACCAAATCCGATCCGGGAGAAATGGCGAATAACGCCACCTACAAAGTTAATTTTGAGGGCCATCCATTTGGTGAAATAATGACTGAAAACAGTTTAAACAACATCTCCCTTTCCGATATTCAGGGGTGTTACAAACAGTTTTTCAGCCCTGATAAAGGATATTTGATCATTGTTGGCGACATCAGCCTTGAGGAAGCAAAATCATTGGTTAATAGCCATTTTGCTTCTTGGTCCGGTGCTAAGGCAGTAAACTTGTCGTATCCCGATGTAGAACGAAAAAAAGGGAATCAGGTATATTTTGTAAACAAACCGGGAGCCGTTCAATCGGTTATACAAGTCAGCTATACACTGCCCATTCGGACTGGAAACGATCAACAATTGCCTTTGGGCGTTTTAAACAACATCCTAGGTGGCGGAGGATTTGGAACTCGCTTGATGCAAAATTTACGTGAGAAAAGGGCATTTACCTATGGCTGTTATTCCGATTTAAATGTAAATGCTGAGGGATCTTGGCTAACGGTTGAAGGAAATTTCAGGAACGAGGTGAGTGATTCCGCCATTACCGAAATTCTATACGAAATGGGGAAACTCATAAAAGAACCTGTAAAAGCAGAGGAATTGAGTTTGACAAAAAACGCTATGGCAGGAGGTTTTGCACGATCATTGGAATCACCTTCCACCGTCGCACGATTTGCCTACAACATCATACGCTATGGGTTGAAAAAAGACATTTATCAGACCTATTTGAAACGATTAGATGCTATAAATAGCAATGACATTCAATCTGTTTCAACACAATTTCTTACGGCATCTCAATGCAATATTGTGGTTGTGGGGAATGAATCAATCGTGGATAACTTAAAACAATTTGATTCCGATGGATCTATTGATTTTCTAGATGCCTTCGGTAATATAGTAGAACAACGGAAGCCAGCTGACATTAGCAAAGAAGTATTGTTAGAAAAATACATACTTGCTGTAACGGGTTCAAAAAGTAAAGCCGAGGCAGTGAAAAAATGTAAAAAAATAAAATCATTTGAAAAGGTTACTACCATGAAACTTGGACAGGCTTCGTTTAAATCAACCGAAGTTTGGATGGCTCCCAATTTGGAAGGGAATAAACTAGAAGGACAAGGGATGGTATTCCAAAAATCCTATTTCGACGGTAAAAGAGGTGAAAGTTCAAGTATGGAAGGAAAAAAGCCGTTGTCGGAAACTGAAGTGAAAGCAAAAATGAAAATCACTGGGTTATTCCCTGAACTCAACTATGAAGCAAATAAAGTAGATCACGAATTACTTGGCGTTGAAAAATGGAATGGAAAGGAAGTCTATGTGTTGAAATTAAGCGAAGAAACAGGAACCACATTTGACTACTACGACAAAAACACTTTTATGAAGTTACAGTCTGTTGCCATTCGCAACAACGATGGTCAGGCGGTTGAATCAACAATCGTAAACAGCAATTTTAAGCCGGTACAAGGCATTTATTTCCCCTTCTCCATCGATTTATCCATTAGTGGAATGTCATTGGCTGGAACAGTGGAAACGCTTGAATTAAACAAAAAGGTCAACTTGAAGGATTTTAAGTAACCTATGCTTTTTTTTAATTTGAAAAAGAACCTGTTTTTAGCCTTCAATTAAAGTGTACTTTTAACCTTAGTGAGTGAGACTTGATTATCTCGTTCTACTTACAAAAGCTACTTAACAAGTAAACTAACAACTGTACTCATGGTGGTGAGCCGTTCGTCCGTGTTTTTGGAAGTCATCGAGGATTTATCAAAAAGCCCTTACATATCTAACGGTGACGTTAACGAAATCTGTAAGGAAATTCTAAAAAAAGGAGCTCATTTTTTAAAAATCCCAAGGGTTAATGCATGGATACTCAATGAAGAGGAGAGCTCCCTTGAAAATTTACTGTCATACCGAAAAGAAGACGCTTGTTTTTACATAGAAGAACCGCTGCTTTCGGAAGTATTTCCAAGGTATTTCGAGCATATTCAAAACCGACAAATCATCATCAGTTCAAACGCTCAGACTGACATTCACACCATCGAGCTTTTGGACAGTTACCTGATCCCGAACCGCATTAATTCCATGATGGAAATACCTATCATGTCCGGTGGAAAGTTCCGAGGGATTATTTGTTTTGAAAGCCATACATCTAAACAAGAATGGTCAAATGACGCGCAGCATTTTGCAGTCGCTCTCACCCAACTATTGACACTTACGTTGGAGATTGAGAAAAAGATGTCATACCGAGAACAATTTGAAAAATTGATTTCTGAGAAAACGATCTTAATTGATAACGTCAACCACAGGGTAAAAAACAACATCTCTGTTCTGGCTGCACTGATAAAAAGGGAATCAGATAAGTCTAAAGACCTTTACCACAAAGAGTTGTTCTCCAATATTCTTTCAAAAACATTTACCCTTTCCGCCTTACAGGATGCCACATTAAGAGAGAATCATTTCGTAATCAACTTATGCAAACTAACCAGGGAGGTTGCGCGCGATATTTCAAATGCCTTTGGTTTGTCTAAAAACATTGAGTTGGAATTTTCCTTAGAGGAAGATGTATTTGTTTCGGATAAAAAAGCAGTACCCATTGCTCTTCTATTTAATGAAATACTGACCCATGTGTACAAACACATTTTGGAGGGTGGGAATCATTACCGTTTGGGCATTACATTAAATAGTTCGGAACAATCATTATTTTGTTTTGAAGTGCACATCAAGGGACCTATCTTGCTCAATAGTGATTTTATTGTCGCAGAAAATTTCGAACTGGCAATGGTTTTGGCCGAGCAGATAGATGGCAAACTTGGCGTGCAAAACGACTCCTCTGGATCGTGTATACAACTCCTTTTTTAAGGTTTTTCGACCTTCACTGCCCGAACCATGCGATTGAATCCAGTTCCGTGAAGGGCAATTACATATACGCCCGGTGCTCCTTTAATCATCAGCTCCAATTCATTTGAATTGTTCCATTGAGTGCTGAACGGAACAAATCTTCCCGTTTCGTCGGTAACTTGAATGTAAAAATTGGATTCAAATGACAATCCTTTTATGTACAGAGAAGACTCAAACGGGTTGGGATACATGGAAATCTCCATCACTTGTTCGTTGATTTGAAGCCCTTCCACGGTCATACATTCGGAAGTATCGGAGCAAAAATCGGTAGTAACAACAACGGCGTAAGAACCGTTCGAAGTGGCAGTGTAGTTTTGATTGGTGGCCCCGTTAATGGGTAAAAATCCGATGGAACAATCCAACCACTGGTAGCTTGCATTGCCTTCGTCTGCACTTAAATTCTCTCCATTTTGACTAACGGTTGCTGTCAGGTTTACAATGGTCAATTGCAAGGTTAATGTGCTGTCACAACCTGAAGTATTTAGAAGGTTTTGGGTATATGATCCAGAAGCACTGTAAGTTTGACCGTTTAACGTATAACTTCCACAAGCCGTTTCAGTCAACGTACTTTGGGTTGGTTGAAGTATATTCACTTGCGTAACCACTGTTGAATCACATCCCGAATTGACGGATTGAAAAACATCTGTGTAAGTTCCTTGTGCAGTGTATACGTTTCCACCAACAACCACAGAGTCACCTTGACAAATTGAAGTGGCAACTGTGTCCAAAAACCCTTGGCATGAGATGTTGACAAAGGATGCATACACCTGGTTTTCTACAGAAACATTCTTCCAGCCAGTCTGACTGAATTGGGTAATAACTGGATTGGAAAAACTTGACGAAGGGCTTGCATCTGAACCGAAATCCCAAGGTTGGGTGATTGTAGCCAACGAGGGTGCAACGAAATTCAAGGTTGCATTTGTACAAGTAGCATAGTCTAAAAGAATTTCTGGCTGCGCATCTAATGCAAAAGTTGAAATGGATGTTAGGAGGGGTGTTCCACTGACAAATTTAACTGCATTTGCTGTTCCTGGAGCGCCATTTCCACCGGCACCTCCGTTCCCACCTGCTCCACCAGCTCCTCCATTTCCGCCCTTACCTACTTCTCCGGTACCAACATTTCCTCCGAAACCGATTCCTCCACCGGCTCCTCCAGATCCTCCAGCTCCGCCATTTCCGCCCATACCTACTGATGATGAGGCAATTTGACAATCAATCAATTGGCCGTTAGCTCCATTATTATACAAGTAAATTCCGAAAGATCCTCCACCGCCATATCCGCCAACACCGCCTTGGCCGCCTTGGCCACCGCCGCCACCGCCACCGCCGCCATTGCCGGATCCATCTACGCAGAAAAAACAGTATTGACCGCCGCCGCCACCTCCGCCAACACCGCCTTTACCTCCAATACCGTCGGTTCCATTTCCAGCTTGTTCAGGTACAAAATATTGTCCAACGGTGCCCGGTTGTCCAACAGCACCGGAAATGCCATTCGAGCCCGCACTTCCTGCTGTTCCGTTTCCAC
>Ga0315902_10005998_pt1 | contig 16977 bp, 14 predicted proteins | sample LakEriMetagenome_9_FD_203523 | JGI IMG/M metagenome (GOLD analysis project Ga0315902, IMG submission 203523) | Freshwater fungal communities from buoy surface, Lake Erie, Ohio, United States - Buoy 12 MA117 | ecosystem: Environmental > Aquatic > Freshwater > Lake > Lake biofilm | place: USA...
GCCACCGCCGGCCAGCTCTTCCTCCGCGGCGTCGCGGGCGAGCGCTTCGCCGTGCGCAACAGCGGCGTCGATGCCGTCGTCGAAGGCGTGGGTGACCACGGCTGCGAATACATGACTGGCGGACGCGTCGTCGTGCTCGGCACCACGGGCCGCAACTTCGCCGCAGGTATGTCCGGCGGTATCGCCTACGTGCTCGATGAGAAGGGCGACTTCAAAACGCGCTGCAACACCAGCATGAGCGACCTCTTCGCCCTCGAAGACCAGGCCGAAATCGACGCACTCGAAAGCCTCATCAAACAGCACGCCGAAGTCACCAAGAGCCAGAAGGCCTTCAAGGTCCTCGCCCTCTGGGAGCAGAGCGTGAAGCAGTTCGTCAAAGTCCTGCCCCGCGATTACGCCCGCGTGCTCAAAGCCCTCGACAAGGCCAAAGCCGACGGCCTCACCGGCGACGACGCCCTCATCGCCGCCTTTGAATCCAACTCGAAGGACGCCTCCCGCGTTGGTGGAGGTTAATCCCCGGTCTGAAAACGCACCCACGAGACAGACTCACGCATCACTCCTCACGCATCATTTTTTAGACCATGGGAAAACCAACCGGCTTCATCGAATTCACCCGCGAACTCCCCGCTGACCGCGATCCGCTCGAGCGTATCAAGGACTGGAAGGAATTTCATCTTCACCTCCCCGAAGAAGGCCTCAAAAAGCAGGGCGCACGCTGCATGGACTGCGGCATCCCCTTCTGCCACAGCGGCACCCTCATCAGCGGCATGGCCAGCGGCTGCCCGATCAACAACATCATCCCCGAGTGGAATGATCTCGTCTATCGCGGCCTCTGGAAGGAAGCGCTCGATCGCCTGCACAAGACCAACAACTTCCCCGAGTTCACCGGCCGCGTCTGCCCCGCGCCGTGCGAAGGCTCCTGCGTGCTCGGCATCAATGATCCGCCCGTCACGATCAAGAACATCGAAGTCAGCATCATCGACAAAGGCTGGGACGAAGGCTGGGTGAAGCCCGAGCCGCCTGAAAAGCGCACCGGCAAAAAAGTCGCCGTCATCGGCTCCGGCCCTGCCGGCCTCAGCGCCGCCGCGCAGCTCAACAAAGCTGGTCACACCGTCACCGTCTTTGAACGTGCCGACCGCCCCGGTGGCCTCCTCATGTATGGCATTCCCAACATGAAGCTCGACAAGAACGAAGTTGTCCTCCGCCGTGTGAAACTGCTGGAAGACGAAGGCGTCACCTTCAAATGCAACGTCAACGTCGGCACCGACATCACCGCTGAGCAGCTCCGCAAGGACTTCGACGCCATCATCGTCGCCACCGGAGCCACCAAGCCGCGTGATCTTCCGATCCCCGGCCGCGAGCTGAAGGGCATCCACTTCGCCATGGACTTCCTCACGGCGAACACCAAGGCCGTGCTCGACCCCAGCGGCAAATACATCACCGCCGACGGCAAAGACGTCGTCATCATCGGCGGCGGCGATACTGGCACCGACTGCGTCGGCACCAGCGTCCGTCACGGCTGCACAACCGTCACGCAGCTCGAAATCATGGCCAAACCGCCCATGACCCGTGCCGCCAACAATCCGTGGCCCGAATGGCCCAAGACCTACAAGATGGACTACGGCCAGGAAGAAGCCGCCGCCAAGTTCGGCGACGATCCTCGCGTGTACCTGACCACCGCCACCCACTTCGAAGGCGATGCCGACGGCAATGTGAAGGCCGTCCATGTCGTCGATGTCGAGTGGAAGAAAGACGACAAAGGCAACTTCGGCCCTCAGAAGGTCGCCGGCACCGAAAAAGTCCTCCCCGCGCAGCTAGTGCTGCTCGCCATGGGCTTCCTCGGCCCTGAGCAGCCCATCGTCGAAGCCCTCAAGCTCGAAACCGATCCTCGCAGCAACATCAAAGCCGAGCACGAGAAATATACCACCAGCATCCCCGGTGTCTTCGCCGCCGGCGACTGCCGCCGTGGCCAATCTCTCGTCGTCTGGGCCTTCAACGAAGGCCGCGGCGCCGCCAGAGAGTGCGATCGCTTCCTCATGGGGGCGACGAGCTTGCCGTGATCCGCTGAAAAGCTGATTCGATCTTCAAAGCCCCGGTTTCGCGAGAAGCCGGGGCTTTTTGTTTTCTTCAACGAAACGGTGAATGGGGAACAGTGCGCTTTTGGCTTCAGCATTCGGCAGGCGCTGAATAACACCGAACTTGAAGGCTGGTCGGTCAAATTCTTGATAGGGATGTGGTCGTCAAGCAAGCGGGGCTTGCCAGCACAAAGAGTGGTGGCTGGAGGTCTCAAGGATTGGCCGGCGGCGTCCAAAAGGTGCCTTCGATGCAGCGATCCTCGCCATTTGGGCCGTTGTAGTAATAAGCGGTGAAAAGCCTGCCATCGGGCCGGACGAGTGTGCGTGGATAGCCGAGGTCGCCATCGAATCCGTCATCGCGGAGGATGAGTTCGGGGGACCAAGTCTTGCCTTCGTCGCTGCTAATGTGTGCGCGGATGCCAAAGGGTTTTTTGCGATAGCCATAGGTCACGCAGAGGCGGCCATCGCGAAGCAAAACAGTCGCGGGCGGATTGCCGCCGATGTTGCCGGTGACATCGCTGACCTTCGACCAGTTTTTGCCCACATCATCGCTGCGCCAGAGTTCGATGCTGTAGTCAGGTTTGCCTTTGCGAAGTGTGGTAAGCAAGGCACCACCTGCTGTCCGCACGCTGCTGGGCATGATGGCAAAGCCGCCCTTAGGCGGCTCCTTGCCGATGTAGCCCTGCAGCTTCCAAGTGAGCCCGCCATCCGTGGTGCGGGCGCAGAAGACGCGGCCTTCCTTGTTGTCCGACTTCTTGCCACAACTGCCAAACATGAGGCACTCGCTCGGCCCGAGCGGGATTAAGTCCGTGCGGGTGGAGATGCCGCTCACGCCCTCGACATCGAACTTGAACGGCCCCTGCCACGTCTTGCAGCGATCCTGTGACGTGTAGAACCACGATGGACCGACATGCAGGCTTTTGAAGCGAAACATCATCGCGAAGTCCGGTGCCATGAAGTCGAGTGGTTCCTTCAAGGCAACAGCCTCGGGCTCGTTCTTGCGGTCTGCGTAAGGCTGATCCGCTTCCATCTTCCAAGTCTTTCCACCATCCAGACTGCGTGCCTGCACACGATGACTCGGCTTGGTGCGGTCGATGCGATGATCGGTGGTTGTCTCTCTGTAATAGGTAGCCGTGAAACCAACGACGAGTTCATCGCCCCACTGCCACAGGCCCTGATTGGCAGGCCAGCCGCCGTAGCGACCGGGTTGCTTGTAAACGATGACCTTCTCCATCGCCTCGGCTTTCAGTGTGATGGCAGCGGGAGGCTTGGCTTGATCGATGGCTCGGTCGAGCTTCGCATCCGCGGCGAAGCAGGCCACGCTGCCGAGTATCACTAGCGAAAGACGATATTTCATCACGATCTGAGTGGCTGAAACTACTGGGGCCATTGGCCGTTCACCATTGGCTTCGTCGTGAGCTTCGCGGGATCGAGGACGACGTGTTTCACCTTCGCACGCTTCCAGGTGTAGGTGATGTGGACGAGGCCGTCCTTGGTCTGGATGATGGCGGGATAGCTGAACTCCTTCTTTGGCTCGTCTTCAAAGACCAGCGCGGCTTCCCAGGTCTTGCCGTCCTTGCTCACGGCGAGGTTCAGCGGGCTGCGGCCCTTGGCGGTGTGGTTGTAGATGAGCAGGTGACGGCCATCGGCGAGCGTGACGGCATCGGTGCCGGAATTCGGATTGGGCAGCTCGGTGAGCGAAATCTCGCCCCAGGTCTTGCCAGCGTCGTCGGAGGTGATTTGGAAGACTTTGCCCTGCTTCGTGCGGCCCACGGCTTGGAGTTTGTCGCCACCGGGAAAAAGGATGCTCGGCTGGATGGCTCCGATCTTCAAACCATCGTGCAGAAGCTCGGTGCGGCTCCAGGTTTTGCCGAGGTCGGCGGTGCGTTCGAAGTAGATGGCCCAGGCGCTGGGCTTCGTATCGGTCTCGTTGCTCGTCGGGCACAAAATGTCGCCATTCTTGAGTTGCACAGGCTTGTTCTTGATCGGGCCGAAGATGCCTTTCGGCAGCTTTTGAGCGGCGGACCATGTTTTGCCGCCATCGGTGCTCGTTTTGAGTTCACCCCACCAGGTGCTCGGTGATGGTCCGACTTTGTAGAAGAGCATCAGCGGCGCGTCCTTTGGCTGAAACAGCACGGGATTCCATGTGGGATGCCGCAAGCCTTCGGGCTGCACACCATTAGCCGTTTCGACGCCTTCGGTCCATTTGCCATCGGGAAGCTGACGCGAGACCCAGATGCACACATCGGGATTGCGTTCCGCCGTGCCGCCAAACCAGGCCGTGACGAGCCCCGTGGGCGTTTCGACGATGGTCGTGGCGTGGATCTGCGGATAAGGGCCGGTGTCGTAAATGTATTCGGTTTTCAGGATCGCGGGATCGGCATGAGACAACCACGGAATACACAGAATACACGGAAGGATAAGATGAGTGAGTTTCATGAGTGTTGGAAGGCTAGGGACTGTTTGGCGTCCGTGTGTTAGTGTATTTCGTTGATAAAAACTTCAGAGGACGATGCGCTCGATCTCAATCAGCGGGTGGTGGCAGAAATTGACGAGGAAGGCAAGCTTGAAGCCAGTGGCCTTGAGGTAGTTCTGCACTTGGGCACGATGGGCGTCCGTCAACTCCTTCACGGCTTTGATCTCGATGATGATTTTGTCGTAGCAGATGAAGTCGGGGATGTATTCGCTTTTGAGCAGGGTGCCTTTGTAGTCGAGTTGGAGGCGGGGTTGCGCGATGGCGGGCACGCCGCTGAGGCGTAACTCGATTTCGAGACATTCTTGATAAACCGGCTCCAAAAAGCCAGATCCCTTGTTTCGATAGACTTCAAAAATGGCACCACGGATGGCGAAGCTCTCATCAGGGTAAATCAGCTTGGTGTTTGAGTTCATGCAGCAGAATGGTTCAACCACGGAATACACAGAATACACGGAAATGAGGAGGGTATTCTGAGTTCCGTGTATTCTGTGTATTCCGTGGTTGTTTATTAGAGGAGTCCCAAAGTGGTCAATCGTTCACGAATGATCTGCCTTTCCGGTTCCCGGAAGCGATGGAAGGGCTCGGCCATGTGGTCGTCGCAGATGCCAAGGAGGCTGAGGCCGCATTTGATGCCTTTGATGATGGCGCTCTTGTGTTTGCCGACGGTGTAGATGGCTCCGGCGAGCTTCATGACCTGCGCGTGAAGCTCCCGCGTGCGCTGGAGGTCCTGCGCGGCGGCGGCCTGATACATCTCGACATAGAGTTTCGGATGCAAATTGGCCCCACCATTGATGCCGCCATGGCCGCCGAGCAGCACGGCCTCGGCGGTGAGTTCCTCGGGGCCGACGAGCACGCTCCAGTCGGCGCGTAGCTTCGCGATCTCGATGAGGCGGTGGAAGTAGATCATGTCGCACGAGCTGTCTTTGACGCCGCAGACGCCCGGCATGTCCAAAGCGCGGCGCACGAGGTCGAGTTCGAAGCTCACCTTCGTCAAACCGGGCATGTTATAGAGAAACAACGGCAGCGGCATCTCGGCGACGAGGTCTTGCACATACTCCAGCATCTCCGGCGGCGCGGCGGGGAAGTAATAAGGCGGTGCGAGCACCACATGCGTCGCCCCAGCTTCGGCGGAGTATTTCGCGAGGTTCACGCTTTCGGTGAAGGCAGTATCCGTAATGCCGACGAGCACCGGAACGCGGCCATTCGTGAGCTGGCAGGTCTTTTGGATCAATTCACGACGCAGTCTGTAGCTCAGGCTCGGGCCTTCGCCGGTGGTGCCGAGGATGAAGAGGCCGGACACACCACCGCTGACGAGATGCTCGATGAGACGCTCCAAACCGGCGACGTTGAGGGTGTCGCGGTCTTTGAGCGGGGAAATGAGTGGCGGGATGATGCCGGAAAGTGGTGGGCGCATGGGGACGGGGAGTTTTGAACCGCTGATATGACGCTAATGAGACGCTAATAAATAGTTCTGAAATTAGCGTCTTATCAGCGTCAGATTAGCGGTTAGAGAGTTTGCTTTAGCCGAGCTTCACATCACCACACAGGTGGGTTTCGAGACCGAGTTCGGCGAGGGCGGCGGCTTTGATGCGGGCGGCGCGGTGGGCTTGTTTTTCGTTGGGGCAATAGACGACCTGAATGTGGTTGGATTTGTGGCGGGCCATCATTTGGTCGCGAGTGACGCCTTTGATCACGGTGTGCATGATGGGCCATTGCGGCGTGGTTTCCTGCCAGCGGCGATTCGTTTCGGCTTCGGGCAGTTTCACGACTTCGGCGACGCCGATGTCGGCTTGTAGTTTGCCATCCATGACGAAAACACGGCTCCAGACGATGTGGCCGGGTTTGCTGATGCCTTTGAGCGTGCCGCCGCCGAGTTTGAAATACATCGCGGGTTGGCGTTCGGTCGAGGCACCCTTCCAGCCGCCGATGAAGTGGGCGGGTGGCGCGGCGCCGCTGATGAGGAGGACCCAGACGTAGTCTTTTTTGAAGTTCGCACCCCACCGCAGATCGTGGAGCGTGTTTTCGGGGGCGAAGCCGAGTTCGCGCCAGAGTTTGTAAGTGACGAGGCCATCGAGGCCGGCGCATTCATCGACTTCGTTGAAGTGAGGCACCGCTTCGCCTTCAAAAAGCACGCGTTGGCCATCGGCGCTGCGCACGGGCGGGCGGTCGGCGTTGTTGAGCATGCCTTCGACGAGGTCGCTGGCGGGCGTGAGGTCTTTGAGGCCTTGTTGATACTGGATGCCGATGGCGGCGCAGCCGAAGTCATCCGCGAGGCGCACAGCGGCGATGTACATCTTACATTGGAGCAGGATTTGCGGCTCGGTGAGCTGCGTGGCCTCGTCGGTGCCGAGGTTCATTTGCAGGCCTTTCTTGCGCAGCCAGGCGAGCACGGCGGCAGCATCGGCATCGCTGACTTCACGCATGGCGGCGTAGAGCGTGGACTGGCTGAGGCGCTCTTTGAAGCAGCCGGTGGGATGCAGCAGGTGATCCGGCACGATGGCGTTGAACATGCCCATACAGCCTTCATCGAAGACGCCGAGGATGGCTTTTTGATGGCGAAAACGCCGTGCGAAGTCGCGTCCAGTCGCATCGTCGTCCGCAGGCAGTTTTAGCATGGAAAGCGGGCGGACGTGGCTTTGATTATGTTTGACCGCGCCAGTCGTCAGCCACTCGCGCAAGCCGTTTTGGAAGAAGGTGTCGGTGAAGTCCCCGCTCCAGAGCGTGGAGTATTCCACGCCTGCCTTGGTGAGGGAGGCGTTGAGGTTCAAAAGACCGACGAGACCGGGCCACTGGCCGCTCCAGTTCGCCACGGTGAGGATAGGGCCGCGATGCGTGGTCAATCCGGCGAGCACGTGATGCGAATACTGCCACACAGCCTCGGCGACGATGAGTGGCGCATCTGGATCGATGCCGCGAAAGACCTTGATGCCCATTTTCTGCGAATCGATGAAGCCGTGCTTCTTCACACGATCAAACGGGTGCGCACGTTTGACAGAGCAGCCCTCGGCTTTGAGTGCGGCGGCGAGTTTGTCCTCCATGACCTTCTGGGCGGCCCAGCAGGTTTGATTGGCAGCAAGACGGAGATCGCCTGAGGCGACGAGGTGGATGGTCTTCATGGTTGGGATGACACCGAAACGGTGAAGCGAGGGCGATGAAGCGCAAAAAGTGCCTGAAGGCGATGTTTGCCGGTCTCTTGACGATTCTTGACCTGAGGGACAGTCTGTAGCGATGAACCCGACCGACCATGCTGACTACTTTTCCACGCAGGTGATGCGCACGCGGCGCTTTTTTCTGCCGGAGCGGCGGGAGAGCGCTTCGTGGCTCGGATTGGTGGCGGGCGGCTGTGAGTGGTGTGCAGCGGATTTCTCGGTGGATCGCGCGAAGTTTCCATTTTGGGCCTTTGAGTTTGTTTCACGAGGAAAAGGCGAAGTGACGCTGAACGGGCAAAAACATGAGTTGAGCGCGGGACACGCGTTTTTTTATGATACGCGCACACCGCATGTCATCCGCAGCAGCGAAGAAGAGCCGATGGTGAAGTATTTTTTCAATTTCAGCGGGAAGCGCGCGGTGGCGCTGATGCGCGAACTGGGGCTGTCATCCGGGCAGGTGATGCGCGTGGCCGATGCGGCGCGGGTGATCCCGTTGCTCGAAGAAGTGATCGATCATGCGCTGCGAGGTGGCGTGCTGACAGCTGCGGCGTCGCTGGAGCATGCGCTGGCGCTTTGCGCGGAGTCAAAGCAGCCCGCCGCGACGAAGTTTGATCCGGCGCATGCCACGTATTTGCGCTGTGTCGGGCATTTGCTGAGAAACTACCCGGTGCTGAGCAGTGTGGAGCAGGCGGCGCGTGCGTGTCATGTGTCTGCGGCGTATTTCACGCGGCTTTTCCAGCGCTACGGCACGGAGACGCCGCTGGCGTGCCTGACACGGCTGAAAATGGAGCAGGCGGCGATCAAACTGCGCCAACCGGAGGCGATGGTGAAGAACATCGCATCGGAACTGGGCTACAAGAGCGCCGCGCACTTCTCCCGGGCCTACAAGGCGTGGAGCGGGAAATCACCGCGCTCGTGTTGAAATGCTTCCGGGGCTTTCCATTCTGGCCCCGCCCTCTAAAACCTCATGTTTCGCAAACGTCCCTGGCTGAAATGGTCGCTGTTGGCCGCGCTGATTGGCGCGGTGCTGGCGTGCGCGGCCGGGGAGCACTTTTTCAACCTGAACAGCAACCTCGTTTTGCTCACGGTGCGGGATTCCACGAACACGCTGCGCATCCGGCTGAAACGTGGCGCCTGGAAGATGCCGACGGACCTCACGCCCGCAGATCTGGCAGCGGCGCAGGCGGAGCGACACGAGGAAAATGGCCTGCGCTGGACGACTCTGCGCGTGAATCGAGAGGCGGGCGTGCGCGCGAAGGTGGTGCAGGCGCTTTTCGGCCCGGAGGTGCACATCGTGACCATTTCACCGGAGCGCTTTGATTTCATGACGAGCTTTCAGCCGAAGTTCGCGCTGACGACGGCGGAGGAGCGGATGGACAGCGAGAATCTGTGGTTCACAGTGACGGCGAATTTTCGTGATCCCAAGGGGCGGCCGATGGGCTGGGTCTATCACGATGGCGTGCGGGTGAATGCGCCCTTTGGCGAGTGGAGCGGCTGTTTTTTCGTGAAGGGCGGGAAGCCATGGGCGGGGCCGAAGTCGTTGCTCGACGAGGTGCCTGGGGCGATCGACGAGGGAGTGCAGGTTTATCCGGCGGTGATGAAGAATCACACGATCTTCCCCTACATCGAGATGAAGCCGGATGAGTTCTTCGACGGCTCCAAGATCACCTACCGCTCGCTGATGGGCATGCGGCGCGATGGGACGATCGTGTTTGTGTTGTCGGGCGATGGCGGGCTCATGAATGTGGCCGAGATCTCCGAGATCGCGCGCAAACTGGACGTGCAGCACGCGACGCTGCTGGATGGCGGGCGCGCATTGCAGTATTCCATCCGCACAGCGGACGGGCCGTGGCATTTTGCGGCGTTCAACACTCGCCTGCCATTTACTCGCGAGACGCTGGAGCAGCAACGGTCGCCGATTTACATCGGCGTGCGCCGGAAAGCGCCGGAAGTGCTCACCACGCAGCGCTGAGAGGCGGAGTTGTCGTTTGCAGAAGCAGAGTTCGCATGTCAGACAGGGCACGCCATGACCACACCTGAACTTCTCGATGCCCTGAACTGGCGCTACGCCACGAAAGCCTTTGATGCCTCCAAAATCATCCCCGCAGATACTTGGTCCGCATTGGAGGAGTCTCTCGTGCTCACGCCGTCCAGCTTTGGACTTCAGCCGTGGAAATTTCTCGTGATTCAGGACAAGGCACTGCGCGAAAGCCTCGTGCCGCATGCTTGGGGCCAGCGTCAGATTGCCGATTGCTCCCACCTGGTGGTGATGACGGTGAAAAAGTCGCTCTCGGTGGCGGACATCGATGCCTTCCTCGCGCGCATCGTGGAGGTGCGCGGCGGCACGGCGGATGCGCTGCTGGGCTATCGCAAGATGATGCTCGGCTCGCACGAGCAGGGCTTTATGAGCACCGATTGGGCGAAAAAGCAGGCCTACATCGCGCTGGGCCAGTTCATGGCCGCCTGTGCGCTGCTGAAGATCGACACCTGCCCGATGGAGGGTTTTGTGGGGCCGAAGTTTGACGAGATCCTCGGTCTGGAGGCTCAAGGGCTCACCACCGCGGTGCTTTGTCCCGCAGGCTATCGCAGCGTGGACGACAAGTATGCCGTGATCCCGAAGGTTCGCTTTGCCGCGAAGGATGTGATCGAGCATCGCTGAGTCCGCGCGTTGCGACTTCGACCATCAACAATGGGTTGTTCATCCATCGTCAATCAAGTGCACTGGGTGTGCTTGATTGACGATTGTCGAACAAAGGATTGTTGATCTGCGAGGGATTGATCAACGATAGCCGTAGGCTAGGGCCCACATCACGCCAGCTTCGCCGTCTTTGCCTTTGAGTTCGAAGACGATCTTGTAGGTGCCGGTGCGCTGGGGATTCACGCGCACGGTGATGAAGTGCTTGTCCTTCTTGAGGTCCATCTGGATGGCGTTGCCTTTTTCGTCATAGACTTTGAGGTCCATGGTGACTTCATCATTCACGCTGCCGAGCCAGAAGGCGTATTCATTGCCCTTGAAGAGCTGGTGGCTGATCATGAGCTTCTGGCCACCTTTGACCTCGCCGTTCCAGTAGTCCTCACGGACGATGAAGCCTTGCTCCACAAAGGGAGTGGCAGCCTCCATGGCGTAATCATGGCTCTCATCCACCGTGGCGAAAGCGGGCACGGGCAGCAGCGCGAGTGAGGCGCAGGCGAGGAGGGTCGAAAAAACTCGGAAAGTCGATTTCATCTTCGAAGAGCGGCGCGGATTACTTTTTGGAGAGGATTTCGCCGAGCAGACCTTCGCAGGTCTTGCTGATGTCGGTGACGGAGTCCTTGGAGAAGCCGTCCACAGCGCCTTCCATGCGCTTGAGCACGACATCGAGGCCTTTGCGGATGGATTTGATCAAATCGTGCTCTTTGGCACCGGCGGGCATCTTGCCGATGACGTTCAGGAAGTGCTCGACGAGCATGGGCTGGTTCAAAAGCTCGGCGCGGTCAGCGGAGAAGCTCTTGCCGACGATGGAGGTCACGGCGGCGGTGCCGCGCAGCCAGCCACCGAGGCTGACGCATTGAGAGAGGTCCGCGTCCTTCATCTCCTCCATGGTGTCCTTCACGGTCTTCTGAGTCTGGTCAAACTCGCGGCGGATGGATTTCCAATCATTTTTGTCTGCGGCGTCGAGGATGGCCTGCGCATGCGGGAGGACGGATTTGCCTAGGCCGAGAGCCTTGGCGAGGGAGATGATATCTTTACCAGCCTCTTTGACGGCTTCCTTGTCCTCAGCCTGGACGGCGACAAAGCCCTCGGCGACGACATGGCCGAAGAGCAGGGCCAGTTTGGTGCGATCGCTCGAGTTCGGGATCTCCACTTCGCGGATTTCACTCTTCCAGTTCGGCTCGCCGAGTTTGTCGAGCACGGAAAAGACCTCGCTGGGCACCGGGACGACCACGTCATCGACCACTTTGCCCGGGAAGGCGAGGGGATCGAAGTCGGTCACGGGCTGGGCACCCTGCGGAGCGGCGGCGGCGGTGGAAACGAGTGCCGCAAAGGCGGCGGACACCAAAGAAAGTCGGAGGGAAGTGATCATGGACGGTGGCGATGTCAGACGAGGGAGACAGAAGCCCCATTCAGTCCGAGCCGCAACTGCTTTGACCGGGCGCTTTCTGCGCTGGGAGACCTTACTTTCGCACGACCCAGATATTCCGGTAGCGCACGGGATTGCCGTGGTTTTGGAGATAAACCGGGCCGGGGGTGCTGTCCTCTTTGCGCGGAGCGGCGGCGGTAGGGCCGGGAAGCTCCTGATTCTCATGAATGACCACGCCATTGTGCCGCACGGTGAGGCGGGCGTTGGCCGTTTTTTGGCCGGCGGCGTCAAACTTGGCGGCGATGAAGTCCACATCGTAGGTCTGCCAGGTGAGCGGCGGCAGGCACATGTTCACCTTCGGCGCGGCGATCTTGTAGAGTCCGCCGCATTCGTTGTCTTTGCCTGCGAGCGCAAAACTGTCGAGCATCTGCACCTCGTAGCGGCCCTGGAGGTAGAGGCCGCTGTTTCCGCGGCCCTGGCCACGTGCTTCCGGCATGAAGGGCAGGTAAAACTCCACGTGCAACATGCAATCGCCAAAGGTGTCCTCGCCGGTGATGCCCTGGGTCAGCGCGCCGAGGTTTTCATCGATCTTCGATCCAGGGAAGCGGTTGATGCCTTGACCGTCAAACAGCACCACCGCCCCTGCGGGTGGTTTGGCTCCGAGTGTGGGTGAGGAGCGGGTTTGCTTCTTGAGTGTGGCTTTGGTGCCTTCGGTATCGATCTGCATCGTCATGCCATCTGTGGTGGCCTGGCCGTCTTCGTTGCGAAAGGTGACGGTGCCTGCGCCGGGTAGGCGGTGCCCGGTGACACGTTCTTGAGAGTCCCGATCTTCATCCCAACCATCGCCCGGAAGGCCGCCAGCATAGCTGACGAGTTCAAACTCGCCTTTGCCCTTCGCCCAAACCTGAACAGCGACAGGATCACCATCGAGAAGGCCTGAGTATTCGCCTTGAAACACGAAATCCGGCCCTGCTTCGGCCTCCGTGAGATATGCGGGCGCGGGAGGCGGCTTCGGTTTCGGCGAGGCGGGTTGCTGGGCGGAAAGGAGGCCCGTGATGAGGCAGAAGAGCAGGGCAGGGGAGCGCATGATGGGATGGAGCGTGAGGGTTTAAGCGAGCAGTGGCAGCGTGCGTTTCTCCGTCGCGCTGCGGAAGGCGGTATCCACGATTTGCTGGCCGATGCGCGAAATGTCGAGCCGCAGCGGCCCGATGAGTGGCGCGCCGGTTTCGAGATGATGAATCACATGCTCCACGGGATTGCGATTCGGCGCGTGGATCGCATCCACCGGCACCTCAAAGCCCTCCGGCCGCGCGCGGGTCTGCACGCGGATGGTTTTCTCGTAGTCGTAGCAGGAAATGGTGCCGTCCGTGCCCTTCAGCACGAATCCGCACTTTGGCTGCGGCTGCAGCACCCACGGATCGGTGAAGGTGCCCCAGCGTGTCTCCGTCTTGCTCATGCCGCATGCGTAACGGATCGCCGTGATGCTGTGCTCATCGACTTCGAGGCCGGGCGTGGTGGACCACGCGCAGGTCACCTCCAGCGGCACTTTGCCACCGAGATGCCAGGTGCCCAGCGTGGTGCCGTAGCCCATGTAATCGAGCAACGAGCCACCACCCTGCGCCGCGCTGTAAAACCAACTCGCCGATTTTTCCGCCGCGGTGGGCTCCTTCTCGATCTTGTCCGCGCCATGATACAGCGGGCCGCGATTGCCGCCGTGGTGATGAAACTCGAGCGGTTCGCCGATGACGCCTTCTTCGATCAAGCGATGCGCCGTCTGCTGCCCCGCATCCCACACGAGCGGCCAGTTCACGGTCAAAAGTTTGCCGTGCGGCTTCATCGCCGCCATCATCGCATCCGCCTCGGCCAGCGAGCCCGCGAAAGGCTTCTCCATGATGATGTGCACGCCATACGGCGCCACTTTCTCCACCCACTCGCCATGTCGCGACGCCGCGGGGCAAAGGATGACGATGTCCGGCTTCGTCTGCTCGAGGCACGCGCGATGATCCGTGAAGACCTGCTCCGCGCTGAGCCCGAAATTCCGCGCCGCATCGATCATGCGTGCCGGATGCTCATCACAGATCGCGACGATCTCCGCGTTCGGATGCTCAAACGTCTGCCGCAGCAGATCGCCCATGTGAAAGTGGTCAAAGTTGATGCCGGCGATGCGCCATTTCTTTTTCATGGTCGGGTTGGTTCTCGGTTCTCAGTTCGCGGTTCTCGGTTGGCGTTCCCGGTGAACTGTGAACCGGGAACAGCGAGCGGAGGAGAACTTAAAACGCCTCTTCTTCGACGCCGAGCAGCGCCAGCAGTCGATTCATGTCCTCAGTACCGTAGTAGTCGATCTCGATGCGGCCTTTTTTATCGCCGTGCTGGATGGAGACGTTCGTGGAGAGGCGGGAAATGAGTCGCTGCTCCACGGACTCGATGGCGCGGCTGAGTTCGCCCTCTTTGTCGGACGGCGCGGGTTTCGGCGCGGGTGGGTGCAGGATGGCGTTCACCGCCTTTTCCGTCGCGCGCACCGTGAGGCTCTTTTGCACGACTTCTTGGGCCAGCTTTTCCTGATCCTTGGACGATTTGAGGCCGAGGATGACCTTCGCGTGGCCGGTGGTGATCGCGGTGCTGGAAAGCAGGTCCTGCACCTGCGTCGGCAGGTCGAGCAGACGGATGGCGTTGGCCACGGTGGCGCGGTTTTTGCCCACGCGCTGCGCGATGTCCTCCTGCTTCATGCTAAAGTCCTTCGAGAGACGCGCATAGGCCTGCGCCTCCTCGATCGGATTCAGCCCTTCACGCTGGAGGTTCTCGATGAGAGCCATTTCCAGCACGTCCTTGTCGCTGGCTTCGCGCGCGATGACCGGCACCTCTTTGAGTCCAAGCTCACGGGAAGCGCGAAAGCGGCGCTCACCGGCGATGAGCTCCAGCTTTCCGCCGACGCGACGCACGATCAGCGGCTGGATGATGCCGTGCTCGCGGATGGAGTCCATCAACTCGGCGAGCTGTTCCGGCATGAATTCTTTGCGCGGCTGCAACGGGCTGGGCACGATCTGGTCCAGCGAAACGCGCTGCACGATGTCTCCCGGCGCAGGCTGCGCCAGCACAGGCGGGCGCGCCACTCCTGAAACCGCCGCGGGTGCGGAGATGAGTGCGCCGAGTCCTTTTCCAAGTGCGGGTTTTGCCATAGGCGCGCGATGCTAGGAAGCGGTGGTGGTGGCGCAAGACGGAATGCTCATCAAAATCGACGGCGGGAAGTGAAAGGAATGCCGTTCGAGGGTGTTAAGGCCGCCATGTTCCGACCAGCCCTTCTCTCGCTCCTCGCCGTTTCTGCCTTCGCGCAGGATTTGCTGCCCAAACCGGTTGTTTGGCAGCCTGAGGGCAAGTGGAGCGACTTTCCGGCTCTCGCGACGGATGGCGGTGGTGTGCCGCATGTGGCCTTTGTGCAGTGGGATGGCGAAAAGGACTCGCTGAAGGTCGCGAAGCTCACTGACGGCACTTTGAGCGAGGTTTTGGCCATCGGCGAGCCCGGCATAATTCATCAGCCGAGCATCACGACGGATCGCAAAGGCGTGCTGCATGTGTTTTGGAGTCAGGTGAACGAAAAAGACCTCATGGAGCTGAACTGGACGCAAATCCGCGATGGCAAAGCTGACGTCGGCACGCTCGCCTCATCGCCGAACGGTGGCAATGCCTTCGCCAAAGCGGCTACGAGCCCTTCCGGCGATGTCTGGTGCGTGTGGCAAGGCATGCGTGGCAGCACCGCGGATGTGTTTTGCCGCTTCTTCGACGTGGACAGCCAAAAGTGGTCCCGCGAGATCCAAGTCACGAATGACGCCGCAGGCGATTGGGAGCCTTGCGTGGCCTTTGCAGGCGGAAAGGCCTGGGTCGTGTTCGATTCGGCTCGTGGCAATGAATTCAACATCTACGCCACGCCCATCGGCGATGATTTGCGAGCCGGTGAAGCGAAGCAGCTCATTACCACGGATCGCTATGAAGGCCGCGTTTCGGCCATCGGCTCGAAGGACGGCAAAGGCCTGTGGATCAGCTGCGAACGCGGTAATCAACAATGGGGCCTCGACATGCGTGCGCATGGGCATGCGCAAGGTCTCAATGGCCGCAAAGACACCGTCTTCGCCTACTTCGACATCGAAAGCGGCAAAGTGACCGAACTCCCCGCGCCCGACGCCCTCTTTGCCGATCTTCCCGGCCCACAACCTGCCAAAGCGGCCGCGCCTCGTGCCAACAACCCGAAAGCCAAAGCCAAGGCCGAGCAGCAGGCCAAAGCTCGCGCCGCGAAGGATAAAGAAGTCGGTCGTGCGGGCCCGAATCAAGTCGCGGCGGTAAATCTGCCGCATGTGATGCTCGATGCGGCGGGCCGTCCGTGGCTCACCGTGCGCTATTTCAAAAACTACGCGTGGCGCATTGCACTGACACGCTATGACGAGGCCACGAAGCAATGGACGAAGCCTTTTGCCATTCCCGGCAGCGTCTATTCGCAAGATCATCAGACCACGCATGCGCTCGGCCTCGATGGCAGCCTGTGGATCGCGTGGCCCAGCGATCTACGCGGCTCAAAGCTCCAGCTCAACACCGGCATCCACCTCGCCAAAGTGGCCACGGAGGTCGATGTGCCGCTCGTCGCCGCGCCCGATGTCAAACCGCGCGATCCTTTCCCCGCCTACATCAATCCGACCACGCCCGAGCGTGCGCAAAACGAGCGCCACACCTGGACGCACGACGGCGTGACCTACAAGCTCTATTGGGGCGATTACCACCGCCACACCGACGTCTCCAACTGCATCACCGCCAATGACGGCTGCATCGTTGAGCAGTTCCGCTACGCCATCGACATGGGCAAGCTCGACACCCTCGGCACCAGCGACCACACCGACATCGCCAAGATCTACACGCCCTACGAATGGTGGCTGAACCAGAAGCTCGTCGATGTGTTCTACGCGCCCGGTTTCTTCACCAGCATGTATGCCTACGAGCGCGAGCAAAAGTGGCCGTATGGGCATCGCAACATGGTCTTCGCCCAGCGCGGCGGCCCCATCGTTTACATCCAGCGGAAGAACTACCTCGCGTCGCCTTGGCAGAAGCTTTTCCCCGTCAAAGAAGACGGCGAGGCCGAGTTGCATCCCAGCGAACTCTGGAGCGTGCTCACCCGCTACGGCAAACCCGTCACCGCCATCTCTCACACCGGCGCGACGGGCATGGGCACCGAT
>Ga0315902_10006000_pt1 | contig 16976 bp, 30 predicted proteins | sample LakEriMetagenome_9_FD_203523 | JGI IMG/M metagenome (GOLD analysis project Ga0315902, IMG submission 203523) | Freshwater fungal communities from buoy surface, Lake Erie, Ohio, United States - Buoy 12 MA117 | ecosystem: Environmental > Aquatic > Freshwater > Lake > Lake biofilm | place: USA...
TGTCCTTTAGGGGAGGTTTGTTAATTAAGCAATACGAATAATTGCGTTTGATGCGTCGTTAGTTGGGAAAATGATGGTGAAGTCACCGTCCGAAGCGGTTTTGTCAGCACCAAAGTCCAACACACAAACCGATGCATTGGTCAACGTGGTATTAGCATTGCTGTTTGCTGAAGGCGTGGTGTTATAAATCAAAGCGCCACGAGCAGTAAAGTTAGCGTTAGTAAACGTCTCATCGGAAAAGTCAGTAAAACCCGTGCCGGTGTTGGCGTTGATGTTGGTTGCCGTTACACCTGTGTTAGTTAGTGCTTGCCCGCCAGCCGTGTAGTTAGTACCGGAAGACGAAACTTCGTTGCTTGATGTGTAAGCAGTTGTATTTGCATCCAATGAGGCTGAGGATGTATACAAAGCGAGTTTAAAAACGTCTGCGCCAGTATCAGCCGACGGACGGAAATCATGCACTCCAAGCAGAAGTTCTGCTTTGAATGATGTGGTCATTGCTTGCGTAATAGCCATGTTAGGCTCCTTTATTCATCTAAAAGTTTAATAAACTCAGGATGTCCTGCATTCCTGAACTTGATAGCCAACGTCGTATGGTGCGACTTAATGGCTTCTTTCATATAAAACACCAAAACCTGACGGATTTGATCTTTAAACGCTTCTGCCTGATCTCGAATAGCAGGGTGCGTTTGCGAACCTACAGAAATAATTTTATCTAAGGCCCGTTCGGCAACTTCCTCTGGCAAAAATCCACGACCAGAAGTTGTTAATACTTTGACTTGACTGCCTCCTAAAAGGAAGGCTACTTCGCTCATCGTGCTCATCGGACTTGAACCCTTGCTTGAGTTGTACGGTATGTATCTTGACGGTCTTTGCCTTCGCCAAGTTGTTTCAACATGGCAAGCGCTTCATTATACCGGGCTACATAGTTGTCATTGACATCTTTCTCACCCTTCATAAACGCATATGCCTCTAACAATGATCCATAAAGAAGAGCGGAATCAAAGTTAGTCCCAAGCCAAGTTGTACCAGACGTAACAATAGACGCTGGATAAGCGTAGTAGAGCAACTCCATAGTATAGTCTGCGTCTGGAGTCGGCCCTAAAATGAACGTATTTTCATCAAAAATAGCGTAATGAGTGGGAGCACCTGTAGTGGCAGGAATGGGGAAAGACTCCCGAATAAACTCAACGTCTTTATTTAGCAGGTAATCGTAACTTCCATCAGCGTTAATTCGGGCCAATGAAAACGTGGAAAGCCAATCTGTAGGCGTGGTTAAGAACCTGTTACCACTTGTACAACTACCCGTTACGTTCTCCCGCATTACCGGGAGGTTGACGCTGTTATATATCCTCTGCTCGGCCTGACGAATAAACGTGTCCACCTGATCTTTTGTAAGAAAAGATGTCGTCGTAGCAGTGGTAGTTGCGACCACCGTATCTGGGAAGTTATTCTCAGCGTAGGCTTGTATGGTCTGAAACAACGTCGAGTAGTTCACAACTTACCCCATCTTTTTGCTATGGCCCGTACCCTTGGTCGCTGCCCCAGTACCACGAGTTTTCTGGGTTTGCGTATTAGGCACGTTATTAGGGTACCCACTGTTATTGGGCGTAATTGGTATTTGTTTGACTGGCTTATCCATATTAAATCCCCGTTTTACGAACCATTGACATAGCCTTCTTCTGGTTGGCAACTTTTGCCAGCCCTCGACCTAATTGCTTCATCTGTAGGTTGGTTTTACCGCCTTTAGCCAACTTCTTTACATTGGCATCAGGGTGAGCCTTAGCGCCCTTTTTAGCCATGTGTGCCTTCAATGCTGCTTTCATATCCATGTTCTGCTCCTAAGTAATTGTTACTGTTACGGTTCCTGTTTCCCCGCCAGCCACTAGGTTATTGATTAACCCAGATAACTGCAAGGGGTCATTTAATCCAACCGGCGCCCAACCCCACTGAATCTGTCTACTACCGCCGGACGGCGTTCCAAAAGCATCTACATCCTCATTCGGCAAGTTTAACGGGTTAGTCTGAATACCTGTAAGACCTGCCTGTATATAACTTTTATCGTTCCTTGGGTTTTGTAAAGCCTGTGGGTCATAAACCGGGTACATTCCTAACTGCAACTGTGGCTGATCCGGTTCCCAGCAAGTCGGACAAACCAGCAAATTGATATTTTTGGTCTTGATAACCAACTTTTTCAATTCTTTCAGTTTGTAACGAAATCCGCATCTATCGCACTCCGCTATCGCTTTTTTGCCAGTGGCAAACTTTGGGCCGGACATGACTTACCTTAGTAGAAGTACTGCCGTGGAGCCAACCTCAAAGACGCCTTTTCCCGATCCTCGCTCGACCCTAATGCCCACTGCTCTTCGTAGGACGCCTTCAGCATCTCAATCCTATTCATGGCATCGGGTATCTTCAAAGACAGGTAATAAGCCAATCCAGCCGCCATACAAGGGATCATGCGGAAAGGAATGTCCTCGGTATTAATACCGTTACCAGCGTCTTGAATACGACGCAAACGCCAGTAAACAAAAGAATAAAAGTTAGACTGATCTGGAGCAGGCCAAACACAGATATTGGGCAGGTTGCGAACCGTCACAATAGCCCCTGCGGTATGCCCCGCTGGAGTGCTGTTATCTACCCCCCGAACGCAATTTTGTAGGGTATTCCCTGATATTTCGTTATAACCAATGGTCTCGTTACCCAGTTTAATGAACCCAACGTAGTTCAATCCATCCACAGAACTTAAGGTAATGGTGTTGGAAGTTGCGGTAATCGTGGTGGTTAAGGTCTTGGTTGTGATGTTCTCATATCCACTCTGACGGTCAATCCACACCTGAATCGGCCTGCCTTGGGCGTTCTTATTAGGGATAGTTGAGTAGGTGCTACTAGAAATCCGGTTGATATTGATGTCTGACTGGTTAATACCGGTCTGGGTACGAATCACCATATCCATCAAATCAATGGTATCTACAGGTAGGGCGTAGCAAATCTGCCCTTGGTTCATAGGAATTGAACCCTGCTCAATAGTCCATAGGTTGATACCCCGATTAGCCCACTCAATCGTCAATAAGTTAAGGGAACGACGTGCAGTACGCATATCGTAGCCCGAGCGTAACTCGGCACCGCAACGCTCAAAAGCCTCTTCTACGAGGTTATTGAGGTCTAGGTTAAAAGTGGTCGTCCCAGTTGTACTCATTTCATCTTCTTAAGTGTTTGCGCTAAACGGGCACGCTGGCCCAGTTTGCCGGGGGCTTTAGCCGCTGTAGCAAGTTTCTTTGCCGGGATTTTCTCACCAGCCTTGACCCCTAAAGATTTCTTCAAGGCACCGGGCTTTTTGATAGCCTTTTGGATCCACTTTTCAGCCATATCATCCTATCTTTCTATGCGGAGCAACTTTTTTAGCCACTCTTTTAGGCTGGGCGACGAACTGCTTTCCGGCTGCTTTACCGGCTCTTTTGGCTTTCGTGGTCGCGGCGTACTCTTGCGGGGAGAGCGCTTTGATGGCGCTGGAAGGGAGGTATCTTTCCCCTGTAGCCTGCGATCCTTGCGTAGAAGGTTTGCCACTTTTAGTTCTCCACTTTTGTTGAGTCCACGCTTTCAGACTTTGCTGCGGCTTTTTCAAGTTCGACATATCGTTCTCTTTGCCTAATCTTCCTAAAGTCTTGGGCTGTACTAATTAACCATTCAAAAACGTTCCCATCCTGATTAGCATCATAGGTGGGGAATTTAATCTTTGTATCCACCGCCTGCTTTCTTATACTGCATAGCCAGCATCTGGGCCTTACGGGCACTCCATTGACCCGGAGCACCCCCCTTACCGCCAGCCTTAATCCGCTCAAATATAGACTTACGCATACCGGGTTTGGTGTAATTACCTGCCTCGTTTACCTTGGACTCACCGCCCTTGGCATACATCTTGACCTCGTTCGGATCATCCTTACGGGTGATCGTCTTGGCCTTTGGCATTTTAGAGGGGTTGATAATCCCCATTCCCCGGCTAGGCCGCATTTAGCACTTACCTTTCATGTAGCCGCCACTCTTCATAGCGACCTTACGACCTTTGGTCTTACCTTTCATAGCAACACCATCAGCAGACTTGTGACCACCAGCCAGACCACCGCCAGCCATCTTTTTAACTTTGCCACCTTTTTTCATTTTGCCCACACCATCGGCAGCAAATTCTGGGACTTTTTTACCATCTTTCATAACCATCGGCATACCACCAGCAGCCATCTTTTTCATTTCTTTTCCTTTCGTAAATTCACGACCTACGGACGTTGGTACGCCCACCTTTTTTGCAAACTTAGGATTATTAGCCACCGCTTGCATAAATATTTCTTGCTTGGCTGAAACACTAGGCACGAGTCTTACCCCGAATAGCACAGCCATCAGCCCGGGCAGAAGCAGACTTTACCTTGCCGCCCTTTTTATAAACTTCAATACCCATCTCACGAAGTTTTTTCTTTATCCCTTCATCTGGGGCGGTTCCACCAGTCATATCAACGCCAGCAGACTGCATTTTAGAAAGCAGACTACCCATCGCCCCGCTACCACCAGACGAGCCTCCGCCCGGTTGCGCCTCTACTGTTCCAGATTTCATTCCCATCTCACACCATCCTTCCGCGAGTCTTGCCTTTGGTAGCACAACCATCAGCACGCTTGGAGGCTGAAGACATTTTTACCTTGCCACCTTTTTTCATACCTTGGGCAGCGGCTTGTTCAGCAGCGGCTTTTTCAGCGGCGGCTTGTTCTTCCATCCGGCGTTTTTCTTCTTCCTCGTCCTTCTTTAAAGAACGAGTACCCGGTATGGCGGCACCAAAGGAACCATAATTAGCAAGATCTTTTAGTTCCATCACTTACCCTTTTGAAATAAGTCGGTCAATTTTTTCTTCAAGGCGGTTAAACCTTGCGTCAATATGCTCAGTAATTCGCTGAACTTCTTCTTTAGTAACGTGATCACGGGCAACCTCCACACGAGTGTCGTTGAGTTTTTGCTCAATTTGGTCTAATTTTCTAAACTTTTCCTGAGCCATATACCAAACCACCATAAAAAATGCAGACGCTAAAGTTAGCGCTGCGTTCCAAACTAGGGCAAAAATATCCATATCAGCACTTCCATGCCCGTAGGCTCTTATTGATACGGCTGTTTGGATCGTTAGCGGTTTTGGCGCTAGTTAACTTCTTTTTCATACCCGTCATGCGGGCACAGAATGACTTCTTACGTGAACCGCCTTCGGGTTGCGGAGCCTTCAAGCCGGGCTTGCCGGGATTGGCAGCGTTGTACGATGCCCTCCCCTTAGCATTTAGCCCACCTTTTGGGTTCTTTCCCTCTTTGCGTTGCCACGCAGGAGTCTTAGCCATTTGCAATCTTCTCGTCTTTAACTAGCCGTGGGTAAAAGGCTTCGTTTCCAAAGTCTCCTTCGTACTCTTGTACGCCCATATGGCCTAGTTTGATTGTTGGGTCTACCCAGACTTGGAACCCATCCGCACGGGCGCGGTCACAGAACAGGTAGTCTTCACCCACGTAAGAGTTGTCTTTTACGGCAAAGTCAAAGATTGCCGATAGCGTGCGCTGGGTCTTGTCATCCCAGTAATTCCACTGAGGATTGTCTTTAACCAACTTCTCAATGACTTCACGCTTAATCATCATAAAGGCAGTAGCCACACGCTGGGCGCGTACTAGCCCCATACCATTCATTGTGACGCCATTCCCATCTTCATCTAGCGTAACAATGTAGGTCTTTTCTGTCTTACGGGCGCACGGGATGCCAGCAGCAATATCAATGTTTGGTTCAGAGACCCAAGCCAGCAAACGAATAACGTCTTCTGGTTGGAAGTTAATATCCGCATCAATAAACATCAGATCCGTTGCATCAGACTCTAGGAAGTCCTGAACTAAAAGATTACGTGCCCGTGATACCACGGAACACCCACAAATACTTCCAATCGTAATTTCAATCCCATGAGCCGGTGCTTGTTGGGCAAACCGCATTAGCGAGATGGCTTGTTTGAGTGAAACCTTGTGGTCGTAGGCAGGAATCCCAAAGAAAACTTTGCGACCTGCTAACGTGTAACCTTTTTGATTTTGCATTTTTTGGTTATCCGTAGAAAAGTACGATTGAGGTTGTGTTAGTAACGGTACCGTGTAGCGTACCGGTTTTGACCAGAATGCCTTCACCCGGCAAAGGAATGATGGTGTATCCAGCCGTACCGCTTGCGGCGGTGTTTACAGTAAGTACAACGTTGCCACCAGAACCACCTTCACGAATAACGACAGAACCGGCACTTGCACCATTTACCGCATATACGGTCTTGATACGAGTCCGATTAATATCGTTACTGGCTTGATCTTGGAAATCTCCAGTAGTTGTTAGCGGCTGCGTTGCAAATACATCATATTGCATTGTTGCCATTTTGGTTCTCCGTGTCCTGTTCGGGGAGATTAAGGCGGTCTATCAACGCCGTCATGGTGTCGATAGCCGCTTGGGAAGCAACGGCTACGTCATGTGCGTGGTTCCGTTGCTCTTCCATTTTCTTGATCTCCGATTGCAAAAACTCTTTCGTTATCTGCATTAGGCTTCGATTGCATACAAGAAGTATGCTGTACCAGCCGAATCAACGAAACGGATTTTTTGGGTAGCAGTAGTAGCCGTACCACCAATCGGGGCAACCATAGCATCTGGCAGGTTAAACAGATTGGTAATTGTTCCTGCGCCACTGTTAGTTACACGGATAAACGCAGCGTTTGACGGGATCGTGGTGGTGTTGGTCAAGTCAGAATCTACTTGCAGAGCAGCAACAGTGCCGCCCATCGTTACACCAGCCGCGCCACCTAGCGTTACCCGCAGGCCGTTAGCAGCACCAGAAATAGAACCGCCAGAGTTAACTGACAGGGAGATATGTGCGCCGTTAACTGTACCGCCAGTAGCAGCATTAGCACCGGACACAACAGAGAAAGCACGTAAAGTCTCGCCTGAACCCGTCGAGGTAAAGGCCAAACGATTGTAAGAAAGTCGTGTATCACCAGTAGTAGCCGATGTTGAGCCGTAAGAACTGGAGATGTTTTGAGCAGTAGTTACAGAAATAGGGTCGGTAGCGGTGCCACCAACAAAGCCATTTTGCGACGCCACTGGGCCGCTAAACGTGGTAATAGCCATGATAAACCTTTCGTGTTATAGCACATTGCCCATAAGTCTCTATAACGTCTGCTAGGCCAGTCGTATGGGCTAAATAAATCCTAGTACCTAAAGAATACAACAAAAGGGGGGTTTTGCAACCCCCCTCTCTCACAACATCAAGGCGATCCGGGTGAACCGAAGACGCCTAGCGGATCCGAGAATCCGAATGAATAACGCTCACGAGCCTTGTAACGAACGTTACCGGTGTCAAAGTCACCGTCCATCGACTGAGCCATCGGAGTACGAACGAAGTGCTTCAGGCCGTTAGGAACGTCAGTACACAAGAACCAAGCATCTGGATCGGTCAAGAAGTGGTTAACTGTGTAACCCTCTGGAATCGAACCATTGCTCTTCAGAGCGTTGATGTCGTTGTCAGCCGTAGCGACGCGCAGTTCCGTATCAAGAATACGGGTTGCGATAAACATCAGCGACGGAGGAACAACCAACTTACGTGGCTTTGCAGCAATCAGCAGTCCACGCTCGTCCGTCCAAGCAGCAATCTGAATAACAGCAGCCTCAAGGGAGGTCTCAGACAGGTCGGCAGGAGTTGCGGGTTCGTTGCTGTTGACGCCACCAGAGATTAGCGGATGCGTGGTACTAAACAAAGGCTGACCATCACCACCGGGGTAGTCGGTGTCAAAGCCGTTGTTCAGGATTGCAGCAGCCTTAGTCTGCTTGGTGTAAGCCATAGCACGAGCCAAAGCCTTGGTGTACCGAGCGCTGAGAGAGTCATAGAGGTTGTCCTCAATTGCCTCTTCAGTCAGGGAAAACCCTAATGCAATGGTTTCGTGGTTGTATCGAGCAGAAAATGCTTCCTGTGCGTTGTCATAAGCGATGGCAGAACCTTCGTTTTTGACAGGAGCGGCTGAGAAGCCGGACAGTTTGGTTTCTTCTTCGAAGGAACGCTCAGAGGTTTCAGTTTCGAAAATCTCTTTATGCTCTTCGCCGTAACGAGCATACTCAAGACCAAACAAAGCGTTCAGTCCCGGGAGGAGTTCCTTCAGTAGTTGTGCGCGGGAAATAGCCATTTAATATGCTCCTTATACGCCAAGGGCGTTGTAATACCGGTGCACACCAAAGTTCCATTTCACGATAACTTCCGTGTAAGAACCGGGGAAACCAGCAATTGCTGTCTCGGGAACAACGTCAATAATACGAACCGGCAAGGTCGTCGTGGTGTCAGTAGCATCATTGATGGCTACACCAGAGTTACCTGTGGTCGTAGAACCAGAGTTCTGAACCAAAGCAGCGTTACGATTAACATCAGTACGGTTTAAGTAACTGATGGTTGTTGTGCCAGTGTCACACACTGCGGCTTTAAACAAAGCATCCGGGTCATCCTGCACGTATGCAGTCATCGTGGAGTTTGTTAAGCCACCGGGGTAGAACTGACGGAAGGTCAAGCCAAATGTCGGATCGACATAGGTGCAACCAAGGAAAACACCAACTGCGGAGCCAGAGTCCGTGGTGGTCAACTTTGTCACATTACCGCCACCGTTTAGGTTAACAACGTCGCCAAAGAAAATAGCGGTTGCCTCACCTGTACCGATGGGGATCTGACGAGTAGCACCAGCAAACACCTGACCGCCGATCAAATTGATCGGAATAAGCCCATAAGGGCCTGATACGGTGGGATATGCCATTTTTTAACCTCGTTAAAAGTTTATTTACCTTTACCGAACGACGTTTTGGAAGAACGCTCTTTAAAGAGCGGCATCCTCGGGTCATTCTCTCTCATGAACGTGTTATCTACGGCTTCCATGTTGTCTCTAGCGGCCTTTGCGTAGTGCTGCTTACGCTGAGCCATAAATTCTTCAGGGATCTTGCAGAGTAACAGTCCGGCTACTTCAATGTTGTCCTTAAAACGACTATTAGGATCAACCAACATCTGGAACTTAGGCTGCTCTTCAATTCGTACAGGCTCCCACCCTTCCCGCGTTTTAGCGGAAACGTTCTTGGCGTCGGACTGTCCCATTGATGCAACCCGAATCCAACGATATTCGTACCCCGGCTGTTTGTCTGGCTCCGGTAATGCTGAAGCAGGCATCCAAGCCTTTGGGCGCTCTACGTTTGATCGGTTTTCAAGTTCGCGTGCAAGTCTATTTTCTGCCATTTTAGTTCTCCATTGTCTTCGCAAATTCCCGAGCATATTGCTCAGGGGTTAAACCCAATTTTTTCGCAATCGTCAACTGAGATTGCTTAAGCACTATCTTTTTGGAGGATGTGCTACGCGATGCCGGAGCAACCACTGTGGCAGGTTTTTCGGTGCGCGTAACGGGCTTGCCGCCCCCGTTCGTCGTTTTAATCTCTTCTTCCTCGAATTGTTCGGGGAAGCGTTTCCGTATGGTTGTGTCCACACGGTCCCAGTATTCGTCAGTACCTACAAAGCCTTTACCGTACTGTTTCTCTAATTTCTGATGCAAGCCAAGTGCAAGGCTTGTCATTTCCTCGTCTACACCAAACCACGTATTGCGCTCTTGCCACGCAAGTGTCTTTTGGTCTGGACGAGGCACTTGTACCTGTTGCTGCTGGTTACTATTTACTTCAATTTCGGGCGCTTGTAAAGAGGGTTTGTAATCTTTTATGCGCTGAAGTTTAAAATTTACTTCTGATAGTTTGGCTTGCGCCTCTACCACCTTGTCTGAATCCCCGGCCTCGTATGCCTCTTTGTAGGCACGTTTAGCCATCTCCATCTCAAGTTCTGCCGCCCCTCTGGCTGTATCGAGGAAGGATTTTTCCCCCTCAGTCAACCTAGATTTCAGGCGTTTATTCTCCTCAAGGGCGTTTCTAGCAAAGGCTAAAGCCTCTTCACGCTCCCTTGCGGCTTCATCTTTGGCCCGGCGCTCGTCGTGCCAAACCTTTTTCATCTGCTTCAGACGAATTTTTACTTTGTCAGAGTAGTCCTCTAACTCGTCTGCCTCTAATTCTTGGACAATTTCCTTGGGGAGCGGCGTTCTATTACGGTCTTCCTCTGGCGTGTCATCCTGAATTTCGATGTCAACTTCGGGTTTTCCCTTAGCCTCTACTTCTTTTTCTACGGGTTTACCCTTATCGTCACCTTCTACTTCAAACTCAAAGTCGTCTTTCTTCTGCTCTTCAGCCATGTTTTTACTCCTATTTGCGGCTGATTCCACGGGGGTCTTCAACCACTCCCTCGACAGAATCATCGTTGATGATGCGGAACTCACGACCATGAATCTTTAGCCGCGTACCTGCGTGGGGGCGCACGAGAATAAAGTCCCCTTCCCTACACCAAGGCCCACTTGGGAACCTCGCGGCGTCCTTATAGCAATCTGGCCCCATCTTTACGACAAAAAGGACTGTAGTTAGCAGTTCTTCATGCTGGAGAGTTAGGTCAGATTTAAGAATCCCGCTTTCGTACTGCTCTTCGATGTTAGGAATTCCACACAAAATGCGGTATCCCGAGGGATCCGGTAACTGCTTGGCTTTTCTATCGTCAGTGTCGGGTAGTACTGTTGCCTCGTTTGGGTCATCGGGGTTTGTGCCGATTAATAGTTCACTCATCAGAGTCTTCCATCCTTTCTTTTGTTTCAATAAGAATATTGTTTGCGATCAAAAGTCCACGGTAAATACCACAAGCGTATTGATACGCCCCAAAATCTTTGGCATTACCTAGAACGGTGTCGTTTTCAATTACTTTCATTTCCTCTCGTATCTTGTCTGAAAGATACTTAAGTAGGTCATTACTCATTCATTGCCTTTCTTTGGTGGTTTGGAACCTTGCGCCCTTTGTTGAGCGATTTGTGAGCCGAGTCTTATACCTTCTAACTCCATCTTGGCATCTAGGTCGGCTTTATCTTTTGCGGTCTTAGCACCAACTTGCATACCTGCAATCTCTTTCTGTGCCTCAATCCGTTGTTTCTCAATCTCAAGTTGGTCTGCCTTTGCGGCGGCATCCAACTGATCTTTAGTGGACTTGCGTTGCAGTTCGGCCTGTTTGAGAGCCAATTCTGCTTGTTGCATCTGCACGATTGGGTCTTGTGCGACCTGTTGTGCCTGCTGCTGTGCTGCCTCGGCTTGGTTGCGTGCGAGAAGTTTTTGCGCTCCTGCTGCTGCCAAACGAGAAATCTGTACTTCCATATCCTCCGACATATCTTGGTCTGGCGCCGGATAGGGTACGCCAAGTTGCTCTTCCAACTGACGACGGTACTCAAAGGCCACGTGTTCTTGAATGTGCGCAGCCATTGCAGCCATCATCTGATTAGCCATCGGTGACTGACCAACCATTTGACGAATTTTTGGATCTTGCATAGCAGACATATGGACAACGATATGCGCCTCGTGGTCTTGGTAAATAAATGCCTTGACCGGCTTGCCAGTAAGAATGTCCATGTTCTCAGAGACTGGATCGCGTGGCTTCTCGTCGTCTTCCATCGGTACTAACTTAGAAGCGTTCTTGATCCCAAGGACCTCAAGCATCTGCCGATGTAGGTATGGCAAGTCATATAACTGAGGAGCCTGCTGGGCCAACTGCATCACTGCTTGATATTGGACAACCTTCTGCGACATGGTTGCCGCGTTGGGGTCACTTACAGGGATAACGTAGACCTGATCGTAGTCCGACTTCTTAGCCCGTGGTGGGCCTTCTACCGGTTCATACGAGTAATCCTCGGGGGTGTAGTCGCGGATAATCGTTTTAAGGAGTTTGAACTCCTGCTTCATGCTGTAGTGAATCCGCGCTTGGACAGCGCTCATCACTTTTAACGTCCGCTCTAATATAGCCAACGTCGTCCCTACAGGGGACTGAGCACTCATGTCGGATACCTTCAGATCTGCTGCACTAGCAAATCTACGACCTTCTTCAACTATGGTGCCCAGTAGACTGTACAACACCTGCGACGGCTCCTTGTATGGGAGCGTCATGATGTTATCTTTGATCGTGCCGGAGGCTACATCTACATCTCGGAATTCTGCCGGAGAAATCGGCGTGTCATCACCCTTAACCCGAAGACCTTTTGTTTTGAATCCTCCGGGGAGATTCGAGAGAGTACCTGCGTCAACAAGTTGGCGAATAATAGAAGTGCCAGACTTAGCAAAAGCGCCAATAAGATGAATGAGACCAAAAGCGTAGAAACCAAATCCCGGGATGTATGAATAATGGACAAAATGATTGCGCTTTTGCTTAGTATCATCATCTGGGTTCCAATTCCGGCGGATTGCTAGGACTGTTTGCGTACCTTTTTCAATAGTAACAACGTAAGGCAGAGCAATGCCCGTCGGCTCCCCATCGTCGTCTTTGTCCTCGTATCCGGGTAGATCGAGGTCAACGTGCATCTCAAGTATCTTGTATCGGTCATCAGATGAGGCACGGAAGCCCATCTTCTCAGCGATTTTCTTTTCAACCTCGTCGAATGCTTCAACTGGATCACCAAGTTCTACATCTGCATAAAAACCTGCTACCTGTAACCTGCGCAGTTCATTTTCCGTCTTACGCATCACGTGGGTTACACGCTCGGCGTTCTCTAAATTAGACGCCCCATACGGAACCACAACGTCCTCAGCAGGTACAAACAGAGATACTTGACGCTCAAGATAGGGGTCGTAATAAACTTTCTTGAACGCATTACCAGCCAGACCCAAGCCCCACAACATCCGCTCGTGCTCAGGCCGATACTCGACCATCACATCGGTTAGTTGATAGTTCATGTCATCTTTTACACGGAGGGCTGCTTCTCTCTTCTCTGGTGTCTCTTTACCAATAATCTGAGTCTTGACCGGCCCCTGCGCTGGGAAGGTCTCCATGATCGTCTCGGCTTGGAACTTGACGAGAGCCTCACTTAATAGCGGGTGGTGCACACCACAAGCCCCGGGCCAAGGCTCGGTGCGATCCTCAATCTTCATGCCCAGCAACTCTAGGCCATCTACGTATGTCTGCATCCAGTCCTTGCGACTCGATGTATCTTCTTCAAACTCGCCAATTAGATCACCGCATAACTGCGTTAACTCTTCCTCGTCCATCTCTTCAGCGAGGTTGGCGTTGAAATCGTCTTCAACTTCTACTTCCTCAATCTCCAGTATGGGCTTACCGTCGATGCCAATACTTACCCGTTCGGGATCTTCTATCTCAATTTCAATATCAGGCTCCATTTCTTGCCCGAGCAGTAAATTTTCATCCAACCCCATCGGGGCTTGTCCTATTGCTTTGTCAATTGCCATATTCTGTCCTTATCTAAACGCTGGGCCTGTAATCCAAAGGGTCGCAGACCTACGAATACCTTTTGTAACCGAAGTTACGCGGTGTGGATAAAACGAAGGAAACGCAATTACAGATCCTTTTTTAAGCGGAATGACTTCCTCTTTAATCTGCAACTCACCACCTTCAAATTCTTGGGGGTCATTTAACAAACAAATTGCCGTAATTTTTCGATCCAATGGTTGCCCAGAAAGAAGAAATGTATCTATATGCCAATTGTAATGCTGCCCATCTTCATATTCGGCATACTGAATCTGTTGAAAGGATTCCACATCTAAGTTCCAATCATGGAACTTATTTGCCTGTAGCCCAATGTGGTACATAACTCCAGTCATCCAGTGGTTCTCTTCTATAAAACGAATCGTTGTATTTCTAATCTTATGGTTTATTAAGGTATTGTCTTTTATACCCGCATCCATAGGACTAACCGTCACAAAATCCTTAACCGCCAAATCACACAATATCTCGGGTATCCCAACCAACATTAGTAGTACCCCTCAAACTTCCGCCTAAACGAAGGTAATTCATCTTCTTCGTCTAACAGGGTACGGATATACCCACCCTTGCGAAATCTCATCAACGCGAGGGATACAGAGTCAACATAGTCATCATGCTCCCCGGCAGGAAAACTTGCAACCTCCTCGATTACTTCCTCCGCCCAGTGTGTGTTCGGTGCCCACACTCTACCACTTGCAAATATGTCTGACACGGCGTTAAGTCTTGAAATTTTATCGTTACCTTTACTTGGAGTGAACTCCTGAACAGGAATTCCCATTGCCCGCATCTCGTAAATCAGGGGCGCCCCAGAGGCTTTCTTCTCAATAATTACGCTGTCTGGCTCCCACTCTTTATATTGGTCAATAGCCGTCTGCTTCAGTTTTGGGAACTCCATACGCTCCCGAAAAGCGTTCAAAAGTATGATGTTTGCCTGCATCAGCCCCGTTTCATCCGGGTGATAAAAGACCCCCCAGTGGGTTAAGGCTGAATAGTCTGCCCGGTTGTTCTTCTCAAAGGCCGTATCCCACGACATCAGGGTAAATTCACAGCCCGGCGCCTCGTCATCCTCCCAAATCTGCCACCATTCGCGTTTTACAATGGCTGTGGAGTCACTTGTAGGCTGCTGCTGGTACTGAGCCATCCACTTGCCGTGGGGTAGTTCCTTTTGGAGGGCTTCTAACTCTTTTCTAGGCCAGAACTGAGGCCACAACGGCTTGCCGCTGGGCAAAATCGCCGGAAATTCGATGACTTCCCACTCCTCACCCGACCTTTGGCTTGCTGCCTTGAGCACTTGACCCGTCAGATCCTTTTTACTCCACCGAGTCATCACAACTATGATCGCTCCACCCGGCTGAAGACGCTGCCGAGGGCCTGATGTGTACCACTCGTAGGTCTTATCGTAGATTTCTGGGTTTACTTCCGCCTGCGCAGCCTCTTGCTCAGAGTGCGGATCGTCGATAATAAGGATGTCGGCACCTTTACCCGTAACAGCACCACCGACACCGATAGCAAAATAGTCTCCACCCTTGTTAGTCGCCCACCTGCCAGCAGCCTTAGAGTCTGTTTGTAGGCCAACCCCCGGGAAAATCTCTCTATACGTGTCCTGATCGACAAGATTTCGCACCTTTCGTCCAAATCCCACAGCCAATTCGGCAGTGTGGCTGGTCTGAATGACCTTTTTGTTAGGGAATTTACCTAGAAACCAAGCCGGGAGCAGGTAGGAAGCAAACTCAGACTTGGTGTGCCGGGGTGGCATATTGATAATCAGCCGCTTTATCTTCCCCTCAGCCACCCGCTCGAACGCCTCAGCCATCTTGGCGTGGTGCGCCCCATGTATAAACGAAGGCCAGACCTTACGGACAAATGCCATAAAGGACTTCTGTGCCTGTTCCGCGCTCTTGCGCTCTTCTAACTCCTCAACCAACTCATAAATCTTGGCTTTTACACTGAGAGGCAGTTGGTTTAGGGTGCTCTTGTTATTGAGGAGTGCTTGCAGGCGGTTCTGATTCACCGTCGCCCTCCTTATCTTTTAGCCCCAGCAGGGCGTCCAACTCATCGTCGTCGGGGATTATGTTCTCGTCTGGCTTGACCTCTTTTACCTCAACATCTTGTATGTCGTCTTTTACTGCTTGTTCCACAGGACCCATGTAGCGTTCCAACAAAGAACCAAGTTCCTTCTCAATTTCCTCTATGGGCTTTTGTTTCACGGTCACTTCGATCTGGTCAGTAAAGAGTTGTACCCCCTTACGCTTACCCAGCAATTCCAGCGCCTTGAGCCTAACCTTGGCATCCTCGTTTTCTGTCTCTTCTAACAATTTATTTGTTACAAGATTTTGGATCTTACGGTTGACTTCCAGAAACTCGTGGTCGTAATGATCCAGCAGGGCTTCTAGTTTTAGGATGGCACCGGGAGGTGTTTTAGATGGTACGAAGTTGCCCGTGGTCGCTATCTGGTGGGCTACAACAGAGTCTTCCTCATCGGCTTTTACATTGGCACCGGAGTCTATGAGTTCTAGGATAGTGGCGCAAGCGGCTTTGGCTCGCTCACGAAAACCTTCTGCCTCCTCTGGCGTTACGTCAAAGGGCAGTGGTATCCCAACTTCGGGTGTTACAACTATCGGCACGGTGTAAGAAGTCCTTTTGTCGGTTCTTCAGTTGTGCGGAACTTACTAGATAGATTTTGTTTTGTCAAGAGTGTGGGGGACTTGGAAAACCTCCATCGTCAAAGAGGCGCCCCCACGAAAAAAATTATATACCCCCCGGGGGGCATGGATCCAAAAAGACAAGGGGGGTGTTTTCCATAATCAGGTCAGTTAGTTTTACTTTTACATTGAGTTGGGGGGAGGGGGTATCTAATGTGCAAAACACGCAGTACAGGGGCGGGCGGGTCCCATATATGCCATTTGGGGGGTAGGGGGGCGGTGGGGGTCGCGGCGGCTCAAGTCTGACATGAGCGGGTCATATCCCATAAACCTATGATATAGTGGAGTCTGTCGTAGCAATCACGCAACGGCATAACTAAACGGAGATTCAAATGACGACAAAGTCAAAAGCAGTTAAAGCAGTAAAGCCCTACACCGCTACACCCGCCCATGTCGCGCTTGCTAAGACCTGCGGCGAAGCATTGAATACTGCGGGTTCCGCTAAAGAGCGCGCTCATGACGCGGCGGCTAAACTCCACGCGGCGAAAGCGGAAGTGGGCGCGAAGGGTAAATGCCCGCTTGCAATCGCTTTTATTGATGCTCGCTTTCCCAAAGGGTTAAATGCCAAAGGGAAAAAGGTTAGCGCCGGAACCGTGGACACCGTGCTTGGGGAGTTTCGCAAGGCAGTTAAAAGCGGCAAGGGTTACGACGAAAACGCCGCCCGCAAGGCAGGAAAGAAAAAGGGCGCCAAGCAATCAGGCGGCGCGATTATGATCGCGTTATCTCCTGCGGATACGGCGGAGGCGGCGGCGGGTAAACTGCGCAAGGGTTTTGAGAAAATGCGGGCGGCGAATGACGCGCTCGCGGAGATCGCGGCTTACCTAGTCGATGCATTAGATGATGCGGGATTCCCCGAATCAGAATAACCAGCACCACTTCAGACCC
>Ga0315902_10006001_pt1 | contig 16976 bp, 15 predicted proteins | sample LakEriMetagenome_9_FD_203523 | JGI IMG/M metagenome (GOLD analysis project Ga0315902, IMG submission 203523) | Freshwater fungal communities from buoy surface, Lake Erie, Ohio, United States - Buoy 12 MA117 | ecosystem: Environmental > Aquatic > Freshwater > Lake > Lake biofilm | place: USA...
CCGCCCCAGACCCGGACAAGCTGTCGTCAGCTTGAGCACGCCCGCTGTGAGTTTGATGTTTTTTACGCAGTTCCCCGAACTTCAGGAAGCTGATATTTCCTGTCCAGTTATTGCGGGGGACGCTACAAAGCGAGGCATTGCAAGAGTCCTCGAAAAAGTCTAGCTAAGGCTGTGACTTCCACGGAAACACGACAAGACGGAGATGAGGCTCGCCTTTGGATGGCGGCGCTTTTCATATCCTTTTTGCTCAATGGCCTGCTGCTAGCGGGTATCACCCTTGAGGTCATTAGCTCAGAAATTAAGAAAAAAATTACGCTCCCGGCAATTGCTGAACAATCCATTGTCACGATTTCTCCAGATATGTTTGAGGTTGAGCCAGTGGTGGAAAATCCTAAACCCGAAGAATCTAAATCCGTTCGGACTTCTGACGATCAGGTCAGCCCGGTAGTTCCTGAAAGCCGTCGTTACATTGGTGAGCGCAATACCCAGGCAACGAGTGATCGCAATCCGACCCGTGATGATGTGACGATGCCATCACAAGCGGGTCGTGAAACCCGACTCAAGGAAGAAATCGAAACCACGGAAAGTCGATATCAAGATGGAAGGTTGGATGTTCCAAACCAAGCGGCACAACCAAGCCCACCTGCAACGACACCTACTGAAATCCAAGATCCTACTACGCCTCCGGTTGAAACTACAAAAGGAGAAAAACAGCCTGATCCGGGTGATGCTCAAATTTCCCAAAACGCTATACGTGAAAAACTGTTAGATGGTCCGAATATCAAGGAAAAAGAAGTTCCTAAATCTGATGTGCAAGAAAACATCAAGCCGCGTGATGAGAAGAAAACTCAGAACGGCGATCCTCAGGATGTGGTGTTGAAAAAACCCATTCAGGACCCAACGTCAGCTAAGAAGCCGTCATCTGCTACATCAAATGATCCGGTGTTTCGCGGAAATCAGTCCAAGACAGCCATTCACGGTAGTATCTCACGCACTGGACGCAGCGCACTGGATGTGGTGGACACACCGTTGGGGCGCTACCATGCGATAATCAGTCGAGCTGTCGAGCTGGAATGGCAACGCAATTGCGTGAGACGGCGCGATTTCATCGTGCCTGGTTATTTAACAGCAAGGTTTTTTCTTGATGCGCAAGGTCGGGTGACGAGTGTGAATCTGGTCGGCGAAACCAAAAGCGACAATCTTCAGGAAATTCAAAAAGGTTTCACATTGGATTCGATCCGCGCAGCTGAGATACCGCCGATGCCTGCGGATGTTCGAAAAGAAATGGATGGCGATTCTCTCGAACTTATTTTCAACTTTTACTTCTAACAAATAAAATTACATGGATTACTTAGCGATTTCATTTACCGAGGCCCTTCTGAAATTTTTCAAAGATGGTGGAGTTTTTATTTATCCGCTTCTAGCATGCTCTATTGCGGGGATAGCGGCGATCGTATTCAAATTTCTATCGCTCTCTCGCGCGCGTATCGTGCCAGGTCCGCTTGAGACTATCCTTGATAACGCCACTGCATTAAAACAAGTGACTGAAGAGATTGAAAAGTATCCGAGCGCGCTTTCACGTTTGGCTGCGGTGGCCATTAAAAATAAGGATAAAGACGCCACCAAGTTCAACCAAGCCGTTGAGGCAATGGCTCGCGAAGAGGCGGTGAAAATGCATGCAGGCATTGGTTTGTTGGATGTGGTGATTACCATTGCACCACTTTTGGGTTTGCTTGGAACCGCCTCCGGTCTTGTCACCATTTTCCAAGGACTAGGCGAAACCACCGACTACCTAGCCATCGCGCGTGGTATTGCAGAAGCACTCAGCACCACGATCTTCGGTCTCGTCATTGCAGTTCCTTGTGTCATCGCGCACAGCTATTTCATGCGACGCATCGAACAGCTCACCGCCCGCATGGAATCCATACTCACGGGCTTCACATCGATCTGCGCGAATTTAAAGTGATTCTCCGACCATGAATTTTTACCGTATCCAACGTAAAACCGCTCAGGTTCCTATCGTTTCGTTGATCGATATTCTGTTCATCTTGTTGGTGTTTTTCATTGTCACGATGACGTTCAAAAAACCACGCGAGGTTTTGCAAATTGAGCTGCCCACGGTGAAGGAAATTGCCACTGGCAAAGTCGCCGATACGCGTTCAGTGATTGCGGTAGATGTATCCGGAAACATCACGCTCGATGCTTTGCCGGTGCCTGAAGGATTGTTGGGTTCGTATCTGACCGCATTCCAGAATCAAAATCCCGGACGCAAACTTGAACTGGAGGCGGATCGTCGTCTACCGCTGGAGCGCTTGTTGCAGGTTTGGGATGCGTTAAGTAAAGCGGGGATAAAAATCAACGAAGTTCCTGCGCGGATTAAAGCGGGTGGGGAGTAGGGGTTAAGTTGAAAGTTAGAGGTTATTGGTTACTAGGGGAGCTTTGTGCTCGTTGCGGTTATTTTTCTACGATTGTAGAAAAATCGCCTTCGCCACCGTTTTCCTTTCCCTCTCGCTTTTTGATGACCTAGTCTCTTCTCAGCATGACACCCGAACTCCGAGAACTCTTCACTTTTCTCTCTTTTCCCAGCGTATCGACCGATTCCAAGCATCGGCAGGATGTCCGCGATTGTGCGGAATGGATTGTTAGAAAACTTTCCGCGATGCAGCTCACCACCGAGCTTCATGAGACTCCGGGTCATCCAATTGTCATCGCGAGAAACAAACATCAGGCGGATAGAAAAACCGTTCTAATTTACGGTCACTACGATGTCCAACCAGCCGATCCATTAGAGCTCTGGCAGTCGCCACCATTTTCTCCTGAAATTCGCGACGGTAGAATCTGGGCGCGCGGTGCGACCGATAACAAAGGCCAAATGCTCGCTCACATCCTCGGTGTCGCAAAAACTCTCGAAGCAAAGGGCGAACTTCCCGTGAACCTGATTTTCCTCTTCGAAGGCGAAGAAGAAATCGGATCTCCCAACCTCGCACCGTTTCTCAAAAAGCATCGCGACGATTTGAAATGCGACATCATCGCGATTTCCGATACGGGAATGGTCGCACCTAATACCGGAACCCTCGGCTACGGCTTGCGCGGAATCACTTGTGCGGAAGTGAAAATCATCGGACCTGTTAGAGATTTGCATTCTGGAATTTTCGGTGGCGCGATTGCTAACCCTGCCACCGCCATCGCTCGCCTCGTTGCTTCCTTACACGATTCAGATGGCAAGGTCGCCATTGAAGGTTTCTACGACGAAGTTCGTCCGCTTGAAGCATGGGAACGTGAAATGTGGGCGAAAGTTCCAGGGCTTTCCGATGAGGATTATTTGAAGGTGACTGGTTCGCCCGCGTCCTTTGGTGAGCCAGGATACAGCTCAGCCGAACGTGTTTTTGCCCGTCCGACTGCAGAGGTCAACGGCATTGGTAGCGGCTACCAAGGCGAGGGTTCGAAGACGGTCATTCCTTCAGAGGCTTTCGTGAAATTTTCATTCCGACTCGTTCCCGATCAAGACCCACAGATCATTTTGCAACGTCTCAGAGTTCACTTAGAAAAACACTGCCCACCAGGCGTGAAACTCGTCGTTGAAGATGGTCACGATGGCAAACCCTACGCCTGCGATCCTCATTCCGATTTCGGCAAAGCCGCCCAACGCGCCTTGAAACGCACCTTCCCCGGTGAGCCCATGTTGATTCGCGAAGGTGGTTCGATTCCTATCGTCCAAGCCTTCCGAGAAATTCTTAACGTCGATACCCTGCTTCTCGGACTCGCTCTTTCCGATGCGCAAATCCATTCGCCCAACGAAAATTTCCCTATTGAAAATTTTGAAGCAGGAATTCGACTCAATCAGGCCTTACTTGAGGAGTTAGCGAAGTAGGTTGCGCCGCAGGCTTTGGACTGCTGGGATTCTTCCCAGCTTTTACGTGCAGCTTTGATCCTCTCAGCGATAGGTAATACGGGATTGATCCGTACAAACGAGATCACCCAAAAAGCTGCGGATCACCGCAGCAGTCCAAAGCCTCCGGCGGTCTGAAAATGGGAGCCTACTTCTTCTCCCCCACGATTTCTTTGACCTTGCCTTTGATGGCTTCTGCCCAGATGTCGAAGCCTTTTGGAGCGAGGTGCAAGTGGTCATGCATGACCTCTTTGCTGATGGTGCCGTCGGCTTCCAAAAATTTGGCGCTGATGTCCATGTATTCGACGTTTCCGCCTGCGAACTTCGAGATCAGTTTGTTCACTTCCATTCTCTTCTCACGACCTGGATTGGGTTTTTCACCAAGAGGTAATAGACTCAGCAGGAGAATCTTGGCCTGTGGTTGTTTGGATTGGATCAAATCGAGCACCGCTTTGACTCCTGCCGCGGCATTAGCCGGATCGGCGTCTTTTGCCCACATGTTGTTGGTGCCGATCAAGACGACAAACATCTTCGCCTTGTAGCCTTCCAAGTCACCGTTCTGCAGACGAAATAGAGCGTGTTGAGTTTGGTCGCCGCCGATGCCCATGTTGATCGCATTGTAGCCACCCCAGTGCTTGGTCCAGCTTTCACTTCCTCTCCAACGCGCAGTGATCGAGTCGCCGACAAAAACCAAATCGATTTTCCCCTCCATTTTTGTCATGTCGTCATCGATCCTTTTGCACTGTCCATTCCACCATGCCTCACCATTGGTTTTGGCTGCGATAGGGGTGGTGCTTTCCAATTCGGCGGCATGGACGGCGAAGCCGGCGATAATAGTCAGCGCGATGATGCTGAGACGAGTGTGTAATGATTTCATATAGGTTTATTGGATTGGGTGATTGGAAAGAAAGTCAGGGTTTGAAAACGCGTCACATTGAGTGAAATTGAGAGGGGGTGGAAAGGGAAAAAGCGTGCAGAAGGTGTTCGATTATTGGATAGCTCGGGCAGGGAGAATTGAAGGTTAAATACGATGCTTCACGTTAATTTCTTGGGCTGAGCTCCTCCTGTTTTTACCAATAAATGGCTTTTATTCCATATTCTATAAGCTTTCTAGCTTTGCGGAAAATTTCCGAAAATAATCCTTGAAAAGACCGCGCTTAATTCCTACTAGTTTGTCTCCTTTCAAATGAACCTTTCCAAAAAAGCTGAATATGCCCTCCGCGCTACGATCCATCTGGGGATCGCGAGCGAGATCGGATTGCACACGATTTCCGCCATCGATCTCGCGGAGGTGAATCGACTGCCGGTGAAATTCGTCGAGCGCATTCTCAATGAACTTCGCGAGGCTGGAATCGTGGATGCCAAACGGGGAAAATCTGGAGGCTATTTTCTCGCGAAACCTGCGAATCAAATCGGTATCGGTGAAATTGTCCGTTTGATGGATGGCCGCCTCGCACCGATTTGCTGTGCATCGGAAAATGCCTATCAGCGCTGCAGCTGTCCCGACGAGGAGCATTGCGGCCTGCGCATGGTCATGATCGATGTGCGCAACGCGATCGCCAATATTCTCGACCGCTACACCATCGCCAACGTCGTCGAAGTCACGCTGCGCAAACTTCGTCGAGACGGCTTACCACATCCTTTCGCCTCACTGATTGCCGAAAATGAAGCTCCCGTGAGCCACAAACGCAAAGCGGATCCTGCAGATGGATTTCTTGCAAGCCTTTCACAAATCGCTCTCTCCACTCCGGAGAAATAACCAGTCAACGCCATGTCCACCCCAACAACCAATTCCAAACAGAACGAAACTTCTGCATCCAACAACGAATGGATGGATGTCGTGTTGAGCAAGATCCAAAATCTCCGCTTCGGCTCAGTGCAGATCACGGTCCACGAAGGCCGGGTCACACTCGTCGAAAGCATTGAAAAAACCCGATTCACATCGGACTCAAAATCGAAGCCTCATTAGGTCGTAAAGATCTACCACCTTATCAAGCGACCCTTACCTGGGAGCCTTCAAATTAGCTGCGAAAGCGTACCGTAACACCGGCCGCAGTCGCTTTGCAGAAATTCATGAAAGCACCCAAATTATTATTTTTATCAAGCATTCTAGCCACTCTGGTTATCATCGCGTCATGCGGTGGGAAATCCGGTAGTGAAAAATCGATCGAATTACTCAACGTTTCATACGATCCCACTCGGGAATTTTACGTCGACGTCAATCGGGTCTTCGCTGCGGACTGGAAAAAACAAACCGGACAGGAATTAACCATCCAGCAATCGCATGGAGGATCGGGAAAACAAGCCCGCTCCGTGATAGACGGTTTGGAAGCCGATGTCGTCACGCTCGCGCTCGCTGGAGATATCGATGTGTTGGAATCCGAAGCGAAACTGCTTCCGAAAGATTGGCAAACGAAACTTCCCGATAACAGTTCCCCATACACTTCGACCATCGTGTTCGTGGTGCGCAAAGGAAACCCGAAAGGCGTGAAAGATTGGGGCGATCTGGTCAACCCCGGTGTCGGCGTCATCACTCCGAACCCGAAAACCTCCGGCGGAGCACGTTGGAACTACCTCGCGGCATGGGCTTGGGCGGATAAGGAATTCGCAAAAGACGAGAGCAAGGTGCTCGATTACATGAAGCGTCTGTTCAAAAATGTTCCCGTGCTCGACACCGGAGCGCGCGGCTCAACCACGACCTTCGCACAACGCGGCATCGGCGATGTGTTTCTCTCATGGGAAAACGAAGCCTACCTGATCGAAAAGGAGTTTCCGGGTAAAACAGAGATCATCTATCCGTCAATCAGCATCCTCGCCGAGCCACCGGTGGCGGTTGTGGAAAAAAACGCGAAAAAGCACGGCACTTATGAGGTTTCTGAAGCCTATCTGAAATTCCTCTATACCGATGAAGCGCAGATTCTTGCAGGCAATCATTTCTACCGCCCACGCAATCCGGAAATCGCCAAGCAGTTCGTCGACAAACTTCCGGCATTGCCGCTGGTGACGATTGATGCCGACTTCGGTGGTTGGGCGACAGCTCAGAAAAATCATTTCGCCGACGGCGGAACATTCGATCGGATTTATCAACGCTAACATCTTTTTTAAATGTCCAAACGACGTGTCATTCCCGGCTTCGGTATGAGCCTTGGCTTTTCCATCACATGGCTGAGTCTCATCATTCTCATTCCACTGGCAGCCTTGTTCATCAAGGCTGCTGGTCTGGGATGGGAAGAGTGGCGCGAGCTGTTAGGTTCACCTCAGGTGATCGCTGCGGCGAAACTCACCTTCGGAGCAAGCGCTGCAGCTGCAACTGTCAGCGCTGTGCTAGGACTGTTGGTGACATGGGTGCTGGTGCGTTACGAGTTTCCGGGTCGAAGATTGTTAGATGCGATGATCGATCTGCCCTTCGCTCTGCCGACTGCCGTTGCAGGGATCACGCTCTGTGCAATCTATGCGCCGAACGGTTGGCTGGGTGAGATTCTCGCGAGCTTGGGAATTCAAGCGGCGTATAACTGGCTTGGAGTTTTCATCGCGCTCACCTTCATCGGCTTTCCATTTGTCGTGCGCACCTTGCAACCGGTGATGGCGGATATGGGAAAAGAAATCGAAGAAGCGGCCGCCACACTCGGAGCGGGGCGGTGGACGGTATTTCGGCGTGTGGTGTTTCCGTTATTGGTTCCGGCGCTGATCACGGGATTCACTTTGGCGTTCGCCCGCGCCATCGGGGAATACGGCTCGGTGATTTTCATTTCAGGAAACCTGCCAATGAAAACCGAAATCCTGCCGCACCTCATCATCATCCAGCTTGAACAATACAACTACGAGGCCGCAGCTGCCATCGCTACCGGCATGCTGGTCGTATCGTTTTCCCTACTCTTTCTCATCAATCTTCTTCAACGCCGGATCGACTGGCAAAACCGCTGATACCTCATGTCTGTTAGAAATGTCACCGCCGAATCCGCACCCGTCCGCTGGCTTCTTATATCCGCTGCCATTGGCGTGCTCGGCTTGTTTTTGCTGCTGCCGTTGGCTGCTGTATTTGTCGAAGCTCTGAGAAAAGGCTGGGAGGTGTTTCTCGCTTCACTGCATGACGAGGCCGCGCTCTCCGCTGTGAAGCTGACCCTGATGGCCGCGCTGGTTTCGGTTCCGCTCAACACGCTGTTCGGCATCTCTGCCGCATGGGCGATCACGAAGTTTCGCTTCAAAGGTCGTTCACTACTGCTCGCATTGATCGATCTGCCGTTTGCGGTTTCTCCCGTCATCGCCGGTCTGGTGTTCGTGTTGTTGTTTGGAGCGAAAGGTTGGTTCGGTCCGTGGCTATCAGAACACGATATCAAAATCATCTTCGCGTTTCCTGGAATTATCATCGCAACGATTTTCATCACGTTTCCCTTCGTTGCTCGTGAATTAATTCCGCTGATGGAAAGCCAAGGCAGCGATCAAGAAGAGGCTGCTGTCACACTCGGCGCGCGTGGCTGGCAGATTTTCTGGCGTGTGACCTTGCCCAATATCAAGTGGGGTTTGCTTTATGGCGTGCTGCTTTGCAATGCCCGTGCGATGGGTGAATTCGGCGCGGTATCTGTTGTTTCAGGCCATATCCGTGGCAAGACCAACACGCTGCCGTTACACATCGAAGTGCTCTACAACGAATACCAGTTCAGTGCGGCGTTTGCCTGCGCTACGTTGCTCGCTTTGCTCGCGTTGTTCACTCTCGGAATCAAAAGCGTCGTTGAACAACTCTCCGGTCACTCTTCCTCTGCCAAACATTGATTTCAGTTTTTCAGCACTTCGAATTTCAGCTCTTACCTTTTATGTCCATATCCATTCAATCCATTCGCAAGACCTTCGGTTCCTACACCGCTTTGGAAGATATTTCCCTAGAAATTCCCAATGGTTCGCTGACCGCGTTGTTAGGTCCTTCCGGCTCGGGGAAAACCACGCTACTCCGTATTGTTGCAGGTCTGGAGTTCGCCGATCCCGGTTCGGGAAAGATTCTTTTTCATGGCGAAGATGTCAGTGAAATCTCCACTGGAAAGCGCGGAGTGGGTTTTGTGTTCCAGCACTATGCCTTGTTCCGCCACATGACGGTCGCTGAAAACATCGCCTTCGGACTCAGTGTGTTGCCTAGTGGCAAGCGTCCGTCGAAACATGAGATCCGCGATCGGGTCAAGGAACTGCTTGGTCTGGTCAAACTCGAAGGCTTGGACAAACGCCGTCCTCACGAGCTCTCTGGTGGGCAACGCCAGCGCGTCGCGCTCGCCCGCGCGCTTGCGATCCGGCCCAAGGTTCTTCTGTTAGACGAGCCGTTCGGTGCACTCGACGCTCAAGTCCGCAAAGACCTGCGTCGTTGGCTCAGACAGTTTCATGATGAAATCGGTCTGACCACGATCTTCGTGACTCACGATCAGGAAGAAGCTCTCGAACTCGCCGATGAAGTCGTGGTGATGAGAAACGCGAGGATCGAACAAATCGGTTCACCTCAGGCGGTCTATGATACCCCGCGCAGCCCTTTCGTTTATGAGTTTCTTGGTAACGTCAACAAGCTCACCGATACCAGCGGATCCCATCAATACATCCGACCTCACGAAGTCGAAATTCGCTTTGCTGCGGAATGCGATCCGTCGACCGATGAACTCGGCACAATCCAACATCTGTTTTCAGCAGGGCCCGTCGCCAGCCTTAGCATCCGTCTTGATAACGGTTCATTTCTGGATGTCGAAATCTCGCGAAAAATCCTCGATGAAATGTGCTTGGATCAGAAAGACCGAATCGCCGTGAAAGTGCGGTCTTAATGCGGTAGATTGATGCCTATGTTTTCTTGATACCTCGGCTTTGCGTAATACGCTGATGCCATGAAATGTCTCACCCAAGACGGTTTTGAAATTCATCGCAGTGTTTTCTCTGCGGTTGAAATCGAAGCATTGCGGGAAGAAGCGGATCGGGTTGCGGGTGAAGCTGGGTCGGCTTGTGTTCGGAATCTAAATGCGCGCTCGGAGCTTTTTCGTGAATTATCGAACTCACCCAAGCTCAGAGAAATCTTCCCCAAGGCACTATACTTAACGGTTCGCTCCTTACTGTTTGATAAAACGCCACAAGAGAACTGGCCGGTGGCGTGGCATCAGGATCTGACGATTGCGACGAAAGCGGAAATTTCATGCGAAGGCTATGGGCCATGGAGTGTGAAAGACGGGGTTACTCATGCGCACGCGCCGACTGGACTTTTGCAGCAAATGGTCACGGCGCGCATCCACCTCGATCCCACTCATGAGGAAAACGGCGCGCTGATGGTTGTTCCAGCCTCGCACTTGCTCGGGAAAATTCCCGCAGCATCCATTCCGGATCTCATGATGAAACCAGCCTTTAACTGCGTCTGTGAGCCGGGAGATGTCCTGCTGATGTCACCTTTGTTACTTCATTCCTCCCACCGCAGCACCAAACCCAGCCGGAGACGCATCCTACATTTCGAATACGCCCCACCCAACGCCCTCGATCCACGCCTTGCATGGCATGATGCCTGATTTTAGGGGGATTTTCCCTCCCTCCCTCATTCATGCCTTGGCGGTTCAAAATTCGCACTCTATCTTCGCCCCGCAACACCCAATCTTCCACTGACTTGTCCGCCATAGCTTTATGCGACGGCGGATCACTTTCCACTTCTACCCATGTCCGAAACTCCCAAATCCGATTTCATCCGAGATATCATTGCCGAAGATCTTGCCTCGGGGAAACACCAGACCACGATCACTCGTTTCCCGCCAGAGCCGAACGGGTATCTTCATCTTGGTCACGCGAAATCGATTTGTCTGAATTTTGGGATCGCACAAGAACATGCTGGTGCGAAATGCCACCTTCGTTTCGATGATACGAATCCTGAGAAAGAGGAGACGGAATATGTTGAGTCGATCAAAGCCGATGTGAAATGGCTCGGGTTCGATTGGGGAAGTGATCTCTATTTCGCGAGCAATTACTTTGAGTTCTTTTACGACTGCGCGGTCCATCTCATAAAAAACGGCCTCGCTTACGTCGATGAGGAAAGTCCCGAGGAAATCAAACTTCATCGCGGCAACGTTCAGACACCCGGAACGCCATCGAAATTCCGCGCGCGCTCAGTTGATGAAAATCTCGAAATCTTTGCGGCAATGCGCGCCGGAAAATTCAAAGAAGGCGAGGCGGTGTTGCGCGCAAAAATCGGCCTGACTTCATCGAACATGAACATGCGTGATCCGGTGCTTTACCGCATTATGCACGCGCATCACCACAACACCGGCGATGCATGGTGCATTTATCCGATGTATGATTTCGCGCATCCATTGGAAGATGCACTTGAGCACATCACGCATTCGCTTTGCACCTTGGAGTTTGAGAACCATAGGCCGCTTTACAATTGGTTCATCGAGAACTGCCCAGTGCCTTCAAAACCACGCCAGATCGAGTTCGCTCGCCTCAGTCTGACTTATACGATCATGAGCAAGCGCAAGCTGCTGCAACTCGTCAACGAAGGCCATGTCAGTGGCTGGGATGATCCGCGCTTGCCAACCATTTCCGGTATACGTCGTCGTGGTTATCCAGCTGAAGCAGTTCGGCATTTCTGCAAACGCATCGGCATCACCAAATACAACGGCACCACCGATGTCGCGCTGCTTGAATATGATATTCGCGATCATCTCAACACCCATGCACCACGTCGCATGGCGGTGCTTGATCCACTCAAAGTTGTCATCGAAAATTTCTCAGAAGAACCTACGGCAAATCTAGTAGTTTCGAATCATCCCCAAGACGAATCGTTTGGCGAACGATCGGTTTCGTTCTCTTCGGAAATCTTTATCGAGCGCGAGGACTTCCAGGAAGAGCCAGAGAAAAAATTCTTCCGCCTCGGTCCCGAGCGCTATGTCCGTCTTCGTGGCGGCCCTATCATCCTATGCACGGGCTTTGATAAAAACGCAGCAGGGGAGATCACCCAAGTTCGCGTGAAGCTTTTACCCGATACCACCGGCAAAGATTCGCCTGAGGGTGTGGTCTGCAAATCCGCGATTCATTGGGTCGATGCCGCAACCGCCGTCGATGCTGAAGTCCGACTCTACGATCGACTCTTTACCGTCGAAGATCCCGATGCCGCGGAGGGTGGTTTCCTTTCCGTGCTCAATCCAGATTCCGTAAAAACGGTCACCGCAAAAATCGAGGCATCCTTGTTTAACGAAGCAGCCGATTACTCCTGCCAGTTCGAGCGCAACGGCTATTTCATCGCTGACACCAAAGATCACATCGCTGGTAAAAAAGCGGTCTTCAATCGCACGGTTGCTCTAAAAGATTCGTGGGCGAAGGGGAAGTGATAATCTTCGTCCAATAAACTTGGCGAAACGAGTTCAAAGGTTAGTCTCACGGCTATGAAACGTTGTGGGAATCCAATAAGAATTATTTTCGGCAGTATTGCCATGATCATACAGTTTTCGTGGCTTTATGCAGCTGAGGACCAATCAAAGCCAAACATCATTCTTATATTTGCAGATGATCTTGGTTGGAAGGATGTGGGTTATCAGGGTAGCGATTTCATGGAGACGCCTGTGCTTGATGGATTGGCTAAAGAAGGCATGGTCTTCACCAATGCTTACGCTGCTGGTGGCAATTGTGCCCCGAGTCGCGCATGCTTGTTGTCTGGAAATTACACTCCACGTCATGGCGTTTACGCGGTTCGCACCACGGAGCGTGGGAAGAAGTCCGAGATGCGTCTTCTGCCAACTCCTAACAAAAGCGGCTTAGCAAAAGAAAATATCACGTTTGCCGATGCGATGAAGTCCGCGGGTTATGTCACAGGAATTTTCGGCAAGTGGCATCTAGATGGGCCTGATGGAGCAAGTCCTGAGGAGCAAGGATTTGATGTTGTATTTCAGTCACAGGGTGGCTGGAGCGGCAAAGAGGGCGATAATCCCAAAGGTATATTTTCGCTAACCCATGCGGCGGGAGAGTTCATGGAAAAGAACAAGGATAAGCCGTTTCTAATTTATTTGCCTCACTATGCGATTCACACCGAATTGAAGGCGCGTGCGTCCACGCTTGAGCGCTTCAAGGCAAAAGCTCCCGGAAAACAACATCATGATCCGCTCTACGCAGCTTGCACCTATGATCTTGATGATGGAATTGGCATTTTGCTGAAGAAACTCAAAGAGCTCGACCTCGAGAAAAATACCATGATTGTTTTCACAAGTGATAACGGTAGTACTAATCAATCATCCCAAGAGCCGCTGAGAGGAAACAAGGGAGCTTATTATGAGGGCGGAATTCGCGAGCCAATGATCGTTCGCTGGCCTGCGGCGGTGAAACCTGGAACAACATGTGATGTGCCTGTCATCAATGTGGATTTATTTCCCACATTTCTGGCTGCCGCTGGAGCAAAGACAGACAAACAACTCGATGGGGAAAGTTTGCTCCCGCTTCTCAAGCAGGAAGGATCATTTAAGCGTGAATCTATTTTTTGGCATTTCCCGGGTTATCTCGATCATCCTGTGATTCGTGGTCGTGATCTGGATGTGCGCACGGGCTTCCGCTCACGACCAGTTTCAGTGATTCGCAAGGGCGATGGAAACTCCATCTGTTCCTCGAGGAGTGGCAGCTCGATGGCGGCAAGGATAAAATCGCTACCAATCGCGCAGTTGAACTTTACAACATGAAGGAAGACATCGGCGAACATAAAGATCTTGCGGATACTCAAATCCAAAAGCGTGATGAGCTGCTGAATGACTTGTTAGCATGGCATAAATCGGTGAATGCGCCGATCCCAAGTGAACCAAATCCAAGGTACAATCCTAACGCGACTGAGGAAAATAATACTCCTAAGAAAAAGCCCGCGAAGTGATGACAGACGCCGATCTAAACCAGCACCAATCCCAACGCGATCACCATTAAAACCGCTCCGATTAATTGCCTTTTACCGAGCGGTTCTTTGCAGCGTTTCACGAGAATCCAAACAAAAAAAACCGCCATCACACCACGTGAACTGTAGGCGATATTACTGAGTGCTGGCTCGCAGAATTTGCTAAACGCTAAGTTTACGAGTAAGGATTGCACACCAAGTGTAAAACCTGCCCCAATGACTGGTAAAGCTATATCGGTTTTTGTGAAAGTTTCACTAACATCTCTCCAACGTATCGCTAGCATTCCAACAGATAGCAGTCCTGAGGTTGCCATCATGATCATTAGCCATCTCGGACCACCTGATTCATCGCTCTTCCAACCTGTTAGAAAATCATTGACGGCAAAAAATATACACGCCAACAACGTCAGCCATAAGGTCAGGCGATTTATTTTGAGTCGTTCGAAAGTAGCGCCTGCTACCAGATAAACCGCCATGGTTGCGAGCACTGCACCACTTAGTAATCCAACACCTGCTTTTTCCAAGCCAACGCTAGCGGAGAGCATGGCGACCAATATGACTTTGAAACCCAGTGCCGAAGAATGCACCACAAGGTCGCCGCGCTGTACGGATTGGATTGAAAACCATTGCCCCCAAAAAAATAGGAATCCGTTAAAGATAGCTAACGCATCGTATTTCTGAAATGGAGCACTGAAGTCAGGTTTCAGATAGATCGCAAAAATGATAAAAGTCAGGACATTCGCGCAGCCTAATAATATGGGAAGACGTGCACCCAAGCGTGAAGCCCGCTGCACCATCACTCCAATAATCGGATGCAATGCCGCACCCAATAAAGGTAAACCAATAGCTCCAGACCATGCATCCATGTCGCTGGCTAATCTCTTACCGCCTCTTGGTCAATCATTGCATGCTGTGCGAAGTTTACTGGGCAGGGACGCCAAGGATAGGCGTCCCTGCCTGAGACTGTCGCTACTACGCCTATAAGCGTTGGCCTGCCTCGAGTAACTTCGCTTTTAGTTTTTCGTAATCCACATCTTGGACGGCGGCTTTGCTTTTGATTGCCATGCTGGCGGCCATGCCTGCGCTTTGGCCAAGAATCATGAACACGGGTTCCATGCGGATGGAGCCATAGGCAACGTGTGTAGCAGACAAACAAACCGGAACCAGCAGATTGGTGCATTCTGATTTTTTAGGAACGATGGAGCGGTATGAGATCGGGTATGGCTTTCTGCATGGATGACCAAATGCGCCTTCGTTTCTAACAACATCCTTGCCATCGATTTTCACAACGGTGCGCTGGCAGGGATGCGAGTCCATGCTATAGGAGCCGAGACCTATAGAATCTGGTGCTGCAGTTTTCGCCTCACAGTCATTTTGGGTCATGACGTAATCCGAAACCATGCGTCGGCCCTCCCGGACATAGAGATGGTGGGGCCAATGTCCGGTTTCCTTGAATTCATCTGGGCATAAACCGAAGGTGTTCACGCGCTCCCTGAGGCTTTCCGGTACTTGTGGATCATTCGCGAGGAAATACATGTATCCTTGTTGGTAGCTGAGGTGCTTTTGAAAAAGACTTTCACGGATTTGATAGAGCTCATTGAGCGGCACGCTGAGTCCACGGCGTGGTGTTGGGAGTTTTTCAAACGACACGGGTTCAAATGTCCCATCCGGCCAGCGATGGCTGCCATTTACCAAATTGGAAGACATGCTGCCAGCGTTGTTGCTATCGCCATTGCGCATTTGGACTGGCCCATCAGTCATTGGCTTAATGGTATAGTTTAGCGTCCATTTGATATCCGGATTCGCATGCATAAAACGCGCAAGTAACGTGTATTGAATGGCATCGTAATCCTTCGGCTTTTGAAATGAAATTTTCCCATTTTTGTTAGAAAGTCTCATTCGGAAATTGTATGCCTGAACCCGATAATCCCCCTCGCCGGGTTTGCCGTAAGAATCCGAAGAAATTCCCGGAAGCAGTCCAGACTTCGAATCCTCTGGATTAAGGTAGGGACTGACAGCTAATCCACAAAACTGATAGACAGTCTGCCATGAAACATTTTGCCATTGTCCGTTTAGCGATTCCCCGAATGCGGCAACGGGTTCACGCCCGACGCGATACGAAACATTTGCCGCAGCAAGCAAATCCCCCTCGTAAGTGGAATCGATAAAAACGCTTGCTTTGATCGTTTTGCCCGATTCAAGGATGATGGAAACGATGCGATCGTCATTCATTTGAAGCGATTTCAAAAAACTGCCATACATGATAGTTGCACCAGCCTCATCGAGCATTTTCAGGTATAGCGTCTCGGCTTCCGAAGGACTGTAATCGACCAGCTTGCCGAGTCGTTTATAAAACTCCAAAGCCAAGCCGCCGATGCTGTCTTCTTTACCAACATCTGTTGCCGTGAGCCCGCCTGAGGTCATTCCTCCGACGTGTTGGTTTTGTGAAATGAGAATCACTTTCTCTCCCAACTTTGCGGCTTGGATCGCAGCGGTGACGCCAGCTGGGGTGCCGCCGTAAACTGCGATATCATATTGCATCGTCTCAGCCTTCCCTGCTTCGGTAGGACGATAATAGAATAGCTTATCGTTTCTTGAAGTTTCTGCCTGCGTTTGATGAGACGTTAACACGCAAACTAGCGATGACATGATGAGAACGAGAGATCGGCGTGGAGTCATGAATGGTGATGGCTAGGGTTGCTGTGGTGTTACCATTCGTAACTTGGTGGATTATCACGTTAAAGCGAATTTCTATGATCTTTCGGGTTATAGTAAGAATAAAACATACACTAGACGGTCGGATTAGTAGGAGACATATTTTCTGAGTTGCCAATAGGTGACGTAGTTTTCTTAACCAAGACAGATCTCCGATTGCGTCCCGTTTCCCGGGGGGGATAAAATGGCCAATGCAAATTGGCCGGGACGGGGCGCAATTCGGTATTCTGTTTTTCAGCACTCGACTCATCCATTAAGGTGAGTTTTTTGCTTTATTGGGGCATGGGTTTTATTGTTATCTTTTGGGTAACAGATGCCATAAATTAGTCACTAGACGAATCATGAAATTTGGGCAATTTAGATGTTGTTACGACAAACTTCTGTCGTGATTGCAGACATTCTCTGGGGCTAGCTCCACAAAAAATTTCGAATTGCGCCCCGTTTCCCGGGGGGGATAAAAGCCACGCAAGTGGTGGAGCGGGGCGTAATTCGACTCTTTTGATG
>Ga0315902_10006003_pt1 | contig 16974 bp, 20 predicted proteins | sample LakEriMetagenome_9_FD_203523 | JGI IMG/M metagenome (GOLD analysis project Ga0315902, IMG submission 203523) | Freshwater fungal communities from buoy surface, Lake Erie, Ohio, United States - Buoy 12 MA117 | ecosystem: Environmental > Aquatic > Freshwater > Lake > Lake biofilm | place: USA...
GTGGCCTGAAGCCACCGCTTACATTTCGACGCTCCACCCTTCGGGACGTTCGCAGGTGCAGAAGCGGCAAGCAGTGGGTCTCAGACAGGAGCGCTTCCATCGCGACCCTGGAATCCGGAGATGCAGAGTCGAAGACGTCCTGCACTTTCTGGAGCAGATACAGCCGGTACGCCATGACAGCGACGCGTACGTCGTGCCCCCGCCATGAGAACGCCACCTCGCCGATACTCCTGTCCTGGGTGCGATCAAGGCCGCTCGAACAGGCCTCCAGGTCTGGGCGCTGGGCGAGCCATTCGTTAGCGAAGGCGACGTACGCGCGCACCTCCGGCAGGTAATCCTCCGCGATGAAATGCAGCAGCGCTTTCAGCGACTCCGGAACCGCATCATTTGCAAAAAGCGTCTCGGAGCAGTCGCCGTATTCGCCCGCATCCTGGTCGGTTGCGTTCATCCGCTCGACCCATCGCCACACACGGAATGCGGTTCGTTTCATGATTTGCGACGGATAGGGATCGCGCGCGAGATGCGCATAGAGCGGCGCGACAAGCCCATAGTCACCGATCGTCGGTCGTCCGCCGAGCAGGTAGGGCGACGCCGCAAGGTGCTCATTGAACAGGTGCAGGAAGTGCGCATAGGACGCCTCCACTGCGGGTATCGTCTCCGGCGAGACGCCGAAAATCGCCATCGCCTTGCGCATGCGTCGGCTGGCCATGGCGAACACCGTGGCCCTTTCCTCTGCAGAAGCGCCGGTCGGCGCCAGCGCCGCAGGAAAGTCCTCGGCCAGGAAATCGCGGTTGATGTCGTCAAAGTTCCAGCGGAAATGCATCGCCGGACGCAACAGGCCCTCTCCGCCGAACAACTCAAAAATCTGGCCGATCAGCGCATGCAAAGGCGTCGCAGGAAACGCCGGGTGTCGAGTGGTCTCGCGCGACTCAAAATGTGTGATGATGTCGGAGCCATCCTGAACGATCTCTCCGTCTTCGCCCTCGAGCACCGGAATGATCCAGCGGCCGATCTTCGGAACGATTTCGGCGCGAAAGCGCTCCTCCCCCGCCGCACGGTTCTCAAAGGCAATGCCCTGTTTGATCAGGTAGCTGCGCGCCTTGCCGGTATAGAGGGAGCCGGGGGTCCCATACAGACGATACGTCATTCGAGTCTTCACCTGCACGAGTTGAATGGCGCCCATATTTCTCGAACGGCGTGCTCGATTCAATCCAGCCAGTGGCTTAATGCCGGCAGCACCGGCCTGAGATCGCCGACTCCGGTCATTGCGGCCCACAATCAGACCTCGACAAAGCTAGTTCGATTTCGATTTGGATTCGTTGGCCGCTGAACCGAAAATACCCTTCGCCATGAGCGAAGTTTCGCCATCCCGCCGGACTTGAAACACCTCCGCGCGCAGCACATGCACGCGCTTATCTTCCGGTGAAGCAAGCGCGGCCAGTTCGGCCAAATGGCAGGCGACACGGGGCTGGGTTTCCGCCAATTCACGGGCGCGTTGGGCAAGCTTCATCGCGCCACCCGCCAGCGAAGCGATCTCCGCCCCGAGCACCGCATCTTGAGCCGGCTTCAAATTGGCTGGATTGCCGTCATACCAGCCGCCGTAAAGCCGCCAAATATTGCGCACGACAAACTCAGGCTCATCATAGAGCGGCCGCAGGTAAGGCTTCTCCAGCGCTGCTGGGTCAACCTTGACGCTATGAACGATATCGTTGAGCCGCGCGCCTTGGTTCATCAGAGCGATGGTTTCATCAACAAGCTTGTCGAGCGTATCAGCCACTTCTGTAAGCACGCGCTTGATGCGTTCGCGACCGCCAATCGGCAGACCGTGCGCGGGCAAGAACAACTCGGCATCTCGGCTCGCCATGTCGCGAAGAGCTGCGGCCCACTCACGGGGATATCGCTGAACCTTCTGCGGATTACCGGCGTTCGGAAAATTCCAGATGAAGAAGTCTCCCGCACAAATCGCTTTGTGTTTCGGGACCCAAGCCCAGGTATGGTCGTCAGTTTCCCCCTTGGCGTGGTGCAACTCGATTGCAAGGCCGCCAACATTCAGAGACATGGTGTCGGTGTAAGTTTGGTCTGGCTTGGGTGAGCTTTCCGGCAGAAACCGTGTTTCACTTGAGATGTCATAACCTGCGCGGCGGAACTGACCGAACTGGCGTTCATTGATGATGTGATTGTAGCCATTGGTCATGCTGTAGCGCTCAAAGCGACGCGCGATGTTGGCATGGCCGCACACGCACGGTCGCGGCTGATTGCTGCTGGCGGCATCCGCAATAAAGGCGCCGCAGCCACCGACATGGTCGACGTGGCCGTGCGTGTAGACGATCGTGTTGAAGCGATCCTTCTTCCACCGCCTTATTTCCTCGACAACGCGAGAGCCGCCCTGAGGATTTGAGGTGTCGAACGCAACGAGGCCGTCGTCCGTTTCAAACAGGATCGAGTGAGAGAACGCCTCAACCATCGCCACGCCGCGCCCGATCTCGGAAAGCTGGTGGTTGATGCGGTTGATCGGGCCAACCTGCGCTGCACCTTCTGCGCCTTCGATCACGGCGCTCGACATCGCCAACAAATCCGCCATGGCTGCCCTCGTTCATAAAACGGGAGTTATCTAGTGCCCATTTGGAGTCTTCGGCAAATCTAAGCCAAGCAAGGGCGAAGTCGCTCTAATCCGGTCACTCGGTTAGCGCCCGCAGCAAAGACGGGATCTCGCCGAAAGAAGCCATTCGCCGACGAGCCTTTACGGCCCGCCGACGGAGTTCGCATTGGTGAGCGCCAGCCTCGTGCCCAGCGTTCCCCCCAAACTCACTGCCCCGCAGCGGATTCCGCGCGCGGAGCGAAGGAGATGCGGCGCGCCTCGCGAATTTGGTCGCCGCGCGCGTCGCCTTCCACGATCTCGTAGCCGAGCAGCGCAAACAACCGTCCACGCAGGAAGATTGGCCGCGCATTGCCGTACCAGTCGACGCAGCTCGCCACGCATCCGTCGTCGGGCCTGCCGGAGGGCGTCGCGGTGAGGCGTCCGAAGTCGCCAAGCCGACGTTCGCTGCGGCGCAGGAAGAGCATGTCCTCCGCCGTAAGCCACTCCTCGCCTGAGCGTTCGACCGTGCGCAAGGTCGGCAGTCCAAGCACGCCGTTTGCGCCGTCCGGCGATTGCGAATCTGGTTGATAGAAAAAGGCGTGGCTGCGAGATTCAGTTTCTCTCGTCTGCGGCTGCACGTAGCGGTCCCCGATGAACGGCAAACGTCCCGAGCTCAGATCGATCGTCGTGAACGTCGTCGCCTCGCGCCCGCCGACAACAAGCGCATCCTGCCCGATCTGTTCGATGCGCGCGACGCCATCCGGCATGTCGAAGACCACAGCGGGTTCGTCGTCGCCCGACACAGCGACGAGCTGCGAGAGCTGCGCGCTATCATTCCACCGGCTCAGACTGTAGAGCAGCCGCCCGCGCACGAAGCGGTTGCGGTCAATGCGCGACTGCGCGCCGCCGGGCAGCCAGCGATAATCCGCTGCGTTGGGCGCGCGTGATCCGTCGCCGAAACGCTGGGTAGGCAATCGCAGGAGCGCTGGCTGACCCGAAGCGAACTCCGGCGACCACATCGCATCTCCGCCAGTGTCCGGGGCGACCAAGACGTCGAGTCGGCTCGCGGCGGCATTAGCGTTGAACGAAAATTGGTCAATTGGTCCGCCGCGGACCTGCGCGGCGGCAGGCCGGCCACCGTCGAGTGGGATGCGGTAGAGAAACCGAGGCGCTTCATAATCGCCCCACGTCGGAGCGACCCACACATAAACCGCGTTCTGCGACACGAAGAACGTGCGCCCGAGTGGCCCGAACACAACGGCAGCCGTGCAGCGAAACTCCGGTTGCGCCAGATCGCAGCGGGAAACCGTATGCATGCTTTCGATTGCTCTAGGCCCTGCACGCCGGAGCGGAGCTGGGATGTAAACCTGCCGCGCGCTGGCGATGCGGGTGAAGCTTGGCTCGCTTTGCCCCGGTCGCCAGCGGCTGAGCCCGGGTAGCGCATCAAGGGGATCATCCGCTCCGTAGTCAAAGGAGAGCGGCGTGTAGAACACGAGCTGCGTGCCAATAACACGCGATGCGTAGTTGCGGCTGGAGTAATAATCGTTCGAACGCAAGTGATGGGAGTCGACGAAACTGAATTGCCCCTCGCGCGAGACGCGGAAGCGATTGATTTCGGTTCCGCCGCGCGCATACGAATAGCCCACCACAATGACGAGATCGCCGGAGATCAGCATCTCGTCATACCAATCGCGCGAGGCGTCCACGCCGGGCGGATAAGCATTGATGGAATCTACCGGCCGGAGATCACCGCTGGCGGTTGAGACGCTGAAGAGGCGCCCACGCCGCAAGATAATCAGATTGTCGCCGCTGACCTTGACGATGCCGCCCTCGTCCACGCCTGCCACCTGCGTGTTGGTGATTGACGGATTGTCGGGCGCGCTCGGCGCTGCGGAGACCGCCGACGCCTCCGTTGGCGGCGCGGGCGACGGTGGGGGCGGCGGCGGCGGCGGCGGCGGAACAGCAATGCCGAGTGCGCCGTCTCGCATAAGGAAACGACGCAGTTCGGCGTCGGATCGGAAATTGGGCATGCCGTCCTGCGCGGCGGCTTCGCCAATGAACGACAACCCCACGAGCGCGGCGACTACCGCGCCGCCCCAGCGGCTCAACCCTTTCGACATGCGTCTCCCCCTTTGGCGCAGCCACATTACTAAGCTTCACATCCCGCGCACATCGAAAACGGTGACGGGCTAAGGATGAAAACTCTAGCTCCGGATTAGTATCGAGCGCCAACGCTCGCTTTCGGCCACGGCCCGCCCGCTGGTAATATTTCACGACAGGCTCAGTCGCTCAATTGCAGCCGCTCGCCATGCTGCGCCCGTCAAGGCGCGACTTCGCCGGAATCTGCCTATCGAGAACGCAAGTCCGAAACCTAAGAGTAGATGACTGGCGCCACTAATCTCCAGGCTTCACGCCGAAAGCGGCGATGCGCTTTTGGTAGCGTTCAACGGCGCGATAGATGTCGACGACTGATTTTTGATAGGCAGGATCCACAATGCTCTTGCCGTGGAGTCGGACGTAGCCACGCTCATCGAGCACGATGAGCCCTTTCTTTTCCAGCTCCGCGATCCTGCGGCGAACGGTTTCGCGCGGGAGTCCAGTTCGATCAGCCACCATCACACGGCTAATCGATCCCCGAACCTGATCGGGCACGCGTTGGTCGGTCAGGTGTTGCGGGGCGGTGGTTGGATCTAGAATCCAAGGGCGCATCGTCTCGTGACCGACAACCGCAAGTATCCAGATGGCCTCAAGATCGAGCTGAAAATAGTTTGCCGTCAAATAGAACAGGTCGAGCATCAACTCGGTGGCGGCGAAGGCGCCAGGACGCGTGAAGGGCGGAACCGGATCGGCCATGCACTTCTGTCTATCGCGACACTCGCCATCGTGTGAAGCGCCAGCGCCAGCTCTCGCGACCAACAACGAATTGCCGCCACCGCGGGGCTGCGTTTGTGAGCGGTGGCGGCAAGTACGCGACGAATCGGCTTCACGGGTACGGAAATTCGTGTGCGACCGGCGCGCGCGGCAGATTACTTAGGCATCGAACTCGCGTCCCACCACAAACATCGTGAAGCACCCATTTTGGGTAGCCTTCCTCATGCCGACGTGAGCGCGCGCCGCAATCTTTCAACATTCGCCGCGTAGAGACGCTGGATTGAAGCGCCAGGGCGCTAAGAACGTCCGTCGCTCTCGGTTGAAGCTGGAATGCCCATTACCCTTAACCTGAATCGAATCTGGCGCTTTCACGTTATCCGCTTCCAACGACCGGGTGACGTTCGAGCAACTGACACAGCTTGGGCGGTTGCATCAGTTCCTTCCGTCTTGCTAGTCGATTCAACGCAAACAAGAACGACCGCAACCCATCGGATCCGGTGTCATGTTCGGCAAGGCTAAACCGCCGCAAGATCAATTGGCCGAGCGCATGCGCAGAGCTGTCGCCAGAAAAATCAGGCAGATCGAACGCGCCGTCCGGCAATCGGTGTTCCGGCAAGGCGCTCTCATCTTGGCGGACGGCGAAAAGCATCCGGTTGCAGTCAAGGATATAAGTGCGACCGGTGCACGGATTGAGTATTTTGTTCGACGCGAGTTGCCTGCTTTCGTGACGCTCGTGGAGCCGACGTTACGCATCAAGTCCCGCGCTCGGGTTGTGTGGCAACGTGAGGGCGTGGCAGGGTTGGCATTCGTCCGCGACTAGGCCAACGCCCAGTGCGGCGCACGTCACCGTAGAACGGCCATTGGTAATTGATTGATGTGTGCCTCGGGTCACGGCGACCAGCACAGCTCCGCGATAGGTTCTCTTCATCGAAGCGATGACGCTTCGAACCGAGGAGCCAGACCAATGACCAAGTTTTACGCCCTGATCGCCGCCTGCGCCGTGTTCGCCCCGATGGCTTTCGCCACGCTGAACCAAGCCGCCCAGATCGTCGCCTGATCGGCCCCGTTCCACACTAGATTTCGAGAGCATTCCAATGACCAAGTTCTACGCCCTGATCGCTGCTTGCCTTGTGTTCGCACCGATGGCGATGGCCGCGCTCAACCAAGCCGCTCAGATCGTCGCGTAACGCCACGATCACATCGACCGGCAAGACAAGGCCCGCGAAGGATGCTCCCCCTTCGCGGGCCTTTTGTCCGCTCCCACCAAAGTGTCACAGAACTCTGCTTCGATGGAGCATGTCCAACCGTGACCGATCTCCCGCGCCTTGGTGGTCGCCGTTCGCGCTCGTTTCATTGTGGCTCGTAGCGTGGCTGATGCTTGCCGCGCTTTACACGCCGTAAGTCTGGCAACATTTCCCGACCGGCTTGGTCGCTCAAAGCGCGACACTGGTAATGCTGCGTAGGCTAAGGCGCGATCTCGCCGAAGACTGCCGTCCATACGCGCTTTGGCCTGTCTGCCTATTCGATCGAGCCTTCGAAAGGCAAAGCATCAACCGGCCCCTCAAAAGCGATGAACAGCGTGCAGGCGTCAGTGCTGGTGCATGTGCCGACATGAGGCAGCCCCGCCGGGCCGTATGCGTATTCGCCGACGGTGAGCGTACTGGCGGGCGCGCCTTGATACTGAACGTTCAGTTCGCCGGTGACCAAGACCATGCGTTCAACTGACGTGTGTGAATGCGCTGGGAGCTGATAACCGCCTGGAATACGCAAGAAGACATCGGCGTTGGGGCTAGCTGGATCGCCGTGCAGAACCGTGATCTGGCAGCCAGCGGGGAAGATATCCGGGCAAGCGCCCCACTGGAGTTCGGGATCTTGGGACAACCGCGTCAACGGAGCTTCTGCTGGGGGCGGCGCGCTCGCATCCTGCGGGGTCGTTTGATCGGCGCTCTCCGAACAACCCGCTAACGACAACATCGCCAACGCGGCGACCGTGCAAGCAAAACTCGTTCGAACCTTCATGGTATCCCTCCCCAGGACTGTCGCAGCCGACGCCCCGACGATACCGCATGGTAGCCCGAAACTGTCAACGCAGGGGGGAGCATCGTACGCCGCATCGACGTATTTCGCGACGGGCTAAGTCGCTCCACTCGCGACATTGGTCATGAGCCAACAGCTACGGCAAGCCATCGCCGAAGGCTGCCGTCCGTAAGCCCAGAGCTCGCCCGCTGAGGTCGCATCCACACATTCGCGGGGCTTGCAAGGTAGCGGGGCGGCCGGCCAATGCCGACGCTGAAAGTTGGCGCCCAGCGTAGATGAGAGCAGCGCGAATGGAAAAAATCGTGATCGGCCTAGGCGCAACGACGGGCGCGATTGCTGGTTTTGCGTTCTTCGCTTTTTGGCGAGATTTGCCCCTCCCCAGCCTCTTATTCTTTCTCGTCGATGTACTCGGCCCACTCATCGCGTCGGTCGTCTTCGGCGTTCTCACGTCAATCGTCGCTAGTTTCGCTTTTGCTCTGATCGTTGACGCGATTTGGCCGACAAACGAGCCAAAGCCCTAGCCTCGCTTTGAGTTGGCAACAAGGATATTGAGGCTGTCCCGACCGACTGAATACGGTTGTGGAAACAGGTGAGGCTCCATTGCCTCGCGTAGCGGCGCTGCTAGGCTCGTGCGCGAGGGACGTCTAACTGAGGAAATAGGATATGCGCAAACTGCTCGCCGCGACGGCACTGATTTGCATGGCCGCCACACACGCAAACGCGCAATCGCCAATTCCGAGACCACCCGGTCCGCCGGTTGCGCTCTGCACCGATCTTGCCATTGCTGGCTGGAACGGTTCGCGTTCGCCGCCAGGCGCGCCGCTCGCAGACAATGAGGTCGCGATCTATTTCCAAGTTCGCAACAACGGCCCGCTCACCTACACAGCGCCCGACGAGAACAAGCAGTGGATTTCGCTGGTGGTGACGATGCCCAGCGGAGACCAGCAGATCGGCGTAAACGTATTGCCGCCGTCCGGCTCTGGCGCAGTGTCGCTCGCACGCGGCGCCAGTTGGCGCGGACACGTGCGCGCAACACTTCCTGCGGGCGTAACGCGTACGGCTCATCCGCCCGTTCGCCTTCAAATTAACTACGCGCCCGCCTCAGCAGGCTGGTCGCCCCCAGCCGATTGCAACGTCGCGAACAATCAGCGCTCTGTCGTTCTGCGCTAAACGGCGCGAGATCACCAAAGGCGAGTTCGGGGCGTGACGCCTTGCTGCCTAAGGGCCAGCGGTGTGACGAGCGGCGGAGCCGATCCAATCGTGTCGCCGGTAATGTCGTGAGCGCTTCGGCATGATTTCGCCGAGATCGGACCTTCCGTCGTGGTCAGAACGTCGGAATTTCAATTTCAAGGTCAGCGCACGTGACAAGGTCGTCCCCAAAAGTGATCACCATCTCGAATCCGGCTGCGTACCCGGCGCGAACTGCTCGCCATTCGGGCGCTTGCATCAAGCGATCAGGAAGCCGTCCAGCAGGCCACATGGGTGCTTCAATTTGGTCGGCCGGGAGACCCACCGCGTCGTCACGGACGTACCAATGACTCTCGAAATCCGTGTCGAGCATACCGAACGAGCGAAGCACTTCGCGACGCGTCATGCCGCGCCGTATGCCGAAGAGTTCTCCGATGCGGCAAGCATCGGCATACGCGCTTGCGACCAGCGCCACTGCCAATTTCGGCGGACGGGAAACACTCGCGCCTACTAAGCCACCAACAAGTCCCGCTCCGAGCAGAGCAGCGACCGACAAAGCGTATCCTTTTCCCATATTGAAAGGTCACTCGCTAAGCCGCGCCGTCAACGTCAGTTTTGGGCCAGGGCCGGGCCAATCGAAATTTTTCTCGAATGACCGGCGCGCTCCAAACAAGCCGCCCGCGCCCTGCTCGTCAATTCGGCTCGAGATCGCCGGTGGCGGCCATTCGACCACCTTCTCAAACGCTGAGAGCCCTCACTCTCCGGGCGTCACGCCGAAAGCGGCGATGCGTTTCTGGTAGCGTTCAACGGCGCGATAGATGTCGACAACCGACTTTTGATAGACTGGGTCAGCAACGCTCTTGCCGTGTAGACGCACATAGCCCCTCTCATCGAGCGCGATGAGCCCATCTTTTTCCAACTCGGCAATCCTGCGCCGAACGGTTTCGCGCGGCAGGCCAGTTCGATCGGCTACCATCGCGCGGCTAATCGATCCGCGAACCTCATCGGGCACGCGTTGGTCGGTCAAGTGTGACGGGGCGGTGGTTGGATCCAGAATCCAAGGACGCATCGTCTCGTGACCGACAACCGCAAGTATCCAGATCGCCTCAAGATCCAGCTGAAAATAGTCAGTCGTCAAATAAAACAGGTCGAGCATCAACTCGGTGGCGGCGAAGGCGCCAGGACGCGTGAAGGGCGGAACTTGATCGGCCATGCGCTTCTCCATCGCGACGCTCGACTAGTGTCAGGCTTGTCAACTACCGCGATTAACGACGTAGTTGTCGCCAGCGCGGCAGGTCAGCGGCACATTAGGCCACGGCCCGACCACCGATCAAATTACTCGAATGGCCGGTGCGCTCAATTCCCGCCGAAGATCAAGCTGCGTTGAGTTCGTCCGTCCACGTGTTTTCAATGCCAGCGGGGCTTCTGTCATCGGTCATAGGCCAACACTATCGTCCATAACGCCAAATATCACGTCACGTGCGTCGTTCGCGAATTTTCCGAGGTCATAGCCGATATCGGTCACTCGCCCTGCGAGCTGCGGCGGCTCCTGACTTAGACTGGCGCCAAAATCGCCCACACAATCATGCCAAGGCCGACAGCGCTCCCAATCCACACCAGCGAGCGCAGCACCGGCACACCAAACGCATAGAGCGGTACGTAGACGACGCGGCATGCCAGGTAGATTTGTGCCCCCAATGTCGTCAATGCGCTGTTACGGTCCGCCACGTGCGCGATCAACACGGCGGCGATGAAAAGCGGCAACGTCTCGAATAGATTGTCCTGCGCGCGCTTGAGGCGCTCAGCTACAGCGGACAAAGGCGGCATCGTCCCATCGCGGGCGCCCATGTTCCATTTGGCGCCGTATTGGCTCGTGCGCGCAATGTCGAAGAGCAGAATTTGAACAAGGGCCAGAACCAGCGTCCAGCCGAGCATGGTGAGTTCTATCGTCATGGCCATTCCCCCGAGTCGTCACAGCGATTTTAATGAGAGCGGTCTGCCACTTGGGGCGGTCAGTGTCTCTCGCAGATTGGTGCGCAGTGTCCGCCCTGCTCCAAACCCGCCGCTCGTTATGTTGCAGATGCTAAGGCGCGTCATCGCCGATATAGGCCGTAGCGCTAGTCGGCTCTGCGTTCGGACCGCGCAATCATCCAGTCCATTAGACGGAGCACGCCAAACGCTAGCAGTGCTAAGACGGCGATGGTCCCCATCATCAGCAAATTGAGTTGGGCATAAGCCCATTGAAGCCGTGAGCCGTAGAGGAAATTGCCGCCAATCAACACAAAGGCCACAACGCCAATTGTTATGAGCGCACCAGGGCGAAAGCGCGCGCGTGGTCCCGTAATCCCGAAAATCGAAATCAGGGGCATAATCAGGAACACAACCGCGAAGGCCCAGTCCGAAGGACGAACTGTTTCTGGTTGCAACGCCAGATTTGCCACCATGAGCCCAACGCCGGAGAGCATCAGCAAAAGGCCGACGACACCGGACCAGTGTCGCCGCGCCGCCGTCCACATTCCCGCTGATGAAAACTCTCGGCCGTTTTCATCGAAAAATAGTGACGGCAAGAATGGACCGAGCAGGATCAGCGCGATGCTCAACTGCATCCAACTTCCAGACGGCCCGACGCCGCCGCCGGTGAGTGCGCTATCCAGAGCAAACAACCCCAGCCACGCGCCCATCAAAGCCCACCAGATGATCGGCATCCCCATTCGCTGAGGCGACGATTTTTGCCGTTCGACTTCTTCTTCCTGCAGCATTCCTCACCTTGGGACTTTGTTTAGCAGGAGCGATGCGCGATGTCCGCTCCGGGCCAGCGCCAGGCCAATCGCAATTTTTCTGGAGTGACCGTCGCGCCGCAATCCTGCCGTTGGCGCCCTGCTCGTCAATTCGGCGCGACATCGCCGGAATGCGTCATTCGCTTGCTTGAAGTCACGTTGATCGCGATTCCCAAAGTTGCATCGACGTGGCACGTGTACGCATGGACATTACCATCCCAATTTGGGCCCGGGTAGCAGGCGTTGCCGTGTTTGCCGCGGTTGGCTTTTATCTGGTCGGCATCGCAGTGGGACGAGCGCCTCTACTTGGCGGTGAGCTGCATGCACCGGCCTGGGTCGTTGGCTCTGCAGGTGTCACATTCCTGCTGAGCGGCATCTATCTCGCTCTCGATGCCGCGCCGACGCGGTTCAGCACGCTCCGCCACCTCGTCGTGATTGCGTTTCTGACGTCGCTCGCGGCAATTTTCTTGTGGATCGCCTTCGGTGAAGGCGCTCGCGAATTGACGTCAGGATCGGCTACAGCGACGTTGCAAGGCAACGCACCGGAGGGGCAAAGCCGACTGGCGTTTGGAACGTTAGCGGTGCTGAGTTGCGGCCTCATCGCCGTAGAATGTTGGCGCGCGTGGCGCAGCCTTCGTCGACGGCACGAAGAGTAGAGCTTCATGCATAGCCGCGGGGGAGTTGGTTGATCGACGTCCCACCGATCGTGTGACGTGCGACTGTCCTCTTCGCTCCGTAACGGCCACAGGCAATATTGCGAAACGAAGGCTCAAGCTCGCCGAAGGCAGACACTACGACGAAGGCTTTACAGGTCGGTACATGACGTCAGGGATTGTGCGAACCCATAGCGACCGTTTGTCATCGTAGACACCCACAAGACTGTAGCCTGAGCCTTCACCTTCGGGATTCGCTGGGTCGAAGGCCAGCGAGCCAACGGGGAAGTCCCCGCTGACGTATCGAGCTTCAAGCCGTGCCAAAAACCCGAGTACATCTTCCGGATCGCCGCCGACGCCAGCCATTGAAGCGCTATCGGCGAATTGGAGATAGTGTCCGGGCGCTGCGTACCAGTAAATCTGAAGCGCCGTTGCCGCTTCGCACGCGGGGTTATTTAGAATTTCTTCCAAGACCCCGTGCCCAGCATCCCAATTCCAAGTGCTGACGAATGCATGCAGTTCTTCGGGGTCGCGAGTCTCCCGGCAGAACGCTAGAGTTTCAGCATCTAGTTCAGCGTTGAATCGATCCCAGTCGGCGTCCGTGAATCCCGATGTGTCAGTGCGATCAACGCGCTCGTCGTTCGATAATTCACGAATGTAGGCCAAGCGTTCTTCGGAAACTGGCACTGGCGTCCCCCAAGCTTCGACACTCTACCAAACAGCGCGGCCAATGTTAGCTTCTGGCCAGCCGCGCGCCATTGGCGAATTTTCCGAACGGCCGGCGCTCTCGAATGCAGTCGCTCGCGCCCTGCTCTCGTATCCGGCACGCCGTCGTCGTTAACAGTCATCCACGTGAACGCAACACAGCGGTCAGGCTGCACCGTGCTGAAAGTTGAAGTTTCGTGAGCCAGGGACGTGGTCGCCGAATTTGATCACATAGCCTGGGCCCAATCTCCGGACCAGGTTCTCGGCATCGATGCTCGACTCAAAGACGCCGGCCAGATGCCAAGGCAATATGCGCAGGACGCCCCAGCCTGTCGTGAGCGTGTCACCCGGAATTGCTGCGCAGTGATCTGCCATTTGCCCCGCCTCTTGAAACCTTAAAGCAAGAGTTGCGCCGCCGTAGGTCGGCCGCCCCACGCCCACATTGGGCTAAGCGGGGCCGATCGCGAAGGTTCGCGAGCGGCTGACGCGCTCCAATCCCGCCGCTCGCGCCCTACCCGTCAATTCGGCACGCTGTCGCCGAAATAAGGCATCATCGTCGCTCCGCGCTACAATTTTCTGTATCCGAGGGGCCAAGCAGTGCCATTCCACCTTTCAGGGACGATTACAGTCGCCGATGAGGACATTGGGGCAATCCGAGCGGCGCTACCCGAACATATTCGTCTTACGCGCGCTGAGACCGGCTGCATGTCCTTTGAAGTATGGGAACGAGAGCACGGCGTCTTCTCAGTTAAAGAGACGTTCGCAGACGAAGAAGCTTTCAAAGCGCATCAGCGACGAATTCTCGGAACAGATTGGGCTAAGGCATCCGCTCGCGCAGTGCGGCGCTACAAGACATGGGTCGACGACGGTTGATGATCGCGACTGCCCTGCCCGCTCCAATCCAGCCGGTGAGCTTAGGGATTCCAATGCGGCAACCTTTCGCCGAATGCCGCCGTCACGCTCGTCTGTTTGCGCTGAGAGCCTTCAGCGACCTGAAGTCACATAGCCCTGCACCGCGCTCCATCGACAAGATGTAAATCATGAGACGAGCACTCGCGACGATCGTTCTGGCCATGTGCCTTGGCGCCGCGCACGCGGACACTCAGCGCGAGCTTACACTTGCGAGACCTGGCCAATCCTCGCCGACCATCTTGACACTATCGATCGACGCGACCCTTGTTGAGTGCGATAGGGAGGCGATCCTCAACTTCTACTGTCTAAGAGCCGACGCTTCGAGCGAAGCCGCAATTCTATCCGAGTTTTCCGCATCGATCGAACGACAAGGCTGGGCCCTTTTGGGGGCAGACACTGAGAACAGACCCATCACGTATATATTCACGCGCCCGCAGCCGGGCGCCGAATGCCCGTTGCTTATCATGATCACCAGCGCCACGAGCACCCAAGGTTCCAGGCCGCCTCTGACGGCTGGGACGATAGAGATACAATTGGCTCAGACCGTCGATATGACATGTCTTTTTGACTGAAAGCAGAAAGCCCAAGGAAGGGCGACATAAGTCAGCGTGCGAACTTTTCCCGACCGGCGCAGTCCGCTCGATCCGGTCACTGACATAGCGTCGGCAAGAACGGCACGAAGTCGCCGGAGACAGTCACTCGTCACCTTCGGTGCAGGCCCAAACCCAGAAGCCTCTGAGTTTCTGGCGCGGTTCGCCCTTCATCGCGGCGCACACCAAACCTCCAGATGATTTCGACGTAAGCGATGGCTTTAGCCCACATGCCGCGCGTGCCAGCAATCGTCCATAACCGCATCGAGACAGTCTCGAGAGCATCAAATGGACGACCAAAGTGACGGTTTCAGACGCAACCTTCCGCAGCGCATGGAGATTTTGACCGGCGGCGTCGGCCGGCGCAGATGGTCGACATCGCTTAAGGCGCAGATCGTGGCGGAGAGCCTGGCGCCGGATGCGGTGGTGGCGGACATCGCGCGTCGTCACGGCGCGCGATCCTCTCAAGTGTTCGGCTGGCGCAAAGACGCGCGTGACGGCAAGCTCGCATTGCCAGCGGATGTCGCGACGAACGGCTCGCATTTCACACCCGTGATCATCGCAGACACCACGACGCCCGCACCGCGGCGTCATCCACCGCCAGAATCTGGCGCCATCGAGATCGAATCTCCTGGCGTCACGGTGCGGATCCGCGGCGCGGCAGACGCGGTGATGGTCGAAGCGATCGTGCGGGCGCTGCGCGCGTGATCCTGCCCAGCGGTCCTGTGCGCGTATTGATGGCGACCAAGCCTGTCGATTTCCGGAAAGGCATGGATGGCTTGGCAGCACTCGTGAAGGAGGAGCTGCGCACTGATCCTTTCAGCGGCGTGATTTATCTCTTCCGCGCCAAACGCGCGAACCGCGTCAAGCTCATCTTCTGGGACGGGACCGGCACGGTGATGGTGTCGAAGCGACTAAGCGAAGGCAAATTCAAATGGCCTAGGCTTGAGGATGGGGTCATGCGTTTGACGCCGGCGCAGTTTAGCGCGCTGATCGAAGGGCTCGATTGGACGCGGGTGCATGGCCAACGCGTACAGGCGCCGCGTGAGACGCAATGAAACCGCGACAGACTGACTCGGGCTCCACGTGGGGGCGCCTCAAGCGAGGTGTTTTGTGCTCTAGTGCGTCGCGTGAGTGCTTCGTCTGACGCCCTGCCTGAGGACCTGGCCGCCGCGCACGAGATAATCGCGCGGCTCACTGAAGAGCTTGCCCATAAGGATGCGGCGCTCGCCACGCGCGAGGCTGAAAACGCACGTCTCGCCGCCATCATCAAGAAGTTGCAGCGCAGCCAATTTGGCAAGAGCTCAGAGAAGCTCACGCCCGATCAGCTGAACCTGGCCTTTGAAGATTTGGAGATGGCGCTAGCGGCAAGCGAGGCCGAAGCGGAAGCTTCGAAGCCGGCCAATCTACGCAAGCCCCGCACAGCGCAGAAGCGCACTGAGCTGCCCGCGCATCTGCCACGTATCGAGATCATCGTCGATATCGATGACAAAGCCTGCACCTGCTGTGGCGGGTCGCTCCATGTCATTGGTGAAGATCGCGCCGAGCGGTTGGATATCATCCCGGCGCAGCACCGCGTGCTGGTGACGCGTCGGCCGAAATACGCGTGTCGTAAGTGCGAGGACGGCGTCGTCCAAGCCCCCGCGCCAGCGCGGCTCATTGAAGGCGGGCTGCCAACGGAAGCGACGATCGCCCACATCCTGGTGCAGAAATACGCCGATCACTTGCCGCTCTATCGCCAATGGCAGATCCTCGCTCGTGAAGGCATCGAGATCGATCGCTCGTCTCTATCGGACTGGGCAGGACGCGGCGCCTGGGCGTTGAAGCCGATCGTGGCGCGCATGCTCGATCATCTCAAGAAATCAGAGAAGCTCTTCTGTGACGAAACCCGCGCGCCGGTGCTCGATCCCGGCCGCGGCAAAACCAAAACCGGCTATCTCTGGGCGGTTGCGCGTGACGATCGAGCTTGGGGCGGGCCTGCGCCGCCGGGCGTGGTCTACACCTACGCGCCCGGTCGCGGCGGTGAACATGCAAGCGCCATGCTCAAGGGCTTCAAGGGCGTGCTGCAGGTCGACGCCTATGCGGGCTACAACGCGCTCGCGCGCGAGGCGGAAGTGTCGCTCGCCTATTGCTGGGCGCATTGGCGACGCGACTTCTTCGACATCGCCGACAAGGGCAACGCGCCGATCGCGACTGAAGCGCTGCAGTGCATCGCTCAGCTCTACGCCATCGAAGAGCGGATCCGCGGCCTCAGCGCCGACGAGCGTCGCGCCGCACGAGCGTGCGAAAGTCGGCCCATCGTCGAGAGCATGAAGGCGTGGCTCGAACAGAAGCTGCCTCTGCTCGCCAAGAGTGGACGCATGGCCGAGATCATCCGCTATGGGCTGACGCGCTGGGATGGCTTCACGCGCTTCATCGATGACGGACGCATCGAGATAGACTCCAACGTCGTCGAGCGTGCGATCCGGCCTATCGCCCTCAATCGTAAGAACGCGCTCTTTGCGGGATCGGATGAGGGCGGCGTCGCTTGGGGCGTGGTCGCGTCGCTGGTCGAGACCTGCAAGCTCAATGGCGTCGAGCCCTTCGCCTATCTCACGGACGTGCTCTCCAAGATCGCCAACAGCTGGCCCATGAGCCGTCTCGACGACTTGCTGCCGTGGGCT
>Ga0315902_10006005_pt1 | contig 16971 bp, 18 predicted proteins | sample LakEriMetagenome_9_FD_203523 | JGI IMG/M metagenome (GOLD analysis project Ga0315902, IMG submission 203523) | Freshwater fungal communities from buoy surface, Lake Erie, Ohio, United States - Buoy 12 MA117 | ecosystem: Environmental > Aquatic > Freshwater > Lake > Lake biofilm | place: USA...
ATTAGATTTTGCCAGCGCCGAAGGCAGCCCAGACGGCCTTGTGTCTTCCATCGTGGATCATTCGGAGGTTTGGCTGTTTGGTACCAATTCGGTTGAAGTCTGGTACAACGCGGGCACCGCCGACTTCCCGCTCCAGCGCATCCAAGGCGCGTTCAACGAAATCGGTTGCGCTGCGGCGTTTTCGGTTGCCAAGCTGGACAACGCCTTGTTCTGGCTGGGCGCAGACGCGCGCGGCAAAGGCATCGTCTACCGCGCCAACGGCTACACGGGTGTGCGTGTTAGCACCCACGCCGTTGAATGGCAAATCCAACAGTATCAAAACATTGCGGACGCTACGGCGTACACCTACCAACAAGACGGTCACGCCTTTTACGTGCTGTCGTTTCCGTCTGCCAACGCGACGTGGGTTTACGACGTGGCGACACAGGCATGGCATGAACGGGCTGGCTTCAACAACGGCGCGTTTACGCGCCAACGCGCGGCTACGCAGGTGTTCTTTAGCGATGAAAACATTGTAGGCGACTACCAGAACGGCAAGCTCTACGCCTACGATCTGGCGCTCTACGCGGATGATGACCAAACGCAGCGGTGGTTGCGGTCTTGGCGCGCGCTTCCTACGGGCGCTAATAATTTGCTGCGAACGACGCAGCATAACCTGCAATTAGATTGCGAAACTGGCGTTGGGCTAAATGAGCCGCCTAATGTCGTGGATATTTTTAACGGCGAGTATAGCATTGGCCATCTGCTGGCCGAAGACGGCAAATCTCTCCTAACAGAGGCAGGCGACTATATTGTTGCTACCGCTCAACTATATACAACAATGATCCCCCGCGTCATGCTGCGTTGGTCTGATGACGGCGGCCATACCTGGAGCAATGAGCATTGGACTTCTATCGGCACTATAGGAAACTATGGGCGCCGCGCTATTTGGCGTCGGTTGGGCATGACGTTGAAAATCCGCGACCGCGTGTACGAGGTTTCGGGCACAGACCCCGTGCCAATCTACATTATGGGCGCTAAAGTGATTATGAGCGGCACCAATGCTTAACGAAAGTCAAATTCCCGCCCCGCGAGTTCCGATAACCGGAGTTGAGGGCGGCCTTGTGACCCGCGAGTGGTTTCGGTTTTTCAATTACGTCTACGAGACGCTGTTGCAGCTTTCCGCTGCAACAACAGCTATTTACGGCGCGTTTCGCGATAATACTTCAACGGCGTGGGCGGCAAATACGCCATCACTAATCCCGCTTGGTATAACTGATTACATATCCGGTCTCACACACGGTTCGTCGCGCGTCAACATTCAAACCGCTGGACTGTACACCATAACTGCCAGCTTTCAGCTTACGAACCCAAACAACGCAAACGATGACGATTTGTCCGTTTGGCTCCGCGTCAACAGCGTAGATGCCCCCGCAACGACCAGTAGGGTCACCGTGGTAAAAGAACACTCTGGCACACCGGGTAGCAATCTGCTGACCGTAAACTTCTTTTACCTGTTTGCGGCGGGAGATTATTTCGAGCTATACGGTATTTCAAAACTCGGGTATGCTCAAATCATAACGTATCCGGCCAGCACTTCCCCCGCGTACCCAGAAGCTCCAGGGACCATTTTGACCGTGGCGCGAATTAAATAGGACTGACAAATGACGTCTTATAATCTGTCTTCTTTCGCTGGTGCGGGCGCGCAGTTCTTTGATGACAACGGCGTGCCTCTGGCGGGCGGCAAGGTCTTCACCTACGCGGCTGGCACGACCACGCCGCTGGCAACCTACACGACCGCAGCGGGAACGGTGGCAAACACCAACCCCATCATCTTGGACGCTGCTGGGCGTACGCCCAACGAAATTTGGCTGGCTGTCGGTACGCTTTATAAGTTTATCGTCAAGACCTCAACAGACGTGCTAATTGGCACTTACGACGGTCTGCCACCTATCAACGACCCGTACAGCATCAATGCCTTGCTGGGCAGCATCACCGGCACCAACGCCATCGCCGCCGTAGCCACACCGGCCATTACGGAGTATGCGGCGGGCGCGACGTACAGCTTCATTGCGGCTAACACGAACACGGCGGCAACGACCATCAGCATTGATGGTCTACCGGTCAAGTCGATCACCAAGAACGGCAGCGCAACGCTGACGGCTGGCGACATCCAAGCCGGTAAGCTGACGTGGATCGAATACGACGGCACGACGTTCCAGCTTCTCAACAACATCATCTACGGCGGTTCAATTACAAACGGCACGATTAACAGCCTGACCGCGCCCCTGAGCCCCGCCAGCGGCGGCACGGGTCGCAGCACGCTGACAGCCAACAACGTGCTGCTCGGCAACGGCGTGGCTGCGGTGCAACAGGTTGCGCCAGGCGCTGCCGGAAACGTGCTGGCAAGCAACGGTACAACATGGGCTAGCGCCGCGCCGGTTGTCCTCGCACCTACCGCCATCGGCCAAGTGCCGTTCAGCACTGACGGTACGACATACACGGCTACGCAAAAAATTACTCTTGCAACTTCTGTTACGCCGTCAGGAACCGCCGTTGATTTTACGGGTATCCCCGCATGGGTTAACCGTATTACAATCATGTACGCTTCCGTTACGTACGCTACAGGTACGCTCCGCGTGCAGTTAGGTACGGTTGGCCCGGTATACGTTTCAAGTGGTTACGTTGGCGCCGCGGGGTTCTTTGTTAGCGGTTCATCCACACAAAATGCCGTAGCGTACTCATCGGCGTTTGTCGCGTCGCTAAACACGGCGGCCATTTCGGGGGCTATTGTCCTCACAAAAATAACCGGCAATACATGGGCAGCCGTTGTGACGTGCACAAATTCATCTAACAGTTATGGCCTTGGTTCGGGCTATATCGCGTTGGCGGATGTCCTTGTCGCTCTGCGCGTGTCCACGACAACGTCCGCTACGTTTACGGGCGGCACCCTTAACATTAGCTACGAGTAAGCCACATGGATCGTCTTGTCGTAGATGTTGTCACCGGCCAAAGCCACATCGTTTCGTTCACAGCGGAAGCGGAAGCTGCGTTCTTGGCGTCGGTTGAACCGGCGCCCGTGCCGCCCGTGCCTCCGACGCTAGCGGACTTGCAGGCTCAGCTCACCGCGTTGCAAGCGCAGATTACGGCGCTTGCGCCACCGGAGGCGTGATGCAAGAGTTGGCAAAAGTTAACACGCACGACAAGGTTGCGTTGCGCCTACGGGTACGACGGCTATCGTGCTGCCGGATGACTATTACGTCTCCATCGGGTTTGTCTACGATCCGGTCACGCAGACGTTCACGGACCCTAATCCGCCGCCAGACGTTGAGATATAAAAACATGCCTGTAATCGTACGCCGACCTGAATTTGCTGATCTAGGCCGCTATACGGAACTAGCATGTGAATTTATTAAAGCGTCGCCCATTTACAGCTATATAAAATTGGACCCTAACGAGGTGGCCGATTTTTTAATTAAGGCGCTAGACAACCCTAGCATTGGGCTATGGTTGGCTGAAAAAGACGGGCAAATGGTTGGCGTTTGCGGTGCTTTGGTCTATCCTCTATACTTCAGCCCGTCGTATAAAATAGGTCAAGAGTTATGGTGGTGGCTTACGCCTTCGGCGCGGGGAACAAATGCTGGAAAGCGCATGTTTGAGCAGATCGAAGCATGGGCTACAGAACACAATGTTAACGCGACTTTTATGGTTGCTTTGGCTGACAACCGCGTAGAAAAAATGACTAAGTTATATGAGCGAGCGGGATACGAGCCGATGGAACGGACGTTTGTGAAAGGGTCTAAGACATGGCAATAAGTACCGCAGCAGCTATTATCGGCGCTGGCGCGCTTAGCGCCGGAGCTGGCATTTACGGCGCTAGTAAAGCCGCAGACGCGCAAAAGGCAGCCGCTGACAAAAGCGCGGCTGTTCAGCTCCAGATGTTTGACAAACAAACGGAGCTTCAAAAGCCGTTTATGCAGGGCGGTTTATCGGCTCAAAACCAGCTTTTGACTTTGCTTGGCTTGAAAGTACCGACAGGCGAAGGCGCTGTTCCCGGTCTGTCTGTAGACCCAAACTCACCTGATTTTGGCTCGGCAGCTAAATCGTTCTCTATGGCTGACTTTGAAGCCGACCCAGGTTATGCCTTTCGTATGGGCGAGGGCATGAAAGCCCTTGAGCGGTCTGCGGCTGCGCGCGGTGGTTTACTATCCGGTGCCGCGCTTAAAGGCGCAACGCGGTTTGGACAGGATTTGGCGTCCACCGAATATACGAACGCGTTTAACCGCTATCAGACAGAACGCTCAGCGCGGTTGAACCCGTTGCTTAGTCTTTTAGGTGCGGGTCAAACCAGCGCCAATACGTTGACCAACGCAGCGGGCAGTGCGGGGCAAGGGGTTGCTCAATCGGCTATAGCGTCAGGCAACGCGCAAGCATCGCAATACATGAACACTGCTAATGCGTTGACTAACGCGCTTAATCAGGGCGTCAATATGTACGCGCAGATGCCTTATCTAAACGCGCAGACGGCCTTCTATAACAAAATGGCGGGGATTGGCTAATGGTTGACTATAGCTCTTCGCTTCCGCAGCTTCAGCAGTTTCAAGCCCCCAACCTTTTGGCTATAGCGGGCCAAGGCCAGCAGATGCAGGCTAATGCTATGCTGATGCAGGAAAAAATGCGGGGTATGGCCGAAAGCAATGCTTTGCGCGATCTGATTGGCAAAGGCGTGGACTTCACAACGCCTGAAGGCCAGCGCGCTCTGTTGGCCGTCGCGCCTAATGCTGCTCCGCAACTCATCAAAACACAGCTTGAAATTGCCGGTCAGCAGCGCGCTAATGAAAAAGCGGTAGCCGAATTGGCGGTTAAGCGCATCGCATACCATCGCGATTTGCTGCCCAACGTCAATGACCAGAATACTTGGGCGGCATGGCGAGCAGGAACATTAAAAGACCTTCCCGGCGCGGCTTCGATGCTGCCGGAAGCTTATTCGCCCGAAGCCAAACAGCGCGCTGCCATGTCGGCTGACCAGTTTATCGCGGCCAACAAGCCTGAAATCCGTGAACAACAGACGGATACGGGCCGACGCTTTGTGTCGATTACGCCGCAAGGCGCGACGGTTGTGCCGGGTTCGGAAGTTGGTTTGCAGCCGCAGATTAAAGAGCAGGAAACACCAACTGGCAGACGGTTTGTGTCAGTTACGCCGCAAGGCGCAGTAGCGGTACCGGGCTCAGAAGTCAATATGCCGCAAGGTTTTGAGTTTAAGATGGATAAAGACGGCGCTCCGTTTGCGTTGGGTAAACGCGATGGCATCCTTTATCCTATCGTCAATGGCGTCCCCGTTATTCCCGGCACCAGCACGCCTGCGCCAGGTGTAACGCTCCCCGGTGCTGCCCCTGCGGCTGCTGCTCCCGCGGCTGCGGCTCCTGCGGCGGGCGCACCCGCGCAGCGCGGTGCTTCGGCTACGGACATGCCGACAATTACACGGCAAATCTTTACGGGCGAAGGCACGGGCAGAAACCCGTTGTCTACCGCGCGTGATCCATTCCAAATGATTAACTCGACGTTTGTCGGCATGTTCCGGCAGATGTACCCCGAACAGGCGCGGGGTAAGACAGATCAAGAGATCGTCGCTATGCGGACGCCGGAATTGTCCGCGCAGATGGGCCCGGTGTTGATCCAACAGAACGCCCGCGCGCTCAGCAACGCGGGCATTACTCCGAATGCTGGCAACGTCTATCTGGCGCATTTCCTTGGTGTGAAGGGCGCGCTAGACGCATTTCGCGCTAACCCGAATACGCCTGCAATTGATGTCGTTGGTGAGGCTGCGGTAAAGGCCAACCCAACGATTATGAAGGGCAAGACCATTGGCGAAGTAATTCAGTTTGCCAACAACTATATGGACCGCCAAGCGGGCTTTCCTGCTGCGCGGGGCGTTGCGGCTCGCGGGGCGTTTGTGCCAAACGTTCCTTCTGAAACCGCCATGTCGCCTATGGCGCCTACGGTGGCTAACGCTATGGCGCTTGGCATGGCTGGCGCTATTCCGCCGCCTGCTAACGCTATGGTTGCACCGTCCGCTCCCGCACAGTTGAGCGCGCCGCCAATCGCTGCGCCGACTGCTGCGCGGGCGCCTGCGCCTGTAACGCCTGAATTTGGTAAAGGAACCAAATCTTTAACGGCAACAGAAGAGAAAAAACTGCGTGACGACATTGCGGTGGATTACGCTTCCGCGCGGTCAACTATCGCTACAATGGATGACGTAATTAAGTCCGTTGACGATCTTCGCAAAGTGCCCGACAAAGACAAAGATGCTATTCTTGGGTTTATTGACGCGCGGACGCCTGTTACGCGGCGCGGGTCAATTACCGCGCAAGCCAAACTTGACAATTTGGCGGGTCAAGTTACGGCCATGGGTAAGGCCGCTACGGCGCTTTCGGGCGCTGTTGGCAACATGGCAGTACAAGAATGGAAAATTGTTGCCGATCAAATTGCGTCGCTTGACCCGACCCGCCTTGATGCTAAAGAACTTAATAAACAACTTGAGATCATTGAAGCCAAAGCTAAAGCCGCAGCTTCCCGCACACGCGACGCTTATCGTCGTCAGTATGCTGAAGAGTTTGACCGGTTTGGCGACCGTTTCAAATTGCCTGAAGACAGTTCGTCGGGGGGTAGCCCCCCATCCGTTGAAGACCTGTTGAAAAAATATGGCGGTTGACATGGCGTCGATGCAACAACTTGAAACTGCGCTAATTAACGCGGACAAAGCGGGCGACACGCAAGCCGCGACCGTTTTGGCGCAAGAAATTCAAAAAATGCGCGGCGCTGGGCCATCGGAAATTCCCGGCCCACGCATTTTTATTCCGCGTCCATTTGAGACCATTTCAAACGTTCCCAGCAGCGCCGGTAAATTTATCGGCGGTTTGGTAGAGGCCGTTGCGTCGCCGGTTCAAACAGCTAAAGGATTAGCGGACATAGCTGCTGGCGGTATGCGAGCAGGGGCAAAAACCGTTCTTCCTAAAAAAGTTTTTAACTGGATTGACGCTCTGGACGACCCAGAAACGACAAAACGCATTACTGATACGGCCAATGCCGTCGGTAAAGATTATGCTGATGCTTACGGCAGCTATGACCAGATTATTAAGACAATTGAACAAGACCCTGTACGGGCGGCGGGCGATTTGTCTATGATCCTTGGCCTTGCTGCTAAAGCAGCAACCGCTGGGCGCATGGCGCAAACAGGTGAAGCATTGTCAGGCGCAGCACGCGTCATAGACCCGCTGGCATTGCCGATTGCAGGCGTAAACAAACTTGCTGAAGTTGCTGCGCCGACCATATCATCTGCACGTAATGCTTTGTCGCCGCAATACCGCATGTTGGAACCGGCATTGGAAGGACGCGGCGAAGAATATGTTACCGCGTTGCTGAACCGACCGCAGGAAATTGTGCCTGGTTCACGCCGCAGCGCGGGCGAAATGATTGTGGCAAGTGGGCAGGCGGGCACGCAATTTCCTGCGCTGGAACAAAAAGTACTTTCGCAATTTAACCCGACCCAACAGTTTGAAATTGAGGCCGCACGCGGCGCAGCGCGTAGCAAAAGCATTGGCGAAATTTCCGGTACGCCGGAAGCGCAGCAATCTGCGGTTGAAGCTCGCACAGCAGCAACCAAACCTCTATACCAGCGCGCGGCTGCAAAATTGGCTGAAACGGACGAAACATTTGCTAACCTAATGGACACGCCGACAATGGACGAGGCGTTGGCCACAGCGTCGCGTATGGCCGCAGACCGTCAACAGCCGTTTATGCGCGGCGAAATTAAGCCTGCTGAAACAGTTAAAAGCGGTATTTTGGGGGCTGCAGGCGAAGAACTGACGCGCGAAATTCCCGCCCAGACCGCTAAACTGTCTGGTCAAGCTCTGCAAGATATTAAGATTGCACTTGATGAAGCGGTTAAACCGCGTGCCAACGAAACCAACGCGCAGGCGGCACAACGCAACGCTGCAACTGGCGTTCGCGCGCAATATATGGACTGGCTTGAGAAGAACGCGCCAGATTTAATGAAGGCGCGCGCAACGTTTGCCGAAAAAAGCGCGCCCATTAACGTCATGGAAGTGGGTCAAGTGCTTAAGACTGCACTTGAAAGCCCGCTGGATGAAACCGCGTCGCGTGCCGGTGTATTTGCCAATGCTGTGCGGAACGCTCCAGCTACACTTAAGAAAGCAACCGGCGAAGCGCGATTTGAACGTCTGTCTGACGTGCTTGAGACAGGCGATTTGAAACGCGTTGCTAATGTGCTGGAAGACCTTCGCGTATCAAAAGAATATAAAGATCTTGCTAAAGCAGGCCGCGTTGAAGCGGAAGGTCTATCAGGCGCGCAATTACCCGCACCCAAAGGGTTTCTCAACCGCGTTGCTACGGTGTCAAATCGTATTTTGGAAGCTGTTGAAGGCCGAATTAACCGCGCTGCTGCTATCAAAATTGCTGAAGCGGCATATGACCCGCAACGCATGGCTGCAATGATCCAAGAAGTTATGGCAATGGATAAACGCAATGCCGCGCGCGAAGCGTCGTTTCGCGCTACTGCACAAAGAGCCGCCAACGCCATGCGGGGTACAGCCCCCGCTGTCAATATGCTCGCAATTCAGGCCCAACAGGACCAGTGATGGACACGCAGACAATATACAATTTCGTTGGCGGCGCGGCTATTGCGGCAGGCGGTTGGTTTGCGCGGGAGCTTTGGGGCGCCGTCAAAGAACTTCGCCGCGACCTGCATGACATTGAGACAGAACTGCCAAAAACGTATGTCATGAAGGTGGACCTAGACCGGCGCATGGAGCACATCGAGCATATGTTCCAGCGCATCTACGACAAGCTGGACGGGAAAGCTGACAAGTGAAACCCCCCGTTAAAAAAACCACCGCTAAAAAAACCGCAGTTAAAAAAACTGTTGTTAAAAAGCCACTCGCCCCATCACCCGACCCGCAAAAACCTGCGCCATCTGGCTTCCTTGATAAGGCCATTGATGTTGTGAAGTGGGTAGACAGCCCATTCAAGTTGGCGGTCGTTATTCTTTTAGGTGCTTTTGGCTTGACCGGATACCTTGTGTATCAGAACCAAGAAAAGCTCATCAATAAGGTCATCAATCACGATACCATGCCAACCTTGGTGTCAGATGAGCGTATCGTCGGTGCGGCGCAAGCTCTTATGAGAGACCTTCGTGCTGAGACAATTATTGTTCACGAAATTAATCTGTCCAGCAATGCCAGAACAACTCGCGTCGCTCTTAGCCCAGATGGCCGTCACGCTCCGCTGGAAGGCAAGAAGGGCGCATTTTTCTCAGGGTCTCCAGCCCGCAACCATGCTGCAATCTCAATGCTCAATGGCGAGGTGCTGTGTGAGACGTTTGAGCCATCGTCAGAAGCAGGCGATTGGATCGTGTCAAAGGGTGTGACCTACGCTTGCAGGGGCTCAATTCCTCCAGAACAGGGGACGATGGTTGGCTATTTGGCCGTTGGTTTTAAGGGTCCGCCTCGTGATATAGTTGCTGTCCGCGCTAGGATTAATCAAACGACACGCGAACTGGCGAGATGACATGGACCCGCTAACAATCCTTGCCCTTGCCAAAGGCTCTTACGAGGCCATCAAGACCGGCGTAAAGTTGGGCAAGGAAGTTCAGAGCCTATTTCGGGACATTTCAAACCTGATGGATTCTGCTTCTAAGCTCACACAACTTGCAGCCTCTCCTCCCAAACCCAAACTGTTTGGCAAGGAGAGTGCTGAGAAGTTGGCGATGGACGCCTTTATGGCGAAAAAAGAAGTTGAGAAGATGTTTGCGGAGGCCAAAAACCTCTTCATTTCTGAACAGGGGTTACAGGCTTGGGATTGGGTCATGGCCGAAACGGTCAAGATTAGGAAAGAGCAAAAGGCTGCCGCTGAGAAAGCCCAGAGGGAACACGAAGAGGCCATGCACGAACTGATGGTTTATGGCGCGGCGGGGCTTGTAATTCTTGTTCTTTTAGCTGGGATGTTCGTGACGATCTTCGTCGTATCTAAGTAGGAGGGGTAGAATGGATATTCTAAAGGTAGCAGGGCCGCTGCTTGGCCAGCTTGCGCCTACTCTTGCGACGGCGCTGGGCGGTCCGCTGGCGGGGCTTGCGGCAAAAACTTTATCAAATGTTCTGCTGGGAAATGAAAACGGTTCCGAAACCGACATTGCAAAAGCTTTGCAGAGCGCGACGCCTGACCAGCTTGCTGCCATCAAGCAGATCGACGCCGACTTCAAGGTCCGCATGGCGGAACTGGAGATCGACCTTGAGCGGATTGCGGCAGGGGACCGTAACAGCGCGCGCAATCGCGAAATCCAAACCGGCGACCACACTCCAAAGATACTTGCGGCCGCAATCACAATTGGCTTCTTCGGCATCCTGTTTTGGATGTTTATTTACGGGGTTCCCAAGAACGGCAATGAGGCTCTTCTTCTGATGCTCGGCGCATTGCAGACGGCGTTTACCGGCGTCATTGCTTACTTTTTTGGCTCATCGGCAGGTTCTAAAGCCAAGAACGAACTGCTTAAAGGGGATGGAAAATGAACGACAATTGGGAAATGGCTTTTGCTGCGGTGCTGAAGCACGAAGGCGGTTACGTGAACCACCCAAAAGACCCTGGCGGGCGCACCAACTTGGGCGTAACCCAGCGCGCTTGGGAAGAATACGTTGACCGTGACGTGACCGAAGCCGAAATGCGCGCGCTGACGCCTGAGATTGTCAAACCGTTTTACAAGACAAAATACTGGGACAAGATCAGGGGTGACGAATTACCTTCTGGCGTGGACTACGCAGCCTACGATCTGGCGGTCAACTCCGGCGTCGGGCGCGCGGCCAAGTATCTTCAGCAGATTGCGGGCGTTCCGGCTGACGGCATTATTGGCCCTAAGTCAATGGAAGCCATCTTGTCCTGCAACCCTGAAGAAACAGTTGACGCCCTGTGCGACATGCGGCTGGATTTTCTTCAGAGACTTCCGACTTGGGATACGTTCGGCAAGGGCTGGGGCCGCCGCGTTGAGGAAGTTAAGGCTAAAGCGTCGGCTATGGCTTAACCGCATCGTTAAGCAATTCGCGGCGTTCGCGGGCGGCGCGCAGGATCGTATAGCGCTGGTGAAGGCGGGTCATCACGGTTACGCGGCGACGCGTAATCCGCTCTTCCTTCAGCAGCGTTAAAATTTTCTGCTCGTCTAGCCCATTAAGAACGTCGTTCAATTCCCGCCAGTTCACGCCTTTAGCTCCTCTAGAGCAATATTTGATATAGTGCGCTTATCTTGTAGCGCTCCCCAAATACGCTCGTCAATAGTTTTGTTACAGATCAACAGGTAGCACCAGACTTCGCAGGTCTGACCGCCGCGATGCAGGCGCCCAATAGTCTGTTCGTATAGCTCCAGCGACCACGGCAGCGACAGGAAGATGATCTTGTTGCCGCCGTGCTGAAGGTTGAGCCCGTGGCCAGCGGACTTGGGGTGGATCAGCAGCATGGAAATCTGGCCTAAATTCCAGCGATTGATGGCGGACTTGTCGTCAATCGTCTGCGCCTTTGGAAAGCGGCGCTTTAGTTCGGCTAGTTCTTCTTGGTAGTTGTAGACGACGATGGTCGGCGCGCGCTGGTTCTCTTCCCAAATTTCTTCCAGCATGTCGAACTTGTGGCTGCTGAACCAAACGGCGTCCTGCTTTGTGTCGAACTTGCCGGGGCGGTCACTGGCGGTTGTCTTGGTGTTGTAGACGAACCCCGACGCTAGCTGTTGCAGCTTGTTCGTCACCGCTGCGGCGTTGGCCGCAATCACCGCGTCGGTGCCCAGTTCCAGCATGAAGTCGCGTTTCATCTTTTCATATGGTGCGCGGTCGGCCATGTCGCAGCGCATTTCCAAGACGTGCAGCGGGGGCAGTTTGTCCGCGTAAACGCCAGGCTCCAGCACGAACGTCGCCGGTCGGATGGCCTCCATGACCTTTTCAAGCGACCCTTTAACGGGCGCCCATTCGCCAAAATCGCGGTTAATGCACGCGAAGTACCGTTGCAGAAACGCGCCCTTGGACCGGCCTAACAGACTCTGGTCTATGATCTTGCACTGGCCGAATACGTCTTCTAGGCCGTTCGACGTAAACGATCCGGTCAAGCCCCACCGGAATTGAAACCGGTCAATCTGCTTCAGTAGCGCCTTGAACCGTTTGCCGCTGGGGTTCTTCATTCTAGTCAGTTCGTCAAATACGATCCCGTCAAACTGCGCCAGATCGTCTTCGGTCAACGATTGAATGTTGTCGTAGTTTATAACGACGATGGGCGCGTCAGACGCAAACGCCGCTCGCCGCGCCTTGGGCGACCCGACCGCGATGGCGATGTCAAAATCTAACGCCCACTTAGGCTGCTCGACCGGCCACACCTCGGTGCACACACGCTTGGGCGCCAGCACCAGCCAACGCTTGACGTGACCCTCGGCAATCATCTCCGTCATGGCGGTCAGCGTGATGGCCGTCTTGCCCGCGCCAACCGGCGCAAGGATCATGGCGCGGTCATGCCCAAAGAGGAAATCCGCTGCGTCTTCTTGATAAGGCCGCAGGGTCAGCGTTGTTTCGCCCATGTCTCCACCTGTTCTATAGACCACAGGCACGCATAGCGCTGGCCTAGTCGGGTCATGTCCGCAGCAAATAACTTTTGTAGCGGGGCCAGCCGCCCGCCCTTGGTCTTCAACTCAACGAACCACGTCTCGCCATTGGGCAAGCACACGATCCGGTCAGCCACACCGCGCTGCGTGGGCGACTTAAACTTGTAGGTGACGCCGCCCATGCGGGCGACGACCCACGCCAAGTGTTTCTCGACTTCGCTTTCACTCATAAAAAATTCTCTTGCATATTCGTAAAAGATTGTCTAGCACTGATTTGTCACTCAATCAAGTAAGGTTCGACAATGGCTCAACATTCAAATATTGTAGGCGGTTCGACTGCAAAACGCGTTATCGCTTGCCCCGGCTCCGTAGCCTTGGTGGCACAAATGCCGCCCAAGCCGTCCAGCAAATACGCCGACACGGGCACGCTGCTGCACAACGCGATCAGCGAAATTTTGGAGGGACGCCTGACGCCAGAGAGCGCAGTCGGGCTCTATTATGAGGGTATTGTTCTCGACCAAAACCTTCTCAACAATAAACTTTTGCCCGCGTTGATGGCGCTGGATGACATCGACCCCGACAAAAAGATGGAGTACGCCTGTGAAACCGTCGTTGGATTTGGAGACGTGCTACCTGGCGTGTTTGGTTCTGCTGATCTGTTGGGTCGCATTGGAGATACTGCGTATGTGATTGATTGGAAGTTTGGCGACGGCGTGTCTGTGGATGTCGAGGAAAACCCACAACCTATGTTCTACGCCGCTGCGGCCATGCGAACCAAAGAAGTGCAGTGGGTGTTCGAGGGTGCGACCAAGATTGAGTGCGTCATCGTGCAGCCGCCGTATGTGAAGCGCTGGGAGACCTCGCCGCGTCGCATCCAGATGTTCGAGCATGAACTGGTTCGTGCCGTGAAGCGCGCGCTGCAACCCAACGCGGAGTTGGCCAAGGGCGACCATTGCCGCTGGTGCGCGGCCAAGCCAATCTGCCCGCTGTTGACCGGCGCTGTTGACCGTGCGTTGCGCTCGTCAGTGCAGGCGCTCGACGTAACGGCTATTGCCGCCGCGCTTGAGGATGCTGAGTTGTTGGAGCAATGGCTTGCCGACTTGCGCGCTCTCGCGTTTCAAATGCTTGAGGAAGGCGTCGCGGTGCCAGGTTACAAACTTGTCCCCAAGCGCGCGACGCGTCAGTGGGTTAATGAAGACGCGGCGCTTGACGCTTTGCGTGACTTGGGTGTAAAAGAAAATGAGTTGATGGAAACTTCCATGCTGAGCCCAGCCAAGGTCGAGAAGGTGTTGAAGAAGCACAAGCTCGAATTGCCGCGCGATCTGGTCGTTTCTGTCTCAACGGGTAACACGTTGGCACCGGAGAATGATCCCCGCCCAGCGGTGTTGCAGATCGGCAAACAACTGTCTGCCGCTCTTGGTAAACTGGTCTAACCTTGAAAGGGTAACCTAATGGCAAATCTGGTAAACTTTGCAGGCGCAAATCTTCCGACCGTTCAGTCGCTTTCGAAGGCGCTGCGTTCTATTGAGGCCGATGTTGGCCCTGCTGGAACGGTCATCATCAAAATGGACAAGACCGGGCACTGGGTGTTCGGGGCAGATCAGACCGAAGTGGAAGATGACGCCACTTGGGCTATCAACCCGTTCAGCTTCGTGCATGGCTACATCTGCTGGGGTGATGGCGAAGTGCTTGGTGAGAAGATGGTTCCGGTGTCCTCGCCGTTGCCTGAACTCGATCCTGCCCCGCCGCAGGCAAAGCGCGGTTGGGAAACGCAGGTCGGCATGTCGCTGAAGTGCATGTCTGGTGAAGACAAGGATATGGAAGCGCGCTATTCGGTGACTTCGGTCGGCGGTAAGCGTGCGGTTCAAGCTCTGGCGCTCGCTATTGCGACGCAGGTGGAGAAGGACCAATCCAAGCCTGTGCCGATTGTAAAACTCAAAAAAGAGCATTACAATCACAAGTCCTATGGCCGCATCTATACGCCCGTGTTCGAGATAATCGAATGGGTGAGCATGGATGGCGGCGCTGAAGCAGCCGACGCCCCTCCCGCTGCTCCAGAGGAAGCTCCCACTGAACCGCGTCGTCGTCGTCGCAGCGCGTAAGGGAGTGTGAAAGCGGGCGGCGGCTGGTCCCCTTGTCGTCGCCCGCGAGTAACAGGGGTATACCATGACAGTTTTAAAATCTGTTTACACGGATCAATCTGATATTTTGCGCGCTATAAAAGCGTTGCATTGTCCCGACGGTTTTATGTGCGACATTACTTATGGTAATGGCGTATTTTGGAAAGACTTAGATGAACCACAACACAAGTTTGACATAGACCCGCAACGCGCTGACGTGGTTAAAGCGTCTAGCGATGCTTTGCCATTAGATGATAAATCAATGCAAAGCGTTGTGTTTGACCCCCCGTTTTTAACTTACGTTCGCGAAGGGCGCGGCGGCAACGGCAAAATGATTATGGCCAAGCGTTTTTCAGGCTATTGGCGCTATGATGAATTAGAAGCTCACTATAGGGCAACGCTTCGCGAAACACGCCGCGTGTTAGCATCTAAAGGCATTATGGTGTTCAAATGCCAAGATATCGTTCACAATCACCGTTTGCATTGCACACACATAAACGTGGTAAATTGGGCAGCGGAATTTAATTTTCGCTTAAAAGATTTGTTTGTGCTTACAGCAAACCATCGTCTACCGTCACCAAACCGCGTTGGTACGCAAAAACATGCGCGTATCTACCATAGCTATTTTTTGGTGCTGCAATGACAATCCTTTGGCTCGATTTCGAGACCCGCAGTCGGTGTGACCTGCCGTCGCGTGGCGTCTACAATTACGCGCAGGACCGTTCAACGGCGGTCTTGTGTATGTCCTATGCGTTCGATGACGAGGATGTCGTCACTTGGACGCCTGACCAGCCGTTTCCGCAGCGCGTCGCGCAGCACACCGGCCAAATCCGCGCGCACAACGCGGCGTTTGAACGGTTGATGTTCTGGTATGTGCTGTGCCCCGAATACGATCTGCCAGAGCCTAAGCTGGAGCAGTTCTATTGCACGGCCACACAAGCCCGCGCCAATTGCGCGCCTGGCTCGCTGGAGGACGTGGGTCGGTTTGCTGGCGCGTCTATGAAGAAGGACCATCGCGGCGGGCAGTTGATCCGTCTGCTGTCGATCCCGCAGGCTGATGGTGGCTTCCGTGAGGACGCCATACTTATGCATGAGATGGTCGCCTATTGCGAGCAAGACGTGCGCGCCATGCGCGCTATCAGCAGCGCCATGCGTGATCTGAGCGACGAAGAGCTTGCCGACTATCACGTCAACGAGCGCATCAATGACCGTGGCGTGCGAGTTGACACCGACCTGTGCCGCGCTGCGGTCGAGTACGCCAGCGTCGAATTGGAAGAGATTGAACAGACGGTTGAGGAAGTCACGCAAGGCGAGATCACCAGCGTGCGTAGCCCCAAGATGCGGCAGTGGGTTGTTGATCGTGTCGGACCGCAGGCGCTCAAGCTTATGGAGACGTGGAAAGATGGCGAGAAGAAATACTCGATTGACAAAAACACCCGTGCCAACCTTCTCGTCTTCGCAGAAGAAAACCCGTACGAAGTGCCGCCCCATGTCGCTGATGTCATACAGTGCGCCGACGACCTTTGGGCGTCAAGCGTTGCCAAGTTTCAGCGGGCAGACGCTCTTGCTGACGAAGATGATCGCCGTGTACGAGGAGCGTTTGTGTTTGCTGGAGGCTCTGCTACTGGACGTGCATCAAGCTACGGGTTGCAGGTCCACAATTTTCCTCGCAAATGCGCGAAAGAACCTGAACTAGTCCGCAACGCTATGGTGCGCGGGCACAAGATCGTGCCGACCTACGGCAAGCGCGTGACGGACGTTCTCAAGTCTATGCTGCGCCCTGCGCTGTTGCCCGCCGACGGCAAGCACCTGATTGTGGCTGATTGGGCCGCGATTGAAGCGCGCGTCAATCCGTGGTTGTCCAAGCGCGGCGAAGACAAGCTGAGCATCTTCCGCGAAGGCGGCGACGTTTACAAGGTGAACGCATCCGCAACATTCCGCGTGGCGGTTGACGATGTGACAGGCGACCAGCGCCAGGTTGGCAAGGTGCAGGAGCTTGCATGTGGCTTTGCCGGTGGCGTGGGTGCGTTCGCATCTATGGGCCGCATTTATGGCCTGTCTATGCCTGAGAGCGAAGCTAAGCGAATGGTTAACGGCTGGCGCACTGCAAACGCTTGGGCTGTTCCATTCTGGCAAGATATAGAAACAGCTTATACCCGCGCGATGCGAAATAAAGGCCACGAATTTACCGCCGGTCGCATTACATACTTGTTTGATGGAACGCACCTTTGG
>Ga0315902_10006008_pt1 | contig 16966 bp, 24 predicted proteins | sample LakEriMetagenome_9_FD_203523 | JGI IMG/M metagenome (GOLD analysis project Ga0315902, IMG submission 203523) | Freshwater fungal communities from buoy surface, Lake Erie, Ohio, United States - Buoy 12 MA117 | ecosystem: Environmental > Aquatic > Freshwater > Lake > Lake biofilm | place: USA...
TCCCTAAAATTCTCCCATAACAGTAAAACGCTGGGTTTGTTTTTTGTTGAAATACACATGAAGACCATAAACTCGAACAAACATCCCGAACAAAAACCGAAATTTGATTATGGATTATAATTATAATTATTTTAACCCTATAGAAGGAAAAGCTGCTCAAATATATGATCGAATGTCAGCATTATTTTTAAATTGGGCAAGTGGAAGATACCCAGATTCCGAGTTTCAGTCAGTCGTGGAAAATGACGACAAATTGAACGAATTGCAATGGCATTATAAGAACTTGCATGAATTTTATAGTACACCATATCCGGGCAACATAACTATACAGCAATGGAATTGTAGATCTTGCGAGCCACGTAGAAGCAAGCGTTTGCAGAGACTCAATTTATTATACCACGATAATTGAATGTATTTTTATAAATAAATTAAATTTCATTTATTATACAAATGGTTAATTCGTGGATTACAGCTTTAAAAAAATACAACGAGAAGAAAGGGGGATCTTGGTGTGTGCCAAAAAAAGGTTCTGCTGAGTATGAGAAAGTTAAAAGTCTGATGACATCTGGCAACAAAATAATAGACGATACTCCAGTAAACCCTAAAATGGCAACTAAAAGTCAACTAAAATCTCAACCTGGCTTAAATGCTGCATCTGGCAATGTGAAGAAAAATAACAAAAAAAAATTTGTAATTGTCAAAGACAAAGCTGGAAAAGCAGAGATGGCTGCCATTGCAGAAGCAAGAAAGATAGGAGGTTCTATAAACAGAATACCTAAACAAGTTGCACAAGAATTCAAAAATGTCAAACCCACTGAACCTGTAAATGTCTTAGTTCCAAGATCTTTAAAAAAGGTATCAAACCCTAATTCAATTGTTCAGAACGTATTTAGAAACATTATGTATAGATTTAGTATTGCAGAAAACCCTAAAAAGTCGTTTGTTCCAGGCAAATTAAAAAAAATATTTTTAGATGTTGTTGCAACTCAAGGATCAGAATATAATGTAGAAAATAAATTAATTGAATTATTAGAAGAAAAGGGTCCTAGAATAGCTTTATCATATGATCAAAACACTGTTCCCTCAGGATTTAAAGAAGCAAAAATAAAAACTCCTTAATAAATAATTTTATAATTTAAATAAAAAAAAGTAGTATAGGGGGGTGTGGTAGGGCACTTAAAGTCAATACGGAATAAAACGGAACGTCATTTTTTAAAAATATTATAATGGAGACGGAACAGCTTGTACAACTACTACTTTTAATTGGTTTGCTATTAGAACGAATCATAAAAAATTCTAAACATTTTAGAAGTAAATGTTGTTGCATTGAAATAGAACAAGAAAACATGTCACCCAAACCAAAAACAAAGCAAGACATTGAATTAAAAATTGAACCTTAATAAAAAACACTGTAAACTGGTACAGATGGGATTTTTTTGGGAGGCTGTAATGGTGGTAAAGGCTTTTCTACAACAGGAGCTACTTGTTGTTTAACTTGTTTAATTTTTTTAAGAAGACGCTCTTGACGTTTAATCTTTTTGTACATTTCCATGTCAGTATCAGCTTCAGTAAAATCTTCTGTCTGAATAGGTTCAGTATCTTCTTCTGGAGGAGGATTTGGTGATTCTATTTTACGTTTACGATGCTGTTGTTTTGGTTTCACGATATATTTTTTTATTACCAACTCTTTTTTTGCAACCTCTACTTCTTTTGCTTCTTCTTCCTTTTTTGCTTTAAGCATTGCAGCTCTTACTTGTCTTCCTTTTTCCAAATTTGCAAGCATAATTTTTTTGGATTCTTCCGATATTATTCGAGGGGGTTTTGTAGATTTTAACAGCTTACGAGCCGCTGTCATAGAGATTGGAGTGGGTTCTTCTTCGTTGGCAACGGATGTAGGTTGTATCAATTCAATAACCTTTCCCTCCTTTAGTTTGTTTAAACCTACTGCTCCTTTTCTTCTTCCCGCCTTTGGAATAACAGTTTCAGTGGAAGCCTCCTCTAATACTAAATCTTCTGGATTCATTGTTTCAGATTTTATTAAATACTGATCACAATTATTTGCAGATGCATCGATTCAATAAACCAAATCCTAAAACAAATTTTCCTGGATCAGAAGAAGCCGCGAAGATTTTATTTGATCCAACGTCTATTCCAACTTATAGAAAGTCATACGCCGAAGTAGTAGAAACTCCCGCCAGTGCCATTGAAACTTCTTTACAAGAATCAAAAGAATCAGACGTTGATCGGTTCAGAAGACTTCATGCCAAACTATATTTGGAGAACGGAATATGGAAAGAACCAAATCCACTTGAGAAATGGAGTCTTGATGAAACTGAAGAGTCTTGCACATTACCTGACCCCGAATCATTATTTAAGTAAGTTGCATGAGTTCGTTTGGGTTTTTGAATATTACCGGTGTAGATGGATCCACTTCTGGAGGTGGCGGAGGTGGCGGATTACCTGGTGGAATCAACGGGAGCGTGCAATTTAATGACGGAGGAATAACTTTTGGTGGAACATCCAATTTTTTGTATGATTCGGCCACTCAACAAATGACTGCAACCAAAATAAAACCTGGCGTAATTGTGGATTCGACCAGCAGTGTAGGTACTGCGGGTCAAGTGTTGAGTTCTACGGGAACGGCTTTACAATATATAACTCCTGCTGTGGTCAACCCAGGAGGGGTGTCTGGGGATATACAATTTAACAACGGTGGTGTGTTTGATGGAGACTCTACCTTTACTTTTAGCCCAATTGGAGTAGGTTTGGAACTCGTCACAGTTCCGTTCTTGGATGTAAGAGACGACATCCAGCCTATAGTCAACGCCACAGGCTCAGTTGGTACGGTTGCCAAACGTTTTGCGGATGTACATTCTACAAATGCCACACATACGAATATGAAATCAACTTCAATTATAGACAGTACCAACAATGCAGGTATTACTGGTGCTTTTCTTGGAAACGTGGGAGGTAATACACTCTGGCAAACTATAACTCTTCCAAACACGTTTAAGAAAGCTCAATTTAATTCCAATGTCGTGCAAACAGTTGGTCCAGGTTCTAATAGTATTATCTTTCAAACGGAGACATTTATAAATGGAGTGCAGTTGACTCTTCCTCCACCAGTTCAGTTTTTTGAAGTATTAACGTCTGGAGTGTATTTAGTTACACATAATGTCACATTCAAATCAAATGGACCTGGCAATAACAATGTGGATAGTTTTGTTAGACGAGTTGCTCCCCCGTTAGATTACGCAAGACAACGCGTTATTGTACACAACAACGAATACGGAATAATAGGAAACTCTGAAATGATTCAATTAGATGTTGGGTCTGTATATGCAATTAATCTTACTTCAATTTCAAATCTTGATATTAGTTTTGTGAATGTAGTGGTTCAGTCTATGTTTTTAGTTTAATCACAAATAAAATGTTTGTTCATAAAAAAGTAGGATATAATCCAAAAACTCCAAGTGTGCCAGTTCCAATTATTGGTCACTCTAATGAGGTTGTTATTCCTGTCAATTTAGCAAAACGTATGTACGCCAAGTTGGAAAAATATGATCCATTTACTGTTCCCATTTATAATCGTCTTCGTCATCTCTTCACTCACACTGTAGTCAAAAAGTAAAAATGGAAGAATCACAAATAAATGCGGTCTCTCAAACGTAAAAACAAACGCAAGGTTTCAGTGATTTCTAAATCAAACATCAACAAAAATATAATTAAAAATGTAATTCGATTGCATTTGTCTAGAAAATCTGACACTGGACAATTTAAACAGGCTGAGTTAGGAGCAGGCCAATATCACGCAGGAGCAGGATCTAATCCTTTTGTTTCTTTTCCTTCTCTATCATACGCTGCTGGTTCTGCGGATGCGTTTCCCGGTTTATTGAGCGGAGAACAAACTGCAAACCAGGTAGCTGTCGCGCAAATGAGATCAGCAGACAAACGAAATGATGTCACTACTGGTGGGGCTCAAGCATCTAATTCTAAAATGAACACTTATTTGTCCCCAGCTCTAGCTGGAAGCGTGCAAGGCAGAACCATTTTTGCTACTCCTGTCAAAACTCCTGTCAAAACTCCTGTCAAAATGCAACCTATGATTACTCCTTCTAAAGTATCCTCCGATGCTCGCAAAGAACTGGGTTTTAATAGGAATATGAACGAACAATTAGAATCATTAATTAACAAAGTATCTCCGCAAAAGCAAGCATCCCCGCAAAAGCAAGCATCCCCGCAATCAAAACAAGCACCCTTGCAATCAAAACCACCCACAAAAGATAAGGTTGTTAATCAAAGCGATATTGCTTCAAGGGTAGTACAGAACCGAGATCAACCAGGACAAGGACGAAACATTAAACCCAAAAAACCATATACTCCTTCTAAAAAATAATAAAACATGTATGCAAGTAACGCAGCAGCTCCTGTAAATGACACCTCGCATATAGTGAACCGATATGTCTATTATTTTAATTCTCATCGCGCGGAATCTTTCAACTTGTCTACACCTGAATGCACATTTAAATTACAAAACCCTATAGGACTCACTGCAGCAGGAAATGTATTTGAAGTGTCCATTCCACGTGCCATGATACCTTCTACCTTTTATCAATTTTCATCGTTACGTGGTAGTACCACTTTAACGTTTTCAATTGGAATGTCGTCCTATTCCTTTACAATTTTGGATGGAAATTATAACATTTTACAATTAGCTACTTTAGTCTCTTCCACTTTGACGTCTGAACTTATTTCTATCGGGTATCCAAATGCAGTTGTCACTGCTGCGTACAACTCGGCTACAAATCGTCTTCGATTTGATTTAACAAACCCTTCTTTGTTAACTTTGTCTTTTTTGGCGTCCAAATTGTCTGTGTCTTTAGGGTTTTCTTCTACGTGGACGTTGTCTACAGCAGCATCCGCATTTTCAGACATTGATACTAACATTGCGCCAATTAACATGCTTTTTATTATTTCAGATGCGTTGTCAGGTCATGATTCCTATGAACAATTAGCTTCAGCAAATCGTACATCTCAAATTATTTCCTCTATTCCTCTTATCCATTCTGCCAAATATTACATTCCCTTTGAACCCGCTAATCCTATTCGAACTCGTATTGAGACCGACACCTTGTCTTTTATCGATTTTAATATAATTGATAATTTTGGAGAACAAATTTTTAACTTTCCTGTTGCATGGACTTTTGTAGTTATTATAGAAGAAATTAAAATTCAAAACCATTTTCAGCCCGAAAAACTACCAACTACTATGAATCCAATTGTAAACACCTCGGACGTTAATTATTTACAAAAACAATCTGTAAACAAGTTAGATGACATTTCGCAGTTGCTTACTGATAACCTCGAAAAAATGGAATCACAATTAAAAAAACGTAAAAATGTTTAAAAGTGCTATACAGGCGCGGCTAGCTCGTGTCAAAAAGTCTCAACCAATTTTGTCCAGTTCCAATGTGTCTATTCAAAAACAACAACAAATTCAAAACAAACGACCTTTAGATTTGAACCCTGCTGTTGTCACAAAAAATTTTAAATATCAAAAAACAACAAAAGACGACTAAACAGTCAATCATAATTTAATTATATTTTAAATATTGACATCATGAACGGATCTATTTTACTCGATACTCAACTCGCTGACAACATTGAAGGAGCAACTGCTGGTTTACCAAGAGAAGCTATTCTGGACACTGTGCCACGTTCTGCGTTAAAAGCAACCAAAAAAATTGTTAATTTGGTTCCTATTTCTTCTAATACCGTTGGACCTTCTCAAACTATACAATTTTTGATTCCTCAAAAAAATTTAGCAAAGGCTCATTCTTTTTATCTTAAGTTCAGACTAATTGTTACCGCAGCTGCAGGAGAAGCTAGACTTTTTTCATTTGGTGGATCTTTGCAAACATGTGCTGCTTTGTTTAATTCTATGAGCATTCAGGCTGGTGGTCAAGTCATTGAAGCTTGTCAAAATTATGACAAGTGGCACAATAATGTATTATGTTGGACTCAAGACATCAATCAAGTTGGCTTTGAATCACCTACAACCGGTTGTCAAACTTTTTCCCGTTTATTATCAGACCCTGCTGGTAATACTGCCACTCTTACTAGAAGTGTGCAATCTACTGCTGAAGTTTGGAATACCAAAGCAGCTGCAAGCAACTTAGTTACTACCGCTGCCACTGGATTATTAAATGACGTGTTTTCTATGCCCATTGGTATGGGTTTTTTTAATCCCAAAGAAAGTCAATTCTTACCCTTGTTTCAATTTAACGGTGGTGTGTTGTTTACTTTACAAACCAATCCTATTACCAAAGCCTTCTTTTCTGGAGATCAGTCAGGGGCTGTTGGTCCTCTTCCTGCAAATATTACTGCTTACCAATTGAGCGATTTCGAGCTTACTTACACTGAAATTACTCCTGACATTTCATATATTAATACTGTCCGAGATGGGTTAGCAAGGGGAAAGGTTATCAAGATCGAGGCTCAATCTTATTTAAATTATCAAGTTGCGTGTGGTGCTAATGTTCGTCAAAATTTAAATTTGAACCTACAATCTCTTGCTGCAAGTTTTTGGGGTAGAGTGGAAGGCGCGGACGATCTTTTCACTCCAAAGTGTTTTGTTAAACAAAAAGACATTGAGGATAGTTCTGCGGATACTCCATCTATTCGTTATGAAATGTATTATGACAATCAATTGTTGTATAATGGTCCAAATCAACTCAATTATGATAGTATTGCGTTAAGAGAACTTCAAGAAGCATTGACAAGTTCAATTTCAGACCATCCAGTTGCTCCTTTGTTCAGTTACGTTGGAATTAACAGTGGTACTATAACAAATATCACCACTAGTACTAAATTTTATGGTGCATTGGCTAGACAAGCGTGGTTGTACGGATTGTCAAATAAATTATTTGCTTCTAACAGTACTTCCATGGATGGTACACCTGTTGGAACTGTTCAAATTCAGTTTAGTACCCCAGGTGACTCGGTTAATAATTTATGGTATTTTTATTTTGTTTATGATTTTATGTATATGATTGATGCTAACGGAAACGTCAGTAAAATCATGTAAGTTAGCTTGCATTTTGTTTGTTTGTAGTGTAATGTGTCTACCTTTGTATTTTATTATGTATTTTATTAAACTTTAAATTTGATCAAACTTTTTATATATTTTTGGTACATCATGTAAAAAATCTACTGTCATAAAACTATGAGGCTCTTTTGTACATTTTGATATGCAAGATTTAGGTACTCCAAAGGTTTCTTCAAATATTTTGTCTTCTTTTGGATTATCTTGTCTAAAATAGCTAACCACATCAGCTTGACTTCTAACTAATGCGTTTAATCCACTCAAGCGCTGAGCCAAAATCATGGCAGAGCATTTAAAATGGCGTTGATTAGTCATAAATAAATTAAATGCTTGGTGTTTTTGTCTATTGCAAGGCAACAGAGCCATAACATCGTCGTAAATAACTAAATGATGAGGCTGTTTTTTTTTGCCTGTGTATTTAGTATTTTCTTGAGCTATCTGTTGCATTAACTGACGTTGAATTGTATCATTAAAATCTCCATAAAATTGGCCTTCCGGTTGCAATTCGTCTACTAATTCTGACATTTTAGGATCATGTTGCGCTGTTGGACTTATTAAATATATTTTGTCAAACTTTTTTTTAAACCCTCCAACTTTTTCTGGAGTATCCAATAAACTGAGCGCCAGTGTTGATTTTCCAGATCGCTTTTTGCCTATAATTAAGTATAAAAAGTGATTTTTGGCAAACACTTGATCTTCTTTATAGTTTTCTTGATCATCTTTTGCTTCGACTGCTTTTGTAAGCGCGGAAGACATTTATTTATTTGTGTTTACTTTCTTTTGCAACTTTTGCATCTACGTTTTTTTTTCATAGCGATATTGGGCATACCAATCACTCGTATTTGTCCACCTTTACGAAAAGGTGCACGATTCATATTTGGCATAGTGGGTCTGCCAGTAGGTACCATTTGCAATCCACCTGGGCCAATAATGATGCCTCCCCTACTAAAAGGAAGTAAGTTTCCTAAAGTACCTCCAACCTTTGCACCTGTATCACGCTGTCCAAAAAGACCTCCGCCTAAGCCTCCAATAGCTTGTCCTAATAAATTTCCAAAAAAACCCATTTCTTTTAAATTGTGATTTGGCCTCCTTGCTTGAAAAGCTTTTTACCAAAAAACTTTTGAATTAAAGAGTCTGCTTTTGCTCCTAAGTTGGTTACTGCTTTTGCTACTGTTGAAACATATCCTGGTAAACTTTTGTGAATTGCTGGAGTATTTTGTGAAACAAAAGAAGAGACAGACGCAGGAAACAAACCTGATGAAGATAACAAATCTCGAACAAACATTTGACAATTGGCTTTAAACGCATCATACTCGTACATCTTATCTCCTTGCTTTTTATACAGTTTATTCATCATATCTTTGAGTGTGATAGGTTTAGAGACTGGAACTGTGACACTTTGAGTATCTGGAAGTGCTTCATATTTTTTGATTGAAATGTTCTGATTTTTTTCAACTCTCCAAGATTGTCCGTTGGCAAGATCTATTTTGATTGCCAGATGCCACAACGTATCATATCCTAACTTGTTTTGAATAGAGTTTAATGCTCCTAACGAGAGTACATTTAACGCTTTAACAATACCTGCTTTTACTGGAGATCGTACAATTACAATTCTTTTGATTAAAGTATTTTTAATAGAATTGTAATTCTTTTGATCTACTGAAGCTAGTCCAGTGACTTTGTCATCTTGTTTATCATCTGGTTTCTCTGTTTGTTCTTTTTCTGGTTCTGTTTTTGATTCTACTGTTGGCTCTTCTTTAGCTCTTTTGTTTTCTGGTTCTTTTATTTCTGGTTTTTTTTTGTTTGAGTCTTCTACAGACTCTGCTGGAGGTTCAGCAATCTGTCCACCCTCTTCATATGCCATACGTTTACGTTTAGTAGAAACAGGTACTTGATTTGGCATGGGTTCTACATTCATCGTGCGTTCTAGTCCTGTTCTATACACAGGTATTCTTTTGTAATAACTTTGCAAACTAGCCTCTTCCAGCTTTTGTGCCGGGTCCACAATTTGCCCGCCAGCTTCAAAGATAACTTTTCTAAGTTTTCTTCGATACAACATTTCACTAATTAATTAATAAGTGAAATAATGTCACGATTACAAGAAGAAGGAACTTTTCAAGTATGTACCAGTTGGGACAAAATTACTAATTCAGTTTATGTTGATAATTATTGTGCTTTGTCTGGTCAGTATGAATTGACCTTAATTCAAGTAGATGCATCTTCTCGTAATGTTAATTTTAGTGGAGCAGCGGGAGTAAATGACGAAGCTGGTCTTGCTATTCAAGTGTCTTCTCCTGTTCTGTCCAGCTCAATGTCTAATATTCCAAATGGATGGTTGTTTAATCTAAATTTTGTATTAGCAAATGCGGCAGATCCTGCCGTGAGTTTAACAGACATAAGAATACAAACAAATATAGCATTGACGGGACCAACTTATGTCGCTAGTTTGCAAGGTTCTTTGCCTTTACAATTTTATTATAATCGAAATGGAGCTCTTACTCCTCAAGCAGCTACTCAACCTTATTCTCAAATAGCATATCCTGTTTTGTTGCCAATGACGGATTTTAACTCTTTATTTTCAACAAGGTTTCCTCAAGGTTTATTAATTTTTACATTTAGATACAAAAAAATATATTATTAAACACGTTTTTTATACAACATGGTTTCTTGTGGAGAATGTCCAAGTTCATAAGCATGTCTTTTCAATTCAGTAATAAAAGGAACATCAGCCATTATTTGATCCGACACGTAAGCATGACGTAGCAGATTGACCCCAAATCGGGCTTGATTAAATACTTGGGCTAAACGCCTAGACATTTGATCTGGTCGTAAAGCATTCAAGTTGTTCATACTTACATGAAATAACCAGTCGGATTGATTAACTTTCAACCATTCTCTTAAGATTTTCCATAATTCGTTTGGAATCAAAATAGTTTGACAACCATATGTTTTAGAAGTTTTGTATTGATTAAACACAAAATATTGACAATCGTCATCATGAACTATAAAATTTACTTTATTATCCTCTTCATCCAACTTTGCTGACATCAAGCAAAAATCTACACATCTTCTTGGTGCAATATACGTGTAAACACAACACATTACATAATCGTGTAACTTCATATATTCAGAACATGATAAAGTCAATTTTGGCCATAATAAATTACACTCTTCTTCTAATTGTTTTCTGCGTTCTAAAATAGAATCCCAAGATTTCCAAGCAAGTTTTTGAGCTGTAGACAATTCTTGTCTTTCTTCTTTTTGCTGAAATGTAATACTTGCATGAGCTATCATGTCTTTGATTTCTTTTTCATCTGGAAATAATAACAATAGCGCTGAACAAGCTTGTTTTACGCGATTATAAGGTAGTGAAGCTAAATATAACAACACGTCACATTTCTTTTCTTGCATGAGAAAAGTAATGTCATGTTCATATTTCAAAACTTTGCATAGTTTTTGCAGATTAGACGCATATGTTTTGATTGTTTTGGCCTTCAAATGAGGCTTTTTAGAAAGCAACAAAGTTTCCATTAGTTGTGATTTACAATTTAACTAAATAACAAAAAATTCAAACATTGGGTCTGGTGCGCGGACTCGCTTGCACAATGGCCGCGGAGTCGCATTTTTTGGGGTAATGTTTACTGTATTACAAAAACGCGAAATCACTTTTTATTGTCAATGGAATCCCAAATTCAAGCTTTACAAGCTCAAATTGATCGTATTCAACTCCAAACCGTTAACACTTTTTCATTTGTCGAATCTGGTTTAGCTCATCTTAGTAGGCAACTTGAAACTATATCCAAACACAATGATGCAACAAAAACCATTATTAATCATTTAAAAGCTGTAGTAGAAAGCAATTTTAATCATATCAATAAACAGGAAGATGATATCAAAATGGCTAACAACAAATTAACTCAGTTATTTTCTTTATTAAAAAGTTTTGCAGCCATTGTAGACGAAAAGTGTACATCTGTTGACACATTAGCTAATACTGTGCAACAGTTAGTTGAAACTACAAAAACAGCACAATCACCCGCCAAGTCAGATCATGACAATCACTTAGGTCTTCCATTTTGGATTTTTCCTAAAACTCCTGATTTATTTCCTGAACAACCGCCAAATTTTGATTTTTCCGCGCCATTTACTTTGTAATTTATCTTATTTTGTTGTTAAATTACCAGTTTTATAAAATCATAATTTAATAAGATGTTTTCTTTTCGAGGTAAAGTAATTAAGTGTGATGACGTAAAAAAACAATTAGTTTTGGCTGTAGATCAACCAAACTATGCTAAAATTTTAGAAGAGTGCTCTACTATTCAATCCATTCAAACCTCCTCGGAATTAGAAAATCAACCTTTATTACCTTGTTGGAAGTATGAAGAAAGTCGTTATGTCAAGTTATTGTTAAGCAAAGCAAGAAAAGAATTGTATGAAACTTTAAAGACTAAAACCGAAGAAGATGTATATTCCGTTCGTGCTATACCTTATTCAATCAAAAACGCAAATTCTGGAACTGTTGATGGAGTTTCTTTATATTATCAAGGCAACTACGTTCCATCTTCTCGTAAGTTTGTTTCAGTAACTAAAGCTGCAATTGAACCTATTGTTGAAACTAAACATTAAATTGGTTTATTAATATTGTGTTTGTAAACACAGCATGTACAGTAGATTATGTATTATATTTAAGCAATAATAAAAACTGCTTTGTATTATAAGTCTTCTAGTAAGTTTCCTAACTCTGTTTTACGTTTCTTTCTACGTTCTGTGGGTAAAGGGTATGTAAATGCCAAATTACGAGCACATAAGGCACGACGAGGTCTAAGTTGAGCCACCTGAGGCGCAAGAAGTCTCCGGTATTTGTTACGCAAGGCATTATAATTGCATAAAACTTCCTCATGCTTTTCAGACAATCTTGCATGAATAGACTCTAGTTCTGAACACCTGATTTCCAATAAATTAAATTTTTGTTCAAGTTCAGTGTAAGCAGCTTGAGCTTCATTTTCTTGCACCTGAAACTTATCTCGACACATTGATTTGTAGCATTTATAATGCCTATAAACGATTCCACACTTTTCTCGACAATCTAAAAAATGAGATTCAACCAAGTCCTTAGGCAATCCATTCCAGGTCAACATAACACGTAGCAATCCTTCGGTTATTGGACTTACATGTCCTTCAAGCTCTGGATATTGATTATCAATAATTTCTTGCGTAGACATTTTTTTAATGGTAGTGTAGACTCGCCTTTGTATATCAACAAAAAAGAAAACACCACTTTCAATGTTATGGGTGTTTTTTTGGGAGTCACCCGGACAAATCCGGGAGCCGGAATATTTTTTTTTTGTATTTTAAAGCCATTGTGTTTGCTTTTTTTGTGGTAGGGAAGTAGGGGGGTAGGGTACTTATATATATATATATATATATATATATATTTAGTTTTTTTTATTTTTTTTTTCTAGCACTTTAAAATGCCCTACCACCCCTACCACTTTTTAAAGAAATATAATATATATATGTATATTATAATTATTTATATAAAGAAACTGTTTATTAAGTATGTTTGCGCTACTTAGGGTACATTTTGTTAAAAAAACAAAGAAAACTTTGGTGGGTGGGATACATTTAAAAATGGGTGGGTGGTAGTGCTAAGCTTGTAAAGACCGCAAATATTTTCCAAAAAATTTTGGTTTGGGATTCAAATTTAAATAGGTCAGATACACTTGTCTTGTAGAATCTGATTTTACTTTACGTGGTCCACGACAATAAAACCCACCATTTACATTTTTTACTACTAGTTTTCTTTGTCCACTTTTACCAGCCAATGTCACATTAGAACATGACATTTGTTTGGTACGTGCTGGTAAGTATCGAAGTTGCAATGGTTGATTTCCAGGTTGCTTGGTTCTCCATTCTCTTCCTTTATTTGTAGGAATTGTAATTCTGTTTAACAATACAGGTTCTTGTGAAATACGAGACATCTTTATTTAATTAATGAAATATACAACAAACTTATTCTTTTGATACGCGATACACTGCACCACAATTACATGTATGTTCATAAGTATCCAATGTTGGATTGGTTTTGATAAAGCGCTTCCATTGTTGAACAGCAGAAGCAGCAGACATCATCTTGACAGTCATAGAATCACGTGTTCTTCTTTCTTCACACTGTTTCCAACACGGAATGACTACTGAATAAGTTAAACCATCAACATACTCCTCATTCATAAAATCAGATCTTTGCCTCCAACTCTTAGATTCAAACACTTTAATTGCCGCATCCAGATTCAACTTGAACCAAATACATCCTTGTCTCATATATTTAGTTATAGCAGGCCCCATTACTTGTATAATTTCTCTATAAAAATTAGCAGCTTTTGGCAAATATTGGGATGGACAGTGAGTTTTCATGTCTTCATACCATTCAGAACCTTTAAACTTGGCTTCGTTATCCCATGCATCATTGAACAATACAGTTATCTTTTCAACTAAATACGATTCTACACGAGATAAATTTTGAACAGCTAATTCTTCTTTATTTCCAAATAATTTTGTCATGTAAGGAGTAACTGGAAATTTTGTAATTTCAAATGATGTCATATCCAAACTCATAATATAATCATAATATTGCCTCATAACTTGAGCATCTTCCATAAGATCGTACAAAGATCGATAATAGGAAGCAGGTCTTGGTTCTTCTACACGTTGAAATTCATGAATAAATAATCTACGTTGAATGCCAGGCAAAGAATCCACACCCGCACTATTAAATGTCATAAAGTAATTAGCAAATGAAGGATACACACGCTTTGCACCGCCTTTCAAATTAATCAAAATAGTTGGACTGGTAATATAACTCAAAAATTGTTTCAAGTATTTTCGTATCAAATCCTTGTTCATCTCTTCCAAATGGATAAAAATTTTGTCCAGTATCACTTCATTAAAAGGTCCAAACCAATCTCTTTCATGATTTTGAATTGCAGTACACAAATCCACTCCAAACAACCTACTCTGAATTTCAAACCAAGTGTTCTTACCTTCTCCTCCTAAAACAGCTTTTAAAGCCACACAAACCCCAGTTTTATCACCAGGACGCAACAAAATACGCTTCAAATAACATTCAATGTATCGAATATAATCAGGTTCGTTGTTCCATAAAAAACAAGTCAACGATCGCAGCAACGTAACTTTATCATCCAATGATTCTAACAAACGAGGAACGTGTTGCACCTTCCATCCTTTCCATAATGAATAACAATAATTAATATCAGATGCATCGTTGGGATTTTTTGGCATAATACATCCGGGTGGATATAAACCAATCGTATAATACTTTCTTTTATTCTCATCAACAATCCATTTCTTAATGAAGCTCACAAAGACTTCCACATCCTTTTTCATCTCAGTAACTAAAATATCTTCATATTTACAGATAAAATCGGCTTTGTTATACAAATAAAAGGTATTTGGGTGCTCCGAACAATACTTCACAGTTGCCATACAAAAAAAATTACTCAATTCAAAATACGCCTTTCGAGTCTCGTAATTGCTGCTATTCTTTCCACAGAGAGCAACTACATGATCAAAAGTATATAATTGAAGACTTTCACTTGGGATCGGGATTGCCAAACGATCCATAGGCTTCAAAGCAAGTTTGATGGGAATCTGTAGTTCGGACAATACAAAAGCTTCTAACTCTTGTATACATATTTCCTCGTTAATTCCACGTTTCAATATCATTCCTCCATCAAAACAATTTACAGACCAATCCCAACCATTTAAACCACACCAACGCTCCAATACATCTCTAATCTGATTCTCATAATCTTGAACCACCAAACTAACAAAACTATGCACTTCCAACGATTTATCCAATTGATTATACTTTGAATCTTGTTTCAGTACAGAATATAATAGCGCTACATACACGGAAAAATGCTCATATACTTCTGACATACAAGAAGTCATATTCAATCCTAAAGATGGTGCATCAGCTCCACAAAACACTTTCAAAAACCAATCTTTGATTACACCTACATCACAATTATTCAATTGAGAAGCTTCAACCAACACATTGTCTCTATTGTTTACATATTCTTCTAAATATGCCATATCCAATCTATACTTGCTTCTGATTTGATATTTATCTGCTAAATAAAGATACAACGTAGGATGACAATTTACAATATCCAAATCAAAGTATAAATTATCGCTCAAGGTATGTCTTAATATCTTGGACAAATTACAATATCCCAACTTATTAGGGTACAATCTACCAATAGGAACATCTTTGTGTCTCCAATATTTGACTTTCAATTTACCATAAGGAAAATCATCAGGAGTTATCATTATATTAAACATCATATCTTTCAAAGCGTTGACTGTAGCTACCAGCGACTGCTCTTCTAAATGTTTTAACGGAGATAATTGCACCTGTTCCGCATTGGCAATGATATAGGCTAGTTTGGCACAATTGAATACTTCTTCATATGTCTTCTCGACATACTCTCTGTGATGAGGTTTATGTTTTTTTGACATTCGCGTTGTTTAAAAAATGGACTCCGTCGTTTATTTAAACAATTATTTTTTACTGTATTTCTATGTTATGGGTGTTTTTTTGGGAGCCACCCGCCAAATTTGGAAGTCATTTTTTATAACAAAAAAAAAACAAAAGTTGTTTTCATTATTAAATGGGAAACATATTCACTCAAAAAAAGATGGACAAATATTTTAATAAAATAATCAATAATTTTGTTTTGCCTTATTCTATACCTGCTAATCGAACAATTAAAATAGACAATCATGAAGTAATTATTACAAAATCTCGTTTTAAATTAGATGGTAAACGAAAATTTTTAGAATCATTATGTGTACTAGATTTACTTAGACACGAATTTCAAAATAAAGTCATTTTTGGTCCTAGTATTCAAACTGTAGTTAGTGAAGAAGCATATTTTGACGCATTATGTATGTTAGATCATTTAAAAACAGATAGTAGTATTATATATCAAGCTTTGGATAAATATCCCCAACAAATAAGAATTACTTCTGATGCAATAAAAGCTTATGCTCCATCAAGCAATTTAATTTATATATCTTTTATAAACTACAATTAAATAAAACCAAATTTAAATAAAACCAAATTTAAATCAAAATAAACGCTCAAATTCAGACTTACGATAAGTGGAAACATATTCCTCTAACACGTTATCAATTGAATTAAAAACAACACGTTTGACAAAAGGGATGCCATGTTCACTAAAATCAACAGAAAAATCAATCTCTTCTTTTTGATCATTAAGTTCTGCAATAATACAATTACCCATCAGAGGAAATAATCCAGCCTTTTTTAAAAACATTGGAAATGTTCCCATCGCAAAGCTATTTTCAACCATGCATGGTGTAGTTTCTTCTGAAAAAAAGATTCTATAATTATCACAATCTCTAAAATCAACTCTATCACAATCTAACAGCATTTTCAAATTTTTCAGAGTAAGATCGAGTTTTAAGGAACTTGCCATTGGAAAAGAAGAGTAAGAAATATTAAAAAACAAAAATTTAACCATCGGACTTTCGGACTTATAATTTCGGACTTTCGGACTTATAATTCGGACTTTCGGACTTATAATTTCGGACTTTCGGAGATTGTCGGACTTTTGGAGTCAATACTTGGTTGAATCAAAAATAGGGGCCTCTTCCGTATTTAAACAATGAGCGGAACCTCTAATTTGGTGTTATGGGGGGAAATTTTAGGGAGCCACCCGGATTTTTTGGGAGCTAAATATATAGTTTTTTATGTAATTTGTTCAAATTTATCTTTAATATGTAATTTTGCCACAATTAACTTAAGTTAATTGT
>Ga0315902_10006010_pt1 | contig 16959 bp, 17 predicted proteins | sample LakEriMetagenome_9_FD_203523 | JGI IMG/M metagenome (GOLD analysis project Ga0315902, IMG submission 203523) | Freshwater fungal communities from buoy surface, Lake Erie, Ohio, United States - Buoy 12 MA117 | ecosystem: Environmental > Aquatic > Freshwater > Lake > Lake biofilm | place: USA...
GTTGAGGTCTTCGCTGAGGAGTTGCTGGCAGCGGGCGGCTTTGGCTGCAGCTAGTATGGCGGCGTCCCAATAGGAGGTTTGGAAGCGCTCTTTCAATCTGAGTGCGGCTTGGAGGACGGCGACGGTGTTGTCCTGGATGCGGAAGCGCTGCCACTTCTCGATGAGGCGGGTGGCGATGTCGTGGGGCAGGGCATCACGACGGCGGGCATGGGTGGCCTGGACGTAGAACTCCTGGAGCACCTGCACGGAGAGCGCGATGTCGGTGCTGGTAAGGATCTCTTGCGCAATGGCGGTCTTCTCCGGCTGGGAGGGCTCCAGATCGAGCGAGTAAATGAGGATGTTCGTGTCAACGAAGCGCATGACGGTCGTGGAGTTCGTCGCGGGTGAGGTTGTGCTCGGGCTTCAGTCCGAGACGACGAGTGCGGAGTTCGTCGCGAAGTTCCTGCTCCTCGCGGGCGAGCCGTTGGAACTCGGTCTCGGCAGCCTGGTCATGGGTGAGACGGATCAAGAAGGTCTTGAACAGGCCGGAGATGGACGTGGCGTGCTCGGCTGCCTTGATCCGGGCGGCTCGGTAAAGGTCGTCATCAATACTGATGGTGATGTTTTTCATGGCTCAGGCACCCTCTCACAGTTTCACAGTCCGAGCAAGCGGGGGGAAGGCTTTGTCCATGTGTCGTCGGTTCAGGGAATCAACCCTGTAGCCATGATTCCATGACTCCGACACTCGATCCCGAGCGGATCAAACACCAATCCTATAGCTTTTCCTCCGGCACTGCTGAGCTGCGTTCTTTGAGACGGTGCCGGATGACAAGGTGAAGTGCCAAGATTGAGACTATGGCGATGCGCAGGTCTTTCACGCCGCGACGATGTGAAGGAGGAACTTGGCGTCATTGCCAACAAAGCCATGAGGCAAAGTGCTGTTCGAGCAGACGGCGGGAGAATGCTGGCCGTTGTCGGAGCTGAAGAACCTCGGGAAGAAGAACGAATCCATGTAACCTAACCTCGAAGATGACTCCTCACTTGCCGCCTGAGGCCGAAACAGGCTTCACCTTGGCGATTTCACCCTCCCAACTCAGGGCGAGATTGCCGCAGAGGACGAGGTAATCGAGCGCTTCGAGGGCGGTGCCGTTTTTCAGAGTGATGGAGAGGCGCGGCTCTTTCGGCGGCGCGGTGTAGTCGATGCGCAGGCCGGTTTGTTGGGTGATCTCGGCAAAGACTTCGGCGGCTGGACGGTCGCTGAGGTCGAGGGTGACGCGGGCGGTGGTTTTGGTTTCCGCCGGAGGGGGTGCGAGGGTGGTGAAGGTGCGCTTCGGGAGTTCGGCGGGCAGTTCATGCGGGGCACCGGCCTGAATCCAACGGCGAACGATTTCTTTTTCCTCGCCGGTGAGCGGTGGGGTCTTCGGGTGATCGTCCGGCGGCATTTCGCCGTCGTTCACGAGGCGGTAGAGCTCGGAGCGATGAGGTTTGCCGCGCTCGATGTAGTCGAGGTTGTCGGCGAGGCGCTTGAGATCGAGCACATGGCCAAATTTGCCCTCGGGCTTCTTCAAATGGCTGCCGTGGCACTCGTTGCATTTGTGCTCGAAGATGACGTGGACATTGCCCGCGAGATGGAGCGCCTTTTCGCTTGAGACAGGCTGCTGCGCCTGCGCGGCGATGGCGACGATGAGAAGAAGAGCGAGGCGTTTCATGCGATGATCTCGAATCGGCGCACTTGGATGCCGTTCTTGCCGGTTTTTTGCAGCGGACGCGGCTCGGGCTGCGCATAGCCATTGAGGTCCACACTGCGGGCGCGGGCCTCGTAGCGGCCTGGCGGGAGGTTTTTGACCATCGCGTGATAGGCGCACATGCCGTAACGCGACGGCCAAGACTGCGGTCGGCTGGTGGCGGCATCAAAGGCGAGCACTTGGCCTGGTTTCACGCCTTGAGGCAGCACGGAGGGCCAATCGGGCTGCGCTTCGAGTTCGCAGGGTTTCCATGGGGCGTTGAGCAGCTCGGGAGCGTCATCGGCGAGCGGTTGCGGCTCGCCCTCGATGCGGCGCAGCCAGTATTCGACTCGCTGCACGCCAGACGGGCTGCTCACCACTTGGCCGGTGATGAAGACGGGCTGACCGGCGGGGATTTTTTGCCCGTCGAGGCTCTTATCGACATAGGCGGCGGTCTTCAGCACGGAATCGGGATCGTTGTTGCCGTGCGCGTAGGTGTCGTTGTTGCGGGCGTCGTTGGTGACAAAGATGTGCTGGAGCCATTTGATCGATTTGTAGCCGTGCGACCACGGCACGATCATGCGCACCGGGCCGCCGCGCTCCAGGCTGAGCGGTGCGCCATTCACGCGGTAGGCGAGGAAGATGGGCAGATCGCCCGGCGCAGTCTCAAAGCACTGCGTGTAGCTGACGGACGATTTGAAGACCTGCTTCGGATCGTGGTTATGAAAGCCCCAGAAGTAGATGCGGCGGACGTTGTTCATCCTGCCGCAGAGTTTCAGCACCTCGCGCAACGGCACTCCGGTCCACAAGCCCTGACCGAGCGGCGTGTCGATGTTCAGGCACTGCATGGCTTTGAGGAAGTGTACCTCGTGCTTCTTGCCCAGCTCCATGAGCGTGGGCAGATCGAGCGCATTGCCATCGGCCAGCGTGAGCGGCTTTTGCAAGGTGGCGGGCACTTTCGTGTGCGGGTCCTCGATGAAGGCATCCGCCGTGATCTCGCAGCGCCACGTCTCCGGCGTGAGGCGAGCCTGGAGCAAGGCCTCGCCCACCAGCGTGTGCGGCTTTGGCGTGCCGCGAGACACGTCGTAAAAATCCAGATCCGGCGTGAGCAGCGGCTGAAGTTTCGGTGCCGGTGTCTCCGCACGCGAAATGGACGCCGCGGCAAGGCCGACGCTGCTGGCGCGAAGAAACCGCCTACGGGAGATCAAATTCATGCGGCCTGAACGGGCGAGAGCGCGGGATGTTGTCATCGCTTTCCATTCTTCTCCGCTGAATCGTGGGCAACACTGCCGCTCTTCATCGCGTAAAGCATCCCATCATGATCTCCCCTCTTCACCGTCGCGCTTTCCTCGGCAAAACTTCGCAAGGACTCGGAGCCGTCGCGCTGGCTTCGTTGCTCAAAACGGCCTCCGCCGCGCCGATGGCGGGCGTTTTGACGAAACTGCCGCTGCCGCAGAAGGCGAAGCGGGTGATCTGGCTGACGATGGCGGGCGGGCCGTCGCATCTGGAGACGTTTGATCCGAAGCCGAAGCTCGCGGCGATGGATGGGAAGCCGATGCCGGAGTCATTCACGAAGGGACAGCAGCTCGCGCAGCTCCAAGGCAAGCCGCTGATGTGCTTTGGGCCGCAGCACAAGTTTGCGAAGTTCGGGAAGAACCAAATCGAGATCTGTGAGCTCTTTCCACAAATCGGCAGCGTGATCGACGACATCTGCCTGATCCGCAGCATGACGACGGATGCGATCAATCATGATCCAGCGCACATGTTCATGAATACCGGCTCGCAGATCGCCGGACGGCCCAGCATGGGCGCGTGGGTGACGTATGGCCTTGGCACGGAGGCGTCCGATTTGCCGGGATTCGTTGTTTTGACCTCGCTGGGCCGCGGCGGGCAAAATCAACCCATCGCCGCGCGGCAATGGAGCAGCGGGTTTTTGCCGTCGAAGTATCAAGGCGTGCAGCTTCGCGCCAAAGGCGATCCCGTTTTGTATCTGACGAACCCGAATGGCGTCACGCGTGAGCGACAGGGCGCCGATGTGGCGGCGATCAATGCGCTGAACAAGGCGCACGACACGCTGGTGGACGATCCGGAGATCGCCACGCGCATCGCGCAGTATGAGATGGCTTTTCAGATGCAGGCGAGCGTGCCAGACCTGATGGACGTGAGCGGCGAGGGCCAGAAAATCCTCGATCTCTACGGCTGCCAGCCCGGCGATGGCTCCTTCGCTTCGAATTGCCTCCTCGCGCGTCGTCTGGCGGAGCGTGGCACGCGTTTCATCCAGCTTTATCACAAGGACTGGGACCATCACGGCGGTGTGAAGGACGGCGTGAAGCTCAAAGCCGAGGAAATCGACCGCGCCTGCATGGCGCTGATCACCGATCTCAAACAGCGCGGCATGCTCGATGAGACGCTCATCGTCTGGGCCGGTGAATTCGGACGCACACCGATGTCGCAAGGCGGTAGCGGACGCGATCATCACAACAAAGCGATGAGCGTGTGGATGGCCGGTGCAGGCATCCACGGCGGCATGGTGCATGGAGCGACGGATGACCTCGGCTACGCGGCGGTGGAGAAAATTACCACGGTGCATGACCTGCATGCCACGATGCTCCATCAGCTCGGTATCAAGCACGATGCCTTCAGCTTCAAATTCCAAGGCCTCGACGCCCGCCTGAGCGGCGTCGAGGGCGCGAAGGTGATCAAAGACATCTTGGTTTGATGTGTCGGCTGGGGCATTTGGTCATTTGCTTTCATTCACCTTGAGAATGACGATTCTTTTGACGCTGTGATTTATTTTGCGCTTGGAGAAGAACGATGACGGGTGTTTTTTATGCCCATGAACCATAGTCGTCTTTTCTTTCGCTGCTGCTCTGCCTTACTGGCTTTCGCGATTTTCGCATTGAGTAGTTGTAACTCGATAAACGGTTTTTCATCCAGCTCCAAACTGGTCGGCGTGCAGCGTGTGGCGGTTGTGAACGCGGTGAATGGCATGACGCGTTTTCACCAAGGCATCACGGTGTTTGACAACGTATTTCGTCATGAAGCCTCGCCTCAGATGGATGAGGCTCTCCATGCAGCCGTATCGTCAGGTCTTGCTGGACGTTTTACAGTAGTGAACACCTCAGTGCCACCGGAGTATCAACGTGGAAGAGGGAATTTGCCTCCAGTGCCAGGGGTGGATGCGATCGTGGTGGTTCGATCCGGTTTCAGTGGACTCAGTGAACCGGATGTGGCCACACAAGGATATGGCACGCACACAACACGGCTCTTTCCGAATGCGACGGCGTTTGCAAAACTGCAGATCGTTTTCTATGACGCCCGAACGGGCAAACGACTCACAAGCTGCACCACGAACGAGCTTTATGGTCTGGTCGGAGTTGGGTGGAAGAAGGACTGGGAGGCCTATACACCGGCTGAGCGCGACTCGATCCATCGCAGCATCCTAGGCGCGTTTAACAGTGTCCGGCATAAGCTTGAGCGTTTTTGCATGCGCTGAATAGCTTGCTGTTTGATGACGAATCAAGGGCCGCATGAAAGTAACGTGTGAAGCGGCGCTCACGCGCGTCGATGAAAATGTCGAAGAGCCTGTGTTCAATGCGTTTGATTGAGAGAACTATGAAACGATTCGTTACCATCCTCGCTCTCTCACTTGCTCCTGCTACTGTCTTTGCTCAATCCGGCCCGCCGCCGAAGGCTCCGGTCGTGCCCACCGACCTCGCGCCACAGATCGAGACGCTGCAGCCCGGCGTGAAGATGACGTTGCTGGCGGAGCATCCGGACCTTGTGACGCCGACTGGCATCGACGTGGACGAAAAGGGCCGCATCTGGCTGGCTGCTTGTCACACGCACTTCCGGCCGGAGGGTTACGAAGGCCCGCAGCATGACGAGATTCTCGTTTTCGATGCCGACGGCAAAAATCGCCGTGTTTTTTACAACAAGACGGATGCGACCATGCATGTCGAGGTCGGTCCCGATGGTTGGATCTACCTGGCGGAGCGGGATCGCGTGCTGCGAGTGAAGGATGCGAATCAGGATGGCGTCGGTGATGTGGAGGAAAACCTCGCGACACTCGACACCGTGGCTGATTACCCGCACAACGGCCTCAGCGGCATGGCGTGGGATCCGAATGGCGGCCTCGTGTTCTCGCTCGGCGAGAACTTCGGCAAGGACTGGACTCTTACCGGCACCGATGGTGCCAAAGTCAGCGGACGCGGTGAAGGCGGTGTGTTTCGCTGCACGGCGGATGGGAAAGGGCTGCGCCGCATCGCTCGCGGCTTCTGGAATCCCTTTGGACTGCTCGTTCGCCAAGACGGCGAAATCTTTGCGGCGGAAAACGATCCCGGCAGCCGTCCGCCGTGCCGGTTGCTGCATGTTGTGGAAGGCGCGGACTATGGTTTTCAATGGGTGTATGGCAGCGCACCCGTGCATCCGTTCGTGGCGTGGAATGGCGAGCTGCGGGGCACGCTGGGCATGGTGCATCCGTGTGGTGAAGGGCCGTGCGCCGTCGTCGAGCTCGGCGGCGGTGTCCTGATCCCGAGCTGGAGCGATCACAGCATTGACTACTTCCCGCTTACGCGAAAAGGCGCGGGCTACACGAGCGAAAAGGTGCCGCTGGTGCGTGGGAGCGACTTTTTCAGGCCGGTTTGCATGGCGCAGGGGCCTGATGGGGCGTTTTACCTCACCGACTGGGTTTTCAGCTCTTACCCGATTCATGGACGCGGAAGGCTGTGGAAGCTCGAAATCGAAAAACAGCCCTGGATCGCCGAAAAGCAGCCTGAAACGCCCGAAGCCGCTCTCGCCAAAAAACTCCGCGAAGGCCGCGAAACACCTGAAGTGGCCGAATTGCTCAAGCTGGCTCGTGGAAGTGACAAATACCTCGCCGACGCCGCTTTGACCGCACTTTCGAGATCCAAACTGAGCATCGAAGCCGTGAAGTCGCTCTCACCTCAAGATCGCGTGTGGACCTTCGTCGCGATGCGACGTGCCAATTTGAGCGATGCGAATTGGGTGCGTGCTTTCATCGACGATCCCGATGCCGAGATGCGCTTCGAATGCCTGCGCTGGATCGCTGATGCGGTGCTCAAGGAGTTCCAACCGCAGGTCGAGGCCATGCTCAGCGATTCAAAACTCGACTTCCGCCTCTTCGAAGCCGTGCTCGCCACTTGGAACACGCTTCGCGGCGAACCCAGCGCTGGCGTCACCAACCCCGAAGTGCTCGTCGAACGCATCACCGATCCCAAAACGCCCGCTCGCCTCAAAGGCTATGCGTTGCGCCTCGCTCCGCCGACTCACAAAGCCCTCACGCTCGAACTCCTCCGCGACTTCGCCAACAGCGACGACGAGATCCTCCAACTCGAAGCCGTGCGCACCCTCGCCGCCCGTCGTGCCAGCGCTGAGATCGCCGCTGATGAAAAACGCAGACCCCAACTTCGCGCCGAAGCCATCCTCGGCACCGATGACCCCGCACTGCTGAAAAAACTCGCCCAAAGCGACCACGCCATCATCCGCGATGAAGCCCAGCGAGCCCTTCCACGCTCTCTGCCGATCAACCGCCCCGCGTTCGATGACACCGACGCCTGGCTCAAACTCCTCGAAGGCCAAGGCGATGCCGAAACCGGCCGCCGCATCTTTTTCAACAGCAAGGTCGCCCTCTGCTCCTCCTGTCATCGTCACAGCGGTCGCGGCAACGTCGTCGGCCCCGATTTGACCCTCATCGCCCAGCAAGGCGACCGCGCAGCCATCCTCCGCTCCATACTCGAGCCGCATCGCGAAGTCGCTCCGCAGTTTTATCCCTCCGTCGTCGAACTCAAAGACGGCACCACCTTCACCGGCATCCTGCTGCGCTCCTCCAGCAGCGAAGTCTTCCGTGATCTCACCGGCAAAGAAAAATCCTTCCCCGAAGCCGATATCATCAAGCGCACCGAACTCCGCACCTCCCTCATGCCGCCGGGCTTGGTCATGTCACTCACCGATGCTGAACTGCGCGACCTGCTGGCGTTTTTGACGAAGCCATGAAACCACTCTTCTACCTTTTTGCCGCCCTCGCGGTCTCTGCTCAAGAGCCTGCGCAGCCGGCGGAATTTGAGCATGCGGGCATCACGGCGGCTTGGAAGGCCTACGCGGATGTTTTGACCTTCGGCAAAGGCCAGACGCTCGCTTTGCTCGATGATGGCTGCACGATGTCGCGGCCGGAGTGGCAGGGGGATAAGGTGCGCGTGACCTTTGATGCCGTGGATGGTGACCACGATCCGAAACACGAGGGCAAGGGCTACCATGGCAGCACGATTGGCATTCCGTCGTCGGTGAATCACGGCGGGAAGCGTGGTGTGGCCTACAACAATCAAATCGCCGTCGTGCGCAGCCTCGAATGCTGCCATTGCAAGGTCGCGGACAGCGTTTCGCTCGCCAAGGCGCTGCAATGGGTCATTGAGCATCATGCGGAGCATCGCATCACGACGGTGAATCTCGCGCCGGTGGACGATTTGGAGCACGCGGAGCCCGTTTCGACCGAGATCGACGCCAAACTCGCGAAACTCCGCGAACTCGGCATCTGGGTCAGCGCACCTGCGGGCAATCATCACTTCACCAAAGGCATCTCCTGGCCTGCGAGTCAGCCAAATTGCTTCGCCATCGGCGCGGTGACACCGGGCAAAGACATCGTCATCCTTGACCGCAGCGCGAAGATCGACCTTCTGGTGCCTGCGCGCGCCACGAGCAGCTCGAACGCCATTTTGTGCGGTTCCGCGATGATCCTGCGGGAGGCGATCCAAAAGAGCGGCTACGATTGGAAGCCGCACGGTCCCGATCTCGCCAGCGCGATGATGAAGATCTTCCAAACCACCGGCGTGGAGGTGAAGGATGAGAAAAGCGGGCTCAGCTTCCGGCGGCTCGATCTGATGGCGGCTTTGAAGCGGGTGATGAAGTGAGTTCTTTTCGCGTGACGTGGGCGCGATGTCGGGTGAAAAAGCGCTGCTTTGACTCCCGCTGCCAAACCGCTTCTCGAAATCCTGCAATCCGGCTCCGCCTACCTCGTGAAACGCGGCGTCGATGAGGCGCGGCTGAACATGGAGCATCTCCTCGCGCATGTGCTGGGCTGCCGCAGACTGGATTTGTATCTGCGATTCAATGAAATGGTGCCGGAGCAGGAGTTGGGACGTTTGCGCGATCTTTTGAAGCGCCGAGGCGAAGGCGAGCCGCTACAGCACCTGCTCGGCACGGTGGAGTTCCAGGGCCATGAGTTCATCAGCGATCATCGCGCGCTGATTCCTAGGCCGGAGACTGAAACGCTCGTCGAGCTCGTGCTGAAAAAACTCGGCGGACGCATTCCAACGCGCGTGCTGGACGTGGGCACGGGCTCGGGATGCATCGGGGTCTCGCTGGCGCTGGCCACGGGTGCGCCGACGGTGCTGGCGGATGTGAGCGAGGACGCGCTGGATCTCGCCAGGCTGAATGTCAGCCGTCTGGCCGGCTCCTCGGCGATCCAGTTGGTGCGCAGCGATTTGTTTGAGAAGATCAGCGGACGCTTTGATCTCGTCGTCGCCAATTTGCCCTACATTCCGTGCGCGGAGATCGCCACGCTGAGTCGTGAGGTGCGTCGTGATCCGATCCTTGCGCTTGATGGTGGCCCGGTAGGCACGGAGATCGTGTTTCGCTTCCTCGAAGAGGCCAAAACGCATCTCCTGCCGGACGCGTTCATCGCGCTGGAGCTGGCGCATGATCAAGCGCCTGCGGTGATCGAAAAAGCGCTCGAGCTGGGCTATCGCGATGCGCACAGCGCGGCGGATTTGGCCGGGATCGAGCGCTTTGTGTTCGCGACTGCACCGGTGGAGGAATTGTTAGAAGTGAAAAGTGAGACGTCAGAAGTGGCTGACGCCGAGGCGCCCACTGACCTCTGACTTCTCACGTCTTACTTTTAACTTCTGTTCCTCACGCGTGCTCCAAGATAACCTGCGCCATCGCGTGCTCCTGCGTGTGCGTGAGCGACACATGCGTGCGAGCCTCCGCGGCGTGTTCGGCGGCTTTGCCGTGTAACAGCAGCGTCGGGCGGCCATTCGCATCGCGGAGGACTTCGATGTCGGTCCAGTTCACGCCGGCTTCGGACCACAAACCAGTGCCGAGAGCTTTGGCGGCGGCTTCTTTGGCGGCGAAGCGCGCGGCGTAGTGGATGGCTGGATGCGCCTGCGCATCGCAGTAGGCGATTTCACCGGCGGTGAAGGTGCGCTCTTTGAAACGGCTGCCATGACGCTCCAGCAGCGCGTGGATGCGCGCGACTTCGACGAGGTCGATGCCCGTTCCGGTGATCATGCGGCGGGGTAGGTGGCCATGACGGCGAGCATTTCCTTCACCGCAGCGTCGAGGCCGATGAAAATGGCGCGTGAGACGATGTGGTGGCCGATGTTCAGCTCATGCAGATGCGGCACGGCCCACAGATCCGGCAGATTGCTGGTGGTGAGGCCGTGGCCGGCGTTGATCTGAAGACCGAGCGAGTGCCCGAGCTGCGCGGCGGCGACGAGGCGTGCGGTTTCAGCGGCGCGCTCCGCGCCGTGATGATTCGCGAAGGTGCCCGTGTGCAGCTCGATCATTTCCGCGCCGATATCCGCGCTGGCGCGCACCTGCGCCTCGTCGGGATCGATGAACATGCTCACACGCGTGCCGTTCGCGCGCAGCGCGGCCACGGTGGCGCGCAGGGCTTCGCGTTGCCCGGCGACATCGAGTCCGCCCTCCGTGGTGACTTCCTCGCGGTTCTCCGGCACCATGCAGACAAAGTCCGGCCGCACTTTCAGCGCGATGGCGAGGATCTCCGGCGTGTTGCCCATTTCGAGGTTCAGCTTGGTGGCGATTTTTTCACGCAGCAGAAACACATCCGCGTCCTGGATGTGTCGGCGGTCGGCGCGGAGATGCACGGTGATGCTCTGCGCGCCCGCAGCCTCGGAGGTGAGTGCGGCGGCGAGCACGGAGGGCTCCGCGTTCGGGGATTCCAGCATCTGGCGGTAGCGCGCCTGACGCAGGGTGACGACGTGGTCGATATTGACGCCGAGAAGGAGTTTGGAGGGCATGGTCGGGCGCGCTTTTTACCATCGCTTTACGCACGGAGGAAATTTTTCCGTCAAAATGTAACCTTCGCTCCAATAAACATCATGTACAGACGTCGCTGACCTGTCGGCGTCGTTTTGTGATGGCCGACCGGTCCGATACTACCCCCCAATCCCGAATCATGAAATCCCTCCTCATCACCGTGCTGCTGCTTGGCGGCGCGTTTCTGGCTTACGATCGCTTTTTGGCCCCTCCAGGGTCCAAAGTGGTCTTCACCGAGCTGAATCCGCCGAAAAAGCCGCAAGCTGCTGACACGCCCGCAGTGGCTGAAACCAAGAGTGAGGAGCCTGCGTCTGCTGAGCCTGCTCCGCAGCCGGAAACGCCCAAAATGGCGGAGGCTGCTCCTTCCGCAGCGCCCGCTCCGGCAGCCGTCGCCGCGCCGGTGCAGTCTGCGGCACCGAAAGCGGGCTCCATCGAGGCTTTGACGAACAACTGGACCGTGATCCCGCCCTCCGCCTTCAAGGAGCCGCGCGAGGTCACGCTGAAAAAGGACGCGGAGTTTAAGATGGCCGCCGGAGCCTCCAAAGTGGTCGCTGGGCGCAAGGTTTTCGCGATTGGCTTCAAGGACGGCATGCTGGCGCTGATCCCAGCGCCGGGCGCGACAGCGCGTGCGATCGTGCCGATCGACGACACCGATTTGAAGGCCGTTTTGACCGATGGTTATGAGCGCTGGAAGGTCGCCCGCGCGGCTTATCTCGCGGAAGTGGCTGCGAAGAAAAAAACGATGGCTCCGGTCAATACCTCCGACTCGAACGTGAACCGCACGGAGGCCGATGACGCAGGCCGCCCGGTGCGCTCATCGGATGGCACGTATCCGCTGCTGATCGCCAGCATGCGCCGTGGCCAGGTCACGGACATCAAACCGGAACGCATCGTATCCTGGGGCGAGCCGATGGTCACCCAGATGCAGGGCAAGACCGGCTACGCGATCAAAGTTTCCTACAACGCGGACACGATCTTTGGCCCGCAGCAGGTGGATGCCCAAGCGCTCGTCGTGAATGGCCAGGTGCAGGGCTGGTTCTACGTCGGCAGTGGCGAGGAAGTGCCGTAATGGTTGCTCAGCTCTGACTTGCCCGTGCTCCGTCGCTCGCGGTGGCCTTTGGCTCCCGCGAGCGATATTTTTCGGCCCACGCGTTCGGTTTCGATTCGACGACGTCGGCGATGATTTCGCCGAGCACGGGCGTGAACTTGAACGCATGCCCGGAATCGCCCGCAGCGACGACGAGGGCCGCATGCTGCTCGTCCTGCGTGATCCAAAACGCGCCGTCAAAGGTGTCGCAGTAAAGGCACACGCGGTGTGAGTGCACCGGCGCGTCTGCTAGTGCTGGAAACGTGTCGCGGAGGAAGGCGCGGTATTTTTCCTCCTCGTCTGCGGGCATCACGCGCGCGTCGCTGGCCGTCACGCGGCGACCCACGCCGTGATTCGCCACTTTGACGAGGCCGTTCGCGTTTGCCGGAAAGCCATACCAGCCCGTTCGCGCGATATCCGCGCCCCAAACTGGAAAAGCGGGTGTGCGGAAGCGCTCCGGATGAGCGGGCTGAAAATGAAAAACCGTCTGCGCAGTCGTCCACATCACGTTTTGCAGATGCGGCAGCACTTCCGGCGTCCACGCGCCCGTGGCGGCCAAAACGAGGTCCGCAGACCAGGCGCGACCATCGCCGCTTTCGATGCCGGTGCAGCGTCCGGCGGCCAAAACGGGCCGCGGAGCCTTCACGTGCTCGATGAGCTCGATTCCGGCCGCGCGCGCGTCTTTGGCGAGCATCGCGATGACGCGCCCGCTTTCCACCCAGCCACCGACGGGGTTCAAATAGCCTTCTGGGTAGTGATCTGCGTTCCAGATGGGGTGATTCGCGCGCAGCATTGCGGCATCCATGCGCCGAAGTGATTGACCTCGGCTGCTCAAGTAGTGAAAGCTGTCATGCTCGAAGCCGCCGGCTTTCATCGCATCCCGCGACATGACGAGGAAGCCGTCCTCGTGATACAAATCGACGCCCCAGCGCTGATTCCATGTCTTCCAGCGCTGAAGGCTGAGCACGCCCATGTCTGTGTGCTGCGCATCCGCGGCGTAATCCATGCGCACGACTTTGCTGATATCCGTCGAGGCCGCATCGGGATGCGGTAGAGCGCCGGGATCGATCAGCGTGACCTTCCAGCCGCGTGATCGCAGTTCCAGAGCCGCGGTGAGGCCGAATGCACCGCCGCCGAGGACGAGAATGGAGCCGGGAATCATGTCACTTCGACTTTTGCTTTTCCCACTCGGTGCGGAAGGCCTTTTCGCGATCCGCGACATACGCGTGATAGCCGGCAGGATCGACGAAGGGATTGCCGGAGCCGCTGTTGAGGAGCTTGTGCTTCGCCTCCATGCCGTAGTAGCCGCCGTGCGCGCCGAGAAAGAGGTCCACGGGCAGCGATTTGAGCGTGGCAAAGGTCGCCTCGTAGTCCGCGGCAATGTTCGGATAGGTTTTATTGCCGACGAGGATGTAGCCGGGGTTGACGTTTGGGCTGCCAATGATCACCGCGTTGAGTTTCTTGCCGTTGTCCTCGATTTGCATCGTCCAAGTCGTGCAACCGGGCGTGTGGCCGGCCGTTTTGCGCGCGATGAGCACGCTGCCGCCGAGTTTGATCTCGTCACCATCCTTGAGGCGTCGATCCACTTTCGCGGGCGGGAATTGCGTGTAGTCGCCTTTCACGATGCGCGCTTTTTTCGCACCGCCGTTTTCCACCGCATCCGCATCCTCGGCCATCACGCAGTATTGCGCGCCGGTGTCCTTCAGGATCTCCGCACTGCCGGCGCAGTGATCGGAATGCGCGTGGCTGATGAGCAGCACTTTGATGTCCGCCCATTTGAAGCCGAGGCCCTCCACGCTGGCGCGGATGAGCTTTGGCGACTCTTCGAGGCTGCTGTTAATAAGGATGTGCCCTTCCGGTGTGGCGATGAGATACGACGCGAGGTCCCGCGAGCCGACGTAATGCAGATTTCCCGCGATGCGATGACCGGGAAAGGGCTCCGTCCAGGCTGATTGTCCGAAGACACCGCTGATAAACACGAGGAGGAGAAGGATCGGCAGGAATCGGCTCATGCGCGGCGGAGAAAACCTCGAAGTGGAGCCAACAGTCGGAATTGAACCGACGACCGGCGGTTTACAAAACCGCTGCTCTACCGCTGAGCTATGTTGGCCTTTTCTTCGGGGGCGCGAGACTAAACGACACCTTCCATTCGGCAAATGGATTTCCGGGCTGGCGCGGAGTTCGCGGCTCGGCATCGGTGCGGCGCATGCCTGAGCTCTTTTTTGCCACCTCGAACGCGCACAAGACCGCGGAAGTCCGCGCGATGCTGCTTGGTTTTGACATCACGGACCTGAAAGCCCATCCGGGGATGGTTTTGCCGGAGGAAACGGGCGAGACATTTGAGGCGAATGCGATCATCAAGGCGCAGGGGGCATCCGCAGCGTTGTCGCCGGGTGTTTGGGTGCTGGCGGATGATTCGGGGCTGGAGGTCGATGCGCTGAATGGTGCGCCCGGTGTGCGCTCGGCGCGGTATTCGGGCGAAAACGCGACGGATGCGACGAATCGCGAGAAGTTGAAGGCGGAGCTGGCGAAACTGCCGGCGCAGGGCGCGTTCACGGGCCGGTTTCGCTGCTGCATGGCCTTGGTGAAGGATGGCGCGGTGCTGCATGTGGCGCATGGCACGGTGGAGGGCACTTTGAGGCTGCAGGAGCAGGGTGAGGGCGGTTTTGGCTACGATGCGCTTTTTACGCCGGAGGGTTTTGCGGACACGTTTGGCGTTTTGCCTGCGGAAACGAAAAACAGCCTCAGTCATCGCGCGCGGGCGCTGGTGAGCATGAAGGCGTGGATGGAGGCAAACGCATGAAAGCGGCTTTTTGGGCCTCGCTGCTGCTTTTGAGTGCCTGCGTGGCTCCGCAGCCGTTTTTGCCGCCGCAGGCTCCTTTGGCGATCGAGCCGCCGATGGCTCCGCCGGTCGAAAACACGGTAATTTCGCCTCCGCCGCCGATTTCGGGCGTGGAGACGGGTTGGAGTCGCGCGGGGCAGGGGAATGTGCGGCCGCTGCAAGGTGGCGGTGCGTGGCTGCATGAGTTTTCCGTGAGGCATGAGGGCGGCGCGGGCGCGGAGGTGCAGGCGGTGGTGCTGGATGTGAACGCTTGCCGCTTGTGCGTGCTGGACCAGCCGGATTCGTGGGCGGGCGGTGGTGCGATCGATGACGTGCTGGACCGTGCGGGCGCGGTGGCGGGCGTGAACGGCGGTTTTTTCTCGCCGGAATTCACCCCGCTGGGCCTCATGATGGCAGATGGACGACGAACGGGCGGCTGGCAGGCGAACAAGTTGCTCACGGGCGCGCTGGCGGTGCGGAATGGCGTGCCGCAGCTGGAATGGAATGCGGAAAGCGCGCGCGGCGCGGGCTGTGAGGCGTTTTTGCAGGCGGGGCCGCGTCTCGTCGATGCAGGGCGGCCGATGGAGTCGCTGGAACGCACGAAGGTGAGCGCGCGGACGTTTGTGGCGACGAATGGCGCGAATCTGTGGGTGCTGGGCACGGTGCGCAGCACCACGCTGGCCGGTTTGTCCGCGATTTTGGCGACGCGAGATTTCATCCCCGGTTTGCGCATCGCACGCGCGCTGAATCTGGACGGCGGCCGCTCCAGCGCGCTGCATGCGTGGCTTTCCGGTGGTGAAAGCGTGACGGAGGCCGGTTGGAGCACGGTGCGGAATTTTGTGGGTGTGGTTCCGCGGTGAGGTGGTGGTTTGAGCCAATCTTCCTCCTACGCTTACTCTTCCTCCTCCTCCCGGGACGTGAGCCGGAGAGTATTGCGCGGGTATGGAGACGTTCGACGGGGGGAGGAAGAGGAGGAGTAAGAGGAAGAGGAGGATTTTGAGCGCGGGTCCTTTCTTGCTCCGGGCGGTAGCACGCGCAGAATGCGCGCCGATGAATCCCCGCGCCGAACAAGTTCCCTCTCCGCAGCAGCTTTTCCGGCTGTGGGATGCAGGGAGCATTTCGCGGGAGGAGTTTCACCGCTGCATGGCGGTGCATGCGCGGGAATTGATCGAGGAAATGGAGCAGGCGCACAAGAACCCGCTGGTGGCGGCTTTTCACACGCTCATGAACCGCCGCGAGGCCTCGAAATGGACCCGGCGCGTGGGTGAGGCATCGCTGCGCGAGGTGCTGGCCGCGTTGGCGGAGGAGGATGACTTTCCACCGGCTCGCTGGCTTTGGAACGCGCTGCATCCGCACATCCCGCTGCATGTGTTTTTCCGCACTCGAGGCACGCCGGTGTTTCGCTTCCGTCAGTTGGAATTGATGCCGCAGTGGGTGCGGCTGGTGGTGGAGCACGGCGGCACGGAGACGCTGGCCCCGCAGGTGGAGGAGGTGGTGATGCGGCGGAACCGGCAGGCGCGGCTTCTGGTGGAACGCCGGTCAAAACTCGTCTAAAGGCCGCGTCCCCATGCCTGCCAAGCCTCCCGCTCCGCTGTCCCTGCCCGCGTTCATCGTGCTGCTGATGATCACGCTCGGCGTGGCGTGTTATTACCGCCTGCCATCGCTGGAGGAGCGGCCGATGCACACGGACGAGGCGATCCTGGCGGTGAAGACGGCGCAGTTTCAGGCCACGGGCCATTTTGAATACGACAAGCACGACTTCCACGGCCCGGGTCTGCATTACGCGACGTGGCTGTGGTCGCGGGTGGCCGGCTGGGGCGGGCTGGAAAGCTGGACGGACACGCAGGTGCGCACGGTCAGCGTGGTCTGCGGCCTGCTTTTGCTGCTGGTGACGCTGCTGGTGCGCGATGCGCTGGGCCGCACTGGCACGGTGTGCGCGATGCTGCTGATGGCGGTGTCGCCGATGCAGGTCTTTTATTCCCGTTACTACATCATGGAGATGCTGCTGGTGCTGCTGATCGCGATCAGCGGCGCGTCGCTGTGGCGCTACACGCAGAGCGGCAAACGAAGCTGGCTGATGCTGGCCGGACTCTCGCTGGGACTGCAGCACGCGACGAAAGAGACCTTCATCCTGAATCTCGCGGCCGGATTCGTCGCGTGGCTGGTGACGAGCCGGATCGTGGGCGAGTTCGCCCCACGGCGTGGCGGATTCTCGCTCGGACCTTCGGCGCGTCGTCCGGATAGGCCGTGGATCTGGGTGCTGGTGCCAGCTG
>Ga0315902_10006012_pt1 | contig 16953 bp, 13 predicted proteins | sample LakEriMetagenome_9_FD_203523 | JGI IMG/M metagenome (GOLD analysis project Ga0315902, IMG submission 203523) | Freshwater fungal communities from buoy surface, Lake Erie, Ohio, United States - Buoy 12 MA117 | ecosystem: Environmental > Aquatic > Freshwater > Lake > Lake biofilm | place: USA...
CTTGGGGGGGGGTGGGTCGGTGCCTGCACTGTCAGCCCGCCTCCGGCGAAGAAGCCACGCCGCCCGCGGGTGTGTGCACCCCCGCTGCGCGGAAGATTTCTTCCGCAGCGCGCGCCGTGACCACCAGCAGAATCGGCGCATGAGCTCGCGAACGCCCCACATTGCCGTTGTCGAGGACGATCCGCCCACCCGCGACCAGCTCGTAGGCTGGCTGCGCGCTGCCCGTCCGGACGCGCTGATCCAGCCGCTCGCTGACCGCGATGCCGCCGAAGCCGCACTTGCGAGCGAGCGCTTCGACCTCGTCACGCTGGACCTGGAACTCGGCCGCGAGCGCCATGCCGGCATCGCGCTGATCAACCTGTTGAACAAGCGCGGCCTGGACACACCGGTGCTCGTGGTGAGCGCGATGCCGGCGACCGTGTACCGCTCGATCATGAAGGCGCTCGACGCCTGGGACTATCTGCAAAAGACGCAGTTCGACGAGGCCGAGTTCATCGAGACGGTGCTTGCGCTGCTGCGCCAGACCCAGCGCGCGGACGACAGCGCGGCGGCGCCGACCGGCGACCCGCAGATCGACCCGCTGCGCCAGCGCAACCCCACCTGGCGCGGCCAGCGCCTGAACCTGCCGCTCACGGCGCAGCGCATCCTCGCCACGCTGCTGGAGCACCGCGGCGACGTGGTCGGCTACGACGAGCTGTTCGAGGTCGTCAAGAGCGGGCGCAACAAGGACAACGTGCGCAAGCATGTGGCCACGATCCGCGATGCGCTGCGCGAGATCGACCCGGCCTTCGACGGCATCGAAAACGTCCCGATGCGGGGCTTTCGTTGGACATCGGCACGCTGAAGCTGCCGCGCCTGCCGGCCGCGGCGTTCCTGCGTCGATCGCTGCTGCGGCTGGTGTTCCTGGCCCTGCTGGCCGGCAGCGCAGCCCTGGTGCTCCAGTTGCTCAGCGACGAGAAGCTGCGCCTGCAACGCGCCTACGAAGCCGGCTTCAAGGGCCAGCTCGACCTGCTGGCCGAGCGTTTGCGCCACCCGAGCGGCGAACTCATGCTGCTGAACCTAGACCGCCCGGCCGACGACGCGCGTGGCAGCGTGCCGCTGCGGCTGCCGCTGGGGGCCATCGACTTCGACGACGCCACCAAGGCCGAGCGCGCCGTGGAGATGAGCGGCTGCATGCTGCACCTGGCCAACGGCGCCGAGTGGTGCCCCGGGGTCGGCCGGCGCGCCAGCGCGGGAGCCTTCGTGTACATGGTGCTGCGCCTGAGCCTGGCACCGGCCATCGGGCGCCAGCCGGGGCAGTTCGAGCTGAGTGAGGTGCATCGCGTTGAGCTCACGATGAGTCACGGCGACGGCACCCAACGCTGGCTAGCCCCGCTCGAGCTTGCCGAGCCCGGGCGCGGGCAGTTCGCCGGGTTCGTGACTTCGGCGGACGAGTTGGAGCCGCGTGCCCGGCCCGATCGCGACTTCCGCGGCTGGTTGTGGCAAGACCGCGCCTGTGCCACCACGGGCGACGACCCCAGCGTGTGCCTGCGACGCACGATGGTCTCGCTGCGCGTGCCGGTAGACACGTGGCGCGAGCTGGCGCGGACGGGCGGCCCCTGGCCTCCGGAAGACCTGGCCTCGTTGCGCCTGCGAGTGCGGGTGTTCGGGCCGGCTGCGGCTTCGCCCGTGCTCTTCGACAGTGCCGGGCCTGGCTCGCCCGGGCCGGCACTGGCCGCGCTGGCCGACAACCTGCAGCGCGGCGAGACGCTCAGCGTGACGCGCGCCGGCAAGACGCTGGCGCTGGTGCGCGCCGCACCGGGCCAGGAGGACACGGAGCCCGGGCTGCCATGGCTGCAATCGCTGGTGCGGCGCTTGCCGGCGGTGCGGCTGGAGGGTCCGCTGGAGGCCGAGGCCGCGCTGCCGGGCGGCATGGGTCTGCGCTTGCAGGGAGACCTTAGCCGTGTGGACCGTCAGCTGGCCGCGACCGCCTCGCGCTACAGCATCTACTTCGGCGCGCTGGCCGGCGCCATTGCACTGGCCTGGCTGATCGTCGAGGTCGGCCTGCTGCGCCGCATGGCGCAGCTGACGCGGCGCGCCAACGCACTCTCGGTGGAACTGCAGCGCGAACCCGAGCAACTGCCGCCGCTGGACGTGGCCGATCTGCGCGGGCGCGACGAGCTCGGCATCCTCGCCGGCACGCTGGCCGACCTGCTGGCACGCGCACGCGAGCACCTGCGGCGCGAGCAGCTGCGCGCGCACCAGGAACGTGAGCAGTGGCAGGCCGTCGGCCACGAGATCATGAGTCCGCTGCAATCGCTGCTCGCCCTGCACGCCGATGGCGCCGACACGAGCCGGCGCTATCTGGAACGCATGCAGGCCGCGCTGCATCTGCTGTACGGCCAGGCCTCGGTAGGCGAAGCCGTGGCCCAGGCCAGCGCCGAGCGCAAGCGCTTCGACCTCGCCGCCTTCCTGCGCGAGGTGGCGGCGAACGCGCCGCACGCCGGCATCGACCACGTTGTCGCCAAGGGCTGCGACGAAGCCTGCGAGGTCGTGGCCGATCCGCTGAAGCTGGAGGACGCGCTGACCCATCTGCTGACCAACGCGCAGCGCTATCGAAAACCTGGCACACCGATCCTCATGACCCTGCGCCGGCGGGCCGACCAGGTCGAGGTGGACATCTTCAACGAGGGGCCGACCATTCCGGCCGAGCGCATCGCCACGCTGTTCGAGCTTGGCACCAGCGACCGCAGCCAGCCCGGCCAGCGCGGCCAGGGCCTCTTCGTGGCACGCGGCTATCTGGCGAAGATGGGCGGCGCGATCTCGGTGCGCAATGAAGCGACCGGGGTCTGCTTCACGCTCACGCTGCCGCGTTGACGTTCAGGCTGTCCGCGGTCGCCGGCCGCATCCCCGAAGGCGGTAGCTTGTCGCGACGCTCCTAAAGCTCCCAGTTCGGCGAATCGCATGGGCGGCGCACCTCGCGCGGCGCGAATCAGCGTGCGGCCAGCAGTGGCCGCAGCACGTACAGGTACTTCTTGTACCGCACGGTCTCGCCAAGCAGGTGGTCGCGCAGGCTCTTCTTGGCCATCGACACGTAGTGGTGGTACGCTTGATCGAGCGACAGGTGCTGCTCGGCCAAGGCGCGCAAACGTGGTGCGAGGTCCTCGTCCTGCAGGTAGACGATGGGCGAGCGCAGCCACTCCAGCAATACCGGGTTCGAGCTGTGCAACAGCTTCAGCGCCTTGCGTAGGTACCAGCCGTTCACATCCAGGTCGCCGCTGATGGGCTGCTCGATCACATCGCGGCCCGGCTCGACGGTCAACGACCAGTCCAACCTGTTCACGTAGACGAAACGCACGTCGTAGTCGCTGTCGGGTGAAGCGAAGCCCCAACCTCGGCTGCCAGACTCGCACGCGAACAAGACCTTCACTTTGTGCCGGGCCTCGATGTCGAGCAGGCACTGCAAGATGGTGATGCGCATCTCGTCGCTGACGGGATGCTCGCTGAGGATGTGGTGGTCCATTGCTTAGATTCTTGCGGCAAGCGATACGCGCCACAGCGAAGGGTCGCTTTCGACGACGTCGAATTGAACCGGCAGGAAGGCTTCAATGACACCAATGTTGGTGCTGGAGTGGTCCGTCATCTCGGTGCACGTGAACGAGGCCGGCTTCTTGGTGCCCACGACCGCCAGCGCCAACGGCAACATCCACTGGTCGGCCAAGTGCGGCCCGAGCGCGCCCGCCGCACGCTGGAAGGCTTGCACTTCCTTGGACAGGGAAGCCGCCACCGCCTCGCTGCTGACGCCCTTCTCGCCGAAGGCCGTGACCAGCTCAGTCACATGCTCGTGAACCAGCGTGGCCATCAAGGCATTGCCCGGCCCTTCATTCTGGCGAACGGCGGGCGCGATCAATTGTTCTGGCGTCCAGCCCAGAAGGCGGCCGACGGCCTCGAGTTCGCGGCTCGCAACCCGGCTGGGCAACCCCGGCGCCAGGCATTCGGCATAGGCACCGCGCAGAGCGCCGCGTTCGATCAGATCGACCGGAACGAGACCACCGGTGGCGGGCGTGATCAGGGCGCTGAACTCGCCGCCCCCCGCCGGGTAGAAGCCCATGCGTCGCAGTTCCAGCGCAAGTCCGACACCAAGCCGGCTGAGCAGCGGAGCGAAGCACCGCTCCAGGAAGTGGAACGGCGGCGCCATCGGGTTGTGCGTGCCGCCGCCGAGCACCACACGGCTGGTGGACTGAGCCATCATCAGTGGCGGCAGGATCGTCTGCAACACCAGCGAGCAACTGCCTGCCGTACCGACGTTGAAGCTGTAGTCACCAGGGCGCACGGCGCCCGGCTCGAACACCAGTTGCTGCGAACCGAGCTCCGCACCCTCTGCCTTCGCGCCGCTGATCGCCACCGCTGCGTTCACACAGGCCAGGTGTTGGCGCATCAGTCCCGGCTTGGGGCGACGCGCGCGGATGCGACGGATCGTCATCGGCTGGCCGGTGCACAGCGACAACGCCAGCGACGAGCGCAGGATCTGGCCGCCACCTTCGCCGGCGGCACCATCGAGTTCAATCATGGTTCTTCTCCCTCTTGTCGTTCTTGTAGATTCAATCGCTAGGACATGGTGAATACCGGCTTGCGCGTGGGAAACGGCAACCGGCCACCCGGACTGACCAGGAATGCGTGGTCGCGGGCGACCTGAAGGTTCGGCTCGCAGAGTCCGTCAGTGATGATGAGGATCGGGCAGTCTTTCGGAAAGTCCGCCCTCCCCTGCAGCAGGTTCACAGCGGGCTGCAAGACCGTGCCGCCACGCCCGCGCACCTGCACGCGCGAGGCCAGGGCATCGATCTCGACGAAGCCTTCGTCGTACGGTTGCGCATCGCAGTACACAAGCCGCACCTGCTTGACGGATTGCGCTTGCGAGTAGGCCACCACGGCACCCAAGGCCTTGCCGATTTCGTCGCGTTGCATCGAACCGCTCGTGTCGATGATCACCCCGAAAGTGCGCGTGGCGCGGTCGTCTTCAGGCTCCACGAACCGGGGTCGAGGCGTGTCTGGTGTCGCCGTCTGTCGGCGTGAGGGCCGAGCCCAGCTGCGTCGCCGCTCGGGCAATGGGCAGCGCTCCTGGATCCACTCAGCCAGCTTGGCCTGCCAAGGAATCGCCGGTTGGTTCAGAGTGCGGATCGCGTCGATCAGTCCCGCGGGCAGCACACCTCGGCCGCAGGCCTGGTGGTAGTCCAAGCCCTGCAGCAACGCGCGTCGGCAGAACTCTTCCCGGTCGGTGAAGAACTTCCCAGGCCGCTCGTCCAGCATATCGACATCATCGCCACGCAGCGTTGACAGCCGGCGGCGCACGCGCAGATCAGCTGCCAGGCGCAGGTAGATGTCCTCGGCGGGCCAGCCGCGCAGTTCCTCGTCAAACAGCAGACCACCCTCGGGCGGAATGCCGAGATTCATGCCCACCAGCCAGTCGTTGATGACGAAGTCGCACGCGACGTTCCACAGGTACGGGTCTCGTCCCTGCCGACGACTGCTGTGGTTCAGGCCAGCATGCAGAACCTCGTGAGCGACGACGAACTTTGCTTGTTCCAGCCCGAGCTGACGCCGCGGGTTGATGTAGATCTCTCCGGTGCTGATCTGCACGGCGGCAACGTGGATGCTCATGCGCTCGCAGACGTCGGCGTCCTCAACCAGATCGAACTGAGTCAGGAGCGACCCCAGCAAGGGGTAGTGCGAAATCAGCCACCGCTTGGCCCGCGCCGCGGTGCTGTTGGGATCGCCGCCGGCCCGCGTCGCATGGTTGGCCTCGAATTGCATTTGCAGCGCGCGTTTGGCGTTGTCGACGAGGGACTGCGCAAAGAGCTGCTCATGGTCGATGGCGGCTTGCCCGCGGGGGCTCCAGCTGTTCGCCGGCGGGCCCGGCAACATCAGCGCAGCGGAAGAGCGCGTGAGCGTCCACGCTCCGTCAAGCACCTCGTCAGGAGGTTCGCTTCGCAGCCGAGCAGCGATCTGTTCCACCGGATGGCGACCCCATTGCAGCAGCTCAGGCGGCAGGTCGAAGTGTTCAGGCAGGACGCCCGGCTTGAGTTGCTGCCACCAGTGCAGCGCCGCCAGCTGAGCGGCCAGATCGGACAAAGCCGCCGGCACGGGCAGGCGTCGCGGTGCCCCCACGGCCAGCACCAGGGTCGCCAATGCGAGTACGCCGAGCCAATGGGTGGCATCGAGCTTCAACGCATCGTTGAAGACGATGGTCGAATGGCCCTCGATCTGGCAGTACGCTGCATTCGGCATCTCCACGCGCTGTAGCTTTGACGCCGCGTAGAAGTGCACCTTGCCGGCCACCGGCCCCAGAAGGTAGTGCTTCTGAAGCTGGGCCAGCGCCACTTCGAACGGCTTGGGCTGGCGCGGCTTTCGGCTACTTTGGCTCATCTCCGGCCTTCTGTTGCACCAGGCGCGGCAGCTCCTTGGCGATCTCCAGCACGAACCAGTCCGGCACGCGGTTCCCCGCGTCGTTTTCGGTGAGCACCGTTTGCGCCAGTTCGCCATCGATGCGGGCCAGCGACTTGAGCGCAGCCTTCGCAGACTGCGCCAGTTCGCGGCTGTCGCGGCCCAGCTGGTTTTCGCGCTCGGGAAGCTCCTTCACCAGCATGTCACGCAGGCTCTGGGTGAGGAAATAGGTGAGATCGCGGTCTTCGGCTGCACTGGGCCAGGACTCCTCGCCCTTCAGGATGCGGTGGACACTGAACTGGTTGCGAATCTGCTTGAGAAAGGCCTTGAAGCCCACGGCGTGGTCTCGCGTCAAGCAGCCGAAGAGCAAGGCGTCGAGGTGATCGGGCGCGATGTCGTCGCCGAATGCATGCAATGCGTCGCTCACGGCATGCCAGCTGCGCGGCGTGGAGAACGGTTCCTCCTTGGCAGGCGGCACTTCCGTGGACAACTGGCTGGGACGGGAGCGGATGTAGTCCACCACCCAGGCATGAACACCCTGTGCCTGAGCCCAGTCGAGCCACTCGCGATGCGAGGCCTTCAGATGCACGTGCACCATCCGGTTGACCAGGGCGCTGGGCATCTGCTTGGCCAGTGCGGCATCGTGCGCCCGGTTGCCTGCGCCGATGATGATCGAGCCCGCAGGCAGTCGGTACTCACCGATGCGCTTGTCCAGGATCAGGCTGTAGAAGGCTTTCTGGATCTCCTGGGAGGCGATGTTCAGCTCATCGATGAAGAGCACGAACTCGCGCTCACGCACGATCATCGAAGGCGGATAGAAGCGGCTGACCGCGCCCTCGATCTTCGGGATGCCGATCAGATCCTCCGGGGCCAGCTGAGAACCCAGCAGCGCCACGCACTCCAGCCCCAGAGACGCGGCGAACTGTTCCACGAGCGAGCTCTTGCCCACCCCCGGCGGCCCCCAGATGAAGACCGGTCGAACGGTGGCCACGTTGAGCAGCAGCTCATGGATCTGCTTGATCGACAGGGTGACTTGCGCGAGCACGATGATTTTCTTCGTGTTGGTTGCTTGTGTGCTTGTGATCGGCGAATGGTCTCGCCGCAGATGCAGCGAGACCTTTCAACGCGGGACTAGCCCTTCACGCACACCACCTGCTTGAGCGTGTGAATGACTTCGACCAGGTCCTTCTGCGCCTCCATCACGGCGTCGATATCCTTGTAGGCCATCGGGATCTCGTCGATGACGTCGGCGTCCTTGCGGCACTCGACACCTTCGGTCGCCTTGATCTGGTCGTCGACCGTGAAGAGCTTCTTCGCCTTGGTGCGGCTCATCACGCGACCGGCGCCGTGACTGCAGCTCTCGAAGCTCTCGGCATTGCCAAGGCCACGCACGATGTAGCTGCGCGCGCCCATGCTGCCGGGGATGATGCCCAGCTCGCCGCGCTTGGCGCTCACCGCACCCTTGCGGGTGACGAACACATCTTCGCCGAAGTGGCGTTCCTGCTGCACGTAGTTGTGGTGGCAGTTCACAGCCTCGACGTGCGTCTCGAACGGCTTTGCAATGGCCTTGCGTACGGTCGCGATGAGGTTGCTCATCATCACCTCGCGGTTCTTCGCCGCGAAGCGCTGCGCCCAGCCGACGCCGCGCACGTAGTCGCCGAAGTACTGCGCACCTTCTTCGAAGTAGGCCAGGTCCTTGTCCGGCAGGTTGCGCTGATTCGCCTCAGCGTCCTTCTTGGCCAGTTCGATGAAGAGCGTGCCGATCGCATTGCCCACGCCGCGAGAGCCCGAGTGCAGCATGAACCACACGAAACCGTCCTGGTCCAGGCAGACTTCGATGAAGTGGTTGCCGGTGCCGAGCGTTCCCAGGTGCTTGCGGTTGTTGGTGTTCTTCAGGCGCGGGTGCAGTTCGCACAGCGCATCGAATTCGTCCACCAACGTCGCCCACACCTGGTCCACCGTCTCAGGCGGGTTCTCCCAGCTGCCTGGATCGCGACCACGGTTGCGCGGCGAAGAGCCGTGCGGCACGGCGCGCTCGATGGCCGAACGCAGCGGCGCCAGGTTGTCGGGCAGGTCGTTCGCGTGCAGCGTGGTCTTGCAGGCCATCATGCCGCAGCCGATGTCCACGCCCACCGCCGCCGGGATGATGGCCTTGAGCGTCGGGATCACGGAGCCCACGGTCGCACCAATGCCCAGATGGACATCGGGCATCGCGGCGATGTGCTTGAAGACGATGGGTAGCTTGGCCGCATTGGCCAGTTGCTGCTTGGCCTCGTCCTCTACCGGCACACCACGCGTCCACATCTTGATGGGCACGCCGCCTTCGGGCTGTTCGATGTTGTAGTTGGTTTCCATGCTGATCTCGTTCAGTTGAAAAGGGTCGGTGACCAGGACTGATGAAACGAATACTCCGCCATCCATTGCTGGACCGGGATTTGAACCCGGGCGCCCCACCACCGCGGTTGCCCGTCGGCCGGAGGGACCCGCCGCCTCGTTCTTCAACGAAGGCGGCTTGCGTCTACCTGTAATTCCATCGGCATTCATCGACAAACCGGAAAAGGGTGGCTGTCGTATGGCGACATGGGTTGGTGAAACGTCGTGCTCTACCGGACTGAGCTACGGTCCCCCTGTATGGGACCGGCGGGATTCGAACCCGCGACCACGAGCTTAGAAGGCTGTAGTACCACCTGCATTCGCCATGCGGCAACCAAAAGCAAACGCGACTAGATTTGGCAAGACATTGCCTGACTCCAACCTCCCGGAGCTGGGGATTCGAACCCCACGGCGCACCATGTAGTCCTGCACGGCATTCGCGTCAAACTTGAAATCTACAAAGTGCCCCCGCGTGGCGACAAACAGTTGGCAAGACACGAACACTTGGATATGTAGTCCCACCGGCATTCGCCACGCGATGACAGTCAATTCTTGGGCGGTCGGTGCCGCAGACGACGAGAGTCACAAGAGCGGCCTACGGGGTTTCCGTTGCGGACTTGCGGGCCCGCGCGGCCTGTTGGTGCTGTACTCCTGTGGGCATTCGCCTGCGACACCTTCCTACTTCGGTCTCCTCCTTACTGCTGGGCGAGCGAGGTCTTCTCGATCTCGCCCACCCAGTGTTCGGCACCGGTCTTGCCTTCGGCAAACAGCGCCATCATCGTGAACACCGCGTCGGAGAAGCCGCCGACATTCATGATGTCTCGACGCTCCGCAGCCTGCGTGGTGGCGTACGGCTGCATGTCGATGCACACCAGGCGCGCCTGCGGGCAACGCTGCTTCAGCACTTCCCACTCACGCATGGTCTGCGTCGCACCACGCCGGGTCGCGTCGACCCACGACTCGTTGTCCGAGACGAGGATCACCACATCCACCGCCGCACTCTCCCGGTTCAATACCGCCAGCGGCGCGCTGCAGTTGGTACCACCACCACCGATGGCCGCCAACGCCTGCGCGTTGGTCATCACCGAGTCGCGTGCGTTCAACGACAGCTTCACCACGTCCTGCTCGAACGGCAACACACGAGCTCGCGGGTTCTTTCGCAACACCGCCGCAGCCACCAGGGCAGCCACGTCGATGCAACGCACGCTGGAGGTTGCCGAGCCTCGCTGACCCGTCACAGCCGAGCTCATCGAACCCGACACGTCAGGGCACACCACCACTCGACCGTCGAACGCCGGCACATTGGCCAGCGAAGCCTCCAACGCATCCTGCAGCGCATCGCGAACGACCACCGGCACGGCGTCACCGGTCGCCTTGTAGGCGGCCAGCAACTGGTACGGGAACGCACGGGCCTGCGCAACAGCCTTCGGGTCACGCAGCTTCGCCGCGATCACCTCGGCCATGCCGTCGATCTTGAACACGCCGTGCCGTGCGAAGGTGTTCAGGTTCTGACGCACCATCTGCCATGACCCGGCACGAGCGATCTGCGCCCACTGTGCCGGCTGCAGTTCCAGCGCGGTCAGCATCTGGAACGGCACGTCCGGCACCTCGGCCAGCTCACCACTGGCCGCGGCACGCTTGAAGCGCTCGAAGGCCTGCGTGATCGGCGGCAGCGCGGCTTCGTCGTGCGGTTGGCCGATCAGCCACGCGAACCACGCCGCACGCCAGGCATCATTTCCCTCAGTAGCCGGCTTCGGGTGAACCATCTTCACCACGTCGGCCAGCGACGGCGTGTTGCCCACCGCCGCGTTCAGCAGTTGCTTCTCGCTGGCAGTCAGCAGCCACTGCTGCACGAGCTTCTTCGGGCGCGAACCCAGCGACTTGCGGCCCAGGGCACCGCTTCGCACCATCTGCACGAACGCACGCAGCGTCTTGCCGTTGTTCACCACACGGCCGAACACCTGGCCCAGCAGCGCCACATCGCGCACGGCGAGCAGCGCCGCCAGCAGCACCGGCATGTCCTTCATGTGACCGACCTGGCGGGCGTACACGGCGGTCTGCGCCACGAACACCGGGTCGACCTTCGCGGCCAGCGCGGTCACGGCGTCCAGTTGCGAATCGGCATCGGCATAGAAGGTCTGGTTCAGGCAACCGGTGGCCGCCAGCTGCGCCAGCTGGTGCTTGGCGCTCAGCGCATAAGCCGGAGCCTGTTCATGGTTCGACGCCGTGGCCTGCGGCAGCAGCGCGCCCTTGAGGGTCTTGAAGAGTTGCGTGTTGACCATGGAAGTTCTCCTTTGCATTCAACTTGTCTGTGCCCTGTCCATTGCACGGCGTGTGCCAGGCTTCGGCAGATACGTACCAAAACTACCTAAACTTTTGATTTGTATAGAGGTTTTGCTTTTTTGAGGTCAGGCTTCGCCTGGTTGATCGAAGATCGTAGGCGCAGACAAGTAGCAATCTGGCTAGTCATGTATCCTGGCAGCTATGAGCAAGAAGACCGTTGTCATAGGCTTCCTGGGCAGCCAACTCGATGCCGGTCAGGGTGCCGGCCGATGGGAGAAATGGCGCCCGACCGTCTCTCTGGTGCAGCACCAGGACACGCTGGTTCACCGGCTCGAACTGCTGCATGTCCCCAAGCACGAGGCTTTGGCCAAAGCCGTGCAGCGCGACATCGCGGCCGTTTCACCTGAGACCGAAGTGCGCCTGGTGTCGATGGACATCGCCGATCCCTGGGATTTCGGCGAGGTCTATGGCGCGCTCTACGACTGGGTCCGTGGCTACCCGTTCGACAGCGACCGGGAGCAGTACTGGGCCCACATCACCACGGGCACGCATGTGGCGCAGATCTGCCTGTTCCTGCTGGTGGAGTCCCGCTTCCTGCCGGGTGTGCTGCTGCAGACCGCGCCGCCGAAGAAGCAGATTCGCGATGACCCGGGCAGCTTTGCGCTCATCGACCTGGATCTGTCGCGCTACGACGCGCTGGCCCAGCGATTCGAGCAGGAGCAGCGCGATGCGCTGGCTTTCCTCAAGAACGGCATCGCCACGCGCAACAAGGGATTCAACGCGCTGATCGAGGAGATCGAGCGCGTGGCGATCCGGTCGCGCGCACCCATCCTGCTGACCGGACCCACCGGCGCCGGCAAGTCGCACCTGGCCCGGCGCATGTTCGAGTTGAAGAAGTCCCGCCACCAGGTCAGCGGCGAGTTCGTTGAAGTCAACTGCGCCACGCTGCGGGGCGACGGCGCCGCATCGACCTTGTTCGGTCACAGGAAGGGCGCGTTCACCGGCGCAGCCGCCGATCGCGCCGGGCTGCTTCGCGCAGCCCATGACGGGGTGCTGTTCCTCGACGAGATCGGCGAACTCGGCGCCGACGAGCAAGCCATGTTGCTCAAGGCCGTGGAAGAGAAGCGCTTCTTCCCGATGGGCAGCGATCGCGAGGTCTCGAGCGACTTTCAGCTGATCGTCGGCACCAACCGCGATCTGCGCGTGGACGTGGCACAGGGGCGCTTTCGCGAAGACCTCTACGCGCGCATCAACCTGTGGTCCTACACCCTGCCGGGCCTTTCGCAGCGCACCGAAGACCTGGAGCCCAACATCGAGCACCTGCTCTCGAAGGCCGGGGTCGAACTCGGCCGCGCCGTGCGCTTCAACGCGGAAGCCAAGACCGACTACATGCGCTTTGCCCAATCGGCCGATGCACTGTGGAGCGGCAATTTCCGTGACCTGTCCGCCAGTGTGACGCGCCTGGCCACACTTGCCGACGGTGGGCGAATCACAACCAATCAAGTCGAGGCCGAGGTCCAGCGCCTGCGCTGGCTATGGCAGCGCTCGGAACGCGAGCCACACAGTGGGGATGTCGATCTCGCCATGCTGCTGCCCGAGGAGCGCCTCCGGGAACTCGACTACTTCGACCGCGTGCAGTTGGAAGCCGTCGTCAAGCTGTGTCGCGATTCCCGAACGCTGTCGGACGCCGGGCGCAAGCTGTTTGATCGCTCACGAACCCAGCGTACGGTGGTCAATGACGCCGACCGCCTGCGGAAGTATCTGCACAAGCACGGCTTGAATTGGGACGCGGTCGTCGCTTGAAGATCGTCGACTCACCATCGACTCGGCCGTGAGCACCCTGGTGCCCGCGCCTCCAGCCGCTCGCTGCGTTGGTGTCGGGTCCTGTCCCAGGGCGTGGCGTAAGTCCACAGCCCGGAGAGAGCTGAGATACGCAGTACTCAGCGGGCTACTGCCGACAGCCGAGTGGGAACAGTATCGCTGACGGTCTGCAGGCCCTCAAGCTGCACCCACTCGGCGTCCTCGAGCAACAGCCCCGCACGGCCCGGCGATCGGCCCCGCCTTGATGCCGGCAATCGGCGGGCGCGGTGTCCTACGCGGCCTTGGTGGGCAGGGCGATGACCTTTGCACCCTCGCGCAGCCGGTCCAGGTACGTCGCCCACTTGACCATCATGTCGCGCCGCTGCTCGATGAACGTCGTGCGGTTGTAAGCCCGGCCCAGGTCATCGCCGACGGCGTGCGCCAGTTGGGCCTCGATGATCTCTGGCGCGATGCCCAGGCGCTCGGCAATCATGGTCCGGGCCATCGCCCGGAAGCCGTGAGCCGTCATCGAGTCGCGGCTGTAGCCCATGCGGCGTAGCGCGACGTTCACCGTGTTCTCGCTCATGCAGCGGTCGGCCGTTTGCAGGCTCGGGAACACGTAGCGGCCAGAGCCGGCCAGGGCCTGCTGATCGCGCAGGATCGCCAAGGCATGGGGCGCAAGCGGCACGACATGCGGCGTGCCGTTCAGCTTGTCGGCCTTCTTGCGCTTCATCAGCTGGCCCGGGACGGTCATGGTGGCGGCGTCGAAGTCGATCCACGCCCACTCCGCCTGCCTCAGCTCGCCTGGGCGCAACAGCAGCAGCGCCGAGAGCGCCAGCGCGTGCCGGGTGTACGGGTGGCCGGCGTACTCGGCCATGGTGCGCAGCAGTTCGCCGGCCTGCTTCGGGTCGGTCACCGCGGCGTGATGCCGGCTCACCACCGGCTGCAAGGCGTCGCGCAGGTCGGCGGCGGGGTTTCGGGCACAGTGGCCAGCGGCGATGCCGTAGCGGAAGACCTGGCCGCAGGCATCCTTGGCGCGATGGGCGGTTTCGATGGCGCCGCGGGCTTCGATTCGCCGCAGGCAGGCCAGCAGCTCGGGCGCCTCCACTTCGGCAATCGGGCGCCTGCCGATGTACGGGAACAGGTCGTTCTCCAGCCGGATCCGGGTGCGTTCGGCATGGCCGGCGCTCACCTTGGCGACATGCACGGTGTCGAGCCACTCGCGTGCCACGGCCTCGAAGCTCCCAACCGCTGGCAGCCCCGCCGCCTCCAGTTCCTCAGCCTCGCGCGCCTCGACCCGTGCCGCCTTGTCCGCCTTTCGGGCCTCGCCGGGGTCGATCCCCGCCGCCACCAGCTTGCGGGCCTCGTCGCGCCGCAGGCGGGCGTCCTTCAACGACACCTCGGGGTAGGTGCCAAGGCTCAGCATGCCTTCACGCCCATCCCGCCAGTAGCGAAAGCGCCACCAGCCGGAGCCGGTCGGCCGGGCCTCCAGGTGCAGGCCGGCGCCGTCGGCGTGCTTGGTCGCCTTGCCGGCCGTGACCGCGGCCTTGATCGCGGCGCGGATGGCCTTGTCGGAGAGGATGTCGGTCGCTGGCATGCCGGGTAACTCCACCCGGCGGACCGGGTAACCTTGGCCCGCTTGGGCTACTTGAGACCAGTTACCCGGGATGCTACCCCGTCGGATATCCGGTGCAAGCGACCCCACCCGACCCCGTGCGGACGTGAAAAAGCCGCTAAGTTGTTGATTTACTTAGCGGCTTCATCGTATGCGGCCCTATGCGGACCTATGGATGGTGGAACCGGGGGGAATCGAACCCCCGTCCGCAAGCCATCGCCGGACGGTTCTACATGCGTAGCTGTCTGATTTGGATTTAGGGGCCCTCGCCGCGCAGCAGCACGCTGCCAGGTCCCCGAGTCATTTGGTTTTAGGCCCGCCGTGAATGACTCACGGCAGGACGAGCCAATGTGAATGACCTCGCAGCCATCTTGCCTTGCGGCACTACGGCCCGGCCCATTGGCCAACCGTTGCGAGGCTCACCGGTGTTTAAGCGGCGAGGGCGAAACGTTCGTCGTTCGCAGTTACTTTGTTTCCAGTGGATTAACGAGCAGAACTGGTGCTCGGCATGCCCCGCGCCGACTCCGCACCCACGTCGAAGCCAGGTCGGTCCCAGGGAAGGCGGATTCTAGGTCGGATCGAGCGCGAGGCGTATGTCTTTCGGTGCCGTGATGACCCTTGCTGCAGGCCAGCCCGCCAGATCGTCGAGCCCGACGCCGGGGCCGAGGTAGCCCCAGGCCGCCGCCCAGCCCTCCATCCCGGCGGCTTGCGCGGCAAGCATGTCGCGGCGGTCGTCACCGACGTAGACACAGCGGCCTGGCGCCACGCCCAGACAGTCGGCGGCGTGAAGCAGCGGCGCCGGGTGCGGCTTGGTGTGCGGTGTGCTGTCGCCCCCCACCAGGACCGAAGGCGCCAGGCGCAAGGCGGTGACCATCGGACCGGCAAATCGCAAGGCCTTGTTGGTGACGATCCCCCAGCGCAGGCCACGGGACACCAGGTCGTCCAGGAGCTCGGCCACGCCATGGAACACGACGGCCGTGTCCAGCATGGCGCGTTCGTAGAGGTCCAGGAACTCGACACGAAGTGACTCGTACCCGGTATCGCCGGGTCGGCAGTCGAAGGCCTCGCCGAGCATGCCGCGGGCGCCCGACCCGGCATGGCAGCGCAAACGTTCGTAGTCCAGCGGCGCCAGACCGCGAGCGGCCCGCATCGTGTTGGCGGCCGCCGCAAGGTCACGTGCACTGTCGACCAGCGTGCCATCGAAGTCAAACAGCACGGCCTGCACGCCACAGGCCCCCGGGACGGTCATTCCGCAGGGCGCCGGCAGGCGATGAGGTAGTTGACGCTGGTGTCGCCTGAGAGCCAGTAGCGCCGCGTGAGAGGGTTGTATTCCATGCCGCGGCTGGCCTGAACCGACAGCGCACTCTCCCTGCACCATCGGGTGAGCTCGCTGGGACGGATGAAGCGGGCGTACTCGTGGGTGCCGCGCGGCAGCAACCTGAGCACGTACTCGGCCCCCACGATGGCAAACAGGAACGACTTGGGGTTGCGATTCAAGGTCGAGAAGAAGACCCAGCCGCCGGGCCTCACAAGCCTGGCACAGGCCGCGACGATGGCCGACGGGTCGGGCACGTGCTCGAGCATCTCCATGCAGGTGACGACGTCGTATCGCGCCGGACGCTCCTCTGCGAGGGCCTCGGTCGCGATCTCGCGGTACTCGAGATTGGCGACACCGGACTCCAGTGCGTGGAGGCGCGCCACGCCCAAAGGCCGCGCTGCCAAGTCGATGCCGGTGACGTGCTCCGCCTTTGCGGCCATGGCTTCAGCCAGGATGCCGCCGCCGCAGCCCACATCGAGCGCCTGCTTTCCACGCAGCGGAGCCAGCTCGTCGATCCAGGCCAGACGCAGGGGGTTGATCTGGTGAAGAGGTCGAAATTCGCTGTTCGGATCCCACCAACGATGCGCGAGTTCGCTGAACTTCGCGAGCTCCTGGGCGTCGGCGTTCGAGTGGGTTGCGGTGGTGTCGGCGCTGTTCATGAACGGATGCTATGCGCAGGCCGCAAGACCCTGAGAGCCAGAAACGACAAACCCCGCCGGGGCGGGGTTTGTCTGGCTTTGAAGCGAGCTTCGATCAGCGGCGGGTGCGCGTGCCGACGACTTCGACTTCCACGCGGCGGTTCTTGGCCCGGCCTTCGGCAGTCTTGTTGTCTGCAACCGGCTGGCCTTCGCCCTTGCCTTCGGTGTAGATGCGGTTCTTCTCGACGCCCTTGCCCGCGATGAAGTTCTTCACCGCATCGGCGCGACGAATCGACAGCTTCTGGTTCGCAGCGACGTCGCCAACGTTGTCGGTGTGGCCGACCGCGATGATGACTTCCAGGTTCACGCCCTTGGTCTTGTCGACGAGGTCCGTCAGCTTGGCTTGAGCTTCGGGCTTGAGATTCGCCTTGGCGAAGTCAAACAGTGCATCGGCAGCGAACGTGACCTTCTCAGCCACCGGCGGGGGCGGCGGGGGCGGCGGGGGC
>Ga0315902_10006015_pt1 | contig 16950 bp, 15 predicted proteins | sample LakEriMetagenome_9_FD_203523 | JGI IMG/M metagenome (GOLD analysis project Ga0315902, IMG submission 203523) | Freshwater fungal communities from buoy surface, Lake Erie, Ohio, United States - Buoy 12 MA117 | ecosystem: Environmental > Aquatic > Freshwater > Lake > Lake biofilm | place: USA...
CGGTGTCATCATTGATGCACTTCGCTGTGCCAAGATCGGCCTTGATCGCAAGATTGGTGGAGCACTTCTTTCACCATCGTCTTACTTTATGAAGACGCCACCTGTGCAATACACAGATGAGCAGGCTCACGATAAGACTGAAGCCTTCATCGCAGGGACTCTTGATCGCTAAAACACCACTCTCTCGGTTATTCATCTCTAGGATATAAAAAACGCCCGGCCTGCTCACGCAGACCGGGCGTTTTTTCACAATGACCTCGGGTTCTTCTCTAAATCATCGGTAGGTAGTAACCTCTACTCATGAGTAACATCACAAAAGTCTCTTCAGGAAGCATTCTCACGCTCTCATTCAATCGTCCTGAGAAGATGAATGCACTCACCAGGGATATGTATGCCGAGCTAGCCATGGCCTTGAACGAAGCCGCTGGCGACTTTGGGGTAAGAGCGGTAATACTTACGAGCACCGGGACCCACTTCACCGCGGGCAATGACATTAAAGATTTTATGGAGCATCCTCCTACGACAGAAGATTCAACCGTCGCAGCATTTTTAGGCGCACTTCTTGATTTTCCAAAACCGCTTTTGGCTGCAGTAAATGGAAACGCAATTGGTGTCGGAACCACCATGTTGCTTCATTGCGATGTTGTTGTTGCTGACCCCAACGCATCTTTCTCAATGCCCTTTGCCTCCCTTGGGTTAGTTCCCGAAGCGGGTTCTAGTCTTCTCTTCCCTGAACTCGTGGGCTATCAGCGCGCAGCAAAGATCTTTATGACAGGTGAGTCTTTTTCTGCCGAGAGCGCTAAGGAGATGGGACTTGTAGCTGAGATTTCAACTGATGCATATGCCACTGCCTTAGCGATCGCAAAACAAATCGCAGATCAACCACCAACTGCAATTATCAATACAAAGGCTTTGATTAAGGCGAGCAAGCATGATGCGGTCGCCGCAGTCATGAAAGCTGAATTCGAGCTATTCTCACTAGCACTTACATCAGAAGAGGCGATGGAAGCTTTTATGAAATTTATGGCAAAGAAATCTGCAGAAAAGGGAGCAAAGTAATGTCAATCTCAGGAAACCTACAGGGAAAGAGAATCTTTATCACTGGAGGCTCTCGCGGAATTGGTTTAGCGATCGCACTTCGCGCCGCTGCCGATGGCGCATCTGTTGCAATTGCTGCCAAAACGGCAGACCCTAATCCAAAGTTGCCAGGAACAATATTTACCGCTGCGAAAGAGATTGAAGCAGCTGGGGGAGTTGCCCTGCCTATCCAATGCGATATCCGTGATGAAGAACAGATTGCCGCGGCAATTGCCAAGACTGCTGAAGAATTTGGTGGGATTGATATCCTCGTTAACAATGCGAGTGCGATTAATTTGACCCCCACGCTTGCAACGCCTGCCAAGCGATTTGATCTCATGTTTGATGTAAATGTTCGTGGAACATTCCTTACATCACAAGCAGCCATTCCCTTTCTTAAAGAGAGCGCTGAGCAGGGTCGCAATCCACATATTCTTACCCTGTCACCACCACTATCAATGAAGGCAAAGTGGTTTAAAGATCATGTTGCTTACACGATGGCTAAGTATGGAATGTCTATGTGCGTTCTTGGGATGTCCGAAGAGTTCAAACGCAGCGGAATTGCAGTCAATGCTCTATGGCCACGGACGGCAATTGATACCGCCGCCCTACAAATGATTCCGGGTATCGATACTACTATGTGTCGTACGCCAGAGATCCTCTCCGATGCGGCATATGTGATTCTCAATCGTGACGCCAAGGAACACACCGGGAACTTCTATGTAGATGATGAAGTCCTTGCCTCTGTTGGGGTCACCGACCTCGAGAAGTATTCAGTAGTGCCTGGGACAACTGATTTCCTCCTTGATTTCTTCTTAGATTAAGATTAACTCATGGTGATCTCAGGGGGACTCTTCGGTTCTGTTGCGGGGCTTCCGCTTCATCCGCTGGCAATCCACGCCTCCATTGTTCTGATTCCACTCGTTGCCATTGGCGCTCTGGTGATGTCATATCTGCCAAGTTTCTCGAGGCGTTATGGAAAGATGATTCTTGTTATCGCCCTCTTTGCACAGGTTTCGTTATTTCTCGCAAAAGTTACCGGAGAAGCCTTTGAGGAGATTCTCGATAAAGATATGGGTAACCATGCAGAACTCGGCGAGATCGCACCATTCATTACTTTGCCTATGGTCGCACTGATTTATTTGCGCTGGCGCTTAGATCGTTCAGGTGCAACCGTGGGTTCGGTATGGGTTCGCAGACTAACTTCACTCGCTCTGATCTTGGCATCACTGGCGAGCATTGCAGTGATAGTGCTGGTTGGTCATTCGGGGGCACAATCTGTCTGGGGTTGGATCGACAAACTGTAGGTCAGAGTTACTTACGTGAAAGCTTAAAGAAGAGAGTGCTGATCAGCGCACTTACAATTGATGCGGCAATTACTGCTACAACTGCAATGTTTTGAAGCACAAGGTCATCAAAGGCAAGGTCAGCAATAAAGAGTGCAACGGTAAAACCAATTCCAGCAGCGGATCCCGTCGCAACCATCTTTGAAAATTCGGCACTTTCCGGCAAGTCTGCCACCTTAGCTCTGGACGCTGCATACGATGCTACGACCACCCCAAGTGGCTTACCGATTACAAGTCCGATAAAAATTCCCCAGGCGATAGCAGATGTTGCAGCGTCACTGATGGACTCTGAAGTGATTACAACGCCTGTGTTAGCAAAAGCAAAGATCGGGACGATTGCCAGGCTTGAATACGGGTGGAGCTTGGCCCCTAGATACTCAACGTAGGAAACCGAGCCATCATCGCTATCTTCGAAATCAGCGTGAGGCATTTCCTTGTGCGGAGCCAGTAAACCGAGAATGACGCCAGCTAGCGTTGGGTGGACACCTGTTCGGTAAAGGCTGTACCACAGCAAAAGTCCAAACACTATGTAGATCAAGAATGATGTGACGCTCGTTCTTCCAAGAAGAACTATGACAAGAACGGTCACGAGTGCAGCAGCTAGCCAAGAGAATGTGATGCCCGTTGAATAAACAATTGCGATGATGAGAATGGCACCAATATCATCTATGACAGCCAACGCTAAGAGAAATGAACGCAGCGCCAGGGTTACCGATGGTCCCATCATTGCAAGTAATCCAACGGCAAGAGCAATATCTGTTGCTACAGGTACAGCCCATCCTTGCGGTGCTTGACCACCTGCGATCAGGAGATAAATTCCGGCAGGAACTGCCATTCCACCCACTGCAGCAAGAAATGGCATTGCAGCTTTCTTTACCGACGATAGATGACCAGCAACTAGTTCTCTCTTTATTTCAAGGCCCACAACAAAGAAGAAGATCGTCATGAGGCCGTAATTGATGATCTTGAGCACCGAAAGCGAGAGGAGAAAGAATCCAAGCTCTATCTTAAAAGTGATAGCAAGCACGTCAAAGTAGTGATCAGATAGTGGGGAATTCGCAACTGCGAGACCAAGGGCTGCGGAAAGTACCAAGAACAAGCCGGATGAGGATTCTCTATGGAGATATTCTCTTAAGGGGGAGATCTGGCGCTTCATATGCGCGAGTCTATCGGAAGCGTTGATAGGGGAGTCAGAAAAAAAGAAACCCCGCCATCTTCTTGGCGGGGTTTCTTTACAGAAAGATTCTAGAGATCGTAATAGAGCTCGAACTCTGCTGGATGTGGACGCAAGCGTACGTAATCAACTTCTTGCTTACGCTTCCATTCGATCCAGGTAGAGATGAGGTCTTCACTGAAGACGCCACCTTGTGTGAGGAATGCGTGATCTGATTCAAGGCTATCGAGAACTGCATCGAGTGAGCCTGGAACCTGTGGAATCGCACGAGCCTCATCGCCTTCGAGTTCGTAAAGATCCTTATCAACTGGTGCAGGTGGCTCGATCTTATTGATGATTCCATCAATTCCCGCCATGAGCATTGCTGCAAATGCGAGGTATGGGTTTGATGATGGATCTGGGCAACGGAACTCGATGCGCTTTGCCTTAGGGCTTGATCCTGTAATTGGAATTCGGATACATGCCGAACGGTTACGCGCTGAGTAGACAAGGTTTACAGGTGCTTCGTATCCTGGAACCAAACGTCGGTAAGAGTTCACCGTTGGGTTTGTAAATGCAAGGAGTGAAGGTGCATGCTTGAGAAGGCCACCGATATACCAGCGAGCCATATCTGAAAGATCGCCGTATGTTCCTGCTTCGAAGAAGAGTGGCTTTCCATCTTTCCACAATGATTGGTGGACGTGCATGCCTGATCCGTTATCTCCAAAGAGTGGCTTTGGCATAAAGGTTGCAGTCTTGCCGCCTTCCCATGCAACGTTGCGGATGATGTATTTAAACTTCATTAACTCATCACCTGCGGTAAGAATATCTGTGAAGCGGTAGTTGATCTCCATCTGACCGGCAGTTCCCACTTCATGGTGTGAACGCTCAACCTGCAAGCCTGCGCGACCGAGTTCCATCACCATTTCGTCGCGGAGATCTGCGAATTGATCGGTTGGTGAAACAGGGAAATATCCACCCTTGATTCGAGTGCGATATCCGCGGTTTGGAGTTCCATCTGGATCTGCAACGATGCCGGTATTCCAAGCACCTTCGTATGAATCAATGTGGTGGTACGCCTCGTTGATACCAGTCTTAAAACGGACCGCATCAAATACGTAGAACTCAGCCTCTGGAGCAAAGAATGCCTGATCGGCGATACCTGTTGACTTTAAGTAATCGACAGCCTTCTTTACAACTCCACGTGGGTCACGTGAATATGGTGTGTTATCGGTTGGGTTATGTACCGAGAAGATAATGATCAGAGTCTTCTCAAGACGGAAAGGATCTAAGTAAGCAGATTCTGTAACCGGCAGGAGCTTCATATCTGATTCGTGAATTGATTGGAATCCGCGGATCGATGATCCATCAAACATCAGACCATCTGTGAAAACCGCTTCATCAAATGATTCAACAGGAACGTTGAAGTGATGTTGGATACCTGGAAGATCAGTGAAGCGAACATCTACAAACTTAATGTCCTCTTTTTTGATATATGCAAAAATTTCTTGCGCATTCTTAAACATGAAGTACTCCGATTGTCTGTGATCGATGCGAGGAGCTCGGCTCTGAGGCTCTCTGCGATGGCTCAACCCTAGAACCACTAGGTAAAAATGGCATCATCGCCGTGTTACAGCCTTGTTACATCCTGGCCCTGCCAGGGCTAAAGGAGTCGCCCTCCGATAGGCTCAACCCATGGACCCTTTGGCGATTGATCCACGCTATCCGCGGGTCTCACAAGGACGGCGCATGCTTGGCCTCGCCCTGGATTGGGCCTTCTGTTATCTCATTACCGCCGGCTTCTTCGCCGATCCTGGAACAGGAGAATTTACACCGATAATTTTTCTTCTCTACCTGGGGCAGTACTTACTCTTCTGCATCTTAGGAGGCGCGACTCCTGGTCACAAAATTGTGGGCCTAAAAATCGTTCGATTTCTTGATGGAGAAGCGCCCTCACCGAAGCAGGCTTTGATACGTACCGCTCTTCTTGCTCTCGTGGTTACAGCGATCACATTCGACCAGAACGGGCGTGGAATCAACGAGCGAGTGAGTGGAACTGTTTTAGTGTTGACGAGAAAAGCTAACGCTTAGGCACTCGCACATTCTTTGGCATTGGTCCCTTTGGAATCGGTAGAGACATTCCACCCACCGCTTTAAGGCGAGCACGTACTTCGCGCATCTGATGCGCCGAAAGACTCTTTTTATACTTTGAGACCTGCTTCTGCAATTTTCTCAAAGGAACTTGGCCTTCGCCATCACCAATCCAGATCTCATAAATTGGCACACCAGGAGCGAATCTTTCTGCATCTTTGCGTGCCGACTGAACCAATTGACGTGTGGCAATGGATCCTTCTGCAGTCAGAACTATTCCTGCACGTCCAACGCTGCGATGAACCATATCTTGGTTCTTATTGACAGCAACTGCTGGGGTTGTGGTCCATCCTTTACGAATAGCCATAAGAACACTTGCTGCAGCGCCTAACTGTCCTTCAACGCTTGCAAAACTCGCTGCGAGTGCAATGCGTGAAAAAATAAAGAGCGAAGCAAGAAGAGCGAGTGGAAGAGCGATAAAACCGAAGTAGACGGGATGACCTACGAGGAATCCAATTCCCACTCCCGTTGCAAGAACAACAATGAAAATGGCGATCAGCAAAGTGCCGATCCAAGGCTTCACACTTTTTGTTACGGCGTAGGCATCTCTAATCGCCTTGAACCGAGGTTCTCTGATCTTTGGCTCTTTTTTCTTTCGCTTAAACATGGTCGTTAGTTTAGGGGAGCCGGGGCGCTTCCACCAAGACGGATGGGCGCCCAGCGCGCTCCGACATGGCTATCGGGATATCGGTCTTGAAGATCAAAGAGAAGTTCTTGCATTGCCGCGCGCAGTTCCTTCTCACCCTCTTCAACACTTGAATCCCTTGAAAAATAGAGGGGCTTACCAAAGGCAACATAGATTGGAACTTTCTTTCGAGAGAGATCGCGCTTGACCTTCTTAGTCCAAATTCTCTGCGAACCCCACACCGCAACCGGAATCACAGGAACATCGGCGCCAATTGCAAGGCGTACCGCCCCCGATTTAAATTCTTTCAATTCAAAGCTGACTGAAATTGTTCCTTCAGGAAATATTCCAACGATTTCACCCGACTTCAGCGCTCGTAGCGCTGCGACAAACGATGCTGAACCACTTGAGCGATCTACGCTGATGTGATGCATTCCGCGGAGCAGAGGGCCAACAATTTTATTGTCAAAAAGTTCTCGCTTAGCCATAAATCGAACATATCTCTTTACAGGAAGTGCGCAGGTTCCGATCAAAGCAAAGTCGAGATAGCCGATGTGGTTCATCGCCAGAATTGCGCCACCTTCACGAGGAATGTTCTCGACGCCCTTGGAGTTAAACCGTAGACCTAGATACTTCCAAAAAGTTTTGAGAGTAACAATTACTGGGGGATAGACAAGATCTGCCATCTACTTCATTCCACTGTTGGCTCGAGATTCCATTGCCTGCTTATACAGACGTCCAGCACGATAGCTGCTGCGTACGAGAGGCCCACTCATGACACCAGGGAAACCAATCTCGGTCGCCTCCTGTGCGAGTTCAACAAACTCTTCAGGTTTAACCCAACGCTCTACCGGATGATGCTTCATTGTTGGTCGTAGATACTGCGTGATTGTAATGAGATCACACCCTGCACCACGGAGATCAACGAGGGCTTGCGAAATTTCTTCTCGTGTTTCGCCTAGACCTAAAATCAAATTAGATTTTGTGATCAAGCCATAGTCACGTGCCTGAGTGATGACATTAAGTGAGCGATCGTAGGTAAAGGCAGGTCTAATTGTTTTGAAAATGCGCGGAACAGTCTCAAGGTTATGGGCAAATACTTCAGGAGCGGCGTCGAAGACTTGATTGAGTAGATCTGGATTTCCGCTGAAATCAGGGGCCAACATTTCAACACCACACCCTGGATTTAACTCATGAACTTTTCGAATTGTCTCGGCGTAAAGCCACACACCTTCATCTTCAAGATCATCGCGCGTGACACCTGTGATCGTGGCGTACTTAAGGCCCATCGACTTTACCGATTCAGCAACTTTGCGAGGTTCTTCGCGATCTATCGGTAGAGGTTTACCAGTATCAATGTTGCAAAAGTCGCATCGACGAGTACAGCGATCACCGCCAATGAGAAATGTCGCTTCCTTGTCTTCCCAGCATTCAAAAATATTTGGACATGCCGCTTCTTGGCAAACTGTATGAAGGCCTTCAGATTTAACGAGTGTGAGTAGACGGGTGTATTCAGGACCCATGTTGGCGCGAGTTTTGATCCACTCAGGTTTGCGTTCGATTGGGGTTTGAGAATTGCGCGCTTCGATACGCAGCAGTTTGCGATCATCAGGATGTGTTGTCATCGACTCACCTTCGCTAGCGACTCATACATATGTTTCTCAACAATAGGAAGCACTTCATCAGTGCTGATACTACGGCCGAGTTCCTTTGAAAGAGATGTGACGCTGGCATCATCGATCCCACAGGGAATAATCGACTCATATGCGCTCAAATCTGGGTCAATATTGAGGGCGAAGCCATGCATGCTCACCCCTGATGCAACTCTGATTCCAATAGCCGCTATCTTGCGTTGGCTGGAGCCGTCGACGACCCACACTCCAGATCTTCCATCTACGCGTTGAGTGGATAGGCCAAGTTCGCCACAAATCGCGATAAGTGCGCCTTCAATTTCACGAACAAAGCCTACGAGTTCGGTTGGTTTTGCTAGTCGGACGATTGGATAACCAACTAACTGTCCTGGCCCGTGCCATGTGATTTTTCCACCGCGATCAACATCGATGACAAGAGATCCATCGCTAGGACGTTCATGCATTTGGGTTCTCTTGCCGGCTGTGAATACAGACGGGTGTTCAAGTAATAGCAATGTGTTTTCACGAGCACCGTCTGCGATTTCTCGATGCAGAGATCTCTGTAAATCGAGTGCGTCAAGGTATTGCATAAGCCCTGCACGCTTGAGAGCTATTGGCGAGTGTGAGATCGCTGAGTCGGCAACTGGCACAGGCCCAGCCTAAAGGTAGGATTGCCTTCTTGCTAATCCGCATAACGCGTAACCACGAAGGGGCCCAATAACCGTGTCAACAACGAAGAATCGTAAGCCGTTTGCAATCGCCATGCTGGTCGTCATCGCCTGGTTCTTGGTAACCGGAATATTCGGACCGCTCTTTGGAAAGTTGACCTCGGTTCAAGAGAATAATAATTCATCATTTCTTCCTAAAGGCGCTGAGGCGACACAAGCATCAGAGGTTATCGCCACATTTTCAGATAAAGATTCCTTCACATTTCCAACCCTTATCCTCTTTGAAGGAAAGGGTGATGCTGCGACATTTGCAGCGATTAATTCTCATCTTGCAACGGTAGGGGATATCACACTCGGTGGAACCTCGGCGAAGATTTCTGATTACATCGCACCCGGGCAGCAGATCACTGCATTTCCATCTGAAGATGGCGTTGCGATACTTGCCAATATTCCACTTGATGGCACAGCTCTCGGCAAAGTTCTTCCAAATGACGAACCAGTACTTCCCGCCATCGTAGAAGCGCTACGCGAAGACCTTGCACCAATTGCAGAAGCTAATGGCGTCGATGCTTATGTAACCGGCCCCGGTGGGCTCTTTGGTGATCTCTTTGCAGCTTTTGGAACGATCGACTCTACGCTCTTGCTGACAACTCTAGGAGTGGTCGCGGTGATTTTGATCGTTGTCTACCGCTCACCCATCTTGTGGATTATTCCACTTCTCTCCGCGCTCTTCGCCCTGACTCTTGCTGGTGGAATTGTTTATCTCCTTGCAAAAAATGACATTATCGATGTAGACGGTCAGTCGCAGGGAATTCTCTCGATCCTAGTCATTGGTGCCGCTACCGACTACGCACTTCTTCTGATAGCGCGCTACCGAGAAGAGTTGCATCATTATGAAAATAGATTTGATGCGATGCGTGCGGCTTATAAAGGCGTTTGGGAACCAATTCTTGCATCAGGGTCAACTGTTGCGATCTCACTATTAATTCTTCTCTTTAGCCAACTTTCGAACACTGCAGGTCTAGGACCGGTAGGCGCAATTGGAATCGTCTCTGCAATGTTTACAATCTTGACACTTCTTCCAGCATTTCTACTTATCTTTGGTCGTTGGATCTTCTGGCCACGTAAACCACTTCATGATGGTAATGATCACAACATGAGCGGCTTATGGTCAAAGGTAGGGCTCTCGGTAGAACGTAATCCTCGCAAGGCGTGGGTCGTCACTGGTTCAGTACTTCTTCTCTTTGCCTTCGCATCTACAACGCTTAAGACAGATGGACTTGGAACTATTGATACATTTACTGGAAATCCTGAGTCTGTTGTCGGTCAGAAGAAGTTAGAGACACACTTCCCAGGAGGACAAGGGGATCCCACCCAAGTAGTTTTCTCAGCATCAAAAATCGATCAGATGGCATTGGCTCTTAAGGATGCTCCAGGTGTCACTGATGTGAGTCCACAGTTAGCCGGGCTACCCATTCCAGGCCAGCCACTTCCGGAGATCGCCGAAGTTAATGGCAAGGTAATTCTCAATCTCACATTGAATCGTGCGCCAGATAGCGTTGAAGCTGGAAACGATGTTCCAGAAATCAGACGAATTGCTAAGTCAGTAGATCCTTCTGCGCTAGTAGGTGGAACGAGTGCGGTGTATTTCGATGTGAGAACTGCTAACGCCCAAGATAATCGCACAATTATTCCGATTGTCCTCTTGGTTATCACACTGATCCTTGGACTCCTCTTGCGAAGCATATTGAGCGCTATTCTTTTGTTGGGCACGGTAGTGCTTTCATACTTTGCAACTTTGGGAGTATGCGCACTTGTCTTCAATCATATTTTCGGATTCCCAGGTGGTGACAATTCCTTCCCATTGTTTGCCTTCATCTTCCTTGTTGCGCTCGGAATCGATTACAACATCTTCCTCATGACTCGCGTTCGTGAAGAGTCACTCAAGATCGGCACCCGTGCCGGTGTTATCAAGGGCCTCACAGTGACGGGGGCAGTTATTACATCTGCTGGAATTGTTTTGGCGGCAACCTTTGCTGTGCTCGGTTTACTGCCTCTAGTTCCGCTGGCTCAACTCGGATTCGCCGTGGCCTTTGGCGTTCTACTCGACACAATAATTGTCCGCTCAATTTTGGTGCCTGCTCTTGTTCACGAGATCGGTCCTAAAGTCTGGTGGCCATCAAAGCTTGCTAAGGAGTCGGTGAATTAATCAATGCGCGCTGGAATCGCAGGATATGGCCTAGCAGGTCGCGTTTTCCATGCGCCGTTACTTAAAGGTTGCGGGTATGAAGTTGCCTCGATATTAACGTCAAACCCAGAGCGAGTCTCGCAAGCAAAGGGCGATTTTCCGCTGGCACAGATTTTCGATGACCTTGATACATTTTTAGACTCCGGCCTTGACGTTGTAGTCATTGCTTCGAGCAACATTGCTCATCTTCCTCAAACTCGCGCAGCACTCGAACGCCAAATCCCAACAGTTGTTGATAAGCCGATGGGGCGTACGGTGGCTGAAGTCAAAGAGATGATTGAACTATCTGAAAAGAAAAAGACTCTTCTGACAACATTTTTTAACCGCCGTTGGGATAGCGATAGCCTGACGATCAAGAAGTTATTAGCCACTGGTGAAATCGGCACACCATTTCGCTTTGACGGCCGCTTCGAGCGTTTTCGCCCCGAAAGAAATCTCGCATCCTGGCGCGAAAATCTCCCAGCAGAAGAAGGCGGAGGATTACTTCTGGATTTGCAATCCCACTTAATCTCTACCGCACTTGATTATTTCGGACCAGCTGACGTGGTCACTGCCAGCGTTCGCTCTATCCGTGGTGGAGCAGATGATGATGTAACTGTGGTCTTGCGACATGAATCAGGTGTCGATTCATATCTAGCAGCGTCAGCGGTAAGTGGTGCACCGGGGCCGCGAGTGAGATTACTTGGCAGCAAAGGCGCATTAGTTATCAACGAACTCGATCCGCAAGAAGATGCACTTCGCGCGGGTGAAATTCCTATGGGCGGCGCCTGGTCAGCGCCAATGATAAACACGGCAGAGATACATAAGGGTGGAGAAGTTCTGCCCGTTGATAGCGTGAGCGGAAATTACGCAGCTTTCTACACATTGGTTAAAGCAGCGATAGAAACTGGTTCTGCAGCACCTGTCTCTCTCGCCGATGCATTGCGCGTGGCTGAGATTATCGAAGAGGCGCGAGCAATAAGTGTCCGATAGTTCACTCCCTGTCATAGTTGTTGGAGCAGGCCTTGCTGGTTTGTCAGCGGCAAAAAATCTCATTGATGCAGGTGTGGCTGTACGTGTTTTGGAAGCCTCAACGGCCCTCGGCGGAAGAGTACAGACCGATGAAATCAACGGGTATCGCTTTGACCGCGGCTTCCAATTGATTAATGCGAAATACCCTGAGGTTGAGTCACTCAAAATTATTGATGAGTTAGATTTTTCTTACGCACCGCGCGCAGTTGATATCGCCCTAGAAGGCTCAGTTGTCCGCCTTGGAGATCCGCGAAGATTTTTCGCCTCCGCATTTCGCAGCCAGTCAGGAAGCATGAGAGAGAAGATCTCATTCCTTAGATATCTCTTGTCACATTCGGCACATGGTTCAAATGTTGAGAGTGAGTTACTGGCTGCGGGCTGTAACAACCTGTACACACGAGTGCTTAAACCCTTTTTGACAGGAGTTTTCTTAGCCCCACCTTCACGAGTGGATGCTGTAAGTGGCAGAGAGATTATCAAAAGTTTTATCAGCGGTGCACCGGGCTTGCCGGCAATGGGTGCAGGTGAACTCTCACAGGTGCTCGCTAAGAAAATTGGTACAGTTGAAACAGGTGTACAAGTAAACGCTATCTCAGGACTTAAATTGAGCACCTCTCACGGTGAGATTTCAGCCCGTGCGATTATTGTTGCAACCGATCAAACAACGGCTGCACAATTGCTTGAAATTGAGGAAGTGGGAGAAGGCGTCAGTTGCACGACATGGTTTCACTCCACGCCGGATCTCTTTGACTGTGATGCAACGCTACGTGTGGATGGATTAGCGCGAGGACCGATAGTGAATTCAATTGCGATTTCTAAGCTTCTGCCATTGAGCGCTCCTGCTGATAGAACTCTCTTTTCTAGCACATCACTTGGGCATGCATCTGAATCAGAAATTAGACGACATCTTTCTCTGATGTGGGGAGTTGATACAGCAGGTTGGGAACTTGTCGCTAAATACGATATTAAAAACGCACTCCCACTTTTCCCGCCTGGTCAGGCACGCGCGCAGTCGCTCTATGTAAAGCCTGGTGTATGGCGTGCGGGGGATTACCTAAGTGCGGCATCTCAGAACGGAGCGTTGGTCTCTGGGCGACTTGCAGCCTTTGAGTTGATTAGTGCTCTACAAGAGCAACGAGAGCCGACGTTACGTGGGGATAATCCCAAGTAAAGCCCTCATCAATAAGTTTCTGCGGAATAACTTTCTTCGATCCTAAAACTTCAGATGAGAATCCACCGAGTGCAATCTTGAGCGCGATGGCTGGAGCAGGAAATAACGCTGGGCGATGCATTGCTCGTGCAAGAGCTGAAGTGAACTCCTGATTGGTTGCAGGGTTAGGTGAAACCACATTTATTGGACCAGAAATTGGCTTTTCCAGTGCGAAGGAGATTGCGCGAATTACATCGTGGAGTGTGATCCAAGACCACCACTGTTTTCCTGATCCAAGTTTTCCACCAAGACCGAATTTAAAGAGCGGCAACATCTTTCCAAGCGCGCCACCGGTTGGATCGAGAACTAACCCCGTACGAAGTTTTACAGTTCGGACTCCAACGGCTAGATCAGCAGCGCCTTCCCATTCGCGACAAACGGCTGCGAGAAAGTCATCACCTACGCGATCACTTTCAACAACTGCGCGGTTTCCAGATTCTCCGTACCAACCGATTGCACTGGCACTGATAAACACCTGAGGTTTTACTTCAGCGACTGCTTTTGCAATCGCCTCTGTGCCGAGTAATCGAGAGTTAAGAATCTGCGCCTTGTATTTCTTGCTCCAACGCTTATCGCCAACACCAACGCCTGCTAAATGAATAACCGCATCGACTCCAGCGAGTGCATCGGTATCGACATATCCTGTAGTGGGATCCCACTGAATCTCATCGGGGGAGACAGGCAAGCGTCTGACTAAGCGCTGAACGGTATGACCTTCGCTCTTCAGGTGTCCGACGAGTGCGCTACCAATAAGACCGGATGCGCCAGTAACGGCGATGCGCTGAGGAAGTGCTGACATTAGAGTCCTAGATCAGATTCGAATGAACCACCTTCAAGGCGTTCTTTAAGTGTGACTAAGAAGCGTGCAGCATCTGCACCATCAACGACGCGATGATCGTAGGAAAGACCAAGGTAGACCATTGAACGAATCGCAATTGTCTCTCCACCATCTTCACCACGAACGACCATTGGACGCTTAACAACTGCGCCAAGTCCCAAGATCGCTACCTGTGGCTGGTTAATGATTGGTGTGTCAAAGAGCGCTCCGCGTGAGCCAGTATTTGTCAGAGTAAATGTTCCGCCACTGAGCTCATCAGGATTGACCTTGTTATCACGAGTACGTGCTGCAAGATCTGCAATCTTACGAGCGACGCCGCCCATGTTGAGATCGCCTGCATTTGCAATAACAGGCACGAGTAGTCCACGCTTGGTATCAACTGCAACACCAAGATGTTCGGCTCCATGATAAATAATTTGGTCGCCCTCAACGGAAGAGTTAAGTACTGGATGTTGCTTGAGTGCTTCACAGACTGCAACGGCAAAGAATGGAAGGAAGGAGAGCTTTACACCTTCGCGAGCTTCAAAAGAAGCCTTAGCACGATCACGTAGACGTGCAATCTTTGTGACATCAACTTCGATAACAGTTGTTAACTGTGCTGAAACCGCAAGAGACTCGACCATACGAGCAGCAATTACCTTGCGAAGTCGCGACATAGTTACCGTTGTTCCACGCAAAGGTGACGCGCTCACTACAGCAGCGGTTCGTGCAGGAGCTGGTGATGATGTTGTTTGCGGGGCTGAGGCGACAGGTTTTGCAGCCGCTTCGATATCCTCGCGACGAATTCGCCCGCCGATTCCGGTTCCTTGGATTGCAGCAAGATTGACACCAAGTTCTGATGCAAGCTTTCTCACAATAGGAGTGACATAAGAGTCGGTTGGCTGTGCAACTTGAGCAGCTGGAACTGGTGGAGCAGCCGGAGCTGGTGGAGGAGTCGCAACAACGGGTGCTGCAACTACTGGTGCCGCAACTGGTGGCGCTGCAACAACGGGTGCCGCAACTGGAGGTGGAGGAGTCGCAGCAACAGGAGTAGTTGTTGCACCCGAACCGCCAATGACTGCAAGACGCGCACCAACTGGAACTGTTGAATCAACAGGTACATCGATAGAAACAAGTATTCCTGCCACCGGTGATGGAATTTCAGTATCGACTTTATCGGTAGAAACTTCTAGGAGCGCTTCGTCAACAGCCACGCTATCGCCCACGTTTTTCAGCCAACGAGTAACAGTTCCTTCGCTGACGCTTTCACCCAGTGCTGGCATTGAAATAATGGTTCCACCTGTAGAAGGTGCGGCTGCAGGTGCGGCTGCAGGTGCGGCTGCAGGTGCGACAGGAGCTGCTGCAACTGGCGCTGCAACTGGCGCGGTAGCAGCAGGTGCGGCTGCGCCATCTTCGATAATCGCTAGATCTGCACCGACTGCAACAGTGGAATCAATTGCGACAAGAATCTTTGAGAGCGTTCCCGAAACAGGTGATGGAATTTCTGTATCTACTTTGTCAGTTGATACTTCTAGGAGTGGCTCATCAACATTGATGTGATCGCCCTCTGCCTTAAGCCAGCGAGTAACAGTTCCTTCGGTGACGCTCTCGCCAAGTGCAGGCATCTTTACTGAAAATGTCATGGTCTCTTCCCCTTACCCGTGTGCGTGAAGCGGTTTGCCGGCTAGTGCCATGTGCGCTTCGCCCATAGCCTCAGACATTGTTGGATGTGCATGAATCAATGGAGCAACATCATCTGCAGTTGCTTCCCAATTAAAGATCAGTTGCGCCTCAGCGAGCAATTCGCCAACGCGTGAACCAACCATGTGAATTCCGAGAACTGGTCCATTCTTTTGGCCAACAAGTTTTATTGACCCTGAAGTACCAAGAATTTGTGCCTTACCGTTTCCAGCAAGATCGTAATTAAGTTCGACTACATCATGGCCACGCTCTTTCGCTTGCGCAGTTGTCAGCCCAACGGAGGCGACCTCTGGCTCGGAATATGTCACGCGTGGAACGCCGTCATAATTAATTGGGCGAGGGTTTAATCCAGCAATCTCTTCTGCAACAAGGATGCCCTCTTGGAAACCAACATGAGCAAGTTGCAGAGTTGGAATCAAATCGCCAACAGCCCAGATACCAGGCACATTGGTGCGGCACTTGTTATCAACAAGCACATATCCACGATCCATTGTGATTCCCTGCTCTTCATAGCCAAGGTTTGCAGATACTGGTCCACGACCAACAGAGACCAATAAGAGTTCGGCGCTGAATGTGCGACCATCTTCAAGTTCGACAGTAACTCCATCTGCAGTCACAGTATGTGACTTGAAACGAGTACCAAGTTCAAATTTGATTCCACGCTTACGATATGCGCGCTCGAGGAGTTTTGAGGAGGACTCATCTTCAAGAGCAATCAGGTGAGGCAAGCCCTCAATAATTGTTACATCAGAGCCAAATGATTTCCAGACAGAGGCAAACTCGCATCCAATGACACCGCCACCTAGAACGATGACGCTTTTTGGGATGTAATCAAGTTTTGTTCCATGATCTGATGTGATGACACGCTTTCCATCAATTTCAAGTCCAGGAAGCGTTCTGGCATATGAACCGGTAGCCAAAATTACATTCTTGCCGGTGTATCGAACCCCGTTTACTTCGACGGCATTCTTTGCAACAAGCTTTCCGTAGCCTTCGACATAAGTAATCCCGCGAGATTTAACGAGACCTTGCAAGCCTTTATGGAGTTTGGCGATAACTCCATCTTTATATGAATTCACGCCAGTCATCTCGATTGAATTCAGCGTTGTGTTAATTCCAAATGTTGAGGATTCACGAGCAGTATCAGCAACTTCACCTGCATGAAGGAGGGCCTTGGTCGGGATACAACCGCGATGAAGGCAGGTGCCACCAAGTTTGTCGGCCTCAATAAGCACAACTGATAGTCCGAGTTGAGAACTTCGCAGAGCGGCCGCATAGCCGCCGCTTCCACCGCCGAGGATTACGAGATCGA
>Ga0315902_10006024_pt1 | contig 16939 bp, 12 predicted proteins | sample LakEriMetagenome_9_FD_203523 | JGI IMG/M metagenome (GOLD analysis project Ga0315902, IMG submission 203523) | Freshwater fungal communities from buoy surface, Lake Erie, Ohio, United States - Buoy 12 MA117 | ecosystem: Environmental > Aquatic > Freshwater > Lake > Lake biofilm | place: USA...
AGGAAAAACGGCTGAAATCGGGCGTTCCAAGCCGCTGAAACCCTGGCAACAAGCCCGGACGGAGCGCGATCAGCTCTCAGGAGGGGAAAACGCGCCTTCTCAGGCGGTTTTTCCGCAAACTCTTAGATGTGAATCTCGCCAAGCAATCCAGTTGGTCCACAGCCCGCGACAACGTCGTGCTCGGCTCCAGTGGTGGTGGCATCGACGGGGGGCAATGGCAACTGCCCATGCCCCAGATGATCAGTGAGGGGGCCCTCACCAATGGCAAGAAAGTGCCGATGGTGATCCTGGCCATGCTGATGAGCCAGGGGAACGGCATCGCAGCGGCCAACTCCGTGAAGGATGGCAATCTCAGCGTCGATCTCCGCAAAACCTCGCCTGGCTTCTTCCAGCAATTCAGCCAGAAAGAGGGCCGGAAGTTTCGTGCCAGCTACACCTTCCCCAAAGCCAACCAGGACTTCTGGATCCGTTACTGGCTCGCCGCCAGTGGCGTGAACCCAGACAAGGACGTGGAGTTGCTCACCGTTCCCGCTCCAGAAACGCTGCAGGGCATGAAAAACGGCACGATGGAGGCCTTCTCCACCGGGGATCCCTGGCCATCCCGGATCAGCAATGCCGACGTGGGCTATCTGGCCACCACCACGGCCCAGATCTGGAAGGTGCATCCTGAGGAATACCTGGCCATCCGTGCTGACTGGGTCACCAAGCACCCGAAGGCGGCCGTCGCCCTGCTCAAGGGCCTGATCGAGGCCCAGAAATGGCTCGACCAACCGGAAAACAAGACACAAGCGGCGCGAATGCTGAGCTCCCGCAAGTGGTTCAACGTGCCGCAACCGGTGCTGGAACAATCGCTCAAAGGCCAGTACAAGATCGGTGCCAAGGCAACACTGGAGAGCCATCCTGTCTTAGGGCCGCTCTACTGGAGCAGTGATCGGGGCGTGATCTCCTACCCCTACAAAAGCCTCACCCTCTGGTTCCTGGTGGAATCCCTGCGCTGGAAGTTCTATCCAGGCACCGTGGACACCATCGAACAGGCTCGTGCCATCAACAACAGGGTGACCCGCGACGATCTCTGGCTGAAAGCTGCCAGGGAACTGGGGCTGCCAGCCAAGGAGATCCCGACCAGTTCGAGCCGGGGTAAGGAAGTGTTCTTCGACGGCACTGTTTATGACCCCAGCAACCCTCAAAGCTATTTGAACAGCCTCAAGATCAAGCGCTGATTCCCTTCCGAATCACTCCGATCTCAGACCACTCAACCGATCTTCCTGAACGTTCCAACCATGACTACCGTCCCAAGCTCCAACAACAGCCCAGCCCTGTGGTGGAAGCAGAACCGCAAGGCAATTCTCCCCCCCATCTTCGGCATCGGAGGCTTTCTCCTGTTCTGGCAGCTGAGTTCCAGCCTGGGTCTCACCAAGCTTGCGGGTCCCCTCAGCCTCTGGACCGACGAGCGCACCCGTGAGTTGCTCCTGTATCCCTTCTTTGACAATGGCGGCTTAGACAAAGGCCTGTTCCACCACAGCATGAGCAGCCTATCCCGGGTGGCCATCGGCTATTCCCTGGCCGCTGTTATCGGCATTGCTATCGGCATCGCCGTGGGGCTCAATAAAGGACTCAATCGAGCTTTTGATCCCCTCTTTCAGTTTCTGCGCATGGTGGCCCCTCTGGCTTGGGTGCCCATCGCCCTGGTGATGTTTCAGCAGAACCAACCGGCGGCCATCTTTGTAATCTTCATCACCTCGATCTGGCCGATTCTGATCAACACGGCCGAGGGCGTGCGCCAGATCCCACAGGATTACCGCAACGTGGCCCTGGTGCTCCAGATGTCGAATCGGCGATTCTTCACAAAGATCCTGATTCCCTCCACCCTTCCTTACATCTTTACGGGCCTACGAATCTCCATCGGCCTGGCCTGGCTGGCGATCATTGCCGCTGAGATCGTGATGCCCGGCACCCCCGGAATTGGCTACTTCATCTGGGATGCCAACCAGAATGGCTATGTCTCGGAAATCGTGCTTGGCGTGATCTGGATTGGCGCCATTGGTCTGATTCTCGATCGTCTGATGACCTGGCTGCAGACGCGCATCGCCAGCGGGCGCTGATGCACGCCTAAGCATGCTTACACACTGCTCCATTGGTTCATAAATCTCTATCTCCTCAAACCATGACGACACTCGTCAAAGTTCAGGATGTTGCCAAGAATTTCCCCCTCACCGGAGGCGGCAACTACCTGGCCCTTCAAGGGATCGACCTCGACATCCGCAAGGGTGAATTCATCTCACTGATCGGCCACTCCGGTTGTGGCAAGAGCACCCTGCTCAACATGATCGCCGGACTGGATCTGCCCACCGGTGGCACGGTGCTGCTGGAAGGGGAAACCGTGAAGCGGCCAGGCCCCGACAAAATGGTGGTGTTCCAGAACTACTCGCTGCTGCCGTGGCTCACGGTGCGTGAAAACATCGCACTCGCCATCAATGAGGTGATGCCTGACCTCACCCGGCGTGAACGCGATGCGGTGGTGGAGGAACACATCGCCATGGTGGGCCTGGCCCATGCTGCAGACAAACCACCCCTGCAGCTGTCCGGGGGCATGCGCCAGCGGGTCGCCATTGCCCGCGCCCTGGCGATCAAGCCCAAGTTGCTGCTGCTGGATGAACCCTTCGGCGCCCTGGATGCCCTGACGCGGGGCAATCTGCAGGAAAAGCTGATGCAGATCTGCAACGAGCATGAGCTCACTTCCGTGATGGTGACCCACGACGTGGATGAGGCCGTGCTGCTCTCGGACCGCATCGTGATGCTCACCAACGGGCCCGGCTCAAAAATCGGCGGGATCCTGGAGGTGGACATCCCCAGGCCACGCCAGCGGCTGGAGGTGGTCCACCACCCCAGCTACTACAGCCTCCGCTCGGAGATCATCTACTTCCTCAACCGCCAGAAGCGGGTGAAGCAGTGGCAGGCCAAGCCCCACAAGGTGCTGGCTGCCCACGGCCTTGAGAAGGTGAACCTTGACCTGGGTTTCATCCCGCTCAGCGCCTGCGCGCCGCTGGCGATCGCCGAAGCCAAAGGTTTCTTTGCCAAGCACGGTCTCGATGAGGTGCAGCTTGTCCGCGAGACCAGCTGGCGCGGGGTTGCCGATGGTTTTACCGATCAGACCCTCGACGCCGCCCTGATGCCCTCGGGCATGCCCACCTGGATGACCGCCGGTGGCCATGGTGGTCATCCCCTACCGATCGTGACGGCCCTCACCATCAGCCGCAATGGCAACGAGGTGACCCTGGCCAAACGCCTCTCCGATGCGGGCGTTCACTCCGTGGAGGATTACCGCAACTGGCTGCAGAGTCACAACCGCGAACCCCACACGCTGGGGATCGTGCATCCGGCGTCGATGCACAACCTGCTGCTGCGCTACTGGCTGGCAGCCAGCGGCATCGATCCCGACAAGGACGTGCATCTGCAGGCCCTGCCTCCGGCCCAGATGCTGGCCGACCTCAAGGATGGCTCGATTGACGGCTACTGCTGCGGCGAGCCCTGGAATCTGCGCGCCTGGCGCGACGGGCACGGTGTGCCGATCGCCGGCGACCTGGATATCTGGAACGGTCACCCCGGCAAGGTCCTCGGTGTGCGCGAGGACTGGGCCCTGGCCTATCCCAACACGCACATCGCCCTCACCAAGGCGTTGCTGGAGGCCTGCCGGTTCTGCTCCCAGCCCCAGAATTGGCCAGAGATGGCCGACCTGCTTAGCGATCGTCGATACCTAGGAATCAAGCCCGAGCTGATCCACTTCAGCACCGGCTCAAAGGTGGCCGATGGTTCCCATGGCCCGATGACCAGCAGCGAGCAGGGGGAGCCCCATCACCTCTTCTTCGGTGCAGGCGTCAACCGCCCCAGTCGCAGCGAGCACCTGTGGATCCTCACCCAGCTGGCCCGCTGGGCGGAGATTCCCTTCCCGCGCAACTACGTGGAAATCCTGGAGCGGGTCTGTGCCGTGGGGGTGTACAGCACCGCGGCCCGCGAGCTGGGGCTCGAGGACGTGTCCTATCAACGCAGCGGTATCGAACTGTTCGACGGGGTGCCGTTCAACGCCGACGACCCCATCTCCTATCTCAACCAGCTTTCGATCCACCAGGACTTCAGCGTGGCCGAAATCCCCATCGGCGTGCCCCGTGCCCTGGCGGCCTGAGGTCGCCTTTGTTTTGCAACCCAATCCATCTCCTGCCACCATCACGATGACAGCCAGCCCCATCACCGATCAGCCCAGCCCTGCTGCACTGGCGCCACCCCTGCTTCGCTTCGAACAGATAGGGCTGGCCTACCCCACACCCAAAGGCCCCTACCCGGTGCTGGAAGGCGTCAACCTCGACGTGCAGGCCGGAGAATTCATCTGTGTGATCGGCCATTCCGGCTGCGGCAAGAGCACCCTGCTCAACACCGTCTCAGGCTTTGCCAAACCCAGCAGTGGCCAGGTCCTGCTCAACGGGGCACCGATCCAGAGGCCTGGGCCCGATCGGATGGTTGTGTTCCAGGGCTATGCCCTGCTGCCCTGGCTCAGCGCCTACGACAACGTCTACCTCGCCATTGATGCGGTGAAGCCCCAACTGCCGGATCGGCAGAAGCGGGAGATCGTGATGGAGCACCTCGAGATGGTGGGCCTGACAGCCGCCGCCGACAAAACCATCACCCAGATCTCAGGGGGTATGAAGCAACGGGTGGCCATCGCCCGGGCCCTGGCGATCCGGCCCGAAGTGCTGATCCTCGATGAACCCTTCGGGGCCCTCGATGCCATCACCAAGGAGGAACTCCAGGAGGAGCTGCTGAAGATCTGGAACACCCAGAAATGCACGGTGCTGATGATCACCCATGACATCGACGAGGCCCTGTTCCTCGCCGATCGGCTGGTGATGATGACCAACGGCCCGGCCGCCGGGATCGGGGAAGTGCTGACGATTGACTTCCCCAGGCCCCGCAGCCGCGAGGACATCATGGAAGACCCGCGGTACTACGAATTGCGCAACAGCGCCCTCGACTTCCTCTACAACCGTTTCGCCCACGACGACGACGCCTGACCCTGTGACCTGGCACCCCCACCTCTGGCACCCCACCACCCAGGTGGCCACCAGCCCTGAGCCGCTGCGGGTGCGCTCGGCCCGCGGCAGTGAGCTGGAGCTCGACGATGGCCGCCTCCTGATCGACGCCATCAGCAGCTGGTGGGTAACGCTCCACGGCCACGCGGAACCTGCGATCGCGTCGGCCATTGCCCGCCAGGCCCAGCAGCTGGAGCAGGTGATCTTCGCCAACTTCAGCCACGCTCCGGCCGAACAACTGGCCACCCGGCTCAGCGCCCTCAGCGGCCTGGAGCGGCTGTTCTTCTCGGACAACGGCTCCACGGCGGTGGAGGTGGCCCTGAAGATTGCCTGGCAGTGGTGGCGGAACCAGGGCAGCGAACGCCGGCAGGTGATCGCCTTCGAAGGCGCCTACCACGGCGACACCTTCGGCGCGATGGCCCTGGGGGAGCGGTCGCTGTTCACCGACCCCTACGAGCCCCTGCTGTTTGCCGTAGCCCGGGTGGCCTGGCCCCACAGCCACTGGGGCGACGACACGGTGGAACAACGGGAACACCACGCCCTGCGCCAACTCGACCAGGCGCTGGAAACCCCCACTGCAGCGGTGATCCTCGAACCCCTGATCCAGGGGGCCAGCGGCATGCGGGTGGTGCGGCCGGTCTTCCTGCGGGCGGTGGCCGAGCGGGTGCGGGCTGCCGGGGCGCTGCTGATCGCCGACGAGGTGATGACGGGCTTCGGCCGCACGGGTGATCTGTTCGCCAGCCGACGGGCCGGCATCCAGCCCGACCTGATGGCCCTCTCCAAAGGCCTCACCGGAGGCTTCCTGCCAATGGGGGCGACCATGGCCAGCGAGCGCCTCTACCAGGGCTTCATCAGCGAGCGGCCCGAAGCCACCTTCTTCCACGGCCACAGCTTCACCGCCAATCCCCTGGGCTGTGCAGCGGCGCTGGCGTCACTGGATCTGCTGCAGGCCAACCCGGAGCGCTTCCAGCAGTTCGAGGTGCGCCACACGCCCCCGCTGGAGGAGTTGGCCCGACACCCCTTGGTGCGGCGGCCGCGCTGTGTGGGCACCATGGCCGCCTTCGATGTGGAGACCGGCGCGGCCAGCTACCTCAACCCCGTGGGCAAGCAGATCCAGCGCCATTGCCTGGACCAGGGGGTGTATCTGCGGCCCCTCGGCAATGTGGTGTACCTGCTGCCGCCCCTGGGCATCAGCAGCCTTCAGCTGGAGTGCTGCTATTCAGCCCTGGGCTCAGCCCTCGATGCCCTGGGCTAACCGGGCAGGATCACCCGGTTGATCACGTGCACCACGCCGTTGTCACACTCAACATCCGGGGTGACCACGGTGGCGTTCTTGAGCTCGAAAGGCTCGGCCCGGCGCACCGGGATCGGCGCCCCCTCCAGGCTCGGCCATGCCGCCTGGGCCAACAGGGCCTCGCGGGTGTGGGCGCCGACGATCACGTGATACTTCAGGATCCGGGCCAGTTGGGGCGGGTTGTCCACCAGGGTCTGCACCGTGCCGGGGGGCAGGGCCGCAAAGGCGTCATCCACCGGTGCCAGCACCGTGAAGGGGCCTGGCCCCTCCAGGGCTCCGCGCAGGCCGGCCGCATCCACGGCCGCCAGCAGGGTGTTGAAGCAGCCCACGGAGGCAGCGGTTTCGAGAATGGTGGCCATCAGCGGTAGTCCGGGGTCTGGATGTCGGGCAGGCGGGCTTCGGGGCGAAGGAAGCGATCCATCTGGGCCTCGAAGAACTGCCGATTGGCCATCAGATGGTCGGGGTCGGTGTCGTCCAGCGGATAGAGCAACGCACAGCGCAAGGCCTGAATCACCGCCGAGGTCACGTTATACATCGAGCGCTGGAAGGTGATACCCAGCTGGATCAGTTGGTCTTCCTCACCCCGCTTGTGAGTGCGATACATCTCCTGCAAATAAGGAGGCAGGAAATGAAGCATGTCCTGCATCAGCAGGGTGGGCGGAATGCCGGCTGAGCCAACAGGAAACACATCGGCGTAGAGAATGCCGTAATGGAAATCGGCCTGTTCAGCCGGCACCTGGCCAGCCTGGGCGTTGTAGCTCTTGGTGCCGCGAAAGGGCGATGTACGATAAAAAACGGCCTCCACGTAGGGCAGGGCCGCCTCATAGAGCCAGGTGAAGCCCTCGCTTTTGGGGATGATCTCGAAGCACTCACCGCGGATGAACACGTGGTGGTAGATGGGGCGGCCGGCAACAGCAAAGATTCCATTCACCAGAAAATCCATGGCCTGGGGCACGGAGGTGAGCTTGCCCTCGTCGTAAAGGTCGCTCATCTCAAAGAACACCGGCGCCATCACCTCCCAGAACAGACCGAGGTTGGCGGTGTAACTCAGCTGCCGCACTTTCTCGAGGAACATCTCCGGGAACAGGGCATACAGCCCAAGCATCAGGGGGTTGCCCTTGAAGTAGGCCTTGATCGCCCGGTGGGCATTGGCCCTGTAGGCATCACTCTCGAGATAGTCGTTGAAGCGGCCACCCATGCCCTGGTGCCAGAGCATGGCCTGCATGCAGGCTTCGGCGAACTCCATGTTCACCCGGTCATGCCAGAGGTGATGGAGCAGCTTGGGCATGCGGCGGGTCTCGCCGCGCTCCATGAACGAGAGAAGCTCGGGGTGGGCCTTTTCACCGCCGCGCCAGATGCGCAGCCTGGATTGATCGCCGGCGTAGCTGTTGGGGAGATCGAGATACTCCTGGGAGATGAAGTATTTGAAGGCGGGCAACGGGTTGAGAAACACCTGCTCGGCGATGTAGAGCAGGTCGCGCCAGTAGAAATCCATCGGCACGGCGTAGGCCTTGTAGATGCCGATGATCTGCTGGAGATTTTCCGGCGTATCCGGCAGCATTGAGCCACCGGCCTCAAGCCGATGAATCACATCGGCGTAACGGTGCGTGGAGGGCGGAATCAGGGGCGTCCTGGTGCCCGCAGCGGGAGTGGTGGTGGTCATGTGGGCAGGGAGGAGGAGGCCGATTGGGGAAGCAGGGCCAGCTGCTGGACCACCGGATCGCTGTGGCGCAAGGCCATGGCGGCGGTGGTGGTCTCACTCCAGCCGGTGAGGCCACTGGGCCAGATGCCGGCCAGCAGCACCAGCACCGTGAGGGCCAGGGCTGGGAAGCGTTCGCCCCAGCGGGTGCTCTGCCAGTCGGCGCGGCTGTTGTCGAGCCGGCCGAAGCCCACCCGGTTGAACAGGCGCACCGCATAGACGGCGGTGAAGCCCGAGGCCACCAGGCAGATCAGCGTGGCCCGGGGGAACACGGTCCAGCTGCCCTCGAACACCATCAGCTCGGCGGGGAAGCCCGCCAGGCCGGGAATGCCGGCGGCGGCCATCAGGGCCAGCAGCATCAGGCCCATCGTGAACGGCAGGCCCCGGATCGGGTTCATCAGGCCCGAGAGCTCGGCGATCACGGTGGTGCCGGTCTTGCGCTGGATCAGCCCCACGCAGGCGAACAACAGGGCCACGATCAACCCGTGGGCCAGCACCTGCGCCACGGCGCCCTGCAGACTCAGGGGGGTGGCGGCGGCCAGGGCGAGCACCAGCAGACCCATGTGGCCCAGGGAGCTGTAGGCCATCAGCCGGCGGATGTCGGTGGCGGCGATCGCGTTGAGGGCGCCGTACACCGCACTTACGGCACCGGCGGCGGCGATCCAGGGGGAAAAGGCCAGCCAGGCATCGGGCAGCAGCTCCACACCGAAGCGAAGCAGGCCGTAGGCCCCCAGCTTCGACACCACCCCCCCCAGCAGCATCACCACCGGGGGCGGAGCTTCGGCATAGCTGATCGGCTGCCAGCCGTGCAGGGGCACCACCGGCAGCTTGATGCCGAAACCGAGCACCAACAGGGCCAGCACCCAGAGCTGGGCTGAGGCCGGCAGGGGCGTGGCCGCCAGGGCCCCATAGCTGAAGTCCACGGCGCTGCCGGAACCGGCCGCCCCCTGGCCAAACCAGCCGAAGGCGAGCACGCCGGCCAGCAGGCTCAGGCCCGACACGGCGCCAAAGAGCAGAAAGCGCACGGCTGCAGCGGCCCGGCGCTCCCCGCCCCAGATTGCCACCAGCAGGGTGGTGGGGATCAGCACCAGCTCGAAGGCCAGCACGAACAGCAGGGCGTTACGGGCCAGGAAGGCCCCCACCACCCCCAGGTTGGTGGCCAGCATCAGGGCGAAATACAGCCGTGGCCGCCCCTGGTCGGCGGGGGAAGCCAGCACCGCCAGGGCCGTGAGCAGGGCCGTGAGCAGCACCAGGGGCAGGGACAGTCCGTCGAGACCCAGCTCCAGGCTCAAGCCCAGGCGCGGCAACCAGCTCAGCGTGAACGCAGCCGGCGGCTGGCGCCAGGCCAGCACCCCCAGCGCCAGCTGGGCGAAGGCAGCGGCCGCCGCTCCGGCGCGGATCAACGGGGGCCTGCCTTCGGGCAGCACGGTGAGCAGCAGGCCCGCCCCCAGTGGAATCAGCAGCAGCAGCAACAGGGTCATGGCCGGCTCTCAGGGCAGCAGGGAGGTCACGGAGCTGAAGTCGGCGACGATCAGCCAGGCCGCCATCAGCAGCACCCCCAGCACGAGGGTGAGGGCATAGGCCTGGGAGCGGCCGGAGGTGGTGAGGCTGAGCCGGCGAGCCCCGGCCATGGCCGCCGCGCCGGCGCCGCCGCTGAAGCCATCCACCAGGGTGCGGTCACTCCAGGCCCCGAGCCGCGCCAGCAGCAGCACCAGGGCCACCACCGTGCGGTGGTAAAAGCGCTCGGTCTGCATGTCGTGAGCCAGCCAGTCCTGCAGGCCGCCGAGGGAGGACGGCAGGTGGGCGAGGCCGTGGGGGCGCAGGTAGAAAGCGGCCGACAGGACCCCGCCCACCAGGGTGGAAGCGATCAGGGGCCAGGCCAGCGGCCCCCAACCTGCCAGGGGGGTCAGGGAATACACCCCATTGGCCACCAGCAGCATGGGGAGATGCAGCACCATCCCCACCAGCACCATGGTGGGCAGCACCATCAACCAGAGCACCTCCGGCGATCGGGTGGTGAAGGGGGTGGGCCGGCCGCCCCAGATCTGGCCGAACACCCGGATCAGGCCGGCGCTGATCAGGGCGTTGGTGAGCAGCACCACGCCCCCCAGCAGCAGGGGATGGGCACTGGCCGCCGTGAGCGACATCAGCTCCCGCAGGGCAGCGAAGCTGGCGAACGGTGGCAGACCCATCAGGCCTGCGGCCCCGGCCAGGAAGGCGATGCCGATCAGGGGTCGCTTGCTCCACAACCCCCCCAGCTGGGTGAGGTCCTGGGTCACGTTGCTAATCACCACTGTGCCGGTGGCCATCAACAACAGGGCCATCGGTAGGGGGTACACCAGCAGAAGGTGCTCCGCCACAGCGAAACCGCCCAGCCCCACCGCCACGAACAACAGGCCCAGCCAGCTGCTCACCAGAAAGGAGAGGGCCCGCTTCACATCCACCTGGGCCAGGGCGATCAGCGAGGCCACCACGGCCGTGGAGGCACCCACCACCACCAGCACCCCCTGCACCAGGGGACTGAGCTCCAACAGGGGCTCGAGCCGGAGCAGCACCCAGGCACCTCCCACCACCACCACCGCATTGCGCAGGATGGTGGAGGGCAGGGGGCTCTCCATCGCCTCATCGAGCCAGAGGTGCAGCGGGATCTGGGCGCACTTGCCCATCGGGCCGGCGATCAGGGCCAGCAGGATCAGCTGGAAACCCGGCGGCAGGGGTGTGGCGTTGTTACTGAGGTCGGCAGCCCAGCCCTGCAGGCCGTGGAAGTTCCAGGTGCCGGCCACCGGCAACAGGGCGATCACGCCGGCCAGCAGGATCAGGTCGCCGATCCGCTTGGTGAGGAAGGCATCGCGGGCCCCCTTCACCACCAGGGGCTGGTTGTACCAGGTGCCCACGATCAGGTAGGTGCCCAGGGTGAGCAGCTCCAGGATCACGTAGCTGAAGAACACCGAGTCAGTGAGCACCAGGGCGCACAGGCCCGCCTCGAAGAAACTGAGGGAGCCGAAGAAGCGGGGCCAGCCCCAGTCCATCTCCAGGTAACCGATCGCATAGATCTGCACCAGCAGGTGCAGGCCGGTGATCACCGCCATGGCGATCAGGGCGGGCTCGGTCACCAGGCCATCGAAGCCGATGCGCAGGCCGGCAGTGTCGAGCCAGGTCCAACCGAAGGTGATTGGCCTGTAGAGGGCCTCAGCTCCGGCGCGGGCGTTGGTGTGCAGGGCAGTGAGGGCGACCAGGCTGTGGCCGAAGGCCACGGCCACCATCAGCAGGTTGAGGTAGCCGCAGGGACGCGGGCCCGTGCGGGAAATCACCCCGGGCGACCAGGCCAGCGACGCCACGGCGGCCAGCAGCGGATACACAGGGATCAGCCAGGCCGCCTGGAGAAAAGCGACGGTCATCGGCACGGGCTCAGGGCAGGGAGGGGAGACACCCCACCGCTGGGGGTGGGAGTTTGGGCCGGAAACCTAGGCCCCCGCCCAGGGGATTGGGTGGGCTTCGACACGGGCCCTCACGTTCAGATCAGCGGCAGCCCCCGCTGCCTGGCGCTCAACAGTCGACGGGACGTTCGCTCACCACGGCGAAGAAGGGATCCCCCTTGGCGCCGATCCAGCCCAGGGGCCCTGCCGCCCGGGTGTTCTCGGCGATCAACTGCGGCCGGCCCCAGCCCTGGGCCAGCAGCACGCGGGCCACGTAGGCCAGGTGGTCGCGGTCGCCACCATCAGTCCACACCTGGGGCGCCTTCTGAAAGAACATGCGGTTGGAGAAGGCCACGATCACCTGGCCGCGGGGTCGCACCACCCGCAGCAGGTCGGCAGCCACCGCTTCCGGCTGCTGCAGGTACTGCCAGCCGGCCACGATCAGGGCCGCATCCACGGTGGCGTCGGCCAGGGGCAGGTGCTGATCGCGGTTGAGATCCTGCACCCAGTGCCGGTCGAGGCGGGGGTTGGCGGCCAGCTCCTCGGCGTTGAGGCCATGGCCGATCACCTCCTGGTAGGTGACCTCTTCGGGCAGATGGCTCACCCAGCTGCCCATCAGGTCGAGCACCACGGCACAGGCTGGGATCCGCTGGCGGTACAGCGCCGTGAGCCGGGAGCGGAAGGCCGCATCGAGATGCTGCACAAAGCGGGGCTCGGCATAGAAGAGGGAGTCCTCGCTGGCATCGAGCTTCAGCCGCTCCCCATCGCTCAACACCCGCACGGGATCAGGGGCCATGGTTCAGGGGTCGTCGCGACGCCGTTGATCCCTGCCCAGCACCCCGGCCAGGGGCCTGAGCAGCAGATTGCGCAGCAGCCGCCTGCGGCGGGCCGCCCAGATTCGCGCCGGCTCCACGGGAATGGCCCTTGGTCGGTAATGGGTTCGGCGCAGTCTGGCGACGGCCTCGGTGAGGGAGAGGGGCTGATCAAACAGAAAGCCCTGTCCCTTCGCCACGCCATGGTTGATCAACCAGTCCCGCTGAGCCGGCTGCTCGATACCTTCGGCGGTCACGGCCATGCCCAGGTCGTTGAGCATGGTGAGCATGGTGCGTAGCAACAAACGGGGTGAATCATCGTCGCCCTCGATTCGATCCACAAACATGCGATCCACCTTCACGCCATTGATCGGCAGGGAAATCAAGCGGGCCAGGGAAGAATAACCAGTGCCAAAATCATCGATGGCAATCAACACTCCTCGGCTCACCAGAGCATTGAGAAAGTGATCAAAGGCAGCGGATGAATCTTGAAAAGCATCCTCCACCAACTCCACCTGCAGCGTCCAGCCAGGGGGCAGTGGATTCTCATCCACCAGGCGGAGCAAGCACTGACGCTGGTCGCCATCTTCCAGCAACACCCCGGAGAGGTTCACATTGATGGTCATCGGGCGCTGGGGAATCGGCTGGGCCAGCAGGGGCAGGGCGGCGAGCGTCTTCTCGATGATCAACAGGTCGAGGTCGCCGGTGAGGCCGGTCTCCGCGCAGATCGGCAGAAAGCTGTCAGGCTGCAGCAATTTGCCCTCATAGCGCCATCGGGCCAGAGCCTCAAATCCAACCGGTTCGCCACTGGCGAGATCCACGATCGGCTGGAGGAACGGTTCGAGATCCTTGGCCGCCAGTCCCTCCCGCAGGGCCGACTCAAGGCGGTAGGTCTCCCGGGCTGCCACCCGGGCATCGGCGTCAATGAAGCGGAAGCTGCTGCCGGGGGCATGGCGGGCCATGCGCTCGGCCATGCTGGTATCGGCCAGCAGGGCCTCCACAGACTCGTAGTTCTTGCGGTAGGTGGCGATGCCGATCGAAACAGCCATCGACAACGATTGCAGGCCATGGCGATACACCTGATTGGCAAAGGCGATCAGCCGCTCAGCCACCTCCTGGATCTGGGATTCCTCCACGTCGTAGGGAAGCAGCACCACCAGTTCAGCCTCCGCAAACCTGGCCACGGATGCCGTTTTGGGTATCGCCGCCAACACCCGACGGGCAGCTTCGTTGATGAATTGCTCGGCCAGACTGCTGCCCAGAGTGGCATTCACCCGCTCATAGTCCCGGAAGCGGCAGCGCAGCAGGGTGAACGGTGATCCCAGGCCCATGCCGAACAGCAACGCCAGCATCTGCACCATCTGATCACGACTGATCAGCCGCTGCAGGGAGCTGGGCTGCTCCTGTGGGCCCTCAGCGAGACGCTCCGCATCAGCACCGGGCAGGCCGGCGGGCAGCAGGGTCGACGACTCGCGCAACACCTGCAGCTGCTGCACCGTGAGCGAGGAGAGCCGGCGCAGGCTGTCGATCTGCTCGGACGTGAGCTGGTGGGGTCGCCGACTGATGGCGCAGAGGCTGCCCAGCACAAAGCCGTTGCTGGTGATCAGGGGGAAGCCTGCATAGAAGCGAACACCCGGATCACCCGTGACAAGGGGATTATCGGCAAAGCGGAGATCCTCCAGGGCGTCGTTGACGATCAGGGGGTCGCGCTGAAGAATGGTGTGTCCACAGAAGGACACCTGCCGCGGCGTTTCCTGCTGCCCCAGCGGTGCGCCCACACAGCTCTTGAACCACTGGCGGTTCTCATCCACCAGGCTCACGATGCCGATCTCCGTGCCTGCTAAGCGTCGCGCCAGCTCACTGATGTCGTCGAAATGGGGATCCGAGCCACTATCCAGCACTCCATAACTGCGCAGCTCCTGCAGCCGGGCGGGTTCATTGCTGGGGATCGCAGGAACATCCATGGCTCGCCGTTACTCAGTTGGGGATGGTTCTGTCGATCACGGTCGCCACCGGATTCGAGGTCATGGGCATGGAGGGCGTGGCCTGCAAGGGCGTGGCCCCCTCCCCGAGCGGCGCCCTGGGAGCACTGAGCTGGAGGCGGCCGACGGACTCGGCAGTGGCCCATTCCACGCGATTGCGACCTCCCTGCTTGGCCGCGTACAGACAACGGTCGGCAGAGGTATACAAATAATCTAGATTGTAGCCGCACTCAGCAGTGGCAGCGGCGCCGATGCTCACCGTCACCGGGATCTCCCTGCCGTTATAGGCAACCCGGCTCATCTCCAGCTGCAGACGCAGTCGTTCCAGCACCTTACGGCCAGCCTGCTCATCGGTGGCCAATAGCAGTGCGAATTCCTCGCCACCAAACCGGCAGACGAGATCATCACTGCGCATCACCGTGGCCAGTACCGCGGCAACAGACACCAACGCCACATCCCCGCAATCGTGGCCATAGGTGTCATTGATTCGCTTAAAGTGATCCACGTCCATGATGGCGAACACGTGGGAAGATCCACGCTCTTCCCCTTCCGCCAGCAGGTCCATCGCGGCGTCCATGAAGGCCGACCTGTTCATCAAGCGGGTGAGGCCATCGGTCTGGGCGGCCTGGCTGAGCCGGGGCAGCAACAGGGCCTGGAGCACAAACCACAGGGAAAGACTGAGCAGGGCAGCCAGCAGCAGGGCCAGGAGAACCAGGGGCAGAACCTCCTGCAGGAAGGAGGCCATCACAATCCCTCCACTGAACGTGGCCACCACCAGGTAGGGCTCCCGGGGCAGACCCAGGTCGCTGGAGGGCCTGAAAACGGGACGGTAGGTGGTGAAACTGCTGTTGAGAGAAGGAAAATCCTCGGAGGCGAGACTCACACAGTTCGGGCGTGAATCCTCAAAGCACTGGGCAATCTGGCGAAACTGGGGATTGCTGAATTCGGCCCTACGGAACAATCCGTCGTAAATCATCAGATTCAACCAGGCAGGCCGGGATGAAAGCACAATCCGGCCCTCACGATTCAACACAAAAAGAACATCCAGACCAATCGAACCGTTGGCAAGGGTCTTGCGCACATAGGATTCCAGCAGCGCCTGGCGATCGGGATTCGGCAGGGAAGCGGCCAGCCCCGCCTCCACCAGGGTGCAGGCGCTCTCCGTCTGGAAAATCATGTGCTGGCGACTGTCAGCCAGCTTGAGCAGCACCAGGGTGACGGCGATCAGAGCCGCAGCCCCCAGCCCGTAGATCACCAGCAGCCTGCGCACAAGCTCTGTGGATTCGTGAATGAAGCTGGAAGCCTTGATCACGCTGAAGGGGCCCGGTTCTCAACCCACTCCTGCATGGATTCCAGCTCGCGCACCAGGATCTCATGGGCCTGCACTTCGGCCCGCAGCAGGGATTCCTCCTCGGCACTGAGTTGCTCCGGAGCGCTGGCCAGACGCCTCTTCAAGGCCTCACCAAAGCGCATCGCCTCCCGCAGGGCACCGCGGGCTGCAGCAAGACGCTGATCCAATCCTGTGAGTTCGCTGCCGGAAACTGCGGCCTGCGTCTTGATGGCGGTGATATCGATCTGGTTGGCGACGTAGAAATCAGGCTTGGCATCGGCCGCTTTGGACGCAGCCACGGGATAGAGGGTGAGCCGGTTCCAGAAACGGGTGCCATCCAGGCGATAGTTCACGAGCTCACCGCTGTAGGACTGGCCCAATGCAATCGCCTCACGGATCCGCTGAATCTCATTGGGATCGGTGTCTGGCCCCTGCAAGAAACGGCAATTATAGCCAACGGAAAGATCGCGGGAATAACCGGTGATCAGGGTGAATGCCTTGTTCACATAGATCAGCGGCTGGTCGGGCCGGCGCATGTCTGCAATGGAAACACCCACAATCGAGTGATCCACCACACTGCCGAAGATGGAGAGTTCCTGCACCTGATCAGCCATCCTGGCGGCCAGGGCTGATTCCCGTTGGCTGGACTCCAGCAGTTTGCGGTTGAGCTGTTCCATCCTGTTGGTCTGGCCCTTGAATACCCCCGTGGCGGCCACGGAGGTGAGCCCGAGCAGGCCCACGTAGCCGAACATCCAAGCCAGGTTGCCGAAGCCATCCACCCGCAGGCCCCGCACCGTGACCTCCTGGATGCCGCGTACATCGCCCACCTTCCAGTCACGCCTGGGGGAATCGGGATGGGTGTTGTGGCAGGTGACGCAGGCCTTACGCATCAGGATGGGTGTGGCCAGCCGGAAGCTGGAGCGTCCGAGGCCATTGCCCTCCAGCTTGGTGAAACTCTGTTGATCGGGTGACTTACGAAAGGCCTGCAGGGCCTCAATCTCAAAGGCATCGAGCGGGCGGGTCGTGCGCTTGGCGAAGGGATAGTCCGAGAGGAATTCGTAGGAGATGCGTCCATCCGTATGGGCGTTGTCGAACAGAGCGCCCAGCTCGATCGAGAGGGTGGCGGGGATGGGAATACCACCGTGAACCTCGCGATAATTTTCGGAATACACAGCTTTCCCATCTGCAGCCTGCAGACGGGAAATCACGTTATCGGCGTAGTAAGCGCGGATCCCGGAAGCCAGGGTGGAAATCTCCTCCGCCTGGAGTTGCATCTGGGACACCGTGGCCGAGGAGAGGCTCTTCACCATCACCACCGGCAGGAA